>Ga0316222_1000239_pt1 | contig 89451 bp, 83 predicted proteins | sample TBH18011metaG_FD_206008 | JGI IMG/M metagenome (GOLD analysis project Ga0316222, IMG submission 206008) | Freshwater microbial communities from Trout Bog Lake, Wisconsin, USA - TBH18011 | ecosystem: Environmental > Aquatic > Freshwater > Lake > Hypolimnion/Profundal zone | place: USA: Wisconsin...
GAATTGAAGGACGAGGTCTGGCTGAATCCGGAACGAAATCAGGCAGAGGCACTATTGCTAGCAGCATGACTTGACGCGACATCTTTGTTGACAACTACCGATACTGTTTCTATCTGTTTATCGTTCTTATTAATCTGGATTTTTACTTTGTGCCTGCTTTACGCTGTCCAGAAGTACTGCCAGTACCATTCAAGTTGCTGTAAGCGAATATAGTGGGGCGGTAGCATTTCGTCACCAACTATCTTTGCCCCCGAACCATTTTGCATCGTAAATACAACTATGTGCAGTGTAATCGGCCTAACGACTGACCAAATATCCTTGGATGGTGAATTTAATTCATTTACTTGCAGCATCAAAGTTATTTTTTAAGGCATCTTTCGACTGTTATATACTCGCCCATCTATTGCAATTCAGAATCCATCCATATGAAACTCACCGGCAAAACCTGTTTAAAAGCCCTCGCCCTTACCGGCCTGTGCCTCACACTCTTCGTCAACGCCGCTGATGGCGCCACGGCACCAGATTCAGCATTACAGGCCGGCATGGATACATCGGTGCTGCCGGGCAATGATTACTACGGCTATGTCAACGGGGCGTGGGTGAAAGCCGCCGTTATCCCGAACGACAAATCCTCGGTTGGCGTCGGACCGACGTTACGCGATGAGTCTGACGCGATTGTCGTCAAACTAATTGAACAGGCACAACAGGCCAGATCGGGCAGTGCCGCGCGCAAGGTAGGTGACTATTACAGCGCTTATTTGAATACCGATGCCATTGACCGGCTCGGCCTGGCCCCCATCATGCCGCAATTGAAAAGCATCGATGCCATCAGCAACAAAACGGCACTGGCGGACTATCTGGGCAAGCATTTGCGCGCTGATGTGGACCCGCTCAATGCCACCAATTTCGTTACTGAAAACCTGTTCGGCTTATGGGTCGCACAAGGTTTTCATGACCACGCGCGCTATACCGGCTATTTGCTGCAGGGAGGCCTGGGCCTGCCGGACCGGGAATACTATTTGTCCGACAGCCCGAAAATGGTCCATATCCGCGACGCGTATCTGGCCCATATCGCCGCGCTGTTCAGACTGGCCAGTCTGCCTGATCCGGAACAGGCCGCACAACGGGTTTTCGCTCTGGAACTCAACATCGCCAGTGGCCACGCGAAACGTTCTGACTCAACCGATTTGGATAAAGCCGACAACACCTGGAAAAAATCCGACTTTGCCAAAAACGCGCCAGGTCTGGACTGGAACACCTACTTTGCGTCCGCCGGCCTGGCACAACAATCGGCCTTCATCGTCTGGCATCCCACTGCCTTCATAACCAGTTCCGCCCTGATCAGCACGACGCCGTTAACTACCTGGAAAGAATACCTGCGCTTTCACGCGCTGAACCAGCACGCCTCGGTCTTGCCACAGGCTTTTTTTGATCAGAAATTCAAACTCTTCAGCGTGCTCAGTGGCGCCACCCAACCGCTGCCGCGCTGGAAATATGCGGTCAATGCCACTAACGGTGCGTTGGGTGAAGAAGTCGGCAAATTATATGTCGCCGACCATTTCCCACCCGAGGCCAAAGCGCGGATCAATGCCATGGTGGCGAACCTGATGGCGGCATTCAGAGCGCGGGTCAACAGCATCAGCTGGATGGCGAACCCCACCAAGGCCGAAGCACTGGCTAAAATCAACTCGTTTTATGTCGGGGTCGGCTATCCGGATAAATGGCACGATTATTCCGCCCTGACGGTCAGTGACAAACAGGCGCTGGCCAATGGTGACCGCGCTGCTGACTTTGCATACCACAACGCACTGGCCAAGTTTGGTAAGCCGGTCGATGTGACCGAATGGTGCATGACACCGCAAACCGTCAACGCTGTGAATATGCCTTTGCAAAACGCGATCAATTTCCCGGCCGCCTATCTGCAGGCACCGAATTTTGATATCAATGCCAGCGATGCCGCCAACTACGGCGCTATCGGTTCGACCATCGGTCACGAAATCAGTCACAGTTTTGACCATACCGGCTCCATGGTCGATGCCAAAGGCGAATTGCGCAACTGGTGGACCAGCGCCGATCTGGAGCATTTTCAGCAATCGGCCAAGGCACTTGCGGAGCAGTTTTCCAGTTACCGGCCATTCCCGGATCTGGCCGTCAACGGTACTCTGACGCTGGATGAAAACATCGCCGACCTGACTGGTCTGATGGCCGCTTTCGACGCTTTCCACCTAGCCCAGCAACAAAAAGGCATCACGCCGGGCAAAGAATCGGATCGGGAGTTTTTCCTGGCGAACGCACATAAATATCGCAACAAAATGCGCGACGAAGTCTTGCGCTCGGCACTCATCGGTGATGGTCACGCGCCCAGCATGTATCGCGCACTGACCGTGCGCAACCTGGATGCCTGGTATGACGACTTTGATGTGCAGCCTGGCCAGACGTTGTATCTGGCGCCGCAGGATCGGGTGAAGATCTGGTGACGGGGTTATTGAAGTCAACGAGGCGGTAAATTATTTGCCGCTTTTTTGTGCAATTCAACGTTCACATTTGCCTTGAGCTCCAGTATTGTCTGTACCATCATCAATGGATAATTTGTCGATCTGATTATGAAGACAGCTAATTTGCTGAAAGCGAAATCAAGTTTTTCTGGTCTGATAGATGCCATCGAACATGGTCATGAAAAGGAAATTATTATTACCCGACACGGCAAGCCAGCAGCAAAATTGGTTTCGCTGAACAACTTGTCGTCTGGCCAACGCATTGGTGTGGCAGAAGAAAAATTTATTGTTCCGGATAGTATTGACTGCGATAACGACAAAATAGCCCAATTATTTCTTGGGAAATAGATTCAACCAACCAAGCCACTCATGTCAAACAACTCATTCACCTCGCTCCCCCTTTCCGCACCGTTACTGGCCAATCTGACCAGCCTCGGCTATCTGGAAATGACCCCCATCCAGGCCGCCAGCCTGCCGCTGATACTGCAGCATCGCGACGTGATTGCGCAGGCCAAGACCGGCAGTGGCAAAACCGCTGCGTTCAGTCTGGGCATACTGGCCAAACTGAACCCGATGTATTTTGCGGTGCAGGGTCTGGTGATATGCCCGACGCGCGAACTGGCCGATCAGGTGGCCAATGAACTGCGCCGGTTGGCACGCGCCATCGACAACATTAAAGTACTGACGCTGTGCGGCGGTGCACCAATGCGCCCGCAAATCGCCTCACTGGAACATGGAGCACATATCGTGGTTGGCACGCCGGGGCGGCTGATCGATCACATCAGCCGTGAAACCATCAACCTGTCCACTGTCCAGACGCTGGTGCTGGATGAAGCGGACCGCATGGTCGACATGGGCTTTTACGATGACATGGTGCACGTGGTCAAAGCCTGCTCGGTGCGGCGTCAGACGCTGCTGTTTTCGGCCACCTTTCCCGACGACATCCGCACCATCACCCGCGAGCTCATGCGTGATCCTGCTGAAATCAAAGTCGAATCGCAACATGCCGCCAACCAGATCGAGCAGCATTTTTATCTGGTTCAGCCGGAGCAGCGCAATGCTGCCGTGGCGCAGTTGCTGAACCATTTCAATCCGGTATCCACGATTGCGTTTTGCAATACCAAAATCCATTGCCGCGAGCTCACTGAAGAACTGCGCGCGCGGGGTATCAGCGCACTGGCCCTGCACGGCGATCTGGAACAACGCGACCGCGACGAAGTACTGGTGCGCTTTGCCAACCAGAGCTGTTCGGTGCTGGTGGCAACCGATGTCGCTGCGCGCGGACTCGATATCCAGAATCTGGGCGCGGTCATCAACGTTGACGTATGTAAAGATACCGAAGTACATATCCACCGAATCGGGCGCACCGGCCGCGCTGGTGGCAAGGGACTGGCTCTGTCGCTTGCCTCCCCCGGAGAAAAAAAATGGGTCAGGCTGATCGAACAGTATCAGGGCGAGCCGGCCGTGTGGCAGGATCTGACGGCGCTCGATTCAACCGGACTGGAGCTGGATCCACCACCCATGAAGTGCATTTGCATTTTCGGTGGCAAGAAAGATAAATTGCGCCCTGGCGACCTGCTTGGTGCGTTAACCGGTGATGTTGGCTTGAGTAAAGATCAGGTGGGCAAAATTCAGGTGTTTGAATTTTCCACGTATGTTGCATTGCAACGCGATGTTGCCGTGAAAGCAATGAACAAACTAAGTGCCGGAAATATTAAAGGACGGCAATTTAAAATGAAAATGATTGATGAAAATTAACCTTTAGAAACTTACATTTTCTTTGCCTTTACAACATCTTTTTGTGACTGAATTCCTCCTGATCCAGCCGATCTCTATAAATAAAATATCTCAATATTCATATTTAACAAAATTAAATTTCGGATAAAACCTTAATAGCTGAATAATTATATTATCAGAATGAATTGTTTTAAAATAAATTTGAATGTCAGCTTTTTAACAAAAATCCCTTTTTTATTACAACTTCATTGTTGTTTGATTAATTATTTTGCAGAATTAAGCGAATTCGACCAGAAGTGTTGTTTTTTGATTTATTTGACTCGGGCATGTTGTTGACACGCAATTGTAATAAATGGTTTTATGTAAGCTCAAAATCAGTTTTGAAAAATTTGTCCTATGCAGTGCCTATAAGGCCTACTGCCTAACTATAGATATACAAACTTTACCCGAGGAGAAGTAACAATGATGATGGAAACCATAATGTCTCGCTCATTGCGCCTGATGTTTTCAGGCAGCGTAGCGTTAGGCTTGGGAATGATGGCGCAGCAAGCACTTGCGCAGGAAGTAACGACACCCGACACGTCAACAGCTCAGCCTGTACAACGCGTTGAAATTACCGGTTCTTCCATTAAACGTATTGTCAAAGAAGGTGCCGTACCGGTACAGGTTTTGACAGCGGCAGATATCAAGAAAACTGGTGCAACTTCAGTTACTGAATTGATTCAGGACTTGCCTGCAATGCAAGGCTTTACTACTTCATCGGCGTCAGTAAATGGCGGCGGTGGCGGTGTTACAACAGCGGCCTTGCACTCATTGTCTGCCCAATACACCTTGGTATTGTTGGACGGCGTACGTGTTGCTCCTCAAAGTGGTGGTGCCGTCAATCTGGAATCCCTGCCACTGGACGCCATTGAACGTATCGAAATTTTGACTGACGGTGCCTCCGCACTGTATGGTTCAGATGCGATTGCCGGCGTGGTCAACTTTATCCTGAAAAAGAATAAGACAGACGGTGACATTTACATTAGCGGTCAAGACCCGCAACATCCGGGTGGACGCAGCTTCAGCGCTGGTATCAGCAAAGGCTTTGGTGATCTGGATAAAGACAACTATAACGTCTTGCTCAGCTATAGCCACGACGAACAATCGAAACTGGAAGCCAGCCAGCGCACAGCTTCATCTCGGGGCGGTCAGTTCTTCTTTACCGGCACAGATGGCAAGCAATACAAGTTCTATCAAACATCGATCAATAGCCCAATCGCCAACCTGGAAATCGTTGCAGATGTACCTGGCGGAGTCCCTGGACCAAATAACACGACTTCGACTGATATCGTAACCAACCCTTATTCCGTCGCCAATGGCAATTGCGGACCTAATCCAAATTCATTCGCGCACAGTACACAATGCCGTTTTAATTATGGCGCGACTGTTCAGGATATTCCTTCCTCAGTACGTGACAGTGGATTGGCAAAAGCGACCTTCCAAATTAACGATACAACGACTGCATGGGCAACCCTGTTGCTGTCACGCTACGCAATGACCGCGCAATATGCTCCGTCTGCACAGCCTTTCGCAATCAATTACACAGATGCCAACGGCGTTAATCAAACACCTTACCCTGGTCTGTTTAATACTTATGTTCAACCGTACTTGACTGCAACCGGCCAGGTAATCACTGCTGCCAACGGTGGTGGTGTTACTGCGTATTACCGTACCGTTGCCATGGGTGGAAGAACCGATGATTATCAAACAGATGCACATCATTTATCGGTTGGTGGATCAACTACGGTTGCCGGCTGGGATCTGAATGCGGTATTGACCCTGTCTAACAGCGTGTTGACTGATACGGCAGCTGGCGGTTATGGTGATTTTGATAAATTCAATGCTCTGGTCGCTTCTGGTGCGTATGATCCGGTCATGAATACAGGCGCGTCTTCATTGTCCGCTGCTGAAATTACCGGAACCCTGCTGAGCAAAACCACTTCAAACGCCAATACGATCAAAGTTGGTGGTCAGCATAATTTATTTGAAATGGCCGGTGGTACATCAATCGTTTCTTTAGGCGCTGATTTCCAACACGCATCTTTGCAAGAAAGTTATGGCGATTTGCTGTTGGCTAACAGTGGGTACTCATCCGTGCCTGCAGGCGCTGCTGCAACCAACTCGGTTCTTGGCGGTTCTACTGCACAGGTTCCGTTTTTTGCCAGCCGTAACAATGAAGGTTTATTCAGTGAATTCTTACTGCCGCTGACGAAGACTTTAGAGGGAAATATCGCAGGTCGTTACGATAGTTACGCGAAAGTTTACAGCGGTTACGTATTCGCTTCGCCTGCTATCGGTGGTGCTCAATTGGCAAATTCCGATCTGGGCAATTCGTTCAGTAAAGCAACTTATAAATTAAGTCTGCGTTTTACTCCGACAGATACACTGTTGTTACGCGGTTCATACGGTACCGGTTTCAAAGCGCCATCTTTGGCTGATATCGCTGCGACTCCAACTTATGCAGGCAGCACTGCAGGTACCTACACCTGCCCATTTAATACTCCTACAAGTTGCTCGGGTGGTTCTGTTCCAGGTACACCTGCAGCGGTGGCCAATGCGGTTCAGTATGACCTGCTGTCTTCCGGTAATCCAAACGGTGGCTCAAGTGGCTTAAAAGCGGAAAATTCCAAACAATGGACACTTGGTTTCCGCGTTGAACCAGGTTTCGGCCTGACTGCAGGAGCTGATTTGTGGAACGTGCAAATCACCAATCAAGTTCTTGGTGCCGGTGTTCCTGAACAACAAGGTTTTGCAAATCCAACGCAATATGCCTCATTGTTCACAAATCCTTATGTCGATCCTGTTGGTCACTATACGACTATTGGTTTTATGGAACTCCCACTTAACGGTGGTGTAGCTAACTATCGGGGAATTGACTGGGATTTTGCAGAAAAACTGAAAACCCCTGTCGGTCCTTTGGCATTAGGCTGGACTGGTACCTACATGATCAAGCAGAACTATACCGTTGATAATACCGGCACGGTCTATTCTGATCTGGGTCAGTATGGCTACGATCTGGGCGTAGTGTTCCGCGTTCAAATGCATGCAATGGCTTCATTGACAACAGGTCAATTTACCAACACGTTGATGGCCAATTATAAATCTGGCTATGCAGATGAACCCTATACTGCAGGTGAAGCTACTGTAAAAGCAGTCAATTCAGATGGTTCATTGACCAATGTTGATTACACCGGCCATGTTGGTTCCTATATTCTCTGGGATTACAACGGTCAGTACAGCTTAAACAGCAAGCTGAACTTCACTTATGGTGTCAAAAACCTGTTTGATAAATCTCCTCCACTGTCATTGCAAAATGCCGGCGGCGGTAATCAGGTTGGTTACGATGGTCGTTACGCTGATCCACTGGGTCGTACTTACTATGTTTCTGGACACTACAAATTTTAATTAATTTGTTTCAGGTCTGATTAAGTAATTGTAAGCTTGAGGGCGTCTTCATTTAACGTGAAGACGCCCTTTTTAATCATATTGGACTCCGCTTATATGAAAACACTTCTATCTATGTTGTGCATGTGTGTTTTGTGCCTGGCAATCAACAACACTGCACTGGCTGATGAGCCAGCCAAACATAACTGCATTCAACCTGATGTGCCGGGAAAATTTGCCTCGGAACAAAGGCTCAAGGAAATCAACAAGAAAACGACTCTCTACAAGGAGTGCATCAACAAGTTCGCGCGAGAACAGCAGGAAATTTCAAACAGTACCGTCGATGTCGCCAAGGCCAATGCCGCGCATGATGCTGGCGAAGCTGCCATTCAGGAATTTAATGACTATATGAAGCTGCGCAATAAGGGGCACGACGATGATTAATCACGCAGCCAGTGGCATCGAGCAGATAAAAGCCATCAGACGTTGAACCGAACATCGATGGCGCGGGTATATAATCAACTTTTTCGCCACAACTGTTTTTAAACTTTTAGGGTACCGACATGTTTTCCACAAAATTCAGTACTGCATTATTGATGTGTTTGGCTGCTATCTCTTTTGAACGTTCAGCTTTTGCAGCTGACACTGTTCATTACGGCGTTAAAGAAAGTCAGCCAAGGGTTGGAACCACAGTTCCAAAAGAAATCGTAAAAGCCGGAGCGATTCCCTTAAACAAGTCCTACTCAGAATTAACGGCCGAACAAAAAGAAGCACTTAACGCTGAATATGACCATATGGCACCTGGTGACGAGCCTCCATTCCCGGTTAAAGGTTTGTTTCCAATCTATAAGGCAATCGCTCGCGCGCATGAAACACTCGACCTGGCTAACCGAGGCGAAATCAGCTTCAATGTCCTGATCGACAGCCAGGGCAATCCAAAATCCGTTGAAATTGTGCACACACCAAATGATGAAATCGCGCAGGTGGCGGTCACTACAATTATGAGTCAGAAATACAAGCCCGCTGTATGCGCAGGCAAGCCTTGCTCCATGCAATTACCCTTGCACGCCGAGTTGATTGGCTCAACCAGCAATATCAGCGACAGCAATACGCCTGGCGTGTTCTCAACTCAGGTGCACAGCATTCCGGGGAAATAACGGTTATAGAATTTCAGTACTTCAGCGCAGAATCAAATGGCGCGTAACAAGCCCATGTTACGCGCCATTTGTGAATTTACTTACATCGTAAATGTCCGCCACTACTGCATATGCCGCGCCTGCCGCTCCGGCGCGGCTTTTTTACCGACTGTTTCCGCCTGCAGTTTGCGCTCTGAACGCGAGACTTTCTCGGGTGACGCCTGACCCGCATAATCACTTTTCAGACAATTGGCAACATCGTCCTTCTCCAGGCCGCGCTCGGCAATCAACCAGTCCGCCACCAGCTTTGCCAGCCGCTCCAGAGCAATCCGGTGCGTGGAGTCAGTAGTGCCGTACAGCCAGTCGGACAATGCCATGAAATGTCCAAACGGATCATCAGACAGGATCAGTGGCAGGGTGTGTCTGAAACGTCCCGAATTGGCGATGAGATCCCAGTAGCGGGCAAAGCGCACCAGGCGCTGCATGGTGCCAAAATCGATATCGCGGGTGGCCAGAATGGTGTAGGGCGGCTGGGTGTCAAACACCATGCTGTACGGTTGGGTGTGCCGGATGATCGGCGTGCCGCGCAGGCGCTTCAAAATACCGAACTGAATTTCATGCGGCTGCAGGCTGACCAGATGGTTAAAGCCGTGTGCAAAACTGGCCAGATCTTCACCGGGCAGACCCGCAATCAGATCCACATGCAGATGGGCGTGCGAGTGCTGGCATAACCAGCGGATATTGTCGGCGGCCTTGTCATTGTCCTGTTTGCGACTGACCAGCGATTGCACGGCGGGATTGAAGGTCTGTATGCCGATCTCAAACTGCAGACTGCCGTCGGGGAACTGCTGTATGCCAGATTTAAGCGCATCGGGCAAATGATCCGGTACCACTTCGAAATGCGCGAACACCGGATCGTCTGGGTGTGCTGAGAGTTTATCCAGAAAAAACTGCATGATGCGCAAGCTTGATTTGATATTCAGATTGAAGGTGCGGTCCACAAATTTGAACAGCCGCGCGCCGCGCTGATAGAGCGACTCCATTTCGGCCAGAAACACATCGAGATCAAAAGGCCAGGCGGTTTTATCCAGCGCCGACAGACAGAATTCACATTTGAACGGACAGCCGCGCGACGCTTCCACATACAGGATGCGGTTGGCGATATCGGCTTCGGAAAAATAAGCGTACGGCAGGGCGATCTGGTCCAGTTTGGGCTGCACACCGGCATGGATTTTCATTAACGGTTGCGGCCCCTGCAGTATCTGTCTGCACAGCGCAGCAAAACTGTGGTCGCCCCAGCCAGTGATGACGTAATCGGCCTCGACCACGATGTCCTGTTGTGCAGTTTCATACGACACTTCCGGGCCGCCCAGAATTACGGTGACATCCGGGGCAACCTGTTTCAACATCACCACAATGCGGGTGAGTTCTTCAACGTTCCAGATATAGACGCCAAAGCCGACAATCAGTGGTTCGCCGCTTTTTCTGCAACCCAGTATTTTTTCGACAATGTCGGTGGTTTTGGCGCCAATGACAAATTCCTGCAGCACGGTATCAGCCTGCAGCTCACCCATATTGGCGAACAGATAACGCAACCCGAGTGAAGCATGGGCATAACGTGCGTTGAGGGTGGTAAGCAATATGGTCATGAGCAGCATCAAAATACTAAGTAGGACGCTATTGTACCCTGCACGGGACACTCAGAATTTGGCAATTGTCGTAGGCTGGGATGCAATCCCAGCATCACAGGTTGAAAAGCTGGGATTGCATCCCAGCCTACGTTTCGTTCCATTTAATCAAAGCTTCCCTTCGCAAAGTCTGGTAAATTGGCACTCCCACTCTCTGGAGAATAAAAATGGGGTATCCGGAATTAGTGATTGAAATATCTTAAAAGCTATTAATTAGGAATTTTTGCTGGAGTGTTGAAATCATCGATTCAGGCTTGCTCAGCCGGCTTACCCAAATTGTTGAAAGTGGACAAATCGACACTTCCTGCATCGCACAATAAATCGTCTGAAAACAGTGAGGTCGAGTGTCCGCCAATGGCTGGACCGTGCCCTCTGCTGTCGTTCGAGGTTCTACAAACCGGTCATTCAAGATTGGATATTCCTTAAGGGGGTTATCAACCAATTTAACGGTTAGAAATTTTTGACCAATGATTTTTCATTGGTTCGAACAGATTCAATCTACCCGCCTGTCGTGGCATTGTGCCTTATGCAGTCCGATAGAGTCCTCGGAACCATTCGTTCAATTATCAGGCGTCTGGTTGGAGTCCTAGCCTTAAGGGATGAAATGCTGAGTCTCTAACTCAGCCTTCCATTCTATGCAAATAAAGGGGGAGCATAGCAATTCAATCTAAAAGGTCGGTAAGTTTAGATTTTGGCATTGACTAAATTTCCCGAGTTCGACGCCCGCCACTGGCGAAATAAGCTGAGAATTTGTAGACAAATTTGCTTTCCTGAAATACGGTGCAGACACATTTACTTTCCAACCCGCGCAGTGCGGGCGCCAGGCCCTTCTGGCGCGGGTAACTACTGAGCTTGCGCAACGAGGCGCCTCACAGGGGTGAGTTCAGGTTCTGCCGCCTGGCTCAGGTATGGGCATCCTGAGTATTCAGAGGCATGGCCGTGCGATGCTCGCTGGACTTGTCCAGTTTCCATGACGGGATGGAAGCAACCACCGTGGCAACGACAAATGCACCGATCGACATCCAGATCAGGCCTGAATAGCTCTCTCCCACAATCACCAGTGAGCCTATCATCGGACCACTGGCCAAGCCGATCTTGGAGGTGAAGCCGGCCCAGGCAGCGGACTTGCCGGTCCGGTCGAAGCGGGCGCACATGCCCAGCAAATGCGAAATGACAAAATTCCAGGTTATTCCAGTCGCAAAATTTGACACTATCCAGATCCATTTATGCTGGCTGAACAACAGAGCCCAGCTTCCGATCAATGTCAACACCATCCCCCATAATATCGGTTTGAAGATGCCGTGGCGGGTTGAGAACACGACCACGGCGATACCACCCAGCATGCTGACCCAACCCGCCAGACCCAGGCTTTCACTGATGAATTGAATATCCTGCCCGGCACTTTTGCCCAGACCGATCATGAAAGCAAACAGTCCCATATTTGCGGCTTGGAACAAACCGATGCTGATCAGAGTCAGGATGAACGGCATCAGCATTACGGGCTTTTGTTGCGGGCCGGTCAGGTCGGGGGCGATTAGCGGATAGTCGGGCAGAAACTGAATCAGAATCAGAGTTACGGCAGAAAACAGAATCAAGGTGGTAAAAAGAGCCGTAGTGCCGAAGCTAATTACCAGCAGCGGAACTGTCATAATCGCCAGACCGCCAAAGCCGGTCTGAATGGCCAGAGTGACGCCGAAAGTCCGGTCCGGGTTTTTGGTGCGTGAGAATATTGAATAGCTCAGGCCGACCAGTGAGCCGGCGACGATGCCGTGACAAAATCGGATAGTCATCATCGCAGCAGGGTGAGTAATCAGCATCGATATAAAGTCGATGCCTATCATGGCCGACAACATCAGCGGGGCGGCCACCTTCCAGTTGAGCCGTCGTACAAAAAAGGTAATGGCCAGCGCACCGCAGGCGCCGCCATAGGTGTTACTGGCCGCAACCAGTCCAGCATCGTGATTCGAAAACAACAGGCCCACTTTTAACGCATCGACTATGGTTGGCATGATGTTGACGTAAAAAATGCCGGCCGAAGCCAGGAAGGCCAGAATCAGTCGGGCTGTCATTCCGTCCGGTGCTGCTTTGAAATTGCGTATGCCATTTGACATGTTATTTCCCTGTTTATAGTTAATTATTAGAGAAGTGTTTGTAGGGGCGAAAGAAATAAACAGGCAGCAAGTTCTTAGCCGCAGTCAATGCCGTTGTCGGTTAAAAATTGTGCCAGTGGCGCCAGCTCCGTTTCATAGTTTTTCCAACGCTGAACCGATGTTTTGTAAATGGGATTCCTGACCTGCGCGGCGCTAGCACTGGCAGCAGGGGTGTTATTTAGATGAAATTCGAGACATTCCAGCTCCCAGGGTAGCCCACAATACGCGAGCATGGCCCGAGTGGTTTCCTCCTGATGCTGTACAACCGATTCGTAGTCGATATCGATAAATTGTCCAGGCATGCATGTTCTCCAGTGCTGCATCAGATTGTGGTAGGCGAGATAATAGTGACCAAGATCCTCGAGACTGTAGGAAAACGGATATCCCATGGCGAACAGTGTTTTGTACATGGCATAGCAGCTGTCCAGTGGGTGCCGGTTAAGATGAATGATTCTGGCATCAGGCAGAGCCATATTAATCAGACCCATGTACAGGTAATTGGCCGGGGTTTTGTTGATCAGGTACCGTGCCTTGATTCCGTAACCCTGTATCGCGGACCGATATAGATTTCCCATTTTTTTCATGTCGATGGCCGCCGAGCGCTCAATCAGGCCGAATTTTCCGCCGGGTCCTCCGCCGGCCAGCTGCATCAGTCCAAAGGTGAAACTCTGTATTTCGCCGAGACTCGCTACCTGACTGTGCGAACTCAATATGCGATCGACCAGTGTTGTGCCGCTGCGCGGCAGACCGACGACAAACAGGGACGGTTCATCGATTCCGGGTTGCTCCACCTTTTCCAGCATCTCACGATGAAAGAACTTCTGTATGTGCTGCATGGCGGCCACATCGTTGTCGACACGATACGCCATGCGCTGCCTTTTCAGCCGTGCACCGCGTTCCAGGCAGGAAAACGATTTGGCATACTCGCCGATATCTTCATATTCTTTGGCCAGTGCAAAACAGACTGGAACCAGATCGGGATGCTGTTCCGGAATGCGTTTTTCCAGTTGGGTCAGTTCAGACAGATGGTTCTTTTCAAATTTCCATGTCTTCAGCATGGACCTGTTTTGCAGCGCTTCTACGTGGTGCGGCACTTTTTCCAGGACGCGATTGAGAAGTCCTTCGGCCCGGTCCATTTCGCCAAGAATAACCAGCGAGGCGGCCAGATTGAACAGGTGTGGCGGGCTGTCCGGTATCAGTTCGGTCACCTTTTCGTAGCAGCGTCCAGCGGCTGCATGGCTGGAACAGTGCAGATACAGGTGCGCAATTTTCTGCAGCATGTCGGCGTCGGTTGCGCATGTGGCTTCGGCGCTCGCCAATTCCTTCAGTGCACAGGCTATCTGGCCGCAGTAAATTCTGCACTCGATCAACCGTAGCAGCGCCGGACCGCAGTTCGTTCCTTGCTGCGTTTCGCGCGCGGCCGCCCGGACGGCGGAAGTCAACATGGCGTCGAACTCACCCAGACGCTGCCACAGCTGACTGATCAGGATGTCGGCGTCCAGCGTATCAGGCAACTGCTGAATGATCTGTCTGCAAAGATCGCTGGCGTTCTCATGCCGTCCACAACGGATATGACTGTCAAATTCATTCAGGACTTGCGAGATATCTGGCCGGGTCATGAGTTGGGGGAGGATAAGATTGAAATTGGAAAATTTTACATCATCGGGCATAGCCTGCCGAATCTTTCAGCAAGGCGCGAGTGCCTGACACCACAATCGCCAAAGTGGTATCAGGCAGTTTGTGAAGATAAGGTCAGAAATTGTAGCGTCCAGATATTCCTATGGTTCTCGGCTGTGTGATCATGGCCTTGGAATCGCTGCCGTTGAAATTCACCGCAGGATTGGTTCCGAAGGATGCATTGGTCAGGGCTCCGGTGATGCCAAGCTGGTTGGACAGGTTTTTGGCAAACAGAGTCACATTCCAGTTGTCGCCGGACAGTGAGGAGGAAATGTTAAACAGACTGAAGCCGCCAAATGTTGCCGCGTTGGTGATGACCTCGGGACCTTCCGTGACTACGGTATTGGTCACGGAACTTTGATAGCTGGCCGAAATTCGATTGGTCCAGCTCCATCCGCCGTCAAACCTGGTCACATGAGACAACGATCCACTCAGGGTGTTTTTCGGTACGCTCGGTAATTGTGTGCCGGATGGCGCTTCCAGCAGGTTCGAGCCAGGTGTGTACAAATCCTGCGTCAGCTTGGCGTCGGTATAGGTGTAGTTGATTGAATAGCGAACCGCATCGCCCAGTTTGCCGCTCAATTCCATTTCCAGTCCGCGACTTTCCGCCGTGCCGCCGTTTTGTGCAGCAAACCAGCCCCAGATCGGAGTCTGCGTGTCGAGCTGAATGTCGTGCCATTTGATATCAAACAGCGACACGTTGTAGCGCAGTTCGCCACTTGCACCTTTAATACCGATTTCAGTATTGATGTCGGTATCCGGCTTGTAGCTTTGCCAGGCCGACGCGTCGGCCTCGGCAAATGCTCCGGTCAGTGGAATGGCATTGGTTCCGCCGCGTCGGTATCCCTGCGAGATGGTGGTGTAGAACAACTGATTCGGTGCCAGGTCCCAGGAAAAATTGCCCATGAACAGGCTGCGCGAATCGGGTTGATCGACCTTCAACGGGAAAGGCACGTTGTAAGGCGGATTCAGGCCCGGGGCCATTAGCGTGTAATTGCTAAAATCATCCCGGAATGACCGCACGCCGCCGGTAACGCGCATGGTCGGTGCAAAATTCCAGGTCAGGTTTCCATAAACGGCACGGTCAAAAAATGTCTGCCAACGCTGATACTGGAAGTCATTGTTGCCCAATGCATTGTAATAAGGCGCAGCGGAGGGAAAGGCGACAGCGGCCCATTCTGAAAAGCCGTTGATATTGTCGAAATCGGAGGCCGTCAGATTCTGCTTCTGGTAGTAGGCACCCAGTACATAGTCGACGGCATTGCCCTTTTTGGAAACCAGTCGCAGTTCCTGTGTTAAAGCGCTGTCGCCCGACGTGCGGTACGCCACCGGATTGGGACGCGGGTAGTTGTAGTAATCGGCGGTCAGAAATCCGTGGTTAGCATACAGACCGGCGTTGTCGCCAAGGCTCCAACCTTCCTGGTGGTACTTGGAGGTGTTGCTCGACAGGGTAGCAAAACCGAAATCGTAATCGGCTTCAAACGCGGTCAGATAGGCGTCGCGGCCTGCCGGTTCCAACGCGACACCACCAAACTGATATGGGCCGTATGGAGCGCCGGCACCGTTCAGGCCGATCGTCGGGCTGCCACCGCTGCCAACGTTGTTAGACTGACGTTGGTAGCTCAGTTCCAGCTTGAGATCGGAAGTCGGTTTGGCCAGTACGGACAGACGGTCGTAAATTATTTTTGACCAGTTCGCGTCAGGAACGGACCGAGTCAGTGCCTGGGTACTCAGTATTCCATTCGGCGCAACCGGATTGCCCTTGGCATCCAGCACATACACGTTGGTGTAGTCAATATAGCCCGAGTTGTCTTCGCGGCCGGCGGAAAGCCGCATCGCCACATTGCCGCCGAGCGGAATATTGAGCACGATATCTTCGGAATTATTGGTGCCGCCGGAGTTGTATGTCTTGCTCACGCTGGAGTCGATCTTGCCGTAGAAACTGCCGAACTCCGGTTCATTCATGATGTAGCGTACTGTTCCGCCCAGCGAGCCGGAACCATACAGGGTTCCCTGCGGTCCGCGCAGCACCTCGACGCGGCTGATATCTTTCAAAATGAAATTGGCGAAAGTCGGTGTATTGTCGACATAAACAGAAACCGTGGGTGTGGTCGAGAGCTGAAAATCTCCTTCGGCTGCCGGCGTGACATTCAATCCGCGAATCGTGACATCGCTGACCACACCGGAGGCACGCGCATCGTGCGAAACAACCGATGCACCGGCAACTTCACGCAGCATATCGGTCTGACTTGTGATGTTATTGTCATCTAAATCCTTGCCCTTCACGACAGAGATGTTGTAGGGTATTTTGAGGACATTTTCCGACCGCCCCTGTGCCGTCACGGTAACCACCTGCACATTGTCGTCGGGTCTGGGCTGGCCTTCTGTCTGAGCCGGTGTGGTACTTTGTGCACAGACCTGGCCGGCATAGGTACTCAGGAACGCAGCGCCAATAGCGGACACCAAGGCTTTTTTCTTATACAACATCGTTGTTCTCATTGCTTCATCTCCCTGTGAAAAATCCTGTATGCCGCATGATCATGCATTGCGCTTCGGGCAAAGCTGCATGCGGCGCAGATAAACTATCCGCGATACGAGCCAAATGTGTCAATTACATCGATGTGGTACTCCATTTGAGGTACGTCGTCGCTGATGGCAAGTTCGGCGCTACCTGCCTGTATTCGGGCTGGCCTGCTTGACATCCCTGCACGCATTCCGTAGCATCGCCTGACATTATCCATGGCCCGTTTATGAAAGCGCTCAATGAATCACGACCTGCATGATCAGTCCTATCATCGTCAGATTGCTCTTCTGGTCGAAGCGTTGTATCGCCCCAATTTCTGGATTCTGCTGGTGCGTACAGTTCGGCATTTCATTGAGTTCGACAACTGGGTAGCGCTGCTGTTTTCCAGTCAGGAAAAGCCGCTGGTATTCATCGAAAATCCAACTCTGGACGGTGCTCCCGATCTATTGTTTCGGGACTATATCAACGGACTGTATCTGCTCGACCCGTTTTATGTGTCCAGCCGGGATCGCGCGCAATCGGGACTGTTTTCTCTGGACGAGGTGGCACCAGAAAATTTTGCGCAGACTGATTATTACCGTCTGTACTTTCAACTGAATATCGTCGCCGACGAGGTACAGTTCAACTGTGCGCTGGACGGTGGAAAGACTCTGTGTTTTTCCTTAGGGCGGGGCAGAAAATATACGCCGTCGGAAATCACCTTTCTGAACCTGATCTCACCGTGGGTCGTGGCTCTGATGGGCAAGCGGTATCAGTACGAAGAAAAGAATGAACACGCCAAAGATGGCGGCAACTCGGTAGCGCACACTCAGGAAGCGGCCAATCCGGTCAGTCAGGCCAGCCGCGCCAAACTGACTGAACGTGAGTTTGAAATCAGTCAACTGGTGTTGAGCGGATTTTCAGGAAAAAATATTGCTGAAAAGCTGAAAATTTCAATTGAAACCGTTCGGGCGCACAAAAAGCATATTTACACTAAATTAAATATCAACTCCCAGTCCGAGCTGTTTGCCATTTTTTATCAGGCGCACGCCGATTCTTCAACCAAAGACGCTCAGCAGCCCTAGTCTCGTGTCGGCTTTTGTAACGGGCCAAGGCCGTTCAGATAGGCATCAATTTCGGGAGAAGTCTGCGCCTGCTCGAATTTGAAATGCCGGTCACGGAAACTTTTCAGCGGTTGGCCAAGTGACATCAGTCCCTTGTCGCGTTCCCGGCGCACCCGTTCCAGATCAATTTCGACCGGCATGATTTCGCGACCAATGCCGGCCAGGTGAATGACATCACCGGAGGGGCCGACTATGATGGATCGACCGACTCCGCATTCGCCGACACCGTTAATGTCGAAAAAATAGCATTGGTTAATGGCTGCATTGGTGCGGGCTATGGCAAGTTCGATTTCGCGGTCGATGGTGTCCGTCATGGTTGGATGCAGGATAACTTCGGCACCCATGATCGCCATGGTGCGGGTAGTCTCGGGAAACCATTTGTCGTAGCAGATTGAAACGCCGAAGCGACCAACCTGCGGGATGTCAAAGACGCAGAAATCGTTGCCTGCCTCCACGTCAGTTTCGTAAGGTAGAAACGGGAACATTTTTCGGTAGCGCTGAATGATGTTTCCCTGTGGGTCGATCACTGGACAGGAATTGAAAATCTTGTCGCCGTCGCGAACATAAATGGACCCCGGAATTAGCCAGATTTTGTACTGCCTGGCCATCTCGCAAAATGCCTGTTCGGCTTCGCCGTCCACCAGTTGAGCGCTCGCTTTGGCTGGACCATAGGCGCACAGCTCGCTGAAGATCACCATATTTGTTGCCGGAAAGCGCTGCATCAGCGAAGACAGATTCTGCTTCATGGCTGACAGATTTTCGGTTTTGGCAAAAACCGGCATTTGGATCGCTGCTATGGTAAAAAAAGCCATTGTTCATCCCATTATTTAATTGGTAGTGATATACAGGTTTGTGCCGTTGCAGGTGATCCTTTACGGTTTCGCTGAACTTTCCTGACGTTGTCTCCCTGGCGGAAAATATATAGCAGTCCGCCTGATCAGGCAATTCCACAAATGGATTACCCCATTTAGGTAATTGACGTGATCGATCGACGGTTTCATAGTGGCTCCCGCATAGACAGCATGTTGATGCGGTCCGGTGACGGTTTTTATTTACCTGTCCCACACTAAAAATTGATCCGGCAAAATTAACAGTCCCACTGCAGAGCCGCAGGGTAGTATGCGGCCGGTCATCGAATTCGGGGCTGATTGAATCCAGATCCATTCACCAGGGAGACGAACATCATGATTTTATTCCATTACAAGAACCATCCAAAATCAGCGGCACAATTATCTGATCTGATGATATCCATAAGAAATATAGTGACGATCACAATAATGCTGGTTGTTTCCATCAGCGTTGAATCCAGGGAGGCCGGCGCTGCCAATACCGTCCCGGGCGATCCGCTCTCCGGCAACGGCGTGGTCAGCCGCACTGCCAATACCTACGCCAGCCTGATGGCCACAAAGCAACCGACTGCTCTCACCAATGAATCGAACTTCGGACTGCCTGCCAGCGCGGCCGTACCGCTCCAGTCTTTTGAAGGTACTTTAACCTTAAATCCTGCAGCAGCGGGTTATTTCAGCGTTTTTTATGACGAATACGGCCAGACCAAAAGCGGTATCAGTGCATTTAACCGAATCCCCGCGTTCAGCTACAAGTTTGTACAGAACGGCAGTTATCTGATCCCGGTTACCCAGGGTTTTACGGTTACCGGCGATACCAGCTGGAATCTGATTATCGGCACTGGCCGGGTCTGGAGCGAAACAACCGACAATGGCTACACCAGAGCGTCATTCCCGTTGGCGTTGGTGCAGGTCAACCAGAACTGCGTGCACAATGGCTCACTGACATTTCTGTTTAATGCTAACGCGACTCCCAAGATTTCCAATGTTGCCTATCAGTTCAGCGCCGAAGGTTGTCCGACCCTGATGTTTGACATGGCCGGGCAAATCGCCGCCACCTATACGCCGGCCGTGATTAGTAACGATACAACGCTGGAAAATGCCACCGCGGCAGAGGTAACCAACCGCATGCCTGTCAAACCGTTTACGGCTCTGGCAACCGATTTCCCCAGTTCGGGAATCAGTACATCGGCCTTCCTGTCGCAATACACCTACCCCAATAGCGTGACAACTTTCGGTGTTGTGATCAATGGTATTAACTACAGCAGCGGTTGCGCGACCCGGCATACGGCCAGTGGTCTGGGCTCGTATCCATTTTGCAGTGAAATGCGCATGCCGTCTTATTCGACCGCCAAGTCGGCGTTTTCGAGTCTTGCCATGATGCGACTGGGGAAGCTTTACGGTACCGGTGTCTACAACAACCTGATCAAAACGTATGTGCCGCAGTATGTAGATGGCGGAAGCTGGAGCACCACAACATGGGGTAACATCAGTGACATGGCCACCGGCAATTACATCAGTTCTGCCTACGAGTCTGACGAAAATGGAACCTATACAACGGCGTTTCTAGATGATGTGACCTATACATCCAAAATTGCGGCGGCGTTTACACCATTCCCGCACAAAGTGGCACCCGGCACGACCTGGGTATATCAAAGCGTAGCCACCTTCATCCAGACCCAGGCCATGCAGTCTTACCTAAAGCAGCAGCAGGGTTCAGGTGCAGACCTGTTTGGCATGATGGTTACCGATGTATACACCCCTTTGCAACTGAGTGGCGGATTTATGAGTTCGGTCAGAACCGATAACAGCGCGACCGGACAGCCCAATGGCTACTACGGACTATTCTACAATGTCGACGATATTGCCAAAATAGGACGGTTCGTCGATGCCGGTACGGGTGTAATCAACGGAACGCAGATTATCGATCCGGCACGTCTTCAGGATGCTCTGTATAAAACGTCCAATACCGGATTGCCGGTACCCGACACCGGCAATCCGACCTACAAAAACACCTGGGTATACAACCATAATTTTTGGGGAAAAAAGGTCACCAGTGCCGAATTTCCGACGATATCCTGCCAATTCACCATTCCGTTCATGAGTGGATTTGGCGGCAATACGATCATGATGTTGCCTAATGGTGCCGTGTATTATGTAATCAGCGATGCGTATGAATTTCCGATCGATACACCAATTACGCAGATCAATAAGCTGGCACCCTATTGCTGACAGAGGCATCAGGCCTCGCAGTTCAACATAAAGTGGGGCCGCCGATTAATTTTTACTAACGTGTCTGTGACGGGTTCATTTGATCGTGTTTTTGAACCCGTTCGCGATTTTCCGATGTTCCCTGTTGACTTGAAGGTATCGCGTCGTCCGGGTGACGGTTGCTTCAATTCGATTTCCGCGTTGTCTCAGTAACGTGTAATTCCGTATGATCAACCGTACGTGGGTCTTTCGATCCATACGGCTCGAGCAATACAAAACGCCGGAACAAACCTACCCGGTCGCTCAGAATATTGTCCTCGTAACCTTTGCGATTCACACTTCCGGCCGTAATACATGTCTTGCGACTATGTTGAAGCTGCATACGCCAGTGTTGCTGCGCTCATTTGCTTTCCCTCACATTAACGCCGTTCCAAAAATTTTCTTGCGACGTACCGCCCTTCGGACGTGGACTCACTTTCGTGCCAGGTAACGTTTAAACCTGTATTCGAACTGAATATCCGAGCGTCCCAATCAAATGAAGGACAAACATAAGGAAACAAATAAAAACTAGCGGTGTATCCATGAGTTAATGATTGATAAGTCGCACCTGGAAGTTCAAAATTTAATAACGAATAGACTTTTTGCTTAATTCATTCTTGTCGATGGGCATTCAAAATATTCTTGAAATCGAAAAAATTTGTGAGGCTCGCGAATGGCAACTTTGTGCCGTCTGCCGTCAGATGGTTTTTACTGACGCAGCGCACAAAACTGAAATCATATTTCCCCATTCTCAATCATTCTGGTCAACATGGCAATATCCACGCCATAGTTTTTTGGCTCTTCTGATTCATCTCCAGCTTGGTTCTGGTAATAATTCGTACTCACCAAACTCTTAAAACCGACCATATGCCGTCCCAAGCTAGGAATGGATGCTGGGGCGCGGCGTTCAAATGCTGGTCGCTTTTGGCTTTTCTTGTGAGTCCCTTCTGCAAATAGGACCTTGGCGCGCAACGCTTCAAATGAATAGCCGCGACCAAGACGGTCCATTACCCGAATTAGCGAATTTAAACTTTCAGTGTACGCATTGGTGATATGGTGATCGAAATAGGCCAAGATGTGAGGCTGCCAGTTACGCCATGCTTTAATTAAGTCAGAGAATGCGTCTCTAACTTCTTCGGTAACGGATATTTCCCAGGCTGCGTAGCGCGCCAGTGCCTCTTCCTTTGATTGCGAATCGTATATCTTAAAGAAATCTTCCTTTAATCGATATGCAAGACCAAGTTCCGGGTAATTTTTAACCCAGCCAGATAAGTTTAAAACTTCTTGATCGGTCAACTTTGACTCGCGCTTCAACAGCACAAAACGATCGTGCATTAAGCCTCGGCGCTGCTTTGGCGTGAGAGATTCTCTTAAACTTTTCCTAACCTTTTCCATGGCATCACTTGCCATGCGAACTACGTGGAATTTATCAATGACGATGATTGCATCTGGAAGTACCAGATTTACAGCATCTCTGTACGGTGCCCACATATCCATTGCAACGTATTGGATTTTTTCGCGTCCCTGCAATTGGGAAAGATACTTAACGACTGTTTCCTTGTTTCGGTTGTGAAGAAGGTCAACGACCGTGTTATTTTCAATATTCGCAATAACACATCTGTACTGGGTTAAATGAATTTCGTCTATTCCCATCCATTTTGGTGTTTCGAATCGAACAGTTTTTTCCAACTCATTAATGTAATCTCGGAATACAGATCGGACGGTTTTTTCATCAACTCCAACTTCTTCCGCAATACTAGAAAATGTTCGTTTAACAGAATTTTTTTCAATCCACTTAACCAACCGGTTGGTCATTGGGCGTCGCTTGTCAACATCAGGTAAAGTTTCATAGAACGTTTTTGCACAAGATTTACAGCGATAACGCCTCGTGTCTATGTAAACACCAACGCGTTTGCCGTGCATTGGGAGATCTTTGACCATTTGTTCTCGCCTTCCAAAGCCATCAATTTCTGGATGGCTGCAGTGCGGGCAAATTAATGGTGGCAATGTGGCGAGCGCATCAATATGATATTCGTGCTCACCTTCTTGCAGGTGAGTTACTAAATAAGATGGCAAATTAAGAATATTTGCAGACACAACGGCTTAGATTCTAGGGATTCTTCGAGCTCGATTTTCCAGAGGATCGAGATAAGTCTCTTTAACAAATGTACGTATCTTATCGTGGACGCTATGCAAATAAGGAACGTTTTTAATCATATTGTTGAACGCTTGAAATAATATTTCAGCGTCATCCTCGTATTCGTGGTTTACGGCATTGCGCAGCAGTCGAACCTCTTTCCATTTAGCGAGGTCTTCGAGGACACCAAGCTTTTCCATTAATGCAAAGATAGGACCAAAACTCTCACTAGTCACATCTTCTTCAATAGCAATGCCTTTAAATGCTTTTCCTAGTTGTTCTTGGTACGAAGAGAATCGAGAATTAAAAGCAGCGACTGTTTCCCTTTCGTCATTTGTTAGCGATTCAATGTTATTTGAACCAAACTTTCCCAAAGGAGCTGCCATTTTACCAACAGAATAATCAAGATCCAGTTGCATGCGGCTAAGATGTTCCAGTTTTAATGTTAAAATTTTAAGTGTTTCAGTCATCTTAATCTCACACCAGTCTCTTTTGCAATACGGTGAATAGGCTTACTGCCGTTGCCAACAATAAGATCTACGTTTAGATCGAATAAATCCATTAGCTGCGATTGGCATTTAATTTTTTGCATTAAATCTGAAGAGCTTGATTCCACATAAATGTCAACATCACCACCACGCTTCATATCATTAGCTCTTGATCCAAATAACCAAACCATCACTTTCCCGCCGAACTGCTGCGTGATAATGTTCAAAGCCTGATTGGCTGCATCTGAAGATATTCTCATACCGACCTTTCAATCATAAGTTCCGGTATCATCATAGAGAATGAATTTAGGCTTGTCAATCACAATATCCGGTTTTATACACTAATAACAAAATATCTCCAATTTCGAAATCAATCATAAATTCCGGATACCCTAAAAATGAAACTGTATTTTGCACCCGGTGCCTGTTCGCTGTCCCCGCACATTATTTTGTGTGAAGCAGGCCTGACCCATACCATAGAAAAAACCAATTTACGCAGCAAAATGACGGACAGCGGCGTGGATTTCAAAACCATCAATCCTAAAGGTGCGGTACCTGCGCTGCAGTTTGATGACGGCAGCGTGCTCACTGAAGGCCCGGCGATTGTGCAGTATCTTGCGGACCTGGTTCCGGAAAAACATCTGGCTCCGCCAGCCGGCACAATGGCGCGCTATCGCTTGATGGAAACGCTCAATTACATCGGCACCGAACTGCATAAAAATTTTTCACCGCTGTTCAATCCGGCCAGTACGGATGCCGTCAAGGCGGCGACCATCAATATGCTCACACCAAGAATTGACTTTATGTCGAAACAATTGGGCGACGCAGATTATCTGGGCGGAAAGCAATTCACGGTAGCCGATGCCTATCTGTTCGTGGTGCTGTCCTGGACTGCGCATGTGAATGTATCGCTGGCCAGCTGGCCGAATATCGAAGCATTCCTGGCACGGGTGGCTGCACGCCCTGCCGTGCAAAAGGCGATGGTTGCCGAAGGCTTGATCAAGTCCTGATCAGATTATTTGTTGAAAATGCCGGCGCTGCGGCGCTGGCGGTCGCGATCCAGTGTTCTGGTGGCGACAAAAATTTCGCGCAAAAAATAAAAAAAACTGCCAACCAGAGAAATAATACCGAGCACAAATAGACCGGCGATAATTTTTCCCAATTCCAGATTCAGCGCATCACCGGCAAACAGCGCCGCAATAACCAGACAGATGAACAGGGCACACAGGCAGGCCAGCGTGATGGAGCGGTTGATCAGATGCGCCCTGGTGTGCAGTTCATCCAGTTCAGCCGAATGCTGCAGTTCTTCCGGCGCCAGCTTCGCTTCAAGATTGCGGGAGCGGTCGATAATTCTGGCCAGACGGTTGGTCAGCACCACCAGGTGGGTTCCCACACCCGACAGCATGAATACCGGCGCAATGGAGAGCTGAATGATTTTGCCGATGTCGTCGAGTTGAATATTCATGGTCGGGCTCAGAAATGGAGACTGGCCATTATAGATCGTCCGACATAGTTTTTAATACATTTCATCCCAGCCTGCTCGGGTTCATCGCTTTGCCCGGCAGTTTCAATATCGCTTCCAGACCACCATCAGGATGATTGCGCAACGTCAGCGTTCCGCCGTGCTGCTCGCAAATATTTCTGGCGATCGTCAGGCCCAGGCCGGTGCCGCCACTTTCTCTGGAGCGTGAAGATTCAATCCGGTAAAACGGGGTAAATACCTTTTCCAGCTCATCTTCCGGCAACCCGCATCCGCCGTCACGCACCCGAATCACGGCCAGCTGATTCGCTTCATTCTGCACGGTGACATTGGCATAGTTGCCGTATTTAAGGGCATTATCAATGAGGTTGTTGACGCACCTGAGCAGCGCCTGAGGCTGCGCTCTCACACTCATGTTGGCGCTGCCGGCCAGTTTAACCGGCTGTCCCGCATCAACGGCATCCGAGACCACGCTGTCGAGCAACGAATCCAGATTGACCTGCTGCCGCTGCTCCTGCGCGTCCATGCTGCGAGCCAACAGCAGACCTTCACGCACCATGTCCTGCATGGCAGACAGATCGGCAATCAACCGCTCGCGCAGATCATCGTCCGAGACTTTTTCAATCCGCAGCCGCAGCCGGGTCAGCGGCGTTTGCAGATCGTGGGTGATGGCCGCCAGCATATGGGTGCGCTGTCCGATGTAATTGCGGATCCGTGCCTGCATGGCATTGAAGGCATTGCTTGCCTGTCTTAATTCGGTCGCACCCTCGACCACCAGTGGTGCGTGGTTGATATCGTTACCCAAGTCCAGTGCGGCCTGCGACAGAAGCTGCAACGGCCGGATCACCATGCGCGTGACCAGAAATGCCAGAGCGGCAATGAACAGCAGGAATAACAGCAGGTAGTGATAAAAATAATGACTGACCGGTGGCAATGGATTACGCAGCGGCATGAGCACCAGTGACAGGTGGGAACCATCGTGCAGGGTAACGGCAACAGTTTCGCAGGAACCCATCATCCCCGGAGGGCCAAACAGCGGACAGGTCACAAACGGCAGACTGATGACCTCAAATTCGGGACCGAGCCGCTCTGCCAGACGGCTTGCGTTCAGACTCCTGTTTTTCTGGGCCATGTTCAGATCCGGGTCGGTCGCCACATTGATCCCGAGCCGGGGCAGCATTTTTAAAAACTGGGCGCGATTTGCGGCCGGCAGGGTATCAATGGCCATGATCAACTGTTCGGAGCGCTCCAGGTAATGGGTTTCGCGCGACTGGATCAGGCTGGTTTGCCGTTCATCCAGAGCAAACCACAAGGTCAGGCAGGCTGAAGCGGCAATGCCGAGAATTAAAACCAGAAACACCCGACCACTCAGTGACTTGATCAGCATAGGATTACTTCGACTCCACTGTGACAGCCAGAACATAACCACCATTGCGCACCGTTTTGATGATTTGCGGAGAGCGCGCATCTTCACCGAGCTTCTGGCGAATGCGGCTGATCTGAATATCGATGGAACGGTCAAACGGATCGGCGTCGCGACCCTGGGTCATGTTGAGCAGCTGATCACGATTGAGGACGCGGTTCGGATGCTCAAGGAATATTTTCAGCATTTTGTATTCGGCGCCGGAAAGCAGCACCACCATGCCGTGGGGATCAAGCAGATGCCGGGCGGTGACATCCAGCGTCCAGCCGGCGAATTTCAAAAACTGGACTTTTTCATTATTTCCCTGCGAGGTGCCTGTGCTGCGGCGTAATACGCTGCGAATCCGGGCCAGCAGCTCACGCGGTTCGAACGGTTTGGGCAGGTAATCATCAGCGCCCATTTCCAGTCCCAGAATCCGGTCCAGCGGTTCATTGCGCGCTGTCAGCATGATGACCGGCAGGGTCGATTTGGCGCGCAGATTGCGGCACAGGGTCAAGCCGTCTTCGCCAGGCATGTTCAAATCAAGCACGACCAGATCAATCTCATGTTCGGTCAGCGCATGCCACATGGCATTGCCTTCAGCGGCCATGAAGCACCGGTAGCCGTTGGTCTGAAGGTAGTCCGCCAGCAAGGTCCGGATTTCTCTGTCGTCATCGACGATTAAAATTTGATTAGTATCCATGCGGCTATTATGAAGAGGTTGATTGGGAACAGCACTTGAGTTTGTATCGCTATGTTGCTTGCCATTAATACCATTTTTACTCTGCGGCCACGCTTTCCGGAAACATCAAGATACAAAAATTTGTCCGTGGACATGATTCATTAACATGACCGGTTCACTATGCCCTGTCGTCGTCCTGATGACATTCAAGAAACTTAAAGATCAGAAAAATGGGAAAACAGCTTAGAAAAAAAATTGCCTGCGGCGTTATTGCGTTTGGTTTTGTTTCGGCCTCAGAAATGGTCAGTGCCCAGAACCAGACCAGCCGTTACTGCCAGACTCAAACCCGCATCGTCCATGATGAGCAGGCCGGACTGTTAAAAAACCAGACCCTGCTGCACGAGCAACTGAATCTGTCCGGCGAGCAGGAAACGCACTGGAACAACTTCATCGCCAGCGTACCGATCCCAACCAAATCACACCGCCCCGAGCGAGTCGCCATGGAAAAACTCACTACCCCTGAACGTCTCGAACAACAACTCAAGCTGATCCGGGAACAGGAAGCCAAACTGACTTCCAACCTGCTTGCGTTAAAAGCCTTTTATGGCTCTCTTACGCCGGAGCAGCAAAAAACATTCGATGAATTTCACGCCAGAACGGCGCGCAATGCACTGTCCTGAATTCATTTACCGCTTCAAAAATTCCTGTGCCAGTTGCACCCAATAAGTCGCACCCAATGGCAACAGCGCATCATTGAAATCATAGCTGGCATTGTGCAGATTGCACGGGCCCATTCCGTGCCCGTGCGCACGGTGATCTCCGTCCCCATTGCCGATAAACACATAACAGCCCGGCATGGCCTGCAGCATGAAGGCAAAATCTTCTGCACCCATGGTCGGCTCCGCCTGAGTATTCACATTCTGCTCGCCCACCAGAGTCTTGAGCACCTCGGCGCAGAAAGCCGTTTCTTTTGCATGATTGACCAGCGCAGGATAATTGCGCTGAAAATGAAATTTGAGCTGTGCGCCGAAGGCCGCGGCCGTATGTTCGGCGATGCGCAGCATATTGGCCTCGACCAGATCGAGCACTTCGGTTTTGAAAGTGCGCACCGTGCCGATCAGCGTCGCTTCATCGGGAATGACGTTGGTGGCACTGCCTGAATGGATCTGGGTAATCGACAGCACTGCACTGTCCAGCGGGCTGACATTGCGCGTGACTATGGTTTGCCAGCTTTGCGCAATCTGTACTGCTGCCATGATCGGATCGATGCCTTTGTGCGGTTGGGCTGCATGTGCGCCCTTGCCGGTGATCGTGACTTCAAATTCATTCGAGGAGGCCATCATCGGACCTTCGCGCAACGCAAAGCTGCCTTCTGCCATGCCGGGCCAGTTATGCATGCCAAACACGGCCTGCATCGGACACTGCTCAAACAGGCCGTCATCGATCATGCGCTGCGCGCCGGCGCCACCTTCTTCGGCTGGTTGAAAGATGACATACACGGTACCGTCAAAGGTGCCGTGCTGTGCCAGATAATGGGCAGCGCCAAGCAGCATGGCAGTATGCCCGTCATGGCCGCAGGCATGCATTTTCCCGTCATGTTTTGAACTGTGTGCGAACGTATTACTTTCCTGCATGGGCAGGGCATCCATATCGGCACGCAAACCCACAGCGCGCCCGGAAGTGCCGCGTTTGATCATGCCGACCACACCGGTAATACCCAGGCCGCGCTTTACGGGAATTTGCCATTCGGCCAATTTGGCTGCGACCAGCTCGGCGGTGCGGACTTCTTCGTAGCAGAGTTCGGGATGGGCGTGAATGTCGCGACGGATCTGTCGGATTTCGTCGGAAAATTGAACTATCGGGTCAATCAGATTCATGTCGGTTCCTCAATGCGTAGAACGCATTGTATCTCCGATCAGAATGAAAGCGTAGGCTGTGATTCCATCCCGGCGCTCAAATTGAGTGAATTATCTTCAACCGTAAAATTCACTTTTTAACAGGCCAAACTTGCATAAATCGTGGTACTGCTCATCCCAGTACCCGGCTTTACGCAGCAGCCCTTCACGCGCAAAACCCAGTTTTTCAACCACCATGATGGCCGACCGGTTGCCAGGATGGATTTGCGCTCCGACCCGGTTCAGGTGCATGTTGGCAAACGCCCAGACCAGCGCGCAGCGCAGCGCTTCATGCATATATCCCTGACCGCGGGCTTCTGGTTTGAGTTCATAGCAAATCAGGCAGGAATGCCATTCCCGGTTCCATTTCTGAAACCCACAGGTGCCAAGCAACGTAGTAGACTCGTGCGTGCAAATACCCCAGCGAATTCCGGTAGACGGCTGTTGCCGCATCTTTGCAAAATCGGCAATGAGTTTGTGAGCTTCTTCGCGCTGCAGCAAGTGCTCGGTGGGGCCATATTGCACGCTGTCGGGATTGGAATGCAGGGCAAACAGGACATCCACATCGCTTTCATTGAGTTCGCGCAGTTTCAGTCGCGGGGTTTGCAGATCGGGGAAAAGGCTTTTCATTCAGAAAACTCCGGATGGGGTGATGCTGTTTTTTTATAATCATCAGGCAGACATGTCCCGTTTGGGCCGATTTTACCCCAAACGTGTAAAGAAAATAATTAATAGAAATTTAGATTTACATGGATTCAAATTCACCTCCGCGTCGCATTGCCCATCTGGACATGGATGCCTTTTATGCGTCTGTTGAACTGATCAGTTACCCCGAATTGCGCGGCAAACCGGTAGCGATCGGCGGGCGCAACGAGCACCGGCCCACATTGCTGCCGGACGGCTCGCGCCAGTTTGCGCGCATCGGCGATTACGTGGGCCGCGGCGTGCTCACTACCTCAACCTATGCGGCACGGGCGCTGGGCATTTTTTCCGGCATGGGTACCATGAAAGCAGCCAAGCTGGCTCCGGACACCATTTTGCTGCCAGTCAATTTTGACGCGTACCGCCATTATTCGCGCCTGTTCAAAAACGCGGTGACCAGCGTGGTGGGCAACATCGAAGATCGCGGCATCGACGAAATCTATATTGACCTCACCGGAGAAGATCCCGATACCGCGGGACTGGCGCAGCGCATCAAGGACGCCGTGTCCGATGCCACCGGATTAAGCTGTTCAATCGGGATTGCGCCCAACAAACTGCTCGCCAAAATCTGCTCCGACCTGGAAAAACCCGATGGCCTGACCATCCTGTCCATGGCTGATGTGCCAACCCGGATCTGGCCGCTGCATGTCCGCAAAATCAATGGCATCGGACCGAAGGCCGCGCAAAAGCTGGAAGCACTGGGCGTAACGACCATCAGGCAACTGGCCGAAATTGACACGACCATCCTGCAGGAACATTTTGGCGGCACCTATGCGGTCTGGCTCAATCGTGCGGCGCACGGCATCGATGAACGCAGCGTCGTTACCGAATCAGAGACCAAATCCATCAGTCGCGAAACAACCTTTGAAAAAGACATGCATGCCAAACATGACCGCGCAGCGCTGTCTGTCATTTTTACCGGACTGTGCAGCAAACTGGCCGACGATTTGCAGCGCAAGGGTTACCTGAGCCGCACCATCGGCATCAAACTCCGCTACGACGATTTCAAGGCGGTCACCCGTGACCTGACCCTGCCGGAACCGACAGCCAGCGCGGACCAGATCCGGCTGGCTGCCGGCGCCTGCCTCAAACGCGTCCCGCTGCAAAAAAAGCTGCGCCTGCTGGGCGTCAAAGCCAGCGGCTTGATTGATGCCGGTGAAGAACTGAATCTGCAGAAAACACAGGGGCGGCAGCTGGAACTGGATGTCTAGTACTACTGTGTCATGAACGGTGACCCCGTAGGCTGGGATGTGTCGTAGGCTGGGATGCGTCGTAGGCTGGGATGCAATCCCAGCCTACGATTGCATCCCAGCCTACGATTGCATCAAAGCCTACGTCCGTCATGGTAACGACGGAATAAAAATTGAGTTTTTAGATTCATGTCACAGCAGGATCAGGGACCTGGCGGTTTGATTTGTCGCTGGTTTCGAATCAGGTTACCATTGCGCCTCCTTTTTTAATCAAATCTCGCATGCAAACCAATATGCTCACCGGCATTCTCGCTGCAATGGGCGCCGGCCTGGTGTGGGGCCTGGTATTTATCGTACCGCTGCTGCTGCCCGACTATTCCGGCGTCGAGATATCACTCGGTCGCTATGTGGCGTTTGGATTGATCGCGGCTGTCCTTGCCTGGTTTGACCGCCGTCGCATGGCCAGAATGAGCTGGGCCGACTGGAAGGCTGCGGCGCAGTTATCCTCGATAGGTAATCTTGTTTATTATGCAGCACTGGCCTCTGCCATCCGGCTGGCCGATGCGCCATTACCCACCGTCATTATCGGCACGCTTCCCCTGACCATCGCGGTGTGCGCCAAACTGACCGCGCCACACGGGCAACTGGCCTGGAACCGACTGATCATGCCACTGGCGCTGATTCTGGCCGGAATCATTCTGGTCAACATCTCCGAACTGCGCGGATTTCATGGCGCGTTGAGCAGTTACATCGGTGGTGCCCTGCTCGCCTGCGTGGCGCTGCTGGCATGGACCTGGTACCCGATCAAAAACAGCCGTCATCTGCAGGACCATCCCCACATTACTTCTGCCTCCTGGTCCACCGCCCAGGGGTTGACCACCCTGCCGCTGGCGCTGGCCGGATTTCTGATTCTGACTGGCTTTCGGTATGCTCATTCGGGCGTCTGGCTCTCGCCGCTGGGAGCGCAACCGGCCCGATTTTGTCTGATCATGCTCATGACCGGTCTGCTGGGCTCCTGGCTGGGCATCCAGCTTTGGAATTTTTCCAGTCAGCGCCTGCCATCGACGCTGGGTGGTCTGCTGATCGTGTTCGAAACCCTGGCCGCGCTGCTGTATGCCTTCCTCTTCAGAGGGCACATGCCCGACTGGCGCATTCTTGCCGGGGCCGCGCTGCTGTGTTCGGGCGTGGCACTGGCCGTCATATTATTTAAGGAACAGGCCCGATCCACGGCGCCGACTGGACTACAATAGCGCTTTATTTCCCGAGCTGACTTTTTGTGCGATTTTTTATTATTAAGCCAACTTTATTCCTGTGCGCTCTGCTGACCCTTCTGACGGCCTGTTCGCCCAGATTTGACTGGCGCGACGTGCACGATGGCGTGTCACCCTGCACGATTCTGCTGCCGGGCAAGCCAGCGAAGTTGAGTCGCGAAATTCGGATTGGCCAGCAAACGGTGACCATGTACATGACTGCGACCCAGATCGACAGCATCAAGTTCGCCCTCGGCGCCGCAAAAATGACGGACGCGACCCAGGCACAGGCCAGCCTTGCCATCATTAAAAATGCGCTGCTGCAGAATATTTCCGGACAGCTCAGCCAGGACAAAACGAGTGTGACGAATGGGGGCGGGATCGTCACCTTCAACGATGAATTTGAAGCAGCCGGCACCAAACCGGCAACGCGCATGCTGGGTCGTCTGGTGGCGCACGATGTCTGGGTCTATCAACTGCTGGTCGTGGGCCCGGGCGACGCGTTGGAACTGGCAGCAAACCGGGAAGCAGCAGAAACTTTTTTGAATTCATTTAAACCGGTAACTTAGACTTGATGTCATTGAATTATGAACTTTGGTGTGCAACACGCAGAACGACGCCGTTCAACTTTTTTGGATTGGAAAACGACATGCTGATTATCTTCAAATCAAAAGCGGCTGCTGAAATCGTCATGTACAAAGAACATGCGCAGCGGATACTGACCGTGCTCGGAAAAGATATCGACCGCGGCATCATCACAAAGGCCGAAACACAGAGCGCCATTGCCGCCATTGAAGCGGCCATCGCCGAATCGCGCGCCCATCCGGTTTCCAACAATGTCAAACATGATGTCAACATCCACCCTCAGCCCAATGACAGTGGTGACCATGACCATGCGCCGGCCGAGGCGGTCAGCTTTGCCTCGCGCGCCTACCCGCTTTTGCAGATGCTCAAGGCGGCCAGCGACAAAGGCAGTGATGTTGTCTGGGGGGTCTGATGACAACCACATTGGACGCCACGCGCGAATCACGTCTGTGTGTCAAGGACGGCACCGAATTATTCATCCGCGACTGGTTCATTGAAGGCAGCAACGAGCAAGATCCGAAACCGACCGTCGTTATACTGCACGGGCTTGGCGAGCATTGCGGACGTTACCGGCACATTGCCACCTTTCTCAACACCTGCGGATTTGCAGTACGCACTTATGATCACCGCGGTCACGGTCAGTCCGGCGGGGCGCGCGCTGACATTCCCGATTCCGGCGCCATTATTCAGGACGCAGTAACGGTGATTGGTGAATTTGCAGCACAGTGCCGGTCGACCCCGATCCTGTTTGGCCACAGCATGGGCGGACTGTTTGCCGCGCACATTGCCACTGCCGCTCTGCTGCCGCTGCGCGGACTGATTCTGTCGTCACCGGCGCTGGCCCTGAGACTGTCGAAGCTGGACCGCTTTTTATTGCGCATCATGTCGGCCGTGGCACCGCATTTCCCCATTGCCAATGGTCTTGATTCGTCCCAGCTGTCGCATGACAGGGCGGTTGCAATCGCCTATGAAAATGACCCGCTGGTGCATAAAAAAATCACTGCCAGCCTGTTAAGCGGCATGCTGACTTCGATCGCCTATGCACAAACCCATGCGCCCGTGCTGACGATTCCCACCCTGCTGCAGGTGGCCGGTCACGACCTGCTGATCGATCCGCAGGGCAGTCACGATTTTTATGAAGCGCTGCCCAGCAATCTTGGCACAGCCTTTTTCTACCCCGACATGTATCACGAAATATTCAATGAAACCGACAAAGACCGGGTCTTTGCGGATTTGAAGAATTGGCTGGATAAACGCAATATCGTCAGCTGACGATGTGCGTATTGACTGCCGTGTTCCAGACTCAAATAAAAACATAATGAAAAAAACGACCAAGTTTCCCCAGGCTGCACCGCTGTTATCCGCACTCGACCTCAAACCCGATTCACTTTCTTACAGCATGATCGGCGCCTCTTTGGCCATTGCTTCGGTGTTGAAAGGTGTCGCATTGCCGCAGGCCCTGTCTGCCATTTTTGTCGGATCGGACGTGGCACCTGCGCATCGCGGTGCGATACAGGATTTGTCTTACCGTGCCATGCGCCAGACCGGCCGGGTCGACGCGCTCATCAGCGCCATGACCACCAAGGCCCCCGAACCACCCCTGCTGTACAGCCAGCTGTGCTGTGCACTGGCGCTGATTGTGGAACAGGATGAAACGCTGCATCCCTACTCGGCGTTCACCGTGGTCGATCAGGCCGTCAGTGCCGCTGCCGCACATCCCGATTTGGCGCATGCCAAAAATATGGTGAATGCCTTGCTGCGCCGTTTTTTGCGCGAGCGTGACAGCCTGCTTGCCACCGTGCTGCAATTACCGCCGGCACGCTGGAACTATCCGCAGTGGTGGATCGATTCGTGCAAGACCGCGTATCCGAAGGACTGGCAGGCGATACTGGAGGCGGGCAATCTGCAACCGCCGCTGACACTGCGGATCAACCGGCGCAGCACCAGCATGACTGGCTACCTGACGCTGCTGCAGGAACATGGCATGACAGGTCAGGCGATCGGCGAATGGGCCGTACGTCTGGACCGCGCCGTACCGGTACATCAGATTCCGGGTTTTTCCGATGGACTCGTTTCGGTACAGGATGCTGCTGCCCAGCTGGCCGCACCACTGCTCGACCTGGCCGATGGCATGCGGGTGCTGGATGCCTGCGCCGCACCGGGCGGCAAAACCTGCCATATGCTTGAAACGGCAAATCTGGAACTGCTGGCGCTCGATTCGGATGCAACGCGCTTGACGCGCATCTCGGAAAATCTGGAACGTCTGAACCTGTCCGCACAGACCGTTGCTGGCGACGCGAGCAAACGCGACTGGTGGGATGGACAACAGTTTGACCGGGTTCTGGCCGATGTTCCCTGCACCGCCTCCGGGATCGTGCGGCGCCATCCGGATATTCGCTGGCTCAGACGCAAGGGTGATTCTGCACAACTTGCCACACTTTCAGCACGAATTCTCGACAATCTTTGGATGATGACCAAGCCTGATGGTAAATTATTGCTCGTTACCTGTTCGATCTGGCCACAGGAGTCAGAAGCACAGGCGGCAGCCTTTGCGCACCGTCATCAGGCCAAACGACTGCCGGCTCCCGGTCAGCTATTGCCGGGTGCTCTGGGCCAGGCTGACCATGACGGATTATTTTTTGCTTTATTTCAAAAAGTATAAGTCTGACCGTGCCGGTGGTTTTTCTGCTAATTTACGTGATCTTTTCGTGGGCCTTTTTTTGATATTGAGCAAACTCTGAATTTGTGTGGCTTGCGTAGGCATCAACGGCTGCAATGCTGGGATTGTCATCCCGGCCCACGACACTGAATCAGTACTTCATTAATTTTTTATAGTAGCTAACTCTTTTGATAATGCGCAGCCTTCACCGCCTCCTGCTTCTGACCCTGTTTGCCTGCCTGACCTGCTGGCAGGCGGCAGCCTGCGCCGGGAACATCGATATCGGCTATGCACGCATTGAATCTGCCGATGACGGCTATCGGCTTGCTGCGAGCTTCAGCTTTGAACTGAGCAAAGATCTGGAAAACGTGATCACCAGCGGCATTCCGCTGTACTTTGTCACCGAAGTCGACATTACCCGGCCACGCTGGTACTGGTTTGACGAAAAGTCCGTGACCAGCGAACAGTCGGTGCGGATTTCCTATAACGTGCTCACGCGCCAGTACCGCGCTTCGATCAACGGCAGTTTCGCGCAAAACTACAAGGATCTCGATGATGCACTGTCACTGGTGCGCCGACCAAGCCGCTGGCTGATCACCGACAAATCCGTACTTTCTTACGGCGCCACCTACAATGTGGGAATCCGGGTGCGCCTGGACACCAACCAGCTGCCCAAACCGCTGCAGTTCAATTCGCTCAACAACAGCGACTGGCGTCTTTCCTCCGACTGGAAACGGATGACCTTCAAGGCTGATGAAAAGTGACACGTCTCCTTCGGTATTTACTGGTAGTTGGTGCGGCAATCCTTGGAATTTTTCTGTTTTTCATTGTCGCCCTGTCTGATCAGAAAGTCGTTTTTGAAAAAAACTATATCTGGCTGCTGGGTTTAAACAGCCTGGTTGCGGTTGCGCTGCTGGGGCTGATCATCCTGATGCTGTTCCGGCTATACCGGCGCTATCAGAAAAAAGAATTCGGTACCCGGCTGCTGACCCGGCTGGTATTGCTGTTCGCCACTCTGGCAATCGTCCCAGGCGCATTGATTTATGCGGTTTCGATTCAGTTCGTGTCGCGTTCGATCGAATCCGGTTTTGACGAACGGGTTGAAAATGCGATCGAGGCGGGTCTGAATCTGGGGCGCAGCGCGCTGGATAATTCCCTCAACGAATTAACCATCCGGGCGCACCGCTCGGCGCAGGAACTGGCCGAAATGTCCGAGTCCGCCCGTGTCATTCAGCTGTCGCGCCTGTTCGAACAAAACCAGCAGCTCGAAGCAACCATCGTATCCAACAAGGGTGCCATCATCACCAGCACCGGCGGATTTGCCGGCCTGCTGTTCCCGGCCGTGCCGAGCCAGTCCATGCTGCGCCAGGCGCGCAATAATCGCGAGTATGCCGGTTATGAAGGCGAAAACGAAGCCAGCGCAGATACCGACTCCGGCGATAAATCGGCCAAATCCGCACAACCCTCGGGCGTACGTCTGCGCGTACTGGTGATTATTCCCAACTCGCAGGACAGTCTGTCGATGCACGATGAGCCGCAGTTTCTGCAGCTCATTCAACCCATACCTGAATCACTGAAAAACAATACCGACAAACTGGCCTCGGCCAGCATCAAATACCAGGAACTGGCCGGTGGCAGATCGGTACTGCGCAAAATTTATATCGCGACCCTGACGCTCACGCTGCTGCTGGCCATCTTTGCCGCGATTGTCAGTGCGTTCCTGCTGGCGACCGATCTGATCAAGCCGATCCTGCTGCTGGCCGAAGGTACCAAGGCCGTCACCGAAGGCAACCTGTCGCCGCGCCCGATCATTGCCAGCACCGATGAACTGGGCAGTCTGACCAAGTCGTTCAACATCATGACCCACCAGCTGTTCGACGCGCGCGCCACGCTGGAAAAAAACCGCAGCGAACTGCAAAATGCCAAGGCCTATCTGGAATCGGTGCTGGCCAACATGTCGGCCGGCGTGATGGTCCTGGACAGAAATTTCAATCTGATTACCTGCAATGAATCGGTCGAGCGGATTTTACAGCTGTCGGTGGAAAATCATGTCGGCAAACCATTGTCCGACATTCCGGGATTGAGCCTGTTTGCGCAGGCCATCTCGAAGGCATTTTCAGAACAGAACGCCCAGTCAGCTGCGAGCGATATTGAGGTGCAGCACTGGCAGCAGCAAATTGAACTGCCGCGTTCTGCCGATCAGGAGTCGACAGAACAGAGTTTTGGCGCAACCAACAGCAACCTGACCCTGCTGGCGCGCGGCTCGCATCTGCCGATTTCGTCGGGCACCGGCAAGGTGGTCGTGTTCGATGACATTACCAATATCATTTCGGCGCAGCGCTCCATTGCCTGGGGTGAGGTCGGGCGGCGTCTGGCGCACGAAATCAAAAATCCGCTCACGCCGATCCAGCTCTCGGCAGAACGTCTGCAGATGAAACTGCAGGAAAAACTGTCTGATGCCGATGCGCTGATCCTGTCCAAAAGCACATCGACCATCGTCAACCAGGTCAATTCCATGAAACGCATGGTCGATGATTTCCGCGACTATGCACGCAGTCCGCCGGCCATGCTCACACCGCTGAACCTGAACGGCCTCATTGATGAAGTGATGAATCTGTACGTGGAGGGCGACAGCGCCGACATCATCCACATGAAACTGTCGCCGGATCTGCCGACCATACTGGGCGATGCCACGCAGCTGCGTCAGGTCATCCACAACCTTTTGCAGAATGCCCAGGATTCGGTCAACGAACAGCATGGCGCCACCCCGGAACGGCAGATCAATGTCATGACCGAAGTCGTGCATTACGATAATTCAGAGGGCAAAACGCAACGCGCAGCCAGTCTGTCGATTATCGATAATGGCACCGGATTCAGCAGCAAGATTATGGCGCGCGCCTTTGAACCGTACGCCACTTCAAAACCGCGTGGTACCGGGCTGGGTCTGGCGGTGGTGAAGAAAATAGTAGAAGAACATGGCGGCAGAATCGATATTAAAAATAGAGTTGACGGAAATGGTGCAAAAGTAGCGATTTTGCTGTTAAAGTTAGCACCTGAAAATTAGCCCGCACTGTACGTGTGGGATACCCGCAGGACTGCATTCAAAATCATGAGACAAGACTGAAATGAAAGGCAACAAATAATGGCAAATATTCTCGTCGTTGATGATGAAATGGGAATACGTGAATTGCTCTCTGAAATTCTCGGAGACGAAGGTCATGTCGTTCAAACCGCCGAAAATGCTCAACAGGCGCGCGAATTTCGCGCTCAGTCCCGTCCTGATCTGGTATTGCTTGATATCTGGATGCCCGACACCGATGGCGTCACACTGTTAAAAGAATGGCAGCGCGACAATCTGCTGACCATGCCGGTCATTATGATGTCGGGACACGCCACGATTGATACGGCAGTTGAAGCCACCCGCATTGGTGCACTCAACTTTCTGGAAAAGCCGATTTCGCTGCAAAAATTGCTCAAGGCCGTACAACAGGGTTTATCCAAAATCACCGAGCCGCAACGCAGCGTCATGAGCAACCGTATCACCATCGCTGCCGACAGCAGCAACGCCGCACCGGTGCAGACCAGTTACAGCTCCGGCAGCATCCAGACCTCACCCGTCGGCACCCATCATATGGTCAGCGGTAATTTCGATACCCGCATCGGTATGACCGCATCACCCATGCCGCTCAATCCGCTTTCGCAATTTTCTTTTGATCTGCCGCTGCGTGAAGCGCGTGATTCTTTCGAACGGATTTATTTCGAATATCACCTGCAACGCGAAGGTGGCAGCATGACACGCGTTGCCGAACGCACTGGCCTGGAACGCACGCATCTGTATCGCAAACTCAAACAGCTGGGCGTCGAATCTCTCAAATCCTCCAAACGCAATACCTGACACCACGCGTGATACCGACCACACTGGTCATCGGAGCCAGTGCCACCGAACGGGAACGGGCCATTGCAAAAGCACTGGCTGACAATCCAGACTTCGGGCTGATCAAATCAGCCATCCTGCTTGAAGGTCTTGCCGATGGCAGGCCAGTACTGGTCACTCAGGAAAACTGCATCGTGGTTCGCATCGCCGCCGGTTGTCTGTGTTGCAGCAATAGCATGATCATGCGCACTTATCTGAACCGGTTAATCCAGCAAAAACCGCAACAACTTTTTTTGAGTCTGTCCAATCATGCCCATCTGGACCAGATAATGGATTCCATCAGTTCCGGAGGTTATGAAAAGATTCTTGAATTCCGTCGCCTGCTTGATCTGAATCACACAGTGGATTAACTATTTGTTTGAATTTGTCGCAAAGGGTCAACTTATCTTTGATGTTTGCCGTTATCACATATACTGACTTCATTGAATCACGCAGGCGGGGAGTTCATCCCAGCCTGCGGTGGTAATATGGAAACGCAGCAGTCACAAAAAGTAAGAGGTAGATTGTTACTTGAAATCCCCTGGTCAAACACCATCTGTCTAACTGTTCTGGTCTTGAGCAAAGGAAACACAATGAACCTCATATATAACAGCGAGCAATACAGCGTCGTCGAGTTTTACGCTGATGATGATAATGAAGCATTGCGCTTTGGAGGTTATGAAATTACCGACAAGGCTGTCAAGCGTGAATTCTTTTTGGGAGGATTGCAGGCGGTCTCTTTCCGCAAAGATGTATCCGACCTGATCGCCTCTGACCCAAGCCTGGAAGAAGTGGATGACTTTCTCGGACAGTTCGATCCATACATGCTGCAGATGGTTACCATTCATTAAAACCAACCCGTGTTCTGCGGGATGATTTCCTGCAGAACCGCCACCGGCCGGTTACCCAACAATAGCCTCCCTTACAAATCCTGATTAGCACCTGGATTGTTGTTGACATACAACACAATCAACCCGCACAGAATAACGCCATGACTACTGACAGCCTGATCGAATACCCAAGTGATTTTCCCATCAAAATCATGGGCCCCATGCATGACACCTTTGCCCAGACCATGCTGGAACTGGTGGTGCTGCATGACCCTGAATTTGACGCGGCAAAAATGGAAATGCGCACGTCCAGCAATGGCAACTATCTGGCGGTAACCGTCACGGTTCGTGCCACCAGCCGGGAACAGCTCGACAATTTATATCGGGCCCTGTCTGGACATCCAATGGTCAAGGTGGTGCTGTAACCGGTGCCAGACTGGTAACACCGAGCCATTTGCCGCTGTCACACAACTTCTGCGCCACCTCCAGCACCAGACGTTCCACCGCACCGGCGGCGTTGGTGAGCGGAATATTTTTTGACGCGCACAACACGACGGTGCGGGATATATCCGGCTCGTCGAGCGACAGTGCAACCAGTTCGCCACGTTCAATTTCCGACATCAGCGGTGCCATCGGCAAAATGGTGGCACCCATATCCGCCAGCAGCGCTGATTTAAGTATGGCAATTGAATTGATATCGATGACATTACCGATGACCAGACCTCTGGTGCGTGCCAGATTTTCGATGCGCGGCCGCACCCCATGTTGAAAGCCCGGCAGAATCAGCGGCACCTGCAGCGCCGTTTCCAGACTGATGGATTTGCCTTTGCGGGCAAAGTCCGATTTGGCGCAGGTGATATACATCATCCGTTCTTCCACTATCGGTTTGACGATAAATCCGCCCAGCTGACCATCATCAAACAGCACCGCCAGATTGATCCGTCCCGATCTGAGCTGCTCAATCAGATTGCCTGACAGTTCTTCGGTGAGCTGCAGTGATATTTCCGGATATCGTTCCCGCACTGCCATGAGCAAAGGCAAGGCCAACGCACCGGATACACTTTGCGGAATACCAAGGGCGACCGTGCCGGCCGGTCGCTGTGTCGACTGCGTCACGGCAGAACGGGCATCGCCGACCTGTTTCAAAATCGCCTGCGCATGCTCATAAAACAGTTTGCCGGCATCGGTGGTGAGCATGCCCTGGGCCGAACGGTGCAGCAGCTGCGCCTGCAGCTCCTGCTCAAGTAATTGTATTTGCTGGGTCAGGGCAGGCTGTACAATATGCAGCACGCGCGCCGCACGGGATAACGAACCGTGATCAACAATGGCAACAAAATAACGAAGCTGGCGCAGTTCCATATTTTTTAAGTAGTTATGTTTAAGTCCATCATCCTGATGGACTTTTTTTAATTCTAACCTCAATTGTTATGTTCGCCCTGCCCAGTTTAGTTGTCATTGCCCTGCTCACCGTTTATGTCGTTTGGGGTTCAACCTATTTCGCCATCCATATTGCGCTGTCATCCTTCCCGCCCTTTCTGCTCATGGGCACGCGGTTTCTGGTTGCCGGTGGAGCGCTGCTGCTGTTTTTGCTCTGGCGCGGGAAAAGTTTGCCAACCCGACGTCAATGGCGCGACGCCGCGCTGGTCGGCAGCATGATTCTGGGTGGCGGCATGGGACTGACTTCGTATGCGCAGCAATACATCTCCTCCGGACTGACTGCGGTATTCATCGCCTGTTCGCCGTTCATTCTCACCCTGTGCATCGGCATGTATGGCGAATGGCCAAACCGGCGCGAGTGGCTCGGCATCCTGATCGGTTTCGGTGGTGCGGTACTGCTGGCTTCCGGCACCGATTTTGCAGCGCAACCGATAGGCATCATCGCCCTGCTGGGTGCCATCACCTGCTGGAATGTCGGTTCGGTTTTATCGCAACGTCGCTTTTCCATGGCCCCCGGTGCGATGGGATTTGCCAGCCAGATGCTGGCAGGCGGCGTATTTCTAACCATTGTCAGTCGGGTCAGCGGTGAACATCTGGTGGGCACGATTACGCCGCAGGCATGGCTGGCCTGGGGCTATCTGGTGGTAGCCGGATCACTGGCCGCATTCACGGCCTACATGTATCTGATCGCCACCGTGCCGCCGGCACTGGCTTCGAGCTACAGTTATGTCAATCCGGTCATTGCCGTCACGCTGGGCGTACTGTTTGGCGGTGAAAAACTGGGGACGCGGGAAGTCGTGGCAATGACGGTAATTTTAAGCAGCGTGCTGCTGGTTTCCACAGCCCGCACGCAGTTGAAAAAAGCAAAAGCTGGCACCTGACAGCAATGTCAGCTTGGGCATTTTGAATCGCGTTCTCAGGCAATAGAGTGCGACAGGACGCCCTGCTCAGCCAAGCCTTTGGGCGGGTAGGTTTTGTAGATCATTTCCCTGATGTCACGACTTCTTCCGGGGGGCAGATCCAGCATCAACAAAACCTGGCCCTGGTCAATGGCACTGATATATTGTTCCAGATGCGAATTCGGAATGGCAGTTGCAGCCCGCGCCGCCATCCAGGCACCCAGCAATGCGCCACCGAGTCCGCACAGTGCGAATGATGCCACCTGCGTTTCGAACCTGGCCAGCGGCATCACCAGCATCAAACCACAGGCCAGCAAACCTGACACGGCGCCAATGCCAATGCCCACTTCGGTGCCGTGAATCAGATCGGTACGCTGAAACAGATTCGCTTGGGGCATATCGGCAGGCAGGGTATCCGGCCTGGCCAGAAAATGGATATAGCGCTCTTCAACCCGGGCTAACAGCAACTGATCCAGCATGGCCCGTGCGCTGGCAACATCGGGCAGCATGAAATAATTTCGGTTTCTCATCGTAATCTCCTTGCAGTGCTTTGTTCAGTTTAGACCTTACCATCTTCAGTAGCACATTGAAGTTTTCAATCGCTGCTTCACTGGTGATTCGTATTGCATTGGTTTGAATTTGTGAATAAAGCGGCAATACGACATCGCCAGTCAATTTGACATCATTGGGTATGACGTAGGCTGGGATGCGTCCTGTGTACTTTCAATCGAAAGATGTCAACTTGACTGACTACTATATTTGAATGACAAACCGGCGTGATCGAATATAATTCAGCGTACCTGGGAGGTCCGGGAATTTACCCGCACCTCCCATGCTCACTTAACCAATTCAGAAAGTTCACAATGAAACGCATGCTGATTTCTTTGGCACTGGTTGCCGCCCCACTGCTGGCACAGGCCCAGGTGGGTGTATCCATCAATATCGGCGAACCCGGCTTTTTTGGCCAGATTGATCTGGGCAACCGACCACCACCACCGGTCGTCTACAGCGCACCGGTTATCGTCGAGCAGCAAAGAGAAGCCTATCCACCGATTTACTTGCGCGTTCCTGAAGAGCATCACAGAAACTGGCGCAAATACTGTCACCAATACAATGCCTGCAACCGTCAGGTCTATTTTGTGACGGAAGACTGGTACAACAATTCCTACGCACAAGAGCGTCGTCACGAGCACGAACATGAGCACGATGAACATCATCACGAACATGATGACGATCATCACGGCCATGGTAATGACCAGGATGAACATCATCACGATCATGATCACGACGATGGACGTAACTGATATTGATGGTGCAAGCGCCGGGCGCCGTATCATTGCAGCAGGCGTTGCGGTATCCGGACTCCTTGCCATCCTCGGTGCGAACGCCACCGGTGCGTCAATCTGGCTGCACTATCTGTGCAAACCGCTGACCACGCTGCTGATTCTGGCCTGGGTCTGGCTGATCGCCGACCCGGTCAGTGGGCGCTACAAAACCATGATAATGGCAGGCATCGTCCTGTCGGCCTTGGGCGATATTTTTCTGATGCTGCCACCGGCCGTCTTCGCTTTGGGGTTCATCTGTGGCCTGGCCAGTTTTCTGGTAGCGCATCTGTTGTTCCTGCGCGCCCTGACCAGTGACGTACCCCTGTTCGGCAAACCGCAGGCTCTGCTGATCTATGCCGTGATCGGTGCAATCAACCTGGCCATACTGTGGTCCGGCCTGCCGGCCGATCTGCATGTGCCGGTGCCGGTGTATCTGCTGTGTCTGGCGGCGATGGCCGCACAGGCCGCATCGCGCTGGCTGACGCTGAAAACCAAAGCAAGTTGCATGGCAGCCTGCGGTGGCGCACTGTTCTTCCTGTCTGACACGCTGATCGCCTATGACCGCTTCAGCCAGCCGATTGCTTTTGCCAGCGTCTGGATACTGGCCAGCTATTACACGGCAATCTGGTTGATTGCCCTGTCGGCAGACAAGGGCAACACCGTTTTCAACCATGTTCAGATTACGAAGCATCACTATTGACTGGCAGGGATACATGAAATATCAGCACATAACAGCATTGTTCTCAGGCTTGATCGGTTCGATTGTACTCAGCGCCTGTGGTTCTGGTTCCGGCTCCGGTTCCGGAACTGTCACGCCGCCACCCAATACCAATCCCTTCTCCATCAACACGCTGTATTCCTTTGGGACGGCTGCAACAGATCCCATTGGCGCTAATTCGCCATTGATTAAAGGCAGTGACGGCAACCTGTACGGCGTGTCATCCATGGGCGGCGCAAATAATATGGGGGCCTTCTATAGGGTGACTGCTGGCGGTACTGAAACTGTTCTGTATTCTTTCGGCACTGGCAACTATGACGGAACCCAGCCCGCAGGTCTGGTTCTGGGCACAGATGGGAATTTTTATGGCACCACGGCGTCAGGAGGAACCAATGGAGCAACGTCCTGCGCTTCCGTATCGCTGGCCTGCCTGCCGGGAGACGGCACCGTATTTATGATCACCCCGGCAGGTATTGAAAAAAGGCTGTACTCCTTTGGTAATAATGCCGGTGACGGGATCACCCCGAATGGTGGAATGATTCAGGCCAGTAATGGATTCTTGTATGGCACCACCAGTATCGGCGGCACCGGCAATGTTGGCAGCGTGTTCAAGATCAGCACGAGCGGAATTGAAACGGTCATCTATTCGTTCGGCGCCAACAGCACTCTGGATGCAAACTCGCCCTATTCAGGTTTGATTCAAACCAGCAATGGCAACTTTTATGGCACCGCCATTTCCGGCGGCAAATACGGCAAAGGTGCGGTATATCAGATTTCGAACACCGGCATCGAATCTCTACTGTATTCCTTTGGCGCCACCGCCACGGATGGAACAACACCCTACGCCAATCTGCTGCAGGCCAGTGACGGCAATATTTATGGGACAACCATCTATGGCGGCGCATTTGGTAACGGCAGCGTGTTTAAATTAACGCCAGCTGGTGCCGAGTCGATACTCTATTCATTTGGAAGTTCTGCAAAGGATGGCACCAAGCCCTATGGTGCTGTCATTCAAGGCAGTGACGGCAATTTTTATGGCTCCACTTATTCGGGCGGAGCAAACGGGGCTGCGCTGTGCTCTGGCTCCACAACAACCTGCCCGGGTTATGGCACCTTATTCATGATTACATCGGCCGGTACCGAAACCGTTTTATACTCGTTCGGCAGCACAACGACTGATGGCACATCGCCATTCGCCGGTTTGGTACAGGTCAACGGCAGCTTTTATGGCACCACCAACAGCGGCGGAAAATACAGCAGCGGCACGATTTATTCGTTTGTGAACTGAAGAAATTTCAACATTCAGGCCTTCATTGCCAGCATGAGAATGGCAAAACCAACGAACACGACACCGGTTACCCGGTTGAATAATTTCAGCACCCTGGGACGTTTCAGATACAGGGCCAGTTTCTGGCCGCCCAGCGCATAGGTCAGATACCAGCTGGCTTCAATCACGACGAAGGTAGCCAGCAGAATGCCGAATTGCGGCAATTGCGGTAATGACGGATTGAGAAATTGCGGAAAAAACGCGGCCGCAAAAAGCAGCGCCTTGGGATTGCTGGCCGACGTCATGAAGCCGGTTTTAAACAGGGCAACAGACGTTGGCTGCGCGGTGCTGGGCACCTGATCAAGATCCGCACGCGCACTGACCGGCGCGCAAAAAATTCGCCAGCCCAGATAGACAAGATAAATCGCACCGCCCCAGCGCAAAATTTCAAACACCGCCGGAGCGCCGCGCAGCAGTACGCCAAGTCCGGCCGCAGAAGCCGTCTGCATGATCAGCAAAGCCGTCATGCAGCCCACTGCACTCCACACGGCAGAATGAATATTCAAACGCACACTCTGACTCAGAATCAGCAGCATATTCGGGCCCGGCGCAGCCGAAATGAAAAATGTGGCAGTGGCAAACAGCCACCAGGTATCGATATTCATGGACAGGAAAACACAGTTGGGTGAAAAGCTGGCATTATCCCACAGCATTCGCAACCAAAAATAATGAAAAAAATTATGAAACCCGCCAACTCTGCACCACTCCCTGCATTTTCACCCTATCAAAAACGGCTGGTCGGCATGCTGGCATTCCTGCAGTTTGCCGTCATTCTCGATTTCATGCTGATGTCGCCACTGGGTGCAATGATCATGCCGGCCATGGCGATTACACCGCAACAATTCGGCTGGGCAGTGTCTGCCTATGCCTTCAGCGCCGCACTGTCCGGATTGCTGACTGCCGGATTCGCCGACCGGTTTGACCGGAAAAAACTTCTGCTGTTTTTCTACACGGGCTTCATTCTCGGCACCTTGTGGTGCGGCGTGGCGCAGACCTACGAATCGTTGATGATGGCCCGTATCGTCACCGGCCTGTTTGGTGGCGTCATTGGTTCGGTGGTGCTGGCCATTGCCACCGATCTGTTTGCGCCGCAACTGCGCGGCCGGGTCATGGGCCTGATTCAGACCGCGTTCGGCGCCAGTCAGGTCCTGGGTATTCCATTCGGCCTGTATCTGTCCAATCGCTGGAACTGGCACGTTCCCTTCCTGGTCATGGCCGCTCTGGGGCTGGCCGGCGGTGTGCTTGTGGCATTCACCATGAAACCGGTCGCCACCCATCTGACCATGCCACAGGAACACAGTCCGTGGATGCACCTGTTCCACACTGTGACCGAGCCACGTTATCTGCTGGCCTTTGCTGCGGTGTCGCTGTTAAGCACCGGCGGCTTTATGCTGATGCCGTTCAGCAGTGCCTTCATTGTCAATAATCTGGGCATCGGTTTTCATGAACTGCCAACTCTGTATCTGATAACGGGACTGGCGACCATCTTTTTCGGGCCCCTGATCGGGCGGGCTGCCGACCGCTTTGGCAAATTCAGGGTCTTCACGATCGGCAGTGTGATTTCGATCGTGATGGTGCTGGTCTACACCAACCTGAGCGTCATCCCGTTGCTGGAACTGATCCTGATCAACGTCCTGCTTTTTTCGGGAATTTTTTCCCGCGTGATTCCGTTTCAGGCCATGATGTCGACGGTACCAAAGCCGGTGCAGCGCGGCTCCTTCAGCGCCATCAGTGCATCGATACAGCAACTGTCTGGCGGCATTGCTGCGGCCATCGCAGGGCAGGTAGTGCATTTCGGCGCAGATGGCAAACTGCAGCACTTCGATGTGTTGGGTTATATCATCGTGGGCACATCCGTTTCGACGTTTGCGTTCCTGTGGTTTATGAACCGTGCGCACTATGTACAGGACCGTGTCCCTTCCTCTGTTTAAGCAACTTCAGACATCAATATGAAAACAAAATTACTCTGGTTATTGCTTGCGTTATTTTCAGCCACCCTCAATGCGGCACAGGAAAACGCTGCGCTCGAGCCACTGCCGGAACAGGCCAGAGCGGCGAATTTCGCTGTCCGGTTTCTCGCTCACGAAAATTACCAGCATGTGCCGTTTGACGAAAAAATGTCGTTGGCAATTTTCGATAACTACATGAAGGCACTGGATGGAGAAAAACTGATTTTCTTACAGTCCGACGTGGATCGTTTTTCAAGTGAGCACTCGAAAATCGCCCTTGGGATGCTCAGGGAGGATTTAAGTATTCCGTTCGAGATCTACAATCTGCGCCAGCAGCGCGTGACCGAACACCTCAATTATTCCCGTTCCCTGCTCACACAGGGATTCACTTTCACCGACAGGGAAACTTTTCAGCTGGACCGCAAGCATGCGGTCTGGCCAACAACCCAGGAGGAAATGAACGACCTGTGGAGGAGGCGGGTAAAGAACGACTGGCTGCGTCTGAAGCTGGCCGGCAAGGACGATAAAGGCATCGTCGATATCCTCGACAAACGCTACGACAATTCGCTCAAAAGTATTTTGAGGACCAAGGGTGACGACGTATTTCAGATTTTCATGGATGCGTATGCTACCGCCAACGATCCACACACCAATTATTTTGGTGCACGCGCAGCAGAGAGTTTTGATATTTCGATGAAGTTGTCTCTGACCGGGATCGGCGCCGAGCTGCAATACCGGGACGAATACATCACCGTGAGACATTTGATTCCGGGCAGTCCGTCCGAGCTGTCCGGAAAGTTGAAAGAGGGTGACCGCATACTGGGTGTCGGGCAGGGAGAAACCGGGCCCATCAGCGACGTCATTGGAATGCGCATATTCGATGCTGTCAGCCTCATTCGTGGCGCAGAAGATTCCGTGGTACGGCTGGACGTGCTGCCGGCCCAGGCCGGCCCGGATGATCCGCATGTGCTTGTTTCGCTGGTCAGAAAAAAAATCACACTGGAAAAGCAGGAGGCCAAGAAATCGGTCATTGAAATCAAGGATGGCGCCACTGTTCATCACATTGGTGTCATTTCCCTGCCGGGTTTTTATCGTGATTTTTCCGCCCAAAAAAGTGGCGACAAGAATTTCAGAAGTGCGGCGCGCGATGTATCGGTCATCCTCGAGGAATTCAAACAGGCCAGAGTAGACGGGGTTTTGCTGGACCTGCGCAACAACGGCGGTGGTTCCGTTGAAGAAGCCATTGAATTGACAGGACTGTTTGTCAGCAAAGGCCCGGTCATGCAACAGCTGGACTCAAAAAATCATGTCACTGTCAACAGTATCAGCGCAGCTGAAACGCCGGTATGGAATGGCCCATTTGGCGTTCTCGTCAATCATGCCTCGGCATCGGCTTCCGAGATTTTTGCCGCAGCGATTCAGGATTACGGTCGCGGCATTGTGATCGGTGAAGCCAGTTTTGGCAAAGGCACCACGCAGACTCTGGTGAACCTGAATAAAATCGCCAAGAACGACAAAGCAGATTTTGGTGAACTCAAATTGACCGTGACCAAATGGTTCCGGATCAATGGCGACGCCATTCAGTTGCGTGGTGTCACTCCCGACATCACGTTACCCATGCTCACTGATGCAGAAAATTTTGGTGAATCCAGCTTTGACAATGCCCTGGCCTGGAGTCATATTGCGCCGGCCAGCTACACGCCGGTCGGAAATCTGAGCGGTGTCGTGCCACTCCTGATGGCGGATCACAATGCGCGTATGGGCAAAGACAAGGCGTTCCGGAATTTACTGGACGACATCGCCGAATTCAAAACGCTGCGGAAAAAGAATGTCATCTCGCTCAATGAAGAGGAACGCCGCAAGGAACGCCAGACGCAGGAGGCCAAACTGAAACGCCGTGAAAGTGAACAGGTAAAGGACCAGCCAGCCGGCGCGGCATCTCCTGAGACCGCAACGCACCAGGACGATGGCTTGATGCCGAACGAGCGTAATTTCAACGCTGAGAAAGAGGCAGAGAAAAAGAATGATGTCGACAAGGATGTGTTACTTAAGGAAGCAGCACATATTGTCGATGATGAAGCGGCCAAATTACGAGTGAAACCGTAACCGAACAACGTACTCAGTTCGTCAAACCCTTTGAGAGCAGCTCAGCCACAAACGCGTTCAGATCAAGACCGCGTTCTTTGGCGCCGGCTTCGACCTTTACAACAAGTGCGGAATTTAATTTGATGGCAAAGGGAACCAGTCCCAATGCAGCATCGAGTTTGCGCTGTTCGCGCCGGTCCACTGGCGCTGCGGCCGTGTTTCCAAAACCTGAGGCACCGGGAGCCGTCATTTTCCCCATTAATTTTTTGGCGGAACTTTTCGCCATGTCGGTTTTTTTCATTTCAGCTGCCCGTGTTAATTCAATCCTGCGATTCTACGCACTATCGGAATCAGGCAGCGGTATTTTTTTAAAGACCCGCATCCGTTTTGACAATACGGTATCTGAACCGGGTTGGTTGCCGATTCAGAGGTCAGTCACCAAACACGTCCGACTTTTATTGCTACTTTTGAGCCGGAACCACCACCACCGTGTCACCGCCGGTCTTGCCCGTGTCTCCTTTGGATCCATCATTGCCGGTCGCACCCGTGGCGCCTGCTGCACCACGAACACCATTGGCTCCGTTGGACCCATTAGATCCATCTTTGCCGTTGGCGCCATCGCTGCCGGCATTTCCCATCGCTCCGGTACTGCCATCTGCACCCGTCGCTCCGGTGCCCCCGGTAGCGCCGGTCGGACCGGCTGGGCCGGAAACGACGATCGTGGCCGGAGGAGGAGGCGTGGTTTTTTGGCATGCGCAAAGCGCAGCGGCTGTGACCAAAGCGGCCAACAATATCGAGTGTTTCATATAAATCCTTGGTTAAAATGGTTGAAAATTAAGCGCAACAGTGTGCCTGGAAAGGTGAGTCACGCCAGTATTTTTGGAGAACAATTCATCTCTCGGCAACGTCACTGTATTCCATGGCGTTTGCACAATCCGTGCGTTAGCACACGAATTCACCGAAATATTCATCGTCAATCAGACAGCGGCGCACGAGGTGTTGTGAATGTCGTTACAGGCACAGCCCGGAAATTGCCATTTGCCGATTTTTACTCTACTGTCTCACCATTGAGAACGTCCGGACTGCTTGCCAGAGCAAGGATCTGCGCATTGAAAAAGGAATCGACCATGAAAAAAATCGCTCTACCGCTTTTATTCACAATCCTGCTTGTCAGTCTGACAGGCCCCTCCTGGTGCGCCGACGCTGCGCAGCCCGGCACAGCCGGACGCATCACCGGCGTTGGCGGCGTGTTCTTCAAGGCGAAAGATCCAAAAGCCCTTGCGGCCTGGTATCGCGACGTGCTTGGCCTGCCGCTGGAAGTCTGGGGTGGCGCCATGCTGCGCTATGATGCGCCCAAACATCCATCAGCACTGATCTGGAGCACGTTCCCCGCCTCGACAAAATACTTCGCACCATCAGCGAGTCCATTCATGATCAACTACGCTGTCGATGATATGGATGCCATACTCTCCCGTCTGGAGGCCAAAGGCGTCACTGTCCTCAAGCGCACCGATGACGATCCGAATGGCCGCTTCGCGTGGATTCTGGATCCCGAAGAAAACAAGATCGAATTGTGGGAACCAAAACGCACAACGGCGCCGTGACTGATCCGGCATTGAACGGTCTGTCTGCACCGACCTGGGTGGCGATCCTTTGAACACTTACATTGCTCTTTTTCGCGGCATTAATGTCGGCGGGAAAAACCCGCTGCCCATGAAGGAACTCGTTTCCCTCATGGAGCATATCGGTCTGAAAAATGTGCGCACCTATATTCAGAGCGGCAATGCCGTATTTCAAAGTGAACTGAAAAATACGTCGCACATTCCCGCCCGGTTGTGTGTCGAATTGAAGCAGCGTTTTGGCTTTGAGCCGCATATACAGATTCTTGAAATTGCAGCGTTACATAATGCCATCGCCCACAATCCATTTCCCGATGCCGAATCGGACCCCAGCAGTTTGCATCTGGGATTTTTGGCCGCCCCGGCAGACAATCCCGATCTTGAGAAACTCAACAGCATTAAAAAGCCAGGTGAACGGTTTCTGCTCACCGACGCTGTGTTTTATCTGCACGCGCCGGAAGGCGTTGGCAGATCCAGATTGGCTGCAGGTGTTGAAAAAATTCTGGGTGTTCCAATGACTGATCGTAACTGGAAATCGGTTTGCAGTATTCGGGATCTGGCGAACTGCGGAATTGAGGAAAACAAAGCGTGAATATGAATACCAAATATCAAACCGACAAAATCCGCTGGGGTATTCTTGGCACCGGCCGGATAGCGGGCGAATTCGCCCAGGCTCTGCAGGATGCGCCAGGCGCGGTACTGGCAGCGGTGGCTTCGCGCAGCCCGGAAAGTGCGCTGGCTTTCGGGCGAAAATTTCAGGTCGGGACCTGCTACGGAACGTATCAGGAACTGGCCGATTCGGCGCAGGTGGATGTGATCTATATCGCCACCCCACATCCGATGCATGCGGCCAATGCGCTGATGGCCCTGCATGGAGGCAAGGCGGTGCTGTGCGAAAAGCCGTTCACGATCAATCGACGCCAGGCCGGGCAGGTCGTTGAGCTGGCGCGCGCCAAAGGGCTGTTTCTGATGGAGGCTATGTGGTCCCGGTTCCTGCCTTCCTTTGCCGAAGTAAAACGCATTATCGCGTCCGGTGAAATCGGGAAGGTGCATCAGCTCAGTGCCGATTTCGGATTTCGGGCGTCCGTCGATCCGGCCCACCGGGTACACAACAAAGAACTGGGTGGTGGTGCGTTGCTTGATCTCGGCATTTATCCCCTGTCGCTGGCCTCGGACCTGCTCGGCCCGATTGACTCGGTACAGACCCAGGCTGAACTGGGATCAACCGGGACCGATCTCCAGTCGGCGTTTATACTCAGGCATCAGGGTGGCGGCATTTCCGTCGGTACCTGCTCGCTGCTCGCAGACACACCCAAGGAATTGATTGTGTCCGGTGAACGTGGTTTTATCCGGATGCATGCGCCATTCCACAATTCGCAATCCGTCAGCGTCGTGCTCAACGATGGAACGACTCGCACAATCGACACGCCCTGTCTGGGCAATGGTTACCCACACGAAGTGATCGAGACCATGCGCTGTATGCGCGCCGGACTGATAGAAAGCCCGCGCATGACGCATGCCCAAACGCTGGCATTGATGGGGTGGCTCGATACCATGCGGGCACAGATTGGACTGAGTTATCCGGCCGACAGTTGAAGCCGACACGGAATTGGGGCCAGTGTAACCAACACAGGCCCCAATGCCGATACTGCATGACGCAACCAGGTTACTGGTGCGGTGGTACGACAATCACGGTAGTGTCGTTAGCATTGCCTTTTGCTCCGGTAGAACCACGCGCGCCGGTATTGCCGGTTGCTCCGGTATTACCCGTGTTGCCGGTGGCACCTGTGTCACCGGTGGCGCCGGTATAACCGGTGTTGCCGGTGTTACCGGTTGCGCCGGTATTACCTGTGTTGCCCGTGTTACCAGTGGCACCGGTATAGCCGGTAGCGCCTGTTGCGCCAGTATGGCCGGTTGCGCCGTCATAGCCGGGTGCACCGGTATTGCCGGTATTGCCGGTATTGCCCTGCGGACCTGTCGGGCCGGTACAGCCACTGAAGGCAACAACAGCGAACAGTGCGATAAGCAGTTTTGAATTCAACATATTGATTTCCCTTTTTTCTGACTGCCACGTTATTGTGGACCGTCACATGAATGGGACCAATCCCGAATGAGACTGATCAATGAATCTTCTGTCGCTTCCAGCCCAAGCCTTGATTGGCGGTAACCGACAGTTACTTTTTACGCTGAAAAATACCGGCTCTCCGTACGACAGCGCACAGTGCGTTGCTTTTTGAATGATTAATCTGGTGGCGCAGTACAGGGTGCTTCAGTTTTCAAGACTGACATTGCTGGAGCACCATTTTTTATGCGCTGATATCGGCGCTCATGAACCAGTTGTAATTCAAGGAGTCGTAAAAATGAACAAAGATCAGATGAAGGGTGGCATCAAAAACGTTGAAGGTAAAATCCAGGAGCAGGTTGGCAAACTGGCGGGAAGTCCCGAGCAACAGATCAAGGGCCTTTCAAAGCAGGTCGCCGGCAAGGCGCAGGAAAGTGTTGGTGACGTCAAAGAGTTCGTCAAAAACAGCAGCAAAAAACCCTGAGATGGTTGCCCCCGTTTAAGCAATTAGGGAGCATTTAAAATAGTTGGGACACGCCGAACGTTTTGCCGCAGCGGCGGGTTCCAACTCTGGCGAAATTCAATTCAGGCGCGCACCCTGAGTTTTGCCATGTGCGGTTGTAACATCGTACTGAATTTCCTGTTGCCGCACCTCGTCCAGTATCCGGTTGCCCAGGCGGTTGGCGGTGTTTTCCAGTTCTGCGCAGCTGCGCATTTCTGGTAATGACAGTATGCCTTCATCAATGGCGTGCGCAGCCTGCCTTCCAAAATCAACGTGCCCGAGTTCATGTCTGCGCAGTGCCAGCAGGTAGGTAAAGAACTGGCTGTGCTGTGCTGCGCTTTCATTGACCAATGCCGGCAGGTGGACCGTACTGTCCAGATCAATCTGTACGCTGTCCATGCGGCAGCTGCCATCCGGTTGCTCAATCCAGTGGTAATGCCAGTTCACATACCATTTGGTTTCAGCGTGAAAAATCCTGCCATCCTGACGAAAGGGCGCAGCCTGATTCAGCGCTGCGGCAAGGGTCATGCCGGATTGCGCAGTGGCGACATAATAGGAGTACGTGAGCTTCTCACTGACACCGGCAGCATGCAGGCTGGGATGAAATCCCAGCATTACGACGATTAAAAACGCCGGGATTGTATCCCAGCCTGCAACACCTGAGCGCCATAACGCCCGCACCGCTTTACCCGGCGCTGCGTTTGGCGATGAGAGCGTTGCCGGCCCGACTGATGGCCTTGCGACCCATATAATTGGAGATGAACTGACCGGCATCGACGACCTTGTCCAGATTAATGCCCGTTTTGATATCGAGTCCCTGCATCATGAACAGAACGTCTTCGGTGGCCACATTGCCGGTCGCGCCGATGGCATACGGACAGCCGCCCAGACCGGCAACCGACGAATGGAAAATCTGGATGCCGACTTCCAGACTGGCATAGATGTTGGCCAGCGCCTGCCCGTAAGTATCGTGGAAATGTCCGGACAGTTTCGCTATCGGAAATTCTTCCATGGCGTGTCGCATCACAGTCTGCACATGACGCGGCGTACCCACGCCTATCGTGTCGGCGATATCGATTTCGTCGCAGCCCAGATCACGCAATTGCCTGACGACCTCGGCCACCGCCTTGGGGCTGACCAGTCCCTGATACGGACAGCCAAAAGCGCAGCTGATACTGCCGCGCAGACGAATCCGGTTTTCTTTGGCGGCCAGCGCCACGCCGCGAAACCGTTCTATCGATTCCTGAATGGAGCAGTTGATATTTTTTTGCGAAAACGCTTCCGAGGCCGAACCGAAAATCACCACTTCATCCATCCCTGCGGCCAGCGCGGCTTCGAAGCCTTTCATGTTCGGCGTCAATCCTGAATAAATCACACCCGGTTTGCGTTTGATGCCGGCCATGACCTGCTCCGAGGAAGCCATCTGCGGCACCCATCTGGGTGAAACAAATGATGCCGCTTCAATGTTGGCAAATCCGGCTGAGGTTAACCGGTTGATCAGCTCAATCTTGATTTCAGGGCTGATCGAAAACGATTCATTCTGCAGGCCGTCACGCGGACCAACTTCAATGATTTTTACCGAGGTGGGCAGATTGCTTTGTGCGGTGAAGAGGGAACTGGGCATGTCAATATCCTTTTTGTCTGTCGATAACGCCGCTCACATGCAAACCCTGCTCAAGGCGTCGCAGTTTGATTGCGATCTGCGCATTGCCTTCATCCAGCAGCGTCTGCGCCGAGATGTGCGGCGTAATGGTCAGATTGGGCTGTGTCCAGAATGGGTGGGAAAGCGGTAACGGTTCGTGCTGGAATACATCCAGCGTGGCGCCGGCAAGATGACCGTTTTGCAGCAGCGCCAACAGATCGTCCTCGACCACATGGGCGCCGCGTCCGACGTTAATCAGGTATGCGGAGCGCGGGAGATGTGACAGCGTATCCCGGTTGAGCAGATTGATGGTTTCTTCAGTGAGCGGCAAAATGGAGACTACCGCGCGCGCCTGGCTCAGACAGGTTTTCAGGCCGTCCATGCCGCTGTAACAATCCATCAGGTCCAGCGCCTTGGGCGAACGGCTCCAGCCCATCACTGGAAAATTCATCTGCTGCAAGCGCGTGGCAATCATGCTGCCCAGCACGCCGAGTCCAAGCACGGCAATGTTGAAATCCTGTTTTTTATCCGGCCATTTCGGCAGCCACTTCTTTTGCGCGACCTCCTGCCGGTATTGATCAAAATGGCGGAAATAACCCAGCACCGCATGGCTGACATAATCGGCCATCTGTTCACCCATACCGGCATCTTCAAGACGGATAATCGGCACGTGCGCGGGAATCTGGTCATTAAGTTTCATGATCGCATCCACGCCGGCGCCGAGATTGAAAATGGCCTTGAGTTCATTGCGATTGGCCAGCATGGCTGCCGGCGGCTTCCAGACCAGCGCATAATCGGCCGGTCCGACGTCACCCTCGCGCCACAATCTGACTTCTGCTTCGGGCATGGTCTGGGCAAACAGCTGACCATGATCCTTCGGATCGAACGCATTGTAGTAAATGATTTTCATGGTTTTTATGCGCTTACTCGAATATCAATAACTGGGCCCCGTCGGCGACCTGGTCACCCACCAGATACATCAGTTCTTTGACAACACCATCTTTCGGGGCAACGATGGTGTGCTCCATTTTCATGGCTTCCATGATCAGCAGCGCTTCGCCTTTTTTTACCGACTGCGCTGCCGAAACCAGCAGTGCGACGATCTTGCCCGGCATCGGTGCGGTCAGGCGGCCGGCTTCGGCTTCAGTTTCACCGGCGTGCAGCAATGGATCTGCATACCCGAGTTCAAGGTGCTGGCCGTGACTGAACACATGAAACTGTTCGCCGTGCCGTACGACGGTGCCGATCACACAGTGCGTACCGACCTGCAAACTGAGGGCATCGCCATCGGCCTGATTCACCCGGATCAACACTTCCTGTCCACCGCCGCACAGCATCCAGCCATCGGGCAGATAACGCAGCGTCACGTCGTTCTGTGCGCCTTCGTATTCATAACGGAAACCACGCGCGAGACTGCCGTTCATGCGCCAGCCGTGATGGGAAGCCCAGGGATCGTTTTGATTGCCGTGCCGCTCGGACAGAACAATGCGAATGGTGGCCAGTGCCAGAGTGGCCAGCGTCAGGGCCGCCGGTGCCGGAAACAATTCTGCCTGATTGCGCTCGATCAGACCGGTATCCAGATCCGCCGTGGCAAACGCATGACAGGTCACCAGTCGCTGCAAAAACGCGATATTCGAATTCAGGCCGACCAGTTCATATCCGGCCAGTGCCTGCGCCATATGGGTCAGCGCCTGTTCACGATCTTTGCCCCACACAATCAGCTTGGCGATCATCGGATCATAAAAAGGCGAAATGGTATCGCCCTCGCGCACGCCGCTGTCGATGCGGAACAGGGCAGGGTCCACAGAGCCGCCAGTTTCAAAGTTCACCGCCGGCGGCGTGCGCATATACTGCAGCGTACCGATCGAAGGCAAAAAACCTTTTTCGGGATTTTCCGCATACACGCGCGCCTCGATGGCATGGCCATGAATCGTCAGCTGCGATTGCGACAGCGGCAGTGGCATACCGCTCGCCACCAGCAATTGCCACTCAACCAGATCCGTGCCGGTAATCATTTCCGTCACCGGATGTTCCACCTGCAAACGGGTATTCATTTCCATGAAGTAGAACGAGCCATCCTGGTTGGCAATAAATTCCACCGTGCCCGCACCCACATAGCCAACTGCTCTGGCCGCAGCCACGGCTGCCTGGCCCATGGCGGCACGCCGCTCTGGCGTCATGCCGGGCGCCGGTGCTTCTTCCAGAACTTTTTGGTGGCGACGCTGCACTGAACAGTCACGCTCAAACAGATAGACGCAATTGCCGTGACTGTCGGCAAATACCTGAATTTCGATATGACGCGGGCGCTGCAGATATTTTTCAGCCAGTACCTTGTCGTCGCCAAACGAAGAAATCGCTTCCCGTTTGCACGATGCCAGAGCGGCCTTGAAATCGGCCGAATTTTCAATCACCCGCATACCCTTGCCGCCGCCACCGGCCGAGGCTTTGAGCAGCACCGGATAGCCGATCCGGTCAGCCTGGATCTGCAAAAAATCGGCATCCTGATTTTCACCGTGATAGCCCGGCACCAGCGGCACACTGGCCGCTTCCATCAAGGTCTTGGCCGCCGACTTGGAACCCATGGCGCGAATTGCTGCAGCCGGTGGGCCAATGAACACCAGCCCCGCTGTGGCACAGGCCTCGGCAAAGTCGGCATTTTCGGATAAAAATCCATAGCCCGGATGTATCGCCTGGGCACCGGTAGCCAGCGCCACTTCAATGATCTTGTGCCCCAGCAGATAACTTTCCTTCGCAGCAGCCGGACCGATCAGCACGGCTTCGTCGCAGGCTGCAACGTGTCTGGCAAAGGCATCCGCTTCGGAATAAACCGCAACGGTTTTGACACCCAGGCGTTTTGCGGTAGCGGCGACGCGGCAGGCGATTTCACCGCGGTTGGCGATGAGGATTTTAGAAAACATGGTTGTCCCTTTGTTCTTTTTATCAAACTTATTTACAGCTACCACCCTCAACTTTAGATCTCGTCTTCAGTCCCAACTTTTCCAGCATCGCCTTGTCATCCATTGCTTCCGGATTGCCGGTAGTGAGCAACTTGTCGCCATAAAAAATTGAATTGGCGCCGGCCAGAAAACACAAGGCCTGTACCGGTTCGCCCATTTCGCGACGTCCGGCAGAAAGTCTGACCCGCGCTTTAGGCATGGTAATGCGCGCTACTGCAATCGTGCGCACAAATTCCAGCGGGTCGAGTTTGTCAATGCCATACAAAGGCGTACCTTCCACCTGCACCAGATGATTCACCGGCACCGATTCAGGATACGGGTTCAGATTGGCCAGCTGCGCAATCAGGCCGGCGCGCTGCAGACGGGATTCACCCATACCGACGATGCCGCCACAACACACTTTAAGTCCGGCATTGCGCACATGGCCCAGGGTGTCGAGCCGGTCCTGATAGTCACGCGTGGAAATGACGTTGTCGTAAAACTCGGGCGCGGTATCGAGATTGTGATTGTAAAAATCCAGCCCGGCTTCTTTGAGGGCTCTGGCCTGCTCTTCTTTGAGCATGCCCAGCGTCGCGCAGGTTTCCAGTCCCATGGCTTTGACTTCGCGCACCATCTGCTCCACTTTTTCCATATCGCGATCTTTGGGAGAACGCCAGGCCGCGCCCATGCAAAAACGGGTTGCGCCATTGTCCTTGGCCGACTGCGCAGCGTCGAGCACTTCTGCAATGTCCAGCATTTTCTTGGCTTCCACGCCGGTGTCATAACGTGCAGCCTGCGGACAATAACCGCAGTCTTCTTCGCAACCGCCGGTTTTGATCGACAGCAAAGTTGCCAGCTCCACATCCTGTGCCGGAAATTCGGTACGATGAATCTGCTGGGCGCGAAACAGCAAATCGTTAAACGGCACTTCAAACAGGGCGAGCACCTCATTCACCGGCCAGGTTTCAGCCTCGATGGCTGCGACCGGTTTATGAAAGGTGATGCCCTGTTCGGCTTTGTTATTGATTGTGCTATCCATAGTATTTCCTTTGTATTGCTTATTTAAATAAAACTGACAAATCCAAAAAACCATAGGCCTGGCCCGGATCCGGATGATTCAAGTGCGGAATATACCCCAGATACGGGGCGTCCAGCCGTTCACGCAAAGCGTTCAAATTTTCCTGCAACTGCGGCATTTCTGTCTGCGCCGAATTCGCAACCCAACCGGCCAGCGTCAGTCCGCGCGCACGAATCGCCTCAGCCGTGAGCAAGGCGGCACTGATGCAACCCAGCCGCATACCGACCACCAGCACCACCGGCAGGGCCAGCAGCTGCGCCAGATCGGCGCTGTCCTGGGTGGCGTTGAGCGGAACGCGGAATCCACCCACGCCTTCAACAACCACAGACTGTGCCAGAGCACGCAACTGGTGAAAACTCTGCATTATTATTGCTGTCTCAATCTGGCACTGCTCCTGAACCGCTGCAATATGCGGAGCGGCGGCCAGTTTGAACAGATACGGATTGACCAGTTTCTGATCGGCCTGCACGTTGCTCACTGCGCCCAGGGCTGTTACATCTTCATTGCGCCAGACTCCGTCAACCCATTCGGCACCGGCTGCCACCGGTTTCATACCGACGCTGCGCCAACCGTGCTGCACCATGGCGTACAGCAGAGTGCAGGATACCAGTGTCTTGCCGATTTCTGTATCGGTACCGGTTACAAAATAATCCTGTCGCTTACTCATCAGGCCGCCTTTTTCTGCAACGCCTGCAAGGCAGCGATCAAGGTCAGAACCTGCGCGCTGCTGTGCGCAGCCGACAGCGAAATGCGCAGTCGTGCCGTGCCGGCAGGTACCGTCGGCGGCCGAATGGCCGGCACCCAGATGCCACGCTCGGCCAGTTGCGCTGCGTACTGCATCGCATGGCGATTTTCGCCGACGATCAACGGCTGTATCTGGGTATGGGACTGCATCAATTCCATGCCGGCGACCCCGCTGCCGATGGCGCTTTTAAACTGGGCAATCAAGCCCTGCAACTGCGCGCGACGCTGCATGCCTTCCTCGCCCTGAATGATATCCAGGCTGGTCAGCAGCGCCTGGGCCAGAGCCGGTGGTGCGCCAGTCGTATAAATATAGGGGCGGGCTTTCTGGATCAGCCATTCGATCACGCTGCCATGCGCAGCCACAAACGCCCCGCCCACACCGGCGGCCTTGCCCAGCGTTCCCATGTACAGCAGATTCGGGCTGCTCAAATTCAATTGCTCCAGCACGCCGGCACCAGTTTTGCCGAGCACGCCGAAACCATGGGCATCATCCACCATCAGCCAGGCGCCATGACGCTCGCACACTGCAAGCATTTCCTTAAGCGGGGCGATCACCCCATCCATACTGAATACGCTGTCAGTGACCACGATTTTTGTCGTGGCATTGCTGTGCTGCAGCTGCTGCTCCAGCGCGACCACATCCGCGTGGGGAACGACGTGGACCTTGCAGCGCGCCAGACGTGTGCCGTCTATGATGGAAGCATGATTTAACGCTTCAGAAAAAATTTCCGTTCCGGCAGTGTCGACCGAAGCCAGTCCCGACAGCAGCGCCAGATTGGCCATGTAGCCGGAACTGAAATACAAGGAGCGCGCTGCAGGAATAAAAGGCCAGAGCATGTGCGCCAGGCGTTCTTCGAGTTCGGCATGCGCTGCAAAATGGCCGCTGATCATGTGCGAAGCACCACTGCCGACGCCATAGTTCTGAACGCCTTCGACCAGCGCCTGCTGGATCTGTGGGTGCGCAGCCAGTCCCAGATAATCATTGCTGCAAAAGGCCAGCATCTGGCGGCCATCGACATCCATGACTGCAGCGTTTGGCGAAGCCGTCACACGGCGCCGGCGCAACAGGTCCTGCTGGCCCAGTTGTGCCAGTTGCTGTTCGATCTGCTGTACTTGTTTCATCATGCGGCAACCTGTTCAAAAACCGACAGCATGCGCTCACCCAGCAAGGCAATGTCTGCGTCGTTCACAATATAGGGCGGCATCAGGTAAATGGTATTGCCGATCGGACGCAGCAACAGTTCCTGTTTTAATGCCGCAGTAAAAAAGCGCGCCGAAAATCCTGGCTGCATAGTGAGCGCATCCATAGCCCAGATCATGCCGCGCTGGCGGAAGTTGCTGATCTGCGCATGCTGTGCCAGGGGCCGCAACGCGGCCGAAATTTTTTCTGCCGTGATGCGATTATTATCGATCACCTGATCCTGTTCGAATATTTCCAGCGTGGCCAGCGCGGCGCGACAGGCCAGCGGATTGCCGGTGTAGGAATGGGAATGCAGAAACCCGCGCCGGATATCGCTGTGATAAAACGACTGGTAAATCTGATCGGTCGTCATGACCAGGGACAGCGGCAGATAACCGCCGCTGATGCCTTTGGACAGACACATGAAATCCGGCCAGATGCCGGACTGTTCACAGGCAAAGAACGTGCCGGTACGACCGCAGCCCACGGCGATTTCATCGGCGATCAGATGTACCTGATATGTGTCGCACAACGCGCGCAACTGTGTGATATAGCTCGCGTCATACATGGCAAAGCCCGTGGCACACTGCACCAGCGGTTCAATAATGATGGCGGCGATATGCTCACTGCGCTGTTGAAACAGTGTTTCGACTTCGGCGAGGGCTCTGGTTGCCACGTCTGCTGCCGTTTCGCCGGGCAGTGCGGCGCGTTCATCCGGCGACATGACGACATGGCAGGAATTGATCAGGGGGCCGTAGGCATCGCGAAACACCGCAACATCGGTGACCGACAGCGCGCCGATGGTTTCTCCATGATAGCTGCCTTTTAAGCAGACGAATTCACGCTTGTCCGGTTGGTCCGCATTGCTCCAACTGTGGAAGCTCATTTTAAGAGCGATCTCAATGGCCGAAGCGCCATCGGAAGCGTAAAAGCAGTGCCCCAGATTATTACCGGTTCTGGCGGCCAGTTTTTCAGACAGCAGGATCACCGGTTCATGGGTAAAACCGGCCAGCATGACATGTTCGAGTTTGTCGAGCTGATCCTTGAGTGCGGCGTTGATCTTCGGATTGGCGTGACCAAACAGATTCACCCACCAGGAACTGATGCCATCCAGATAGCGATTGCCATCAGCGTCAAACAGCCAGGCACCACGGCCGTGACTGATGGCCATCATCGGCATGGTTTCGTGATGCTGCATTTGAGTACAGGGGTGCCAGACGTTTTTTAAACTTCTTTCTACCCAATTTTGATTCGACTTCAACCTGTTTCCTTTTATTCTTTTACGCAGGCTGTGATGCAATCCCAGCCTGCGATCTTGTTTAGAACGTCGCTTAATTCAAATGCAGCAACCAGTTCGGTTTGCGTTTTTCCAGAAACGACGCCACGCCTTCCCGCGCTTCGTCGGTATTGCGAATCTCCGCAATGCATTCGGCCGTATACGCCAGCAACTCATCTTCAATTTCCGCACCGGTGACATCTTCCACCAGCCACTTCGCCGCCATGACTGCATTGGGTCCATTGCCCAGTATCGCCTTGACGATCCGGTCTACCGTGGCGTCGAGCTGATCAACCGGTACCGCTTCATGCACGAAGCCGATGCGATGCGCCTCTGTGGCAGAAAACCGTTCGGCAGTCAGAAAATAACGCCGTGCCGCATTGGGTCCCATTGCCTTGATCACGTACGGAGAAATCGTGGCAGGCACCAGGCCGAGCTTGACTTCCGACAGACAGAAGTTGGCGCTGTCGACTGCCACAGCAATATCGCAGACTGCCGCAAGACCCATGCCGCCGGCGTAGCAATCGCCGTGGATTCTGGCAATCACCGGTTTGGTACAGGAGTAAATCTGATACAGCATGTCGGCCATCTGTTCGGCATCGGCCAGATTTTGTTCCGGCGTATAGGCCGCCACTTTTTTCATCCAGTTCAGATCGCCGCCGGCGCAAAACGCCGGGCCATTCCCGGCCAGAACGATGGCGCGCACATTGTCCATCTGAGCGAGCTCCTGAAATACCTGATTCAATTCCTCGATCACGTTTTCATTGAACGCATTGCGGACCTCGGGGCGGTTCAGTGTCACTGTCGCGGCACCGTGCTCGATACTTAACTGGATAGTCTGATAGCTCATTATTTTCCTTACATTCTAAAAAGGCCAAACCTGGTTTCGGGAATCGGGGCATTCAGCGCGGCGGACAAGCCAAGCGCCAGCACCATGCGGGTGTCAGCCGGGTCGATCACGCCGTCATCCCAGAGTCGGGCGCTGGCGTAATACGGATGCCCCTGCTGTTCATACTGATCTTTGATCGGCTGTTTGAACTGGGCTTCTTCTTCGGCTGACCAGTTGCCACCTTTGGCTTCAATGCTGTCACGGCGCACGGTGGCCAGCACGCTGGCTGCCTGCTCGCCACCCATGACGGAGATGCGTGCGTTGGGCCACATCCACAAAAAACGCGGTGAGAAAGCGCGGCCGCACATGCCGTAGTTGCCGGCACCAAAACTGCCGCCGATGATGACGGTGAATTTCGGCACGGCCGCAGTAGAAACCGCCGTAACCATTTTTGCGCCGTTGCGCGCAATGCCTTCGTTTTCGTATTTGCGTCCCACCATGAAGCCGGTGATATTCTGCAAAAATACCAGCGGGATTTTACGCTGGCAGCACAGTTCGATAAAGTGCGTGCATTTTAATGCCGATTCGGAGAACAGAATGCCATTGTTGGCGATGATCCCGACCGGCATGCCGTGGATATGCGCAAAGCCACATACCAGGGTCGTACCGTAGCGTGCCTTGAATTCATCGAACTCGCTGCCATCAACAATGCGCGCAATGACTTCACGCACATCGAACGGTTTTCTGGTATCGACCGGAATCACGCCATACAGTTCTTCGACCGGGTAGGCCGGTGCAACCACCGGCTGCAACACCATCTGCTCTGGCTTTTTGCGGTTCAGATTCGATACGATGGTCCGCGCCAACGACAGGGCATGCAGATCGTTGTTCGCCAGATGGTCCACCACGCCAGACAGCCGGGTATGCACATCACCACCACCCAGATCTTCGGCGCTGACCACTTCGCCGGTGGCCGCCTTGACCAGCGGCGGACCACCCAGGAAAATCGTACCCTGATTTTTTACGATAATCGATTCGTCGCTCATGGCCGGCACATACGCGCCGCCAGCGGTACAGGACCCCATCACCACGGCGATTTGCGGAATGCCTTTGGCCGACAGGTTGGCCTGATTGAAAAAGATGCGCCCGAAATGGTCGCGGTCCGGAAACACGTCTTCCTGATTCGGCAGATTCGCGCCACCACTGTCCACCAGATACACGCACGGCAGATTGTTCTGATCGGCGATCTCCTGAGCGCGTACGTGTTTCTTGACCGTGAGCGGATAGTAGGTACCGCCTTTGACGGTGGCGTCATTGCACACGATCACACATTCCTGACCCGACACGCGACCGATACCGGTAATGACACCGGCGCACGGCGCCTCGTTGTTGTACATGTTGTAGGCAGCCATTTGCGAGAATTCCAGAAACGGCGTGCCCGGATCGAGCAGCATCTGCACCCGGTCACGCGGCAGCAGTTTGCCGCGCGCCAGATGTTTTTTGCGCGGCTCGTCGCCACCGCCGAGCATGATTTTTTCGATCTTGTTCTTCAAGTCCTCGACCACGCTTTGCATCGCAGCGACATTGGCCAGATATTCTTCCGAACGCGCAACAAGTTTTGATTCCAGTTTCATTATATTTTTTACCTGATTAATTTCTAAACGTAATCCGTCACCGCAGGCTGGGATGCTTCGTAGGCTGGGAGTGAAGCAGGGGTTTCGAGGTGCATGCACCTCGCCTGCGTAACGGAATGCGCCTGCCAGCGCTTTCCTCCCAATCCCAGCATTTCAACCGTTGATGCCTACGGTTTATTCCGGGAACTGCCCGTCTACATAAAACCACTGTCCATCTTCGCGTTCAAATTTGCTGACTTCATGCAGGCGCTGCGCACGTCCCTGCACTTTATAACGCGCCACAAATTCCACCGTTGCCATTGCTTCCTTTTGTTCGTGCGCGATAATCTGCAAACCCATCCACTTGCACGATTCCTGCTGCGCCAGATTCAGCGCCGGGCGCGATCTGGGGTGCCAGGTTTTTTGCAGATAGGCTTCATCTTCCATCACATAGGCGCTGTAGCGTGAACGCATCAGCGACAATGCGTCGGGGGCATTCTCCACCCCGGAAATGTAACGAGCGCAGCATAGCTGCGAGGCCAAACCCGATCCGCACGGGCAAGGTATTGATTTTGCCATGTTTAAATTCACTTCACCGAGGTCAGGCCGCTCAGGCCAGAGCGCGTCCGATTATGATTTTCTGGATATCGGAAGTGCCTTCATAAATCTGGCAGACCCGCACGTCGCGATAGATTCTCTCCACCGGAAAATCGCTGACGTACCCGTAACCGCCATGAATCTGAATGGCATCTGAACAGACTTTTTCGGCCATTTCCGAGGCAAACAGTTTGGCCATGGCGGCTTCCTTCAGACAGGGCAGGCCGGCATCCTTCATGCTGGCTGCATGCCAGATCAGCTGTCGTGCCGCTTCAATCTGGGTGGCCATGTCAGCCAGTCTGAACTGCACGGCCTGATGTTCGTATATCGGCTTGCCGAAACTGACCCGTTCTTTGGCGTAGGCCAGCGCAGCGTCAAAAGCGGCGCGCGCCATGCCGACCGATTGCGAAGCAATGCCGATGCGTCCGCCTTCCAGACCGGACAGGGCAATTTTATAACCCTGGCCTTCTTCGCCAATCAGATTGGCGGCAGGAATGCGGCAGTCTTCAAATAAAATCTGCGCCGTGTCGGAAGAATGTTGACCGAGTTTTTCTTCCAGACGCGCCACGATGTAACCCTGGCTGGAGGTAGGTACCCAGAAGGCGCTGATGCCTTTTTTGCCGGCCGCCTTGTCGGTAACGGCCATGACGATGGCTACATCGGCATATTTGCCACTGGTGATGAACTGCTTGACGCCGTTGATCACATACTCGTCGCCATCGCGAACCGCGGTCGTGCGCAGCGCGCCGGCATCGCTGCCGACATGCGGTTCAGTCAGGCAGAACGCGCCCAGCATGGCGCCTTTGGCCAGCGGCGTGAGCCATTGTTTTTTCTGCGCGTGGCTGGCATACATCATGGCAATCGAACACACCGGGCAGTTGTTGACCGAAATCACGGTGGACGTGCCACCATCACCGGCGGCGATTTCTTCGATGACCAGCGCCAGCGACAGATAGTCCATGCCGGCACCGCCCCATTGTTCCGGTACGGCCACGCCAAAGGCGCCAAGTTCGGCCAGCTGCGCCAGTTCCTCTTTGGGAAAATGATGTTCTTTATCCCAGCGTGCGGCGTTGGGCGCCAGGCGTTCCTGTGAAAATTCACGCAGCGCGTCGCGGATCATTTGGTGTTCAGATGTCAGTATCATTGTTTACCAGCCAAGTTTTGTGCCGTCGTAATTATAAAAAGTGCCGTTATCGTGTTTGGTCAGTTTTGCCAACGTGGCTCGTATGCCGGCTGCGCTTTGCTCGACCGACAGCGTCGCTTCTGCGCCACCCATATCAGTACGCACCCAACCCGGATGCAGCGCCACGCTGATCATGCCGGTATAGGTATGTGCCACATCCAGCAGCACCGAATTGAGCGCGGCCTTGCTGGCGCGGTACAACCAGGCATCGGGACTTTCGCGCAGCGACAGCGATCCCATTCTGGACGACATCACTGCCAGCGTGCCGTTTGCATTTTGCACCATGGGTGCAATCACAGGCAGGATGCGCATGGCGGCCAATACGTTGGTGTGCATGAGTTGGTGAAATTCATCTTCACTGGGTGTTGTCAGGGTGTCGATCCAGTTGCTCATCACCCCGGCGACCAAGATCGCCACATCAATTTTTTCGTCATCCAGCCGCCAGCCCAGCGCGGCACAATCATTGACCTCATTGACGTCGCAGGGAAAGGCCTCCATTCCCAGCGCCTTGAGTTTTTCCACATCCTGCGGCTTGCGTGCCGACGCCAGCACTTTCCATCCGGCGGCCCGGTATTCTTTGGCCAGTGCCAGACCGATACCGCGCGAGGCACCCAGAATTAATATGGTTGACATGATGGTTTCCCCAGACAAAAAGGTGAGCCAAGGCCCACCTTTTCTTTCACTGCCGAAACCGGCTTACGCCAGTTCAATCGCCATCGCAGTACCTTCACCGCCACCGATACACAGTGTGGCAACACCGCGTTTCAGACCGCGTTTCTGCAGTGCGCCGATCAGGGTGCAGATGATGCGTGCACCGGAAGCACCGATTGGATGACCCAGAGCGCAGGCACCGCCATGTACGTTGACTTTGCTGTGCGGAATATCGAATTCACGCATGGCTGCCATCGGCACGGTGGCGAACGCTTCGTTGATCTCAAACAGATCCACGTCTTTGACCGACCAGCCGATTTTCTTGAACAGTTTTTGCATTGCGCCTACCGGTGCAGTGGTAAACCATTCCGGTTCCTGTGCATGCGTGGCGTGACCAACGACCCGTGCCAGAATCTTGCAACCGAGTTTTTTGGCCGTTTCTTCGCTCATCATGACCAGTGCAGCAGCGCCATCGTTAATCGATGAGGAAGAAGCAGCAGTGATGGTGCCGTCTTTTTTGAAGGCAGGTCTGAGTGCAGGAATTTTATCCAGCTTGGCTTTTAACGGACCTTCATCCTTGTCAATCACAACATCGCCGGCACGACCCTTGACGGTGACCGGGGTAATTTCCCAGGCAAACGAACCATCGGCAGTTGCGGCCTGAGCGCGGCGCACGGATTCCATGGCGAACGCATCCTGGTCTTCACGGCTGAACTTGTATTTGGCCGAGCATTCTTCAGCGAAGGTGCCCATCGAGCGCCCGCCGCCGGTTTTTTCATCGCGGCTGTAAGCATCTTCCAGGCCGTCGAGCATCATGTGATCCATTACCTGACCGTGGCCGATGCGCATGCCGGCACGCGCTTTGGGCAGCAGGTAGGGAGCATTGGTCATCGATTCCATACCACCGGCGACAACCACGTGGTTGGTTCCGGCCAGAATCGAATCATGTGCCATCATCGCGGCTTTCATGGCCGAACCGCACATTTTGGATAAGGTCACTGCACCCACCGAATTCGGCAGACCTGCTGCCAGCGTAGCCTGACGCGCCGGAGCCTGTCCCTGACCGGCCATGAGGCAGTTACCAAACAACACTTCATCAACCATGTCAGGTTTGACACCGGCTCGTTCCAACGCTGCCTTGATGGCAACGGCACCGAGCTGACTGGCAGTTACGGAAGAAAAATCACCCTGAAAAGCACCCATCGGTGTGCGAGCAGCGCCAACAATTACGATATTCATACTATTCTCCAAAATATTATTAAAAAAAGCAGAAAAACTAGGCTACGGGCTACGATCAGCAGTGATGACGCCTGCTGACAAATTACAAAATCTGATCTCTTGCGGATATGGAAACACATCATCAATGTGGCCGTCCATTATGCGCTGTTTGGCGGTCTGCCAGAAGAGCGGGTCCAGCAAATCGGCGTGATATTTCATGAAATACTCACGGACTTTGACATTCCCCAATAAAAAGGGCCCGAATTGCTCTGGGAAAACATCATTTTTGGCAATGTGATACCACGGTTCGGCAGCCATTTCATCTTCTTCATTGCGCGGCTTGGGGATGTTTCTGAAATTGCAGTCAACGATGTATTCGATTTCATCATAGTCATAAAACACCACGCGCCCAAGCCGGGTAACACCAAAATTCTTGTACAGCATATCGCCGGGAAAAATATTGGCAGCCACCAGTTCTTTGATGGCGTTGCCGTATTCTCTGACACCGTGCTCGAGTGAGGCCAGATCGTGCTTTTTTTCGGCTTCGGTAATCCAGATATTCAACGGCACCATGCGCCGCTCGATATACAGATGTTTGATGACCACTTCGTTTTCACTTTCTTCCAGAATCGAAGGCGCTGCCTGCCGGATTTCTTCCAGCAGCGACTCGGTTATCCGGTTGCGTGGAAACGCCACGTCGGAATATTCAAGCGTGTCGGCCATGCGTCCGACGCGGTCATGGTTTTTCACCAGCAGATATTTTTCCTTGATCAGTTCCTTGGTGGTTTCCTTGGGCGGCGGAAAGCTGTCCTTGATCACTTTGAATACATACGGAAAGGAGGGCAGGGCGAATACCAGCATGACCAGTCCGCGGATCCCCGGCGCTTCCTGAATCAGATCGCTCGAGTAAGTCAGGTGGTGCAGAAAATCCCGGTAGAACAGATTCTTTCCATGCTTTTGCAAACCCAGCACGGTGTAAATTTCACTGCGCGGTTTTTTGGGCATCATGCCGCGCAAAAACTGTACATAGGCCGACGGCACTTCCATGTCCACCATGAAGTAGGCGCGGGTAAAGGAAAACAGAATGCTGATGAGTACCGGATCAAGCAACACGGTATCGAGCACCAGATGGTTGTGACGGTTATGCAGAATCGGAATGATGAACGGATATTCACGATTGCCGTTGATGCCCTTGCCAACGATGTACGCACCCTTGTTGCGGAAAAACAGATTCGACAGCACCTGGATCTGATGATTTGGCTCCAGATCGGAATCATCAAACAGGGACTGCAGACAGTTGGCCACCAGATTGATGTCGCGATCCAGATCGACAAAATCGGCACCGAGCTGAAAATTGGTGACCATGCGGCGCAGTGAATAATGCAGCCCTTCAGCGCCGGGGTAATACACCCGGTAAGTCGGCAGCAGGTCGCTTTCAATATATTCGGTAGCCACTGCCGGACGCACGAAAATGAAATCGTTGTTGTAGTAAGCCCGGTGCAGCATTTTGGTACAAACGGAATTGAAAAAAGTTTCGGCCAGTTCCGGCTGCATGTGATCGATCAGCAACCCCATGTAATGCAGTTTGACTTCGCGCCACACCTCATCGGTCAGATCGTCTTCGGCGTATTCGTCTTCCAGTATGGTGGCGCACTCAACCACGCGTTTGTCGTAATACGAAATCCGTTCGCGCGCAGCCTGTTGTGCCACTCTCCACTGTGCCCGTTCAAAATGGATTTTGGCCTGCTGGCTGACCGCACGAAACAAGCGGTAATGCTTGTTGAAACCGTCCAGTATGGTGCGCGCAATATCGAACGCAATCTGCGATGAAAGCAGTTTGGGAAAGGCCACCTGGTTCACTGGTTTTTCCAATCAATAATTTTGTTCAGGTCAACCGCAATACCGCCGCAGACCACGATCAGGGGTTGTTTGAATTTGCGCAATACGTCCATATTCTGATAGGCCACCGCCAGAGCGGCACCGCATGCCGGCTCCACCAGTGTGCGCATATCGTCGGCAAAACTGACACAGGCATTTGTGGCCTGGCGGTCAGTCACCGTAACACTCACTACCGGGTGTTCGCGACTCAGATCCAGCGCGCGCTGTGCGACACTTTTGGCACCCAGGGTCGTGGCAATGGAGCTGATTTCGGGCAGCGTGACCAGCTTGCCAGCCCGGATCGCTGCGTTGAACGATGCGGCGCCTTCGGTTTCCACCGCGATGACCGGTACATTGCGCAGTCCGTGTTTTTGCAGACCCTGCACGATACCGGCCAGCAGACCGCCACCACCAACCGAGCAGATCACGACATCGAACTTTGTTGTTGCGACGACTTCATCAATCAGGGTGGCATTGCCATCCCAGATATCGGGGTGATCAAAGGGAGGAATGTAGACTGCATTTTCCGCGCGGCCCATGGCCAGCGCTGCCAGGTTGGTTTCATCCCAGACCGCACCGATGACGATCAGTTCGGCACCGATTGCGACAATGGCATCACGTACCTGTTCTGATGTGGTTTCAGGGACCAGAATCGTCGTCGGTATACCCAGCGCCACACCGGCCATGGCCGCAGCAAACCCGGCATTGCCACCGGACGGGCAGACAAAATGTTGCGCCCCGCGCTGCGCCTCACGCTGGCACAGCATACCCAGTCCACGCATTTTGAACGAACCGGATGGCTGAGCGCTTTCCATCTTCAGCCATACCGTTTTTTTCAACTGGCGCGACAACCGCAAATGGGGCAGCAGCGGGGTGACGTGATGCAAGGCAGTCATGGGCAAACCTGGCTTATTTTGTTTCTGCGAACAGTTCGCGGCCAATCAGCATGCGCCGGATTTCACTGGTGCCGGCGCCAATTTCATACAGCTTGGCATCGCGCCACAAACGCCCGACCGGATAGTCGTTGATGTAACCATTGCCACCCAAAATCTGGATTGCCTCACCGGCCATCCAGGTGGCTTTTTCGGCAGAATAAAGAATCGCACCGGCGGCATCCTTGCGCAGTGCGCGCACGGCTTGCGCATTTTTGGCACGGTCACAGGCCTGACCGACCGCATACACATAGGCCTTGCAGGCCATCATGGTTGAATACATGTCGGCGATTTTTCCCTGCATGAGCTGAAACTCGCCTATCGGCTGACCGAACTGCTTGCGGTCATGGATGTAAGGCACGACCACATCCATGCAGGCCTGCATGATGCCCAGCGGTCCGCCGGACAACACGGTGCGTTCAAAATCAAGACCGGACATCAGCACATTGACGCCCTTGCCCAGACCGCCGAGCACATTTTCTGCCGGCACTTCGCAATCCTGAAATACCAGTTCACCCGTGTGCGATCCACGCATGCCGAGCTTGTCGAGCTTTTGCGCTATCGAAAAACCCTTGTAGCCTTTTTCAATCAGGAAGGCCGTCATGCCGCGCGGGCCGGCTTCGATATCGTTCTTGGCGTACACCACCAGTACATCGGCATCCGGTCCATTGGTGATCCACATTTTGGTGCCATTCAATACCCAACGGTCGCCCCTGAATTCGGCACGCAGTTTCATGCTCACGACGTCGGATCCGGCATTCGGTTCGGACATGGCCAGGGCACCGACGTGGTCGCCGGAAATCAGCTTCGGCAGGTATTTGGCTTTTTGTTCCGGCGTGCCGTTACGGTTGATCTGGTTCACACACAGATTGGAATGCGCACCATACGACAGGCCGACCGAGGCCGAAGCGCGGCTGATTTCTTCCATGGCGATAATATGGGCCAGATAGCCCATTTCGATGCCGCCATCCTGTTCTTTGACCGTCACGCCCAGCACACCGAGATCACCCATTTTTTTCCACAGATCCATCGGAAACTGGTCGCTGCGATCGATTTCGGCGGCACGCGGTGCAATTTCTTTGGCGGCAAACTGCTGGACTGATTCACGCAGGGCGGCGATATCTTCACCATGGTCAAACGTCAAACCGGGCAGATGGATCATGAGGTGCTCACTTTCAGGTATTGGTTGTCTCAATTATTCAGGCGTCTGTCAGACTTCAGCGCAAAATCATAACCGCAATTGACGTTAACGTAAACGTCAATTGCCATTATTGTTTTTTGCTTATTGTTTTTTCCCGTTCAATTTTTTTGCCTTTAGAATGCGCTGACAATCTTTTTCATGTGCACTGATTTCCGCCAGCAGCGCGTCAATATCTTCCTGCTGCTGCTCGAGCGCAGCGCGATGTTGTGCCAAAACTGCAATAAAGCGCTGCAGTTGCGGTTCACTGTCTTTGGGGGAGCGGTACATGTCAACCAGACTTTTGATATCGGACAGCGACAACCCGAGCCGCTTGCCACGCAAAGTCAGTTTTAAATGGGTGCGTTCCCTGGCGGTGTACACCCGATTGCGTCCGCCCGGACCTTCACGATTCGGACTTAATAATCCCTGATCTTCGTAAAAACGGATGGCACGCGGTGTAATATCGAACTCGCGTGACAATTCGGTAATGGTATAGGTGAGGGGGGGCTTGACGGTTGACACGTTATTGTCTGCGTTATTCTCTGTTATGCCGGTTTGCATCATCGCGGTTTATCTTGGCTGATCCGTAAATCTCATTGTAGTTTACATTGCGGCTAAAGTTGGGGCCGAATTTTAGAAAGAAATCATGAATCCATTGGAAACCCAGTTAACCTATCCCTTTGAGGATGTCCTGCCCGAACCCGGTACGGTCAAGCTGGTCGCCCCGGGTGTCTACTGGCTGCGCATGAAGCTGCCGTTTGCGCTCAACCATATCAATCTGTGGCTGCTCGAGGATGGTGCAGGCTGGACCATCATCGACTGCGGCATTGCCAATGACGAAACCCGCTCCAGCTGGGAACAGATTTTTGCCGGTTGCCTCAATGGCAAGCCGGTCACGCGCGTTATTGCCACGCATTGTCATCCCGACCATCTGGGACTGGCCCACTGGCTTTGCCAGCGCTGGGAGGCACCACTCTGGATGAGCGCCGGCGAATATGCGTTCGGCCGCATGATGGCCGCCGGGCTGCCGGGCGTGGATGGCTCTTCGATGGTGCCGCATTTCCAGCGTCATGGCGTGACCGATCTGGCAACCATCGCGCTGCTGTCCGAGCGTAAAAATTACTATCCGACCCTGGTGCCAAACGTGCCCGCATCGTTTGTCCGGATTCAGGATTTACAGGTAATCAAAATCGGCGCGCATCTCTGGCACGTCTATGCCGGCTTTGGCCATTCACCCGAACACGTCTCACTGTATTGCGAAGAAATCAGGTGCCTGATTTCCGGTGACATGCTGTTGCCGCGCATTTCCACCAATGTATCGGTCTGGGCGATTGAACCCATGGCCAATCCGGTACGGCAATTCATGGAGTCGCTCGATGAGTATTGCGCAATGCCGTCTGACACACTGGTACTGCCTTCTCACGGCAAACCGTTTCAGGGACTGCACATCCGGGTCGATCAGTTGAACCATCATCATCAGGAACGACTGGCCGAAGTGCTGCAGTTCTGTACCACACCGAAAAGCGCCAATGACATTGTGCCGGTCATGTTTACCCGCGCACTCGACACCCATCAGCTGACGTTTGCGCTTGGTGAAGCCCTGGCACACTGTCACTATCTGTGGTTTTCTGAGAAAATGCAGCGCATTTCGGGTGACGATGGCGTTTACCGGTTTGTAACGCTGTAAGCACATCACCAAATTGAAGGAGAAAACCATGACAAAACTGCGCGTTGCGAGCTTTTCGATGTCCGCCGACGGATTCTGTGCCGGACCGAACCAGAGTCTTGAAAATCCGCTCGGTGTGGGCGGGATGGCCGTACACCAATGGGTTTTCCCGACCAGGACGTTCCAGAAAATGCACGGCAGCGGGGATGGCACAACCGGCATCGATGATGATTTTTGTGCGCGCGGTTTCGATAACATCGGCGCATGGATTTTGGGTCGCAACATGTTCGGACCGGTGCGCGGACCCTGGCCGGACCTGAACTGGAAAGGCTGGTGGGGCGACAATCCACCGTACCACACACCGGTGTTTGTACTGACTCACCATCGGCGTGAATCAATCACGATGGAAGGCGGCACTGTTTTTCACTTTGTCACTGACGGCATTCTGAGCGCATTGGAACGTGCAAAAGAAGCCGCAAAGGGAAAAGATGTGCGGGTGGGCGGTGGCGTAGACACCGTGCAGCAATATCTGCGCGCCGGGTTGATTGACGACATGCATATTGCCATCGCGCCCACCCTGCTTGGCAGCGGGGAGAGTCTGTTCGCCAATCTCGACATGGTCGGGCTCGGGTACCAGTGTACTGAACACGTCAGCTCACCGAATGCCATGCACCTGGTATTTAAAAAGATCGTGTAGCGCGGTTGTATTGCCGTCGCATTTTGAACCTTATTTTGAACCCTGTTTGAACACTATTTTGGAAATCCCCGATGGAAATTAAGGTCAACTTTCTCGACAAGCTGCGTCTCGAAGCCAAATTCGATGACTTCACCGTGGTGGCCGACCAGCCGATCCGCTATAAAGGTGATGGCTCTGCGCCTGGTCCGTTTGATTATTTTCTGGCGTCGTCGGCTCTGTGTGCGGCGTACTTTGTCAAGTTGTACTGTGTAACGCGCAATATTTCTGTCGAAAATATTCGTCTGTCGCAAAACAATATTGTGGATCCGGAAAACCGCTATCAGCAGATTTTCAAGATCCAGGTTGAGCTGCCCGCCGATATCTCCGCCAAAGACCGTCAGGGCATTTTGCGCTCGATCGAACGCTGCACGGTGAAAAAAGTGGTACAGGCCGGACCCGAGTTTGTCATTGAGGAAGTCGAGAATCTGGATGCCGATGCACAAGCCTTGCTGAGTCTGACGCCGACTTCTGAAACCAGCACCTATATTGCGGGCAAAGATCTGCCGCTGGAACAGACTATTGCCAATATGTCGGCGTTGCTGGCCGGCCTGGGCATGAAAATCGAAATCGCTTCGTGGCGCAATCTGGTACCCAATGTATGGTCACTGCATATTCGTGATGCCCATTCACCGATGTGTTTTACCAATGGCAAGGGAGCGACCAAAGAGAGTGCGCTGGCCTCGGCGCTGGGAGAATATATTGAGCGTCTGAACTGCAATCATTTCTATGGCGCTTCTTTTTGGGGCGAAGACATCGCCAATGCCGCGTTTGTGCATTATCCGAACGAGCGCTGGTTCAAGCCGGGTCGCAAAGATGCCTTGCCAACCGAAATTCTGGATGCGTACTGCCTGGAGATTTACAATCCCGATGGCGAACTGCGTGGCTCGCATCTGATCGATACCAACTCCGGCAATGTGCAGCGCGGAATCTGCGCGCTGCCGTTTGTGCGGCACTCGGACGGCGCAGTGGTGTATTTTCCTTCCAACCTGATCGAAAACCTGTATGTCAGCAACGGCATGAGTGCCGGCAATACCCTGGCCGAAGCGCAGGTGCAATGCCTGTCGGAGATTTTCGAACGGGCGGTCAAACGCGAAATTCTGGAAGGTGAATTCGCGCTGCCCGATGTGCCGCAGGAAGTGCTGGCGAAATACCCCGGCATTCTGGCCGGCATTAACGGATTGGAAGAACAGGGCTTTCCCGTGCTGGTCAAGGATGCCTCGCTCGGCGGTGTGTATCCGGTCATGTGCGTGACCCTGATGAACCCGCGCACCGGCGGTGTGTTTGCCTCGTTCGGCGCGCACCCCAGCCTGGAAGTGGCGCTGGAACGCAGCCTGACGGAATTGCTGCAGGGTCGCAGTTTTGAAGGGCTCAACGATTTACCGCGACCTACTTTTGAAAGCAATGCCGTCACCGAACCGAATAATTTTGTTGAACACTTCATTGATTCCAGCGGTATCGTGTCGTGGCGTTTTTTCAGTGCCAAATCTGATTTCGACTTTGTTGAGTGGGATTTTTCCGGCCACGGTGACAACTCCAACACCGAAGAAGCCGCGACCCTGTTCGGCATACTTGCAGACATGGGCAAACAAGCCTACACGGCCGTGTATGACCAGCTGGGGGCGACCGCCTGCCGCATTCTGGTGCCCGGTTATTCAGAGATCTATCCGGTAGAAGATTTGGTCTGGGATAACACCAACAAGGCACTGTTGTTCCGCGCCGATATGTTGAACCTGCATCAACTCAGTGATGCCAGTCTGGAAGCGCTGCTTGATCGATTGGAGAACAATGAGCTCGATGATTATTCCGACATCGCCACGCTGATCGGCATTGAATTTGACGAAAATACGGTCTGGGGTCAGCTGACCGTGCTGGAGTTGAAGCTGCTGATTCATCTGGCCCTGCAGCACTTCGAGGATGCGCAGGAACTGGTGGCTGCCTTCCTGCAGTACAACGACAACACCGTCGAACGCGGTCTGTTTTATCAGGCCCTCAATGTCGTGCTGGAGGTGATGCTGGATGACGACATGGAACTGGACGACTACCTGGTCAATTTCCGACGCATGTTTGGCAATCCCCGCATGGACGCGGTACTGGGTTCAGTCGACGGCAGCGTGCGCTTCTTCGGTTTGACGCCAACCAGCATGAAACTGGAAGGACTGGAGCGGCACCGGCGCCTCATCGACAGCTACCAGAAATTGCACACCGCACGGGCCAAAGCAGCCGCAGCGTAACGGTGAGGTGAAGCTGAGAACAGGGTGGTTTAATTTCCATGCGGCAATATTACTAGGCGATTTTTCTTTTAAATACAAGGGCTTTTGCCGCACTTCTGAAAATATATATATCTGTAAAAACGTTAAACATGGCCCTATCTTCCACCGATAACACCTACATCATCGTGATGTTTGTGTTTGGGAAGTGCCATGTTGTTTCGCAATCTCTTTTTAATAACGCTGTTTTCCGCTTCAGCTGTGTGTGCCGCATCTGATGGCGTCATCCGATTTTCCGGTCGGGTCATCGAGTCAACCTGCGTGCTTCAATCTGGGACTGCAACGCTGAATTCCTGCTCGGCACACGTACTGGCCAGCACCACCGTGACCACCCAAATCATGAAACCCAACTCCTCCATGCTGACCTGGCGCGCCAACGATACGGCCAAACCGGATTTGCCGGTCAAAGAATGGAAAGTAACCGGCATTACCTACAACTGACGTGCATGCTGGTGCGGCGTCAATATTGAATACAACAGGGCCGAGATCGGCATTCCACGGACTTGTCGGTTCAGAATGGTTCATTTGGCCCCCCGGGCTTGCGTGGGTCGATTATGAACTCTCAGATCGTCATTATCAACTGATCACACATGGCGAAATATTAGTCGGCAGTACGGTCAGCTGGTGTGCGCGATCCTCGAGATGGGATGGTTTTGTGGTGTGCGTTCCATGAATAAATACGATGGTACGATCCAGACAGGCGAGCTGGTCTATCGACATATCGTTGGTGATCAGATTGCCTGCGGCACAATACACGAATCGGGTTTTCTCAAACGTTGCACCATACAGACTTGCCTTGAATAAATCGACATTCTTGAATGAGGTGCCCTTCAGATTTGCATTGGTCAAGTTGGCTTGTGCAAAGCTGCAATCCTCGATAATCGATCCACTCAGGTTGATACTGACCGCAGTTGCCTGGCCAAGATAAAACCCTTTTAAAAACAGGCAACTCAGATCGGTATTATTCAGATTGACCGGTATGCACAGATTACGCAGTTCCGACAGAAGCATGTGAAATTCGCGCCGATATTGAAACTGCATGGCGTTGATGAATATCTGGCGTTTTATTTTTGGATCGATGTCGCCAGAAATCAACCCGTCCCGTATGGCCGATCGGATTGCGCGATTCTCGTCACTCTCAATTAAATTTCCCCTGTCGTCAACGCGCAGTGGTTGGCTGGCAAGTGGCATGTCATATTCGGCAATCAGACCAACCAGCTCGGATGGCAAAATTGGATTCAGACTTTCATTCATCTGCGCTCGCCGGTCCGTGTCGGCAATCAGCGCAGATGTCGGTGCGGTGGGTGTTAATTTCGGCAATGGGCCTGAATGTGGCATGGGCAGCATGAAAATCCCCTTGGACGTGAATCGAAAAATGCGGCGATTGTGCTGCTTTGTGATTCACCTTACCCTTAGGGAAATTACCAATTACAGACAGTTCAGCCGATCACACAAAAATCCTGACAGCGAAACGACTCTGAATTGAGCGTGATTGACTGCAACTGAAAATGCGATTTTTGCGTGGTGTGCAGACCATCCAGGAATAAATCCGAATCCTCAATGATGACGATATTGCTCAACTCGGTATCGTTGGTGTTGAGGTTTTGTGCCAGACATGTGTGAAAATCGGTTTTATCAATTTGCGCACCGTACAGATCGGTATTGATCAGAATGGAATCGATGAAGGTCGTTTCGGTCAGATTGGCATTGGTTAACAAGCCGTCAGAAAAATTGGCAAACGTCAGTGTGGATTGACTCAGATTGAGATTGATCGCGCTGACATTGACCAGATACATGCTGGTGAGTCTCAGATTACTCAAATCGGTATTGTCCAGGTTGACATGTAGCCCCATGGTCTGCAGTTCCTCAATCAGAATCCTGAATTCCCGCTGATATTTATGCTGCATGACATTGACAATGACCTGCCGTTTTATTTTGGGATCGACATAGGCAGAAGCCATCACTTCCATGATTGCCGACCTGATGTCCTGGTTTTTTTCACTCCGGATTAACACTCTTCGTTCATTGACCTGCAATGGCAGTATGGCAAGCGTCAGGTAGGACAGGTATTCGTCGACCAGGCCGACAAGCTCGGGTGGAAAACAGGGCACGCTTTGTGCAATACGGTCTTTTCTGCGGCTGTCTTCGGTGGTGGCTGGCTTGATTGCGGAAGGTGTTTGCCACAACATGGCAGTTGAGCATGAACTTGGCAGCATGAGACTCTCCAATCCAATAGGGAGGGCGATTGTCCTGCCGGTGTCACGCTTGAAGTATTCGTGATATTACTTATTACGTGGTTCTGAAAACTCTGCATAAGGATTACGTGGGTCCTGAGTCCAGTTCATAAACGGCTTGTCGGTATTTTGTGGAATCATGCTGATGCAGTTTGCTACCGGGCAGGTGATTTCACACAGATTGCATCCGACACATTCAGCGTCGATGATCCGATATTCGCGCGTTCCATCAGGCCGTAAGTTGCGCGCTACCGCCTGGTGGGCCGTATCTTCGCAGGCGATATGACAGCGTCCGCACCTGGTGCACAAATCCTGATCGATGTGTGCGATCACCTGATAATTCATGTCCAGATTTTGCCAGTCGGTGGTATGGTCGATGGCCAGTCCGGCAAAATCGCTGATACGCCGATAGCCTTGTGCATCCATCCAGTTCGACAGCCCCGTCGTCAATTGATCAATGATGCGAAAGCCGTTCAGCATGGCCGCCGTGCATACCTGTACCGAGCCGGCACCGAGTGCGATAAATTCCGCCGCATCGCGCCAGGTTGCAATACCGCCGAGGCCCGAAATGGGAAAGCGCTTCGTCGCCATGTCACGCGCAATTTCGGCAACCATGTTTAACGCAATCGGCTTGACGGCAGTACCACAGTAGCCGCCGTGGGTGCTTTGTGCGCCGACGATGGGCCGTGCCACCATGCGCTCAAGATCAACCGAGGTAATCGAATTCAGGGTGTTGATCAGTGAAACCGCATCCGCACCGCCAGACAGCGCCGCTCTGGCCGGCAGGCGAATGTCGGTAATGTTCGGCGTGAGTTTGACCATCACCGGCAGGTGCGTATGTGACTTGCACCAGCGCGTGACCATGTCCACATAGTCCGGCACCTGCCCGACTGCCGAACCCATGCCGCGTTCGGACATGCCATGCGGACAGCCGAAATTCAGCTCAACCCCATCGGCACCGGTGGCTTCCACCTGCGCCAACATTTTCTGCCAGCTCTGTTCCAGACAGGGCACCATCAGCGAAACAATCAGTGCGCGGTTGGGCCAGTCTTTTTTCACGCCAGTGATTTCATCGAGATTGATCTGCAGGCTGCGGTCGGTGATGAGCTCGATGTTATTGAAGCCGATCACCTCGCGATTTTTTCCATAGTGCGCCGAATAGCGCGATGACACATTGACCGCAACCGGATCTTCACCCAGTGTTTTCCAGACCACGCCACCCCAGCCGGCTTCAAAGGCGCGATTGACGTTGTATGCCTTGTCCGTGGGCGGCCCCGAAGCCAGCCAGAACGGGTTGGGGGATTGGATACCCATGAAGGTGATGTCGAGTTCAGCCATGTTGCCCCCGCTGGAACGAGCGATGAATCGCCCGTGCGGCGAGCTTGCCGTGCTGTACCGCAACCACGGTCAGATCCGGATCCGGCAACACGCAGTCGCCGCCGGCATACACGCCCGGCACCGAGGTTTGAAAGTTGGCATCCACCCAGATTTTGCCGTGCTCCAGACGCAGACTGTTCTCAGGACACATTGACGTATCCAGTTGTTGGCCGACAGCCTTGAATATTGCGTCGGCTGACAGATCGAAAGTTGTCCCGGTCGGGAGCAGCCGCTTGTTGACCATGGCCGTTTTTTCAAAGCGCATGCCCCTTACCTGATGTTCCGGGTTGAGTAAAACAGTGACCGGCTGCGCCCAGCAGATCAGCTGCACCCGATGCTGTAAGGCCAGCTGCAAACCCATTGCCGTGGCTGGAATATCCTGTTCGCCGCGCCGGTACACCAGCGTGACCTGCTGTGCTCCCATTAACCGGATCTGGACTGCCATATCGATGGCCGTATTGCCTGCGCCCAGAATGAGGCAGGATTTCGGTACCGGTAATTGTGTGAGATCTTCGGTCTGGCGCAAGACGCTGATGGTGTCGAGCGCTGCGAGCATGCCCGGACTTTGTTCATCATCGAGTTCCAGTCGGCGAGCCTGACTCAGTCCGCTGGCCAAAAAAACCGCGTCGAACTGCGTCGTCAATTCGGTCAGGTGAAGATTCAACCCCAGTTGCTGGCCATACTGCATTTTTATGCCGCCAATCTGCAGCAGGAACTCGATTTCCTGCTGCGCGTAGTGGTCAGTCAGTTTGTAGCGCGCCACACCGAATTCATTCAGGCCGCCCGGTTTTGTTTTTGCTTCAAAAACGATGACGTCATTGCCCAGCATGGCAAGCTGATGCGCGCAGGACAGGCCGGCCGGACCGGCACCGACAATGGCAATCTGGCGACCGGTGGCCGCACCGCGCCGCAACGGATGTTCAGAAAAGTGCGCATGATCCAGAGCGTGGCGCTGCAACAGTCCGATCTGGATTGCCCGGCCGCCTTCATCATGGTTATGCACGCAGGCATGCTCACACAATATTTCGGTCGGACAGACCCGGGCACAACTGCCGCCTCAGTATGTTTTGACTGAGGATGGTGTGCGCAGCACCGTTGAGATTGTCTTGCGCAATGCAGGCAATAAAGGCGGGAACATCAATGCCGGTCGGGCAGGCATTGGTACAGGGTGCGTCATAGCAATACAGGCAGCGCTGACTTTCCGTCACGGCCTGGCGGGTGTTGAGTGGTGGATGCAGATCGGTAAACCGATAGTTGAGCTCTTCCCTGTTACCCCCACCTGTATTCAGGTGTTGTAATTGATTCAGCATTTTATAAACCCTTCCCTGGGGTGTGGGGCTTATTCTACGCGCGCTTTTTCAATGGCAGAGAATGCTGATCGTTTGTAAAAATTAATCAGTTTTTGTTTTCCATAAAGTTATTTAATTACTGATAACTCATGGTGAACGTGGCGGTCGTAATCACGCTGCCGGCTTTGACGGTTCCGGTGCGAATCATGTAGGCATAGAAGGGAAAGTTGTACACGCCGTTGCTGCCGGTTGTGAGCAGGAACTGGTTGGTATTACCCTGCGCGCTGGAGTCCGGCCCATAGCGTTCCACCGTGCCGTTGTAGGTGATCTGCAAACCGATGCCACCGGCCGTGGAGGTCGAACTCAGCGCCAGAATATTGCTGGTGTTGCCGACACTGGTTCCGCTCGAATCGACCAGCGTAACCGACATCTGGGTATTACTGCCGGTCGGTCCGTCCACACAGGTCACCTGGATATTGAAGGGCACCGGGGAGGACGTGGCACCGATAGCGGGAAAGTGGGAAACCGGAAAAGCACCAAGCGACACCGCAACCGTCGGGCTGGTCACGCTGCAGCTCGGCTTGGTAAAGTTGATGACCATTGGTGTGGCCAGATTGATCTGGAAGGCGACAAAGTTGCCCTGTTGCGGCAGCACGAAATTGCCTACGTTGATCGGCAGCGTGCCATTGGCCGTGATCGGACCGGTTTTAATCAGGCTGAAATTGGTGGGCACCGAAGCCGTGGCCGTATAACTGGTCGTCGGGGCGATCGTGGTGGTGACCGGCCAGTTGCCGGTCGTGCCGGATGCATTGCTGAGCTGAACGCCCAGGCCGGGGATATTGGTCGGGTAGATATTACCGGTAGCCGTACCCACACCCTGATAGGTGAACTGTGAAAACGTGGTGGTGCAATTGACGGTGAATGAGCCGGAATTGCCGGTAAAGGTTGCGGTCGACAAAACCGTTCCGACCGGTACATACGGGTTCAGAGTGACACTGGCAGGGGAATTGAGCACCTTGGCGACAAAAGTCGGATTTTCCGTACAGCCAGCATGACAGACCAATGGAGACAGCGCGGCCAAAACGCTCAGCAGCAGCACCGTTGCTTTCATTCTGAACTGGCTTTTTAAGCTGCCGTTTTTTTTGCTTGCAGTCTGATTCCACATAGTCAATCCTGGTTTGGTGTGCAGCTGACCGACAACTGCTCATAGGGCAGCGTCGATGCCGTCGTTGTTTCTTTGGGCAGGGTGTACGCTGCCAGACAATGCTGATCATGCTCCTCACCCCACTTGACGAGCAGCCTGCCTTTGCTGCCCAGACTGCGGTTAAAGAAGCGTTGGCCCTGTGCCAGCATGCCGATCTCTTTTCCATTTTCATCAAACACACCAGAACCGATGGGCAGGCTGTTGCCATCGGTTCTTGTCACGGTCATCAGTATCGCTCTGCCTATGGTGGTAGAAAATTTGAGTAACACGATCGCCCCTGCCCGTGGCGCGATCTGCTGTGACGTCGTTTCAAGTTCGGCGTTCATATTGCTGCCTTTGGGGTCAATCACGATGTCGTTGTTCATATACGGGGTGAGAAAGGGAATGACGGAATAGCCTGACGCTCCGATCCGGTTGTAGTTCGAGTTCATGACGCTGGCACCTTCTGCACCGGGCGCGTAGACAATGCCGATGGTTTCACCGAGATTGGGTGCGAGCAGTATGCCACCGGAATGCAGCAGCAGCGCACCACTGGCGTTGAGCGTAGTTTGCCTGGTGGTGCCGGAACTGTAGGATGCCCAAAGCTGTCCTGCTGAACCTGAAAACTGAGCGCCGATGCCGGCGCTGCTGGTCGCAGGATTTTGTGAACTGTTCGAACTGGCATGGTTGTCATAGGCGTTGTAAGTGATTTTTCCGTTGTCATCCAAAGCGCCATTGAGCGCCAGCTGCGTGGTGGTTTGCTGGTCACCATAGCTCATGCTGCCGGTCAGGGCAGCCCGGCGCATTGCACCTTCATTGCCTATCGGAATATTGATGCTGACTGACGCCAGATTGTGATAGTTGCCCAGCGCATCAATGGTGCGTGACAGAGACAGACCATAATTTCCCCACGATGCATTATTGGAATAGCCGGCCTGATAGCTGATTGCGTTCGGTGCACCATTCCAGTAGTACTGCGCAATGCCGCTGATATATACACTGCCGAATTTTTCCGACAGCGGCTGCGTGAGCGCGATCTGAAAACTTTTTCTGGGACTCAAAAATGGAGCCGATACAAGAGCTGATGCAGGGACGGCCGCCCCGGGCACAGAATGCTGATCGCGCAGCAGGGCTGCGTCGGACAGTGTCAGATAATCACTGGTGGAATAACTGTAGGCAGCCAGACTGAAATTGGTCCCGGTCTGCTCCATGATCTTGGAATAACTCAGACGCAGACTGCTCCCCGGCAGGGTTGTGTCGCGTGGCGCGCTCCTGGCTTGGGAGCGGGTCAGATCCAGACCGAAGGCCCCCCAGATGGTACTGCGCGCCACACCAACAAGCGCTGCACCATAGTACTCTGCGGCGATTGCACCACCATACACGGTGATGCCCTGACCGATCCCGTGCTGTAAGGTCCCCTGAATAAAAGCTGGCGCATTGGTGGTCGTCACGTTGAGCAGTTTTCCGGCGGCCACACTGTAGCGATACGCACCGGGCCGCAACAGCAGCACACCGGCTGAATACGGGACGACAAACTGTTTCTGCCGACCGTCCGCCTCAACCAGCGTCACCAAAAAATCACCGGCGAAACTGCTGTTGTACATGTCATCGATTTTGAATTCACCCGGTGGCACGGTGGTTTCGTAAATAATATTGCCACCCTGGCGCACCGTAACCCGCGCGTTGGTTTCCGCGATGCCTCGTATGACCGGGGCATACCCGCGCTGCGATTGGGGCAGCATGCGATCGTCACTGGCCAGCATGACGCCCTGCAAGGACACGCTGTTAAACATGTCGCCGCTGGTATAGGCGTCACCCACGGTGAGCTGGGATTTCAGGCTGGTGATGTCGTGCTGCGCGTAGGCGCTGAGCTGTTGCCAGTGGCTGGTTTGCTGAACTGTATTGGTTAAGCCGAGAACCGGCGCGCTCAACGGCTGTGAACCTGCTTCGACAGCGCCGGCGGAAGTGCCAACGACCTGCGTTGTACCAAAACCGGTTACATTGAAATTATTGGTGTAGCTTCCGTTGTAACGGATCCGCCATCCTTCCAGATTCGCGCCGAAATTCAGTCCGGCAAAAAGGCGGTCACCCAGCTGGGCGTTGCTGGAACTGGTTGAATTGATGCTGTAGTTCAGGAAGCCGGCATTGATACCCTGTTGCCATTCAGATTCATTCACATAACCGCGTGACATTCTGCTCAAAAACAATTGTGGAATACTGACATTGAGACGCAGTTCTGCGGCGTCAAATTCGACCGTTGAATGCGGCAATTGCAGCGCCATGTCCACGCAGGCGTTTCCCGGCGTTTCATCCGATCCCAGTGCGATATTTTCCTGAATCTGCGGCAATGCCGCCAGATTGACCCCCATCTGCAGCAACAGCGTTTTTGTTATGCAGGGCCGTGACTCGTTGTCTGCGAACTGGGTCTTGATGTCAATGTCGCGCCGGCCCAGCCATTCCTGGTTGATGTAGACGTCAACCCGATAATTACCGGCAGACAGACTGTTGCCGTGCGTGAAGCGGGATACATCTATTTTGTCACCGCTGCCTGACAGCATGGCAGGATTAAACCCGCCGAAAGACATGTCACTCGATACGGTTTCAATACCTGCGGCGTGCGCGACAATGCCAAATCCCAAAGTCAGCACAGCCAGAGGCCCCAAAAGCAGTTTGGCGTGGTGCTGTGCGCGCTCGAGCATGGTCAGGTAATTATTCAATCATCTGTTGTTCAACGTGGCAGATTGAAGTCGTGCTGAACAACGGAACCAAAATCATTCACTGTGACGTAGTGCAGTTGCAGATTCAGCGGTGACGGAATTGTTTTGAGGTCACGGACCAGAAATTCTTTGCTGGACATCGGTGGCAGCATCTCGGTGTTGACCTGATAGTTTTTATCAGCGATGGTTAAATCTGCGTGATCCAGAGATACATGAAAGGCCGCATCGTTGGTCGCAAGCAAAATGACGCGGTCCTGCTGGGTATTCTGGTCCATCGTGACCGGTCATTCTGGTATCGTGACCGGCCATTCCGATTGAACGTGACCGCCCATTCTGGTTTATCGTGACCGATTTCAAGCAATACCAGAATCAGCGGTCACGATGCCAGAATCACTGGTCACGATACCAGAATGGCGGTGTACTACAGAATAATGGTGTTACGCATTTGATATGAGAACAGGTACGATCTCCAGTTTTTGGAGATACCGTGCCTGCACCAAGGATCAGTATGCGTAAGATAAAAGAGATATTGCGATTGAAGCTGGATGCCAGGCTGTCGCATGAACAAATTGCTGCGGCACTCGGCATTTCCAAAGGGGTAGTCACCAAATATGTCGGGTTAGCAACGGCAGCCGGATTGACGTTGAGCCAAGTGCAGGAGGCCGACGAAACGCAACTGCAGCACCGTTTGGCAGGACCTGGCAAGAAACCCCACAATCACGTTCAACCCGATTTCGGTCGTGTGCATCAGGAGTTGCGTCGCAAGGGCATGACCCTGGCGCTGCTCTGGGAAGAGTACTGTGCAGATCATGCAGATCAGCAGACCTATGCGTATTCCCAATACTGCGACAAGTACAACCGGTTTGCAAAACTGCTCAAACGCTCCATGCGGCAAATTCACCGTGCTGGTGAGAAGTTGTTTATCGACTTTGCCGGGCCGACGATTCCGCTCACGGATGGCGCACGCGCTCACATCTTTGTCGCCGCCATGGGCGCATCCAGTTACACCTTCGCCTATGCCACGGAACGGGAAACGATGGTTGATTGGCTTAACGGCACCGCCCGTGCGTTACAGTTTTACGGTGGCGTGCCACAGCTGATTGTTCCCGACAATCCCAAGGCAATGATTGCCAATGCCGATCGTTATGAGCCTCGTGCTAACGACACCGTGCTGGATTTCGCCCGGCATTACAACACGTCGATTTTACCAGCGCGTCCCTATCACCCTCAGGACAAAGCCAAAGCAGAATCGGCCGTGCAAATTGTCGAACGCTGGATCATGGCGCGGTTGCGTCATCACACCTTTGCCAACGTACATGAAGTGAATGCAGCGATCATTCCCTTGCTGACCCGGCTGAATCAGAAACTGTTTCAGAAGCTGCCAGGCAGTCGCGCCAGCACATTCACTTCTATTGATGCGCCAGCCTTGATGGCCTTGCCTACCCAGCCTTATGAAATAGCATGGTTTAAAACCGTTAAAGTGCATGTCGACTACCACGTCGATATCGAGCGGCATCGTTACAGCGTACCGCATGCACTGGTCGGTCAGGTTCTGGAAGCGCGCATGACCAAGACGATGATTCAGCTGTTGCATCGTGGTGAACGGGTTGCCAGTCATCCACGCAATCCCAGAGTGGGAGAATTCAGCACCATCGACGATCACATGCCCACAGCACACCGGGCGCACCAGCAATGGACGCCAGAACGATTCATCCACTGGGGTCAAACCATCGGGCCAGCAACAGCCGAAGCGGTCACCCGGATCATGGCTGAGAACAAACATCCAGAACATGGTTACCGAACCTGTCTCGGATTGCTGTCACTGGTAAAGCGCTATGGCAAGGAACGACTGGAAGCCGGATGTGCCGTGGCACTTCAGATCGGTGCCTGCCAGTACCGACATGTGCGCAATATCCTGCTGAACAATCGTGACCAGCATACCGTGACCGCAAAGGAATGGGTCAGCCCTGATCATGCCCACCTGCGCGGTTCAGACTACTACCAATAACAAGGACAAGATAATGATACAAACTACGTTAACCCAATTGCGCACATTAAAACTCGCCGGTTTAGCCGGCGCATTAGAAGAACAGTTGGTCCAGCCCGGTATGGCCGCCATGAGTTTCGAAGAGCGTCTGGCAATGCTGGTTGACCGGGAAGTCAATTCCCGCAATGACCGCCAATTACAGCGTCTGCTTAAAAACGCACGCCTGAAATATGGTCAGGCATGCATTGAAGAATTGGATGGCAGGACAGGCCGAGGCATCAATCGCAGTGAAGTGATGAGTCTGGCATTAGGTGACTGGGTCAGTAGCGGACATTGCATCCTGATCTCTGGACCAACTGGCGCTGGCAAATCCTGGCTGGCTTGCGCCCTGGCGCAATATGCCTGTCGTCGTGGCTACTCTTCTGTCTATCAACGAGTACCCCGTCTACAGGAAGAACTGCGTATTAAACATGGCAGTGGCGTCTTCAGTAAATGGCTGCTGCAACTGGCCAAGACAGATGTTCTGATATTGGATGATTGGGGAATGGGAAGCATTGATAGCATGACGCGTTCTGATCTGCTGGAAATTATTGATGATCGCGCTGCCAGCAAGGCGACCATCATTACCAGTCAATTACCGCTTGAACACTGGCATGCCTGGATCGGTGATGCCACGATTGCCGATGCCATACTGGATCGCATCATGCAGAAAAATCATCGGTTCACACTGACCGGTGATTCGATGCGTGTAAATAAACAAAAAAACAGCAAAAAGGAGAAAAATATGGATCCATCGTGACCGATGACATTACAATTTAACCGCGTAACACCATTTTAGACGCATCGGTCACGATCACCAGAATCGTCGGTCACGTTCACCAGAATACGCAC
>Ga0316222_1000240_pt1 | contig 88946 bp, 78 predicted proteins | sample TBH18011metaG_FD_206008 | JGI IMG/M metagenome (GOLD analysis project Ga0316222, IMG submission 206008) | Freshwater microbial communities from Trout Bog Lake, Wisconsin, USA - TBH18011 | ecosystem: Environmental > Aquatic > Freshwater > Lake > Hypolimnion/Profundal zone | place: USA: Wisconsin...
AAGCATGTGGATAGAAACGCAGGCACCATAAACGGATCTGGCCCAACGTCGATTTCGGCATACGAATTGGACATCAATTATTCATTCCACTTCTAGGAGATGCTCACTTTTCGGCATCAAATCCCCGTAAACCATGCTATCATCTCAACATGGACATCAATCTGACCGGATTCTCACCAGTTCAAAAACAAGCGCTTTTCGACCTGTTGATTCTGGCCATGTATGCGGACGGAAATTTATCCACGGTTAAACATGATCAATTGCAGAAGATGTTGGCTGGAATGGGATTTGTTGACGAGATTGACCGGCAGCGGGAATTTGATGCGGCGGTGACCAGAATCAGGCCAGCGCTCCAATCCATTTACAAAGCCAAGGAACTGGCTTTGGGATTGGCTGATGAATTCACTGCCCGCCCACAACAGAAGCAGGTGTTTGCAGCCGTTGAGCAGATCATGACTTTTGACAACAACATCAGCACCTGGGAAAACACGCTGCTCATGGAACTGCGGATGAAATTTAGGCTGTGAAGTTGCATTGACCGTCGGGATCTTAAGTAGGATTGCGATGAACATTCCACCATGTCACCAATCCGGCTCCCGCGCAAATCAATGATCCCACCGCGATGGTCCATGGCACGCCCACGGCATGAGACAGGAATCCAGACTCAATGCCGCCCAAAGGCATCATGCCGCCGAACACCAGTGCCCAGATGCCCATTACCCGTCCGCGCATCGCGTTGGACACGCCGCTCTGGATGAGCGTGTTGGTGGTTGAGAAATAGAGGATCATTCCCCAACCGCCAACCGTCAGGCACAGAAGCACCAGCGGATACCAACGCACGATGGCCAACAGCGCCAGCATGGCTGAGAACAACCACAGCCCGCCGAGAATCATCAGTCGTGGCCGCACGCGGCTGCCGTAAGTCGCTACTGTCAGTGCTCCCAACAGCGCCCCAAATCCGTTGGCACTGAGCAGAACCCCGTAGCGACTCTCGCCGACATGAAGAATGTCGGTTGCATAGGCAGGCAGCAGCACCGCATACGACCAGCCAAAGATACCCACCACGCCAAACAGCAGCAGCAAAATACGCACGCGACGGTGGCCGGCCACATACTTGAAACCTTCCAGGATATGCCGCCCCGTTGAGTGCGGTTTGGGCCGGGGTTCATGCTTGGGAAGACGCATCATCAACAGCCCCACGATGACCGCGATGAAGCTGACGCCGTTCAGGATGAAACACCAGGTGATGCCAACGGATGCCATGAGCAAGCCCGCCACAGCGGGGCCGACGACCCGGGCACCATTCACGATGGAACTGTTCAGCGACACTGCATTCATCAGGTCTTCGTGACTGGTCATTTCGACCATGAATGCCTGTCGTGCGGGCATGTCGAAAGCCATCGCCACACCGCCCATCGCCGCCAGCACGAGAATATGCCACGTTTGAATGTGGCCACTCCCTACCAGCACGGCAAAGACGAAGGCTGTAATCATCATCGCAATCTGGGTGTAATACATGACGGTGCGCTTGGGATGTCGGTCGGCCACGGAGCCGCCCCACAGGGAAAACACCAACATGGGCAAAGTTCCGACGGCAGCCACCGTGCCCAACAACACCTTTGATCCGGTCAACTGATATACGAGCCAGCCTTGAGCGGTGGTCTGCATCCAGGTTCCAATCAGCGATACGAGCTGGCCGATGAAGAACAGCCGGAAATTGCGATGCTTGAGGGCGGCAAAAGTGTCACGCCATGAAACGTTCCCCGTTGGCCGAGAGTGCGCCGTGAATTCCGGCGGAGCACTGGCGGCGGGGGCAGGTGTTGTAGTTTCTTCAGATGGCATCGGCGAACAGATGTTACCCGGTTCATTCGTCCCAATCGAGTCTCAGGATGAATTTCCGGACGCAAATCGAAGCACTTATATCTTGATGCGAACAGCCATGAAAAATGGCAATATGTAGTCATGAAAACCGCATTCATTGACCGGGCCAAGACGGCGATGGTCGTCATTGATCTTCAGAAGGGCATCGTTGGACGGCAAACCGCTCCCCATGCGGCAGCCGACGTCGTAATAAACGCGGCTGCGATTGCCGGTGTATTTCGAAAAAATGGGATGCCAGTATTTTTGGTGCATGTGGCATTTTCTGCGGACGGCAAAGACATGCTGCGTCCCATTGTTGACGCACCGTGGCCGACGCAAACTCCACCGCCAGACTGGACGGAGATTGTCCCGGAAATGGGGCCGCAACCCGGTGACTTCGTGATTGCCAAACACCAGTGGGGTGCCTTTTACGGAACCGAACTTGAATTGGCTTTGAGAAGGCGCGGCATCACAACCATCGTCCTGTGTGGCATCGCGACGAACATCGGGGTTGAGAGCACCGCCCGGTTTGCTTTTGAATATGGGTTCAATCAGATTTTTGCGGAAGATGCCATGTCGGCCATGTCCGCCGAAGAACATGCGTTAACCGTTTCCAAGATATTTCCCCGTCTCGGCTTGGTAAGGAAATCTCAAGAAATAATATCCGATCTGTTGAACGATTGATTTTCATAGCTTTCGGGTTGAATTTGTAACGATGAAATCCTCTTACGAAATTGCGATGGAGCGTTTGAATAAAAATGCTCCGACCATTAAAACCACGGCGAAACAGAAAAAGGAATTGGCGGAGCTGGATTCCCGATACGCCGCCAAAATTGCTGAACGTGAAATTGCGTTGAGCCGGGAAATCGCTGAAGTCCGTGATGCTGAAAAGGAGGAGGTGTTGCGCGATCAACTTGTTCAAGAGCGCAAGAAACTCCAGGCTGATTTGGAGGAGAAAAAGGAACGGGTGCGGAATGGAAAGGGCTGAATGGAAAATGGCTGGCGTGGGCGTATCTACCAACTGACTGGACAAACACCAACTTCTGCCTTTACCCGTCAACCGCACTCACGCTCACACCAGCCAAAGCAACATCGTCCGGTTTGAGCGGATGTCAAGCTGGCCAGAAAGAAGCGCAATTTCCTCAACAAAATCCGCAGTTTAATCTTGTTGAGTCATTTCCATCCATATTTAATAGGGGTTCGGTAAACATCAATCAACAATACACTATAAAATCATGGCCAAAGCTCTGACCAAATCACAAATCGCCTCTGAAATCGCTACGAAGAACAGCCTCACCAAAAAGCAGGCCGTTGAAATCCTGGAACAACTGGCCTCACTCGCCTACAAACACGCCAAGGATTCATTCACGATTCCTGGTCTCGGAAAATTGGTGCTCGTGAATCGTAAAGCGCGCGTTGGTCGTAATCCTGCAACTGGTGAAACGATCCAGATCAAGGCCAAGAAAGTCGTGAAGTTTCGCGTCGCCAAAGCTGCCAAGGACGCGATCTTGGGCGTGAAGAAATAATTTTAGAATTCTCGCAAAGGCACTCTGTTGATTCAGGGTGCCTTTTGCTTTTAGGTTCGGCGTGGTTGCCTTCGTTCTTTACGTGTTGAACGTTAATCGAGTGTTAAGGATTTCTTTGTCTTCAACCGGACGGCATGATTTGTGCAGCGTATTGGATTTGCCCCAAACATCCCATTCGATGGTTTTTTCTTCTCCTTCAGTCTTTACGCGAGCAGTGCAAAAGCCGGCAGAGATTACTGTTTTACTGCCGGCAATTTGGCTGTGTTGCAGCAATGGGCTGAACACAACTGGCAGGCCTTTATCGCCGTCGTAAAAAATGATGTATTTACTCGCTATCATGTGAATTCCTTTTTGATGAGCTCGCTATCAATGGGCATACGACTCAAGTCTACAGGCATCTTTAGTGTGATGCTGGATAATCGTGGGCTTTGGGCTCGCTCAACCATTTGATTTGAGATTTCGTTGGCATTTGAAATCGGGGTCGGCCAAGGCATTCTGATTATTTCAGAGTGCCTTTGGCTTTTGGAGTCGGTGTCAGCTTCAAAACCTCCGCCGCCATCTCTTTGCCGGCCTTGAATTTTACCATGGCGCGAGCAGGAATCTGAACTTCATTCTCCGGTTTCTTTGGATTGCGACCGACCCTGGCTTTGCGGATTTTCACATCAAACACACCGAAGTTCCGCAGCTCCACCTTGTCTCCCTTAGCCAATGATTCGGTGATGTAGTTCAGGGTTTTCTGCACCACCTCAAAAACCTGGGTCTGAATCAGCCCGGTTTCTTCACTGATTCGCATTACGAGATCTCTTTTGGTCAAGGTCATATCGGTGTTCTTTCTGGTTCGACGATACTGCTGCGAACTGGTTAGGGCAAGTCAGCGTCGTCCGGTTTGAGCAGGCGTGTGGAAAATCTGAGCTTGGCGATAAGCTTTGATTTTCCATCGCTGCTTGAATTCGTCATTGAAGCGGACGTTGAGACGGCTTTGAACGGGGAAGAACAACCTTAAAACGATGTGGTTTTGTTATGCCAAACTGTTATGCCTTTGGCTTCACCAAAGAGTGGAATCTCACAAGACCATTGATTCTGTTGAGCAGAATGAAAATGGTGGTAGGTGATGGATTCGAACCATCGAAGGCGTTAGCCGACAGATTTACAGTCTGCACCCTTTAGCCACTTGGATAACCTACCACGAAAGGGACAGCCATTAAGCCATGTCGCGGCACGTTTGTCAATCCGCGCGCCTTCAAAAAATCCCGGCGTCGCGCGCAGATGGCGGAGGAATTGTTTTTCCACCTTCGCGGCCGGCGCGCGACATTTCCCTTTGAAATTGTGCGGCCGGCGATTTCGTCCTAAGCTGGCCGGATGTTCGATTCGTTAAGCACCAAGCTCCAGAACGCCTTCAAGAACCTGCGCGGTCTCGGGAAGATTTCCGAGGCCAACATCGGCGACGCCTTGCGCGAGGTGCGGATGGCTCTGCTGGAAGCCGATGTAAATTTCAAGGTCGCGCGCGACTTCATCGAGCGCGTCAAAACCAAATCGCTCGGCGCCGAAGTCATCACCAGCGTTCAGCCCGGCCAGCAGATCATCAAGTTTGTCAGTGACGAGCTGACGGATCTGCTCGGCTCGCAAAATGCCGCGCTGAATCTTTCCGGCAATCCCACCTGTCTGATGCTCGTCGGTTTGCATGGCGCAGGCAAAACCACTTCCGCTGGCAAACTCGCGCGGTTGCTCAAAAAACAAGGCCGCGCGCCGTTGCTGGTGGCGGCGGATGTGTATCGTCCGGCGGCGATGGATCAATTGGAGACGCTCGGCAAGCAGGTGGAAGTGCCGGTGTTCCTCAAGCGCGGCGAGACGGATGTTCTGAAAATCGCGCGCGAAGCTTTAGATTTTGCGAAGCTCAATAATTGCAACGTCGTCATTTTCGACACCGCCGGGCGGTTGCAGATTGACGAGCCGCTCGTGCAGGAACTCGTGCATCTGCGCGACCTCGTGAAGCCGCAGGAAATTTTGCTCGTGCTCGACGCCGCCACCGGCCAGGAAGCCGTGAACGTCGCCACGCATTTCGACCAGGCGTTAAACATTACGGGATCAATTTTGACCAAGCTCGACGGCGACGCGCGCGGCGGCGCGGCGTTGAGCCTGAAGTCCGTCACCGGCAAGCCGATCAAATTTGCCGGCGTCGGCGAGAAGCTGGACGAGTTCGAGCCGTTTCATCCCGAACGCATGGCGTCGCGGATTCTTGGCATGGGCGACGTCGTCAGCCTCGTGGAAAAGGCTGCGGAAGCCGTCAATGAAGAAGACGCCAAGCGCATGGAGGAAAAGATGCGTAAGGGCGAGTTTTCGCTGGAGGATTTTCTGGAGCAGTTGCGCGCGATGAAAAAACTCGGTTCGCTGGAAAGCATCGTGAAGATGCTGCCCGGCGGTGGCGACGCGCTGAAGCAGATGGATATCGGCAAGCAGGAAAAGGAATTCAAGCGCATGGAAGGCATGGTCTGCGCGATGACGAAAAAAGAGCGGCTAAATCCGGCCATCCTGAATGCCAGCCGCCGTCGCCGCATCGCCGCCGGCAGCGGCGTGACGGTGACGGAGCTGAACACGATGCTGAACAAATTTTTCCAGATGCAGACGATGATGAAAAAGATGGGCAAGATGTCGCGGATGATGGGCAAAATGGGCGGCGCGATGCCGGGGATGTTCCGAAAATAATTTCCCCTTTTTATGTGCCAACCGTGCCAACTGCACGCGGCGTTGGCACAACTCGTTGTGCCAAAAATTTCCAGCGCACGCTTCGCGCCGGGATTTCAATTCTTCAAAAGCCATTGATTTTACAGCGTTTTTCCGTTGTTCGCGCCGTTGGCATGGCTCAAGCTAAAAGGAAGGTGTTGGATAAACCAAACATTTAACGAAAGGAACATGATTATGAAATTGATGCAATATCAACGTCCCTCGGTTGCCTGGCCGACGTTTGGCCGGCTGGCAAATTTGCAGGATGAACTGGATCGTTTGTTTGAATCGCCGCTGACCGGTTGGGCGCCGGCCTTGGATGTCCATGAGGACAAGGACAGCTTCAGCATCCGCGTGGAGTTGCCGGGCATGAAGCGCGAGGACATCGAAGTCTCGCTGCAAGACGGCGCGCTGGTCATCTCCGGCGAACGCAAGGAAGAGAAAGTCACCGAAGGCACGGAAGTCCACCGGCAGGAGCGGTTTTATGGCCGGTTCTCGCGGGCGCTCACCCTGCCGTCGGCGGTCGCGGGCGACAAGGTGAAGGCGCAATACAAAGACGGCATCCTGACCGTCACGCTGCCCAAGGCTGAGGAAGCCAAGCCGAAAGCCATTACCATTGGCGAATAATTGGGCGCAAAAAGCAAGAGGCGGGAACCGGATGGTGCCCGCCTCTTTTGCCGTCCGAAAATCAGACGTAAAAATAAACGTAGGCCGCGAACGACACGGCGGCCATCCCGGCGGCGGCGGCCAGCGACCAAAGCAAACTCTTTTGTCGCGCCGCAATGGAAAAAGTCGAAATAATCACCGCCATCTGCGCCGCCAGCATGCCGTAGAAAAATTTCTGGCTGCGCTTGTGGTGGTGCTCGGCGGAGAGGTTGCCCTTGCGCACCTGCAATTCGTAGATGCCGCCGATGGCCGAGTTCAGTTTCGCCTCGGTCTCGTAACGTGCCGAGGTGTAGTGCAGCCGCGCGGCGGAAAAGCTGCGGAACACATTCTTGTCGCCGGCCATCAGGGTTTCGTCCAGCTTGTCCACCGATTTGTTGATGCCTTTTGTCGCGTTGTCAAAGGCGTTGGCGGCGTCCTTCGCGGCGTTGAGCGATTCGGCGAGCGTCGCGTCCTTGACCTTCGCCAGCGCGGCCAGCACTTCGGATTCCGGCCGGGAGCCGTCCACGGCCTCCAGCGCGGCCTGCACGCCGTCGTCAAATTGCGCGGGCGTGGCGGCGGGAATTTTGTTTTTCACCAGCGCGTCAACGGTCGCCGCCTCAGCTCCCGGCAGGGCGTCCGCCGTCAGCGGGCTTACGTCGCTCGTGGCGGCGAGCAGATCCAGCGAATTGCGCGCCACCGCGCTGCGGAGTTTCTTGGCCTGGTAATAGCCCCACTGGTCGCCGGCCTTGGACTGGAGCTGCGCGGCCGACGCGCGGTCGTATTGCGCCTTGGTCATCTCGCTGGACGCCAGGCCGGCGAGCATCGTGGCGATGACGGTCATCACGATGGGCGTCGCGCCGAGGATTTTGCCCCACTTGTTTGGCGGCAGGTCTTTTTTCAACTCGTCCGGGATCTGGATTTTGGGAGCCATAATTTTTTAGAATTTCGCGCACTCTACACAAAACCATTTTTTCCCGCCAGCCTGTAAAACGCATTGCCGTCCGCCGGCGGAAAATTCACCATCGGCGGGTGAACGATCTCTGGCAAAGCAGTTCTGTCATCGCCCAAACGCAAAATATCGCGCGCAGCCTGAAACATTTCACCGGGCGCGAGCTGTTGGCGGGAAATTTTGCGCCGGCGGAACTCGCGGAAAAAGTTTTCCACGCGCCGTTCGTGCTCGTCGCGCACGGCACGGAGGCCGATCCCATTTTGAACTACGGCAACGCCGCCGCGCTCGCGCTCTGGGAAATGCCGTGGGCAGAACTCACGCGCACGCCCTCACGCCTGACCGCCGAGGCGCCGAACCGCGCGGAGCGCGCCCGCCTGCTCGCTGCCGTCACCGCGCGCGGTTTTATTGACGATTATTCCGGCGTCCGCATTTCCAAGAGTGGACGGCGGTTCCGCATTGCGCAGGCGACGGTCTGGAACCTGGTTTCGTCAAACGGAAAACCCTGTGGCCAGGCGGCGATGTTCTCGCACTGGGAATTTCTCTGAGCATCCGTTTTGCTGCTTGGTTTTGCCCCGGTTTTTGTGCTTTAATGACCGCCGCACTTTTATGGAAGCCAAACCGACGACCCCGAATCCGGCCAAGCCCGTGGACGAGAATTCCCTCATCAAGCAGCGCCGCGAAAAGCTCGACGCCCTGCGCGCCAAGGGCATTGACCCGTTCCAGAACAAGTTTTCTCCCGACACCGAATGCAATACCGCCCGCAGCGGCTTCGATTCTGGTGTGCTGCCGGAAGGCCATCGCGTGTCCGTCGCCGGCCGCATCACCGCGCACCGCGACATGGGCAAATCCATGTTCATTGACGTGCGTGACCAGAGCGGCCGCATCCAATGCTACGCGCAGAAAAATGTTTTGGGCGACGAGCAGTTTGCCGTTTTCACACATCTCGACCTCGGCGATTTTGTCGGCGTCACGGGAACATTGTTTCGCACCAAGACCGGCGAGCCAAGCATCAAGCTGGAAGCGTTCACCATCCTGGCCAAATCGCTGCGCCCGCCGCCGGCGAAATGGTATGGCCTCGAAGACACGGAAATCCGCTACCGCCAGCGCTATCTCGATTTGATTGCGAATGATGACGTAAAAAAAGTTTTCAAACAGCGCAGTGAAATCGTCCATGAAATCCGCCAGTTTTTTCATGCGCGCGGCTACATGGAAGTCGAAACGCCCGTGATGCAGGGCATTCCCGGCGGCGCGGCGGCGGCACCGTTCATCACGCACCACAACGCGCTGGGCTGCGATTTTTATCTGCGCATCGCGCTGGAGCTTTACCACAAGCGGCTGCTCGTCGGCGGCATTGACAAGCTGTTTGAGATCGGCAAAAACTTCCGCAACGAAGGCCTCTCGCGCCGGCACAATCCCGAATTCACGATGCTCGAAGCCTATTGCGCGTTCGGCGATTACAACACGATGATGGAAACGGTGGAGTCGCTCATCACGACGGTGGCGCAGAAGGTCTTGGGGACGCTCGTCATCGAACACGGAAAATTAGAAGTTGAGAGTTCAATGTTGAATGTTGAAGGTTCCCCCAAAGAAAAAACATTCAACATTCAACATTCAACGCCCAACGCCGAGGTGCCGGAAGCGAAGCCAAAGAAAATCATTGATCTCACCCGTCCATGGCGGCGCGCGAAATACAACGACCTCATCAAGGAAAAGTGTGGCGCGGATTGGTTCGACATTTCTCCTGCCGAACGCCGCCAGCGCGCGCATGACATGGGCGCGGAAATCGGCAAGGAGTTTGAAGACTTTGAAGTCACGAACGCCGTGTTCTCCAAATTCATCGAACCAACTTTGATTCAGCCCACGTTCGTCACGCACCTGCCCAAGGAACTCGTGCCGCTCGCCAAGCTTTCGCCCGACGACCCGACGACCGTCGAGGTCTTCGAGTGCTGCATCAACGGCCAGGAAATTTCGCCCGGCTACACCGAGCAGAACGATCCCATCGCGCAGCGCGCCACGCTGGAGCATCAGGCCGGTGGCGAACAGCAGAAGCTGGACGAGGATTTTCTCGTCGCGCTCGAACACGGCATGCCGCCCGCCGGCGGCATCGGCATCGGCATTGACCGCCTGTGCATGATGCTCCTCGGCCAGGAAAGCATCCGCGACGTGATTTTGTTCCCGCAGCTCAAACCCAAATGAATTTAACGCAAAGACGCAAAGGCGCAGAGCCGCAAAGAAAATTCATTCAGGTCTCTCCTTGGCGTCTTGGCGTCTTCGTGTCTTTGCGTTAAAAAATCATCATGCTTACCGTTGCCGGAATTCAAAAATCATTTGGCGGACGCGAATTGTTTGACGATGTGTCGTTGAACATCATGGCGGGCGACCGCATTGCCATCACCGGGCCGAACGGTGCCGGGAAATCCACGCTCATCAAGATCATCCTCGGCAAAGAGGAGCCGGACGCGGGCACCGTGTCGTTCATCCGCGGCACGCGCGTCGGCTATCTGCCGCAGGAAAGCGAGCCGGCGGGCAACGAAACCGTCATGGAAATCACCGTGCCGCACGAACATGAACACGACGGCCAGTTCGTCGCCAAGGCGAAGCAGATTCTCGCCAGCCTCGGTTTCAAGCAGACGGATTACGACCGTCCGGCGCGCGAGATGTCCGGCGGCTGGATCATGCGCGCCCACCTCGCGCGATTGCTCGCGGAGGAGCCGGATCTCCTGATGCTCGACGAGCCGACGAACCATCTCGACCTCGAAACGCTCATCTGGTTTCAGGATTATCTGAAATATTATCCCGGCGCGATCCTGCTGATTTCGCACGACCGCGAATTTCTCAACAATCTTTGCACGCACATCGCGGAGCTGCGTTCGTCGAAAATCATGCGCTACACCGGCAACTACGACGAATATGTGGTGCAGCGGGCGGCGATGGAGGCGACGTTGATCGCGACGGCGAAATCGCAGCAGCGCGACATTGACCGGCTGCAATTGTTCGCCGACCGCTTCGGCGCCAAAGCCAGCAAAGCCTCGCAGGCGCAGAGCAAACGCAAACAGATCGAACGCATCAAGGAAACCATGGTCGAGGTGCCAGACGGCCCGGAGTCCACGATGGGTTTTCGTTTTCCGCAGCCGCAGCGCAGCGGCCAGCGCGTCATCACGCTGGAGAAAATTGCGTTCGGCTACGGCAAGGTGGCCACGCCGGCGGCGCACGCGGTGGAGGACGAGTCGGCGCAGCCGACGCCAGATCACCCGCCGGTGAAGCTGCTTTACGAAAATCTGGATTTTGAAGTGGAACGCGACCAGCGCATCGTGCTCGTCGGGCCAAACGGCGCGGGTAAATCCACATTGTTGAAACTGCTCGCGGAAGTGCTCAAGCCGATTTCCGGCGTTCACAAGCTCGGGCACAACACGAAATACGGCTACTTCGCCCAGCATCGCGCGGCGATGTTGAATCCCAAGCACACCGTTTTTCAGGAGGCGATGGATACGCCGCAGCGCATCACCGAGCAGGCCATCCGCACGGTGCTCGGCAGCTTTCTGTTTCGGGGCGACGACATTTACAAGCCGGTCAGCGTGTTGAGCGGCGGCGAAAAAAGTCGGCTCGCGCTGGTGAAATTATTGCTCGATCCGCCGAATCTTTTGCTGATGGACGAACCGACGACGCATTTGGATTTGGCCAGCGTTGACGCGCTGATTGTCGCGTTGAAACAATACCAGGGCACGCTGGTTTTCATCAGCCACGATGTGCATTTCATCCGCGAATTGTCCACGCACGTCGTCCGCGTTGAGGCGGGGCAGCTCCGGCATTTCGGCGGCGGCTACCAATATTATTTGGACAAGACGGCGCAGTCGGCGCGGGCCGCGTTGACCAGTTCGAGCTTTGGCAGCGTCGTAAGTCGGCCAGCCGCTGTTCCAAAAGTGGATCGCAAGGAACAGAAGCGCCTGGAAGCCGCGCAGCGCCAGGCGCGCTCGGACAAAAAAAACGAAATCCCCAAACGCATCGCCGCGCTGGAAAAAGAAATCGCCGACCTCGAAGCGAAGGAACGCGACTATGCGGCGGAACTGGAAAAGCCGGAAACGTATCATTCCGGCGGACGCGCAACGCAGATTAACCGCGAGCTATCCCATGTGACCACGCGCCTCGAAGCCGCCAATGCCGAATGGGAAAAGGCCGTGGCTGAACTGGCGGCATTTGAAGCGGCGCAAGCGGCGCAATAAGTTTTAGAGCCAGCTTTTGAGCCGTTCTCGCAAAATGCCGCGGGCACGATAAAGCCGCGATTCCACGGCCTTCGGCGTCGCTTCCAAAATCGTAGCCGCGTCCGCGATGCTGCGCTCTTCCCATTCACACAGCACAACGGCCTCGCGCAAATCTTCCGGCAGATTTTTCACGGCGGCGCGGACGGCGGCGGCGCGTTCGGCGGCGAGCGCGGCTTCCTTTGGTGTGGGTGAATTGGCCGGCAAGGTGTCGCCGAGGGATTGTTCGGCCTCCGCGTTTTCCGCGTCGAGCGAAATGTTGGGATGCCGCGAACGCCAGCGGAAATGGTTCCGCGCCAGGTTCGCGGCGATGGTGAACAGCCAGGTGGAAAATCTTTGTTCTGCGCGGTAGCTGGCGTGCGATTTGAAAACACGGACGAAGGTTTCCTGCGCCAGGTCGTTCGCATCATCCTCGTTGCCAACCATGCGGCAGAGAAAATGAAATACCGGCGTGGCGTGGCGCTCCATCAAGTCATTGAGCGCGGCATCATTGCCAGCGGCGAGCCGCGCCATGTCCGCCCGGTCGCGGGCGTCGGGCGAAGGCGGGGTGTCAGTTGGTTCCATGCTCATGGCCGGCGTGGTCAGACATGGATTGTTCCATCAACTCGTTGGTGCCGAGCGTGAGTTTTTTCATCTCGGCGAGATACCGCTGTCCTTGTTCCGGCGGCATCGCCTGGCTGACGGCGGCAAAATGTTCAAGCATCTGCGCCTGGCATTGCGCCCGCAGCGTGGCAATTTCACTTAATTTTGTCTGCGCCTCGGCGGTGAGATTGGTGCCGTTGCCGATAAGCGAATTGAGTTCGTGTTTGGCGGCGGCGATCTTCGCGCACATCTCGGCGCACTTGGGCAGATAGCCTTCGTGCAGTTCACGGATGCGCGCCATCTCCGCATCGCCCAGATGAAATTCCATTTGCAGCCAGCCCAGATCATCCGCCGGCTTGGTGCAGCACATCACGGTGGCGCGCTGGGCGGTGAAATACGAACCCGCAAAAATCCCCGCGCCCAGCGCCAGCGCGCCGAGGAGGATGACGAGCGAACGGTTCATGTTTCAGCGCAGGGCGTGGGGCGCGACGGAGGCGAGATAATTCATCTGTGCGTCGTGCCGCGCCATCTGCCGGCCTTCCAGCGTGCCGGTGAAAACGCCCGTCAGCAGCAGGACGGCGGCGGCGGCCAGGGCAAAGCGCGGACGCAAAATCAAGTTTGCGAGCGCATCCAGCCATGAGGCCGGTTGCGCGGGCGCCTCGGCATCCTCAATGCGCCGCCAGACGTTTTGCTGGAAGCGCGGCGGCAGCGCCGGTGCCGGACGGTTTTGGCGGAGCAGCGTCTGAAGCGGGATGTCTTCGGTATTCATGTTTCAATTCGCGGCGGACGATGGCATTTCCCACGACCGCCGGCAGTTTAGTTTTTGTGCGCTGATTGGCAATTTATTCATTTGCCGCCCATGTGCACCAATCCGCTTACCCCGCCAGCCCGAAAAACCCGCAGGAAATCTTTCATGGCAGCCACCGGTGCCGCCACGGCTGTCCGTTGACTTTTTCCCAATGGCCGGTAATGTGCTTCAGCCGATTAAAATAGTTTGCGGGTTTTGGCCGGCACCGGGGTAAGCCTAGTGTTCAAGACGAACACAACATCAACATTTAACCAACTATGAAAAAAACGAACCTGTATCTGTTCCTGGCCGTCGGCGCGCTCGGCGTCATGGCATTTTCCAGCAAAATCACCGCCGGCGACGCCCCGATGGGATCCTGTTGCGGCGGCATGGCCGGCATGACCACGCCGGTGGCCGACGACGCCAAGGCCACGCCCGACAAGCTCACAACCTGCCCCGTGTCCGGCGACAAGCTGGATGAAATGGGCGCGCCGTATGTCTTCACCTACAAAGGCCAGGAAGTGAAGCTGTGCTGCAAGTCCTGCAAGCCGAAGTTTGACAAGGACCCGGAAAAATACATCACCATCATCCGGGCGGCGGACAAAAAATAACGCCGCAATCCAAGTCCGTCCGGCGGGCATTCGCCGGATGGACAATTATTAAACCATGAAAATTGCGCTGGCCATCGTTTGCAGCCTGCTTCTCGTTCTGGGGCAGGCAATGGCGCTGTCGGTTCCGACTGCCAGCACCGGCGCGGTGGTGAAAGATTGCGGCTGCGGCGGCAAAATGAGCTGCTGCCGCCACGCAGCGCAGCCGCCCGTGGCCACCGTGCCAGCCGGTTCGCAAAACCAAATTGTGTCCCCAGTTCCCGCAGTGATGGTTTGGGTTTTGGCCTCCACCGGAACCTCTCACATTTCCCCGACCGTTTCTCCTTCCCTATCCGCTGGCGCTGCGCCGATTTTCGCGCGCGACTGCGCCCGGCTCATCTGATTCTTCCCGGCTGAAGCCCGAAGTGTGTCTTGCGCCAACGCGCAAAAACCGCCACGGTTCTTCAGCTCCCAAAAACACTGGTCCGTTGCCGCGAGTGCGGCGTTGGTTTCCCTGAATTTTTTGCCGGAAGAATGTTATGAAAACGAAATTTATTTTGCTGCTGCTGGTGGTCGCTGCTGGGGGCGGAGTTTGGTATTTGAAAACTCATTCGTCGCCGGCGGCGTCCGCCGTGACCGCGAAGACGGAACGCAAAATCCTTTATTACCAAAGCTCGATGCACCCGTGGATCAAGTCCGACAAGCCGGGCAAATGCCCGATCTGCGGCATGAACCTCGTGCCGGTCTATGAGGGCGACGCCGGCATGAGTGCGGACGGCGTCGTCACGCTGAAATCCAACAGCATCACCGCGCTCAACGTCCAGGCGGTGGCGGTCGCGCGGCAGCCGCTCGTGCGCACGCTGCGCGTCGCGGGCAGCGTTGTCGCCAATTCTTCGACGGCGGCGTGGTTTGAATTCACGGCCTACGAACGCGATTTCGCATGGCTGAAAATCGGCCAGACGGTTGAAGTCAGCGTGCCGTCCGCGCCGGGAAAAATCTATCAGGCGCAAATCAAGCTGCGCAGTTCGCGGCCGGTCGTGGACACGGATTTCGACATGGCGACGGACAGCACGAAGGTGCGCGCGGAAATTTCCGAGCCGCCGGTATCCGCCGGCGAGCTGGGCGAAAAGAAATTGTTCAACAACCTTTACGCCGAGGGACGGGTGCTGGTGGATTTGCCGGATGTGCTGGCCGTGCCGCGCAGCGCGGTGTTGTCACCGGGCGCGTCGGCGGTGGTTTATGTGGATGCCGGCGGCGGCCATTACGAGCCGCGCAAAATCAAGACCGGCCGCGTCGGTGACGACTTGGTTGAAGTCCTCGAAGGCCTGGCTGCCGGCGAAAAGGTGGTGACGGCCGGCAACCTGCTGATTGACGCCGAGACGCAAATTTCCCAAAGCGGAAACTGACGCCATGATCAACAAACTCATTGCCTGGTCGCTGCGGAACCGCTTTCTCGTCATCTGCGGCGCGGTGCTGCTCGCGGGCTTCGGCTGGCGCGCGCTGACGCACACGCCGGTGGATGCGATTCCCGACTTGAGCGAAAATCAGGTCGTCGTCTTCGCTGACTGGCCGGGTCGTAGCCCGCAGGAAGTCGAAGATCAAGTCACCTATCCGCTGTCCGTGAACTTGCAAGGACTCGCCGGCGTGAAAAGTGTCCGCGCCAATTCCATGTTCGGCTTCTCGCTCGTCACAATTATTTTCGACGACAAAATAAATAATTACTTCGCGCGCTCGCGGGTGTTGGAGCGGCTGAATTATCTCGGCAGCGCGCTGCCCGCCGGCGTCGAGCCCAAGCTTGGCCCCGACGCGACCGGTCTCGGCTGGGTCTATCAATACTATCTCGACGTGGATCCCAAAACTTCGCGGAATGGCGGCTACGACCTCGGCCAGTTGCGCTCGATTCAGGACTGGTTCGTGCGCTACCAGTTGAATTCCGTTTCTGGCGTCGCCGAAGTCGCGAGCATCGGCGGCTTCGCGCGGCAATTTCAGATTGAAGTTTCCTCGCTCAAGATGCGCGCCCGCAACGTGACGCTCACGCAGATCATGGATGCCGTGCGCCAGAGCAACTTGAACGTCGGCGGCAAGGTCATCGAGGAAAACGGCATGGAGTTCGTCGTGCGCGGCCTCGGCCTGGTGAATTCCAATGCGGATTTGGAGAACATCGTTTTGTCGCAGAGCAACGGCACGCCGGTTTATTTGAAAGACGTGGCGACGGTGCAAGTCGGCGGCGATTTCCGGCGCGGCGCGCTGGACGTGGACGGACATGAGGCCGTCGGCGGTGTCGTGGTCATGCGCACCGGCGAAAACGCGATGCAAGTCATCCGCGACGTGAAGACGAAGATCGCCCAAATTTCGCCGAGCCTGCCGCCGGGCGTCAGCATCAAATCGTTTTACGACCGCAGTGAATTGATTGACCGCACGCTCGACACGCTCAAGCACGCGCTGACGGAGGAAATTATTTTGGTGACCATCGTCATCGTGGTTTTTCTGTTTCATTTTCGCAGCATCCTTATCGTCGCGCTGCCGCTGCCGCTCTCGCTGCTGTTTTCGTTCATCCTGATGCAGCAGACCGGCATCACGTCAAACATCATGTCGCTCTGCGGCCTCGCCATCGCCATCGGCGTGCTGGTGGACGCCGGCATCGTCATGGCCGAAAATGCCATCCGCCACTGCGAACTGGCGGAGAAGAAAAAGGGCGCGCGGCTGAATAAAACCGAGTCAATGGAAGTCACGCTCGCGGCGGCGCAGCAGGTCGGGCGGCCGATTTTCTTCGCGATGGTCATCATCATCCTGGCGTTCGTGCCGGTGTTTGCGCTCACTGGCCAGGAGGGAAAACTGTTTCACCCGCTCGCGTTCACAAAAACCTTTGCGATGCTCGGCTCGACCATCCTGGCCATCACGCTGGTGCCGGTTTTGTGCGCGACGCTCATCCGCGGCCCGTTCCATTCCGAAGCTTCCAATCCGCTGATGAAATTTTTATTGGCGATTTACAATCCGGTTCTGGACTTCGCGCTGCGCTGGCGCAAAACGGTCGTCGGCCTCGCGCTGATGCTGGTTGTGGTCGCGCTGGCTTTGGCGTTTGGCGTGCCGAAACCCATCGTCAATAAAATCTCAGCCATCAGCCCGCAGCTCGCCGCCAAGCTGCCGCGCGGGATGGGCAGTGAGTTTATGCCGACCCTGAACGAGGGCAGTTTGCTCTTCATGCCGGTGCTGCTGCCCAGCACGTCGCTCGCGGAAGTGAAGCGCGTGATGGCGTGGCAGGACCAGGTCATCCGGCAGACGCCGGAAGTCGTTTCCGTCGCCGGCAAGCTCGGCCGCTCCGAGACTGCCACCGATCCCGCGCCGGTCGAAATGATCGAGACCACCATCATGCTCAAGCCGGAATCCGAGTGGCGCGCGGGCATGACCAAGGACAAGCTTGTGATGGAGCTGGAGGAAAAACTGTCGCAGGTGCCCGGCTACATCCCCGGATTTTTGCAGCCGATTGAGAACCGCATTTTGATGATCAGCACCGGCATCCGCGCGCAGGTGGGAATAAAAATTCTCGGCGACAACCTCGACGCGCTGCAGCAGAAGGCGTTTGAGGTCGAGCGCGTAGTGCGGCAAATTCCCGGCGCGGTCGGCGTCGCCGCGTCGCGCGCGCAGGGCAAGCCCTATCTCGACATCGAGGTGGATCGCACGGCGATGGCGCACTACGGCCTGCGCGCCGAGGACGTGCTGGATGTGGTGCAGTCCGGCCTCGGCGGCGAAAATGTCTCCACCGCCATCGCCGGGCGCGAGCGCATCCCGATCCAGGTGCGTTTGGAACGCGGCGAGCGCGACGACATTTCGCGGCTGGGCGATGTTCTGGTTCCAACGCCGGAGGGAAAATACCTGCCGCTCGGCTCCGTGGCGAAAATTCGTCGTGAGATTGGGCCGAGCGAAATCGAAAGCGAGAACGGGCGCTTGCGCGTGTTCGTGCAGGCGAATGTCGAGGGCCGCGATCTCGGTGGCTTCGTGCAGGAAACGCAGGCGCGCATCGCGAAGGAGGTTTCCCTGCCACCCGGCATGACCATCGAGTGGAGCGGCCAATATGAAAACCAGATTCGCGCGCAAAACACGTTGCGGCTGATCGTGCCGGCGGCGTTGTTCGTGATTTTCCTGCTGCTCTACATTGTTTACCACAGCGCGAAAGAGGCGGCGCACGTCATCCTCGCGGTGCCGTTCGCGCTGACCGGCGGCGTGTTCCTGCAATGGTGGCTCGGCTACAACTTCAGCGTGGCGGTGTGGGTCGGTTACATCGCACTGTTCGGCACGGCCATCCAGACCGGCGTGGTGATGGTGGTGTATCTCGACGAGGCGGTGAAAAACAAGATGGCCGAGCTGGGCGACAAATTCACGCGCGCCGATTTGATCCGGGCGGTGAAAGACGGCGCGCGGCTGCGGCTGCGTCCGAAGGTGATGACGGTGGCCACCATCGTCGCCGGCCTACTGCCGATTTTGTGGAGCACGCGGACGGGCGCGGAAGTGATGAAGCCGATTGCCGCGCCGGTGGTGGGCGGGATGCTGAGCAGCCTCGTCCACATCCTGATTGTGACGCCGGTGATTTTCTGCTGGTTGCGCGAGCGCGAGCTGAAACGGTTCTAACCGCCGCTGCCGACGGCGTTGACAATCAGCAGAAATAATTGCGCAAAAAAGTTTTTCCGATAAGAATCTGCCGAAACAATGGAAACCATCCCGACCCAAGAACTCGATGCGCTGCTCACGGCCATGATCCAGAGCGCCGAGGGCATCTCCGACCTGCTGTTCGTGGCCAACCGGATGCCGCAGGTGGAGGTGCACGGCAAGCTCAAACCGTTCGCGCCCGAAACCGCCGGGGCGGTGCTCACCAGCGCGCGCATCGAGAGCCTCGCCCGCGCCATCATCAACAACAATCCGCGCCTGCTGGAGGATTTGGCCGGCCACGGCTCCTGCGATTGCAGCTATTCATTGCAGGACAACTGCCGGTTCCGCGTCAACATCTACCGGCAGAACGGCAATTTCGCGATGGTGCTGCGGCGGCTTCAATCTAAAATTCCCTCGCTGGAATCACTGCACCTGCCAGCGGTGTTCCGCGAGGTCATCAAGGAAAAAAACGGCCTCATCTTCGTGACCGGCGGCACCGGCAGCGGCAAGACCACCACGCTGGCGGCGCTGCTGAACGAGATCAACCAAAACGACGAAGCGCACGTCGTCACGCTGGAAGACCCGATTGAATTTCTGCATCCGCATCTGAAGGCCACGTTCAGCCAGCGCGAACTGGGGCGGGATTTTTACAATTTCCCCGACGGCCTGCGCGCCGCGCTGCGGCAGGCGCCGAAGATTATTTTTGTCGGCGAAATCCGCGACCGCGACACCATGGAGATCGCGCTGACCGCCGGCGAGACCGGCCATGTCGTCTATAGCACGCTGCACACCATTAGCGCCGGCCAGACGGTCAACCGCATCCTCGGCATGTTCAGCAAGGACGAGGAACAGCAGGTGCGCGAGCGGCTCGTCGGCTCCCTGCGTTACATCATCAGCCAGCGACTCGTGCCGAAAAAAGGCGGCGGCCGGATGCTGGCGACGGAACTCATGGGCAGCAACATGCGGATCCGCGAGGCCATTGCGCTCGGCGAAAATGACAACCGCCGGCTCGCCGACATCATCGAGGCCGGCAGCACCAACGGCTGGCACAGCTTTGAACAGTCCCTGATCAAGGCCTTCGAACAAGATTTGATCACCGAGGAAACAGCGCTGCTCAACTGCATCAACAAGTCCGGCATGCACCAGCGCATTGATTACATCAAAAAGACCCAACAGGCCGCGCAGTCTTCGGACGGATTAAAATTGAGGATGGACAAAAATCCGGCGGCGGTGCCCCCGCCCAAGCTGCCGCCGCTGCCGGCCGAAACCCCGCGTCCGTCCGCGTGATTCGGGCGGAAAAATTTCTTTCCCCGCGCTGGCACAAACTGGAAACGTCAGCGCGACTTTTGCGCCGGCGTCTTGAGCGGATACAAGCCGGGACAGCAGCCGAACGTCTCGTGGAATGCGGCGCTGAAATGGCTCAAGCTGTTGTAGCCGACTTCCAGCGCGGTCTCGGTGACGTTGTGTTCGCCGGATTTCAGCAACTCCGCCGCGCGCTCCATCCGCAACTGACGGAGATGCTGCGTGATGGTGTGATCGGTATGCGCGGAAAATATCCGGCTCAAATAAAAATGGCTGCAGCCGATTTTCTTTCCCAGCTCTTCCAGGGTTGGCGGCTCGGCGAGATTTTGTTTCAGCAAAAAAATCACCTGCTCCACGCGTTCCTGCGCGACGCGCTGTTGGCGCGAACAAAACATTTCCGCCTCCGGCGGCGGCTGGAGCAGAAACGTGACGGCCAGTTCGAGCGCCTTGCATTGATACCACAACGGTTGCGCCGCCGCATAAACCGGCGGCTGCCGCAGCGTGGAAATGAGCTGCTGCTGCGCCGCCGTGAGCCGGACGGTCGCGCCGGACACCAGCTCGCACGGGGTGTTTTCCATCGCCGCGCGCACCAGCGGATGAAGCATCGGCTCCATGCCCGCGAGATGTTTGGCGAGGAACGGGCAGGAAAATTCCACGGTGAGAAACTGATGCTGCTCATTCGCCGCGCGACCGGCGGTGAGCGGTTCGTCCTTGCGATGATAAAACCCGGCGGTGCCGGGCGTGAATTCCATCCGCCGGTGCCGGCACTCCACGAAGCCGTGGCCGGCGAGGTTCAAACAAAGCTCCACGCAGCCCGGATGAAAACTCGCCGCCCAGTCGAACTCGCGCTTCGCAAAAAAATCGTGCCACTCGATGCTGTAGCCCGCGCCGTGAAAACTGCCGAAGAGCGGCTGCCAGCCCTTGCCGACATCGCGCCACGCGTCCGCCTCGGTGAACGGCGCGGCGGGACGGCGAAGGTTTTCGGCTGGTGCGGCGGCTTTCAAAGGCAACGGGATTTACTCGGTGCCGCCGAGCTTCTTTTCCCACGCGGCGATTTTTTTGAACAGGTCGGGTAGGCGCTGCATGGCAATCATGATGCGCTTGGCCTGCTTGTCCGGCTGCGCGGGAATGCCGAGCCATTTTTCACCGTCGGGAATGTTGTGCATCACGCCGGACTTGGAGCCGATGGTGACCTGGTTGCCAATCTTCAAATGTCCGGCAATCCCGACCTGTCCGGCCAGCACGGTGTATTTTCCCAGCTTCGCGCTGCCCGCAATGCCGACCTGCGCGCACAGGATGCAATATTCGCCCAGTTCGACGTTGTGGCCGACCTGCACGAGGTTGTCAATCTTCGTGCCCTTGCCGATGATGGTCGAGCCGAGCGCGCCGCGGTCCACGGACGTGTTCGAGCCGATTTCCACATCGTCGCCGATAACGACGTTGCCAACTTGCGGAACCTTGCGGTGAAAGCCGGAATCAAAAACGTAGCCGAAGCCGTCCGAGCCGATGACCGCGCCGGCATGGATGCGGACGCGCTTGCCGATTTGCGTGCGCGGATAAATCGTGACGTTCGGAAACAGGTTCGTCTCGTCGCCAATGACGGAATCGTCGCCGATGAAATTGCCGGCCTGCAAAACCACATTCGCGCCAACCTGCACTCGCTCGCCAACCGTGCAATGCGGGCCGATGTGCGCGGTCGGGTCAACCTGTGCGGATTTGGCGATGGCGGCGGATGGATGGATGCCCGGCGCAAATTTGGGTTCCGGGAAAAACACCGCGAGCGCCTTGGCGAACGCGAGGCGTGGATTGTCTACGCGGATAATTATTTTCTTCGTCGAGGAGGAATTTTTGCCGGCGATGATGGCGGTGGCCGCGCTGTTTTCGGCGGCGGTGAAGAACGCGTCGGTCTCGGCAAACGTCAGGTCGCCGGGCTTGGCGGAGTCGGCGTTGGCGAAGCCGGTGAGCGTGGCATTCGCGTCGCCAAGGACTTCCCCGGCGAGCAGTTTGGCGATTTCAGCAGTGGTAAGTGTCATTGACTTGATTTATTGGGCTTACTATAAAGCCGGAAGAATTCTGTTCAATCCCTACTTTTATGGCCAAAACATTCCGGGTCGGGCTGATCGGCTACAAGTTCATGGGCCGCGCGCATTCAAACGCGTGGCGGCAGGCGCCGAAATTTTTCGACCTCAAGGCGAACATCGAGATGCACACCCTCTGCGGGCGCGATGCCGCCGGCGTGCAGGCCGCGCGCGCGAAACTCGGCTGGCAGTTCGCCTCGACCGACTGGCGCGAGGTCGTCGAGTCGCCGCTGATTGACATCGTGGACATCGGCACGCCGACGTTCACGCACGCGGAAATCGCCATCGCCGCGCTGAAAAACGGCAAGCACGTCCTCTGCGAAAAACCGCTGGGCCGCGACTTGAAGGAATGCGAGGCCATCTTCGCCGCCGCAAAAAAATCAAAAGCGGTTCACATGGTCTGCCACAATTACCGGCGCATTCCGGCGATCGCTTTGGCGAAGCGGATGATGACTGAAGGCGCGCTCGGAAAAATTTATCATTTCCGCGCGCGCTATGCACAGGACCGGCTAGCGGATGCGGAATTTCCGCTCGACTGGCGGCTGCAAAAGGAGACCAGCGGCAGTGGTGTTCACAGCGACATCAATTCCCACATCATTGACCTCGCGCGCCATCTCGTCGGCGAATTCACCAGTGTTTGCGGCGTCGTGCATACGTTCGTGCCGGAACGTCCGCGCGCGGATTTGCTCGCGAAGGGCAAGCGTCAGCTCGGCAAAGTCACCGCGCCGGATTCTGCCGCGTTCATCGGCTGGATGGAAGGCGGCGTGATGGCGAATCTCGAAGCGACGCGCTATGCGCTTGGCCGGCGCAATCACATCGAGATTGAGATCAATGGTAGCAAAGGCTCGATCTATTTTGATTTCGAGGATATGAACCGGTTGAAGTATTATAACGGCGACGATCCGAAAGACCGGCAGGGTTTCCGCGACATCCTTGTGACGCAGCGCGACGGCATTCAGCCTTACGTCGCGAATTGGTGGCCGCCCGGCCACGGCCTCGGCTACGAACACACTTTCGTCCACGCCGTCGCAGATTTTGTGAACGCCTGCGCCGACGGCAAACCGGTTCACCCGACGTTCGAGGACGGTTTGAAAAATCAGCGCGTGCTGACCGCCGTGGAAAAATCCTCGGCGAGCGGCAAGTGGATGAAAGTTTAGCCCCGCGCACCGAAGACCGCGTCGAGGATAACTTCCTTGGTCTTCCAGATGAGCGCCATGGTCATGGCCAGCGGTAGGAGGATGAAAAAAATCAGCAGCAGGCTGCTCGCGCGGTTGACCCAGATCAATACCTTGCCGACGGGCGGTGACGGATGCGGTAGTTGCACAAGCGCAGCGACGACGATGGCAAAAAACAACAGCCCGACCAGCAGCCAGCGGTTGAACGCCGTGAACTGACGCGTTTCCTGACGCAGCGTTTCATCCGGCAGCATCGCACCGAGGCGTTTGAGGACGAGGTTCAAGTTGAACAGAAACATCACGCCGGCCAGCTCCAGCACCATGACGGCGTCGGTGAAGAAAACTTGTTCCGGCAGCTTGTTGTGCCAGTAAATGAACGGGCACAGGCCGAGAATCACCAGCGCCAGCAACTGTGCGCGGTCGAGCGCGTGCCGCCACGGGCGTTCCTGCCTTTGAAAATCTCCCATCTGCCACAGGCCATAGACGAGCAGCGCGTTGACGGCCAGCGCGGGCAAAAATCCCAGCGGCTTGAGCCAGTCGGCGCGCGCAGTCTCGGCGCCGATGAGCAGCGCGGCAGGCAAGCCCCAAAACAGCGCGGACAATCCGCGCGCAAGTTTACCGAGCGAGCGGAGCAGTTGCGGATTGGTGGCGGAGGTGGCCATTGAGCATTAGAAGCTCAAGTAAGTGTAAGCCTTTAATCCGCGTTCGTAATCATCCAGCAGGCGCATGGCTTCGCTGGGTTTCATGCGGTCGGATTTGATGGCTTCGTCCATCTGCGCCTTCATCTGGCGTTTGAGTTCGTTCTCGTCGTATTGCACGGCGGTGAGCGAATGAATGACGGTGTCGCCCTCGATGACTTCCTCGATGTAATAGCCGGTCGGCTCGTCGGGTTCGAGGAAGACATGGACTTCGTTCACACGGCCAAACAGGTTGTGTAGGTCGCCCATGATGTCCTGATACGCGCCCATCAGAAAAAATCCGAGGTAGTAAGGCTCCTGTTTGCCGTCGCCGTTGGTGTTGAGCTGATGCAACGGCAATGTGTCGCGCACGTCGCGCAGGTCAATGAACTTGTTCACTGCGCCGTCAGAATCGCAGGTGATGTCCACCAGCGTGCCTTCGCGCGTCGGGCGTTCGTTCAGGCGCGAGACGGGCATGATGGGGAAAAGTTGTCCGAGTGCCCAGTGGTCCAGCAGCGATTGGAAAACCGAAAAGTTGCAGAGGTATTGGTCGCCGAGCGAATCTTCTAGCTTGAGAATTTCTTCAGGGATATAGGCTTGGCCTTTGAAACTCTCGACGACTTCGCGGCTGATCTCCCAGTAAAGATTTTCGATACGCGCCTTGTCCGGTAGTTCCATGACACCGAGCGTGAACATATTGTGCGCGTCTTCCTTGCGCTCCTGCGCGTCGTGAAACGCCTCGAGCTTGTTGAGCTTCGCGAGATTTTTTTTGATGTCGAGCAGCTCCTTCACCAGCGGATGCTCGCTCTCGCCATATTTGAAAGCGTCGCCGGGACGGATTTTTTCAATCGCGCCAAAAACTTCCACGATGAGCACGCTGTGATGCGCGACGATGGCGCGGCCGCTTTCGCTGACGATGTCGGGATGCGGCACCTTCTCGGCATTGCAAACGTCGGCGATGTAATAAACAATGTCGTTGGTGTATTCCTGCAACGAGTAATTCGTCGAGGAATCAAACGCGCTGCGCGAACCGTCGTAGTCCACGCCGAGGCCGCCGCCGACGTCCATGAACTCGATGGTGAAACCCATCTTCACGAGCTTGGCGTAAAAACGCGCGGCTTCCTGCACCGCTTTTTTCACCGTGAGAATGTCCGGCACCTGCGAGCCGATGTGGAAGTGCAGCAGCTTGAGGCAATGGCCGAGATTTTCCGCCTTCAACATTTCTGTCGCTGTCAACAGCTCCACGGTGCTCAGGCCGAACTTCGCATTCTCGCCGCCGCTCTCCGCCCATTTGCCGGCACCTTTGCTGAGCAACCGCGCGCGAATGCCAATGAGCGGTTCCACGCCGAGCTGCTTTGAAATGTTGATGATCTGGCGCAGCTCCTCCAGCTTTTCCACGACCATGATGACGCGCTTGCCAAGCTTGATGCCAAGCAACGCCATCTTGATGAACTCCGCGTCCTTGTAGCCGTTGCAGATGATGAGGCCGCCCATCTGGTTTTGCAGCGCGAGGCCGGCGAAGAGTTCCGGCTTGCTGCCAACTTCCAGGCCGAAGTTGTAAGGCTTGCCCGCGTCCAAAATTTCCTCCACGACTTCGCGAAGCTGGTTCACCTTGATGGGAAACACGCCGCGATACTTGCCCTGAAAATTAAATTCCGCGATGGAGCTTTGGAATGCCTTGTTGATGGCCTCGACGCGATGCCGCAAAATATCCTGAAAGCGGATGAGCAGCGGAAATTTCAGCCCGCGGCCTTTCGCCTCCTCGATGACATCAGTAATGTCCACGCACGCGCCGGCGTCCTGCAACGGCCGCACGGCGACGTGGCCGGCGTCGTTGATGTCAAAATATTTTGCGCCCCAGCGCTGGATGCTGTAAAGCGCGCGGGCGGAATCTATGTTCCACGTCGAGGTGGCGTCGTTCGGGTTGCTCATCGAAAAAACTTTATTGAACGAGCGAACTATAAAAATTCCGGCGCAGAAAGCAATCAGCACGTTAAAAAATTCGGCGGCGCGAACTGGACACTTGCCTTGCCACGGCGGAATTTTGTAGTAATATGACGGCTCGCACGTTGCCCACGTGGCGGAATTGGCAGACGCGCTAGATTCAGGTTCTAGTGAGTAACATCATACAGGTTCAAGTCCTGTCGTGGGCACCACTTTTGTTGAGGAAAACAAGGATTCAGTTGCTACTTGCACAGAATTTGCACAAAGTAAAGCTCGAAGTCCTGATCGTCGTGTGAGATTCCCTGTCACAGTCGAGTTTTACGACCAGCGAGCCAAAGTCTATGCGCCCGCCAGCAATTTCCCGTTCTACCGCGTCGCGTTCAAGGTTGCTGGCAAGCGCCGGATGCTGACCTTTGGCAGCTACGGTGAAGCGAAAAAGGCGGCAGAGGACAAGGTGAAGGAACTTCACAAAGGCCAGCAATCATCCGCCCTGACCGCCAAGCAGGCGCAAGACGCCCTCACCGTGAACAATATGCTCGCCGCGCATCGGCAGGAAACCGGCAACGTGGTTTCCATCGTCGAAATGACCGGCAACTACCTTTCCGCCGACAAGCAATTGCCGAAAGGCTGCTCGTTGCTAGAGGCCGTCCGTGTGTATCGCCAGAGCATTGCCGCCGTCCAGCGCAAGCCGCTGGCGGATGCTGTTACGGAATTTTGCGATGCACGCAGGCCAAAGAGCATTTCGCAAGACGGTAAGCGTTCTGCCCTGTCGCCTGTGTATGTCCAAGACACCGAGCGGCAGTTGACCGAATTTTCCGATGCGAACACCGGCGCGGATGTGTGCGACCTGACCAAACAGCACCTTGATCTATTTGTTGAAGCTCATGCCAAGCTTTCGCCCAAAAGCCGTAACCACTACCGCGCCACGCTGCGAATGTTTTTCGGCTGGTGCCAGCGGCGCGATTATCTCGCGGCCAATCATCGGCTGTTTGAAGCGGATGGACTGCGGAAAGAGGACGCGGACACCGGCGACGTGGATTATTACCGCCCGGCAGAATTGCGTTTGATGCTCGACAACGCCGCGCCGGAAATGGCCGTCATCATCGCCTTGCAAGCCTTTGGCGGGTTGCGGTTGCAAGAGGCGTTGCGGCTCGACTGGGGCGACGTGTGGCGCGTGTCCGGCCATGTGGAAATCAGTTCTGCCAAAGCCAAGACACGTTCCCGGCGGCTGGTGGAGATCAATCCGACACTGGCCGCGTGGCTTAAACCGTATCGCAAAAATAAAGGCGCGGTGACGAGCCTTACGCTCGACGCTTACACATGGCAGTTAATTCAGCTACGCAAACGGCTAAAAATCCCGTCACGGAAAAACGGTTTGCGTCACGGATTCCTGACCGCGCACTACGCCTTGAACCAGAACGAAAACCAGACGGCCGCGCAGGCGGGCACGTCGCCCGCCATGCTGTTCCGGCATTACAAAGGTTTGATGGCGCGGAAAGAAGCGGCGGAATGGTTCGCTGTGAATCCACCAGAAACCAAAGCGGATGAGCCGTCCGGTGTAGGGGTAATCGGCAGCGGTAAGAAAAATAAGAATCGGCTGGGCTAGGCACCGCGCTCTTCATTGAGTGGCGGCGCATGAATAAACATGGCCGTAAACGACAGTGCCATTGCTGCCAGCAATGGTTCCTCCCCAACCCCAAAACCGCATTCCGCCAGAAATTCTGTTCCCGCCCGCGCTGCAAACGGGCGAGCAAGGCGGCAAGTCAACGGAAGTGGAAAGACAAGCCGGGCAATCGGAAACTGGCTGATCCGGCCAAAGAACAAGAGCGCGTGCGGCGCTGGCGCGCCGGAAAGTCAAAACATTGGAGACGCGTTTTCTCCAGATTTCACCGGCATAAAGTTGTGTTACGGAGAGATGATAGGTTGGCGGGGCAATAGTGGTTATCCTATGGCGATTGATTTTCAATTTACCAAAGTCGAAACCATGAAACTTAAACGAGCATCGGTCTATGTGCGCAAATCCAGGCAGCGCCGGGATGATTCAATTGCCGCCCAACTGAAAGTGATCCGCCGATATGCCCGCCAGCGTGGCTTGAAAATCGTGAGGGTGGCAACCGACGGCGAAGCATGAACCGGGATGACGAACAACTTCAGGCCAAGCGGGCGGCACTGTATGTGCGCATGTCCACGGAGCACCAGCAGTATTCGACGAGCAACCAGCGGGACGTCATCCTGGCCTACGCGAAGCAGCGCGGGTTGGAAATCGTGAAGGAATATTCGGACGATGGGAAAAGCGGGTTGAACATCGAGGGGCGGGATTCGCTGGCGCAAATGATCCGCGATGTCGAGGAAGGCAAAGCGGATTATTCCTCCATTCTCGTTTATGACGTGAGCCGGTGGGGACGGTTTCAGGACGCCGACGAAAGCGCGCATTATGAATTTATCTGCCGGTCGAAAGGCGTGGGTGTGCATTTTTGCGCGGAGCAATTTGAGAATGACGGCACGCCGGTGAGCACCATCATCAAGGGCGTCAAACGGATGATGGCGGGCGAATACAGCCGCGAGCTTTCCACCAAAGTATTCCAAGGTGCCTGCCGGCTGGTGACGCTGGGCTACCGGCAAGGCGGCACGGCCGGTTTTGGTCTGCGGCGGGTGTTGATTGACGCCGGCGGCAACCGGAAAGGCGAGCTCAAAATGGGTGAACACAAAAGCATCCAGACCGACCGCGTGATTCTGATGCCGGGGCCGGACGAAGAAGTCAAAACCGTGCGCTGGATGTATCAGGCGTTCGTGACCGAAGGGAAAATGGAAACCGAGATTGCCACCAGCCTCAACGTGCAAGGCATCAAGACTGACTTTGGCCGGGAATGGAACCGGGCAACGGTGCATCAGGTGCTAATCAATGAAAAATACATTGGCAACAATGTGTATCACCGCACTTCCTGCAAGCTGAAGAAGAAGCACGTCAACAATCCACCGGACAAATGGGTTCGCAAGGAAGGTGCCTATCAGGGAATCATCGAGCGGGAAATTTTTTTACGAGCGCGGGAAATCATTCTGGCGCGGAGCCAGAAATTAACGAATGAAGAAATGCTGGAAAAGCTGCGCGAACTGTTCACACAGCACGGACGCATTTCGGGCATCCTGATTGACGAGACGGAAGGGCTGCCGTCGAGCGCGGCCTTTGGGCATCGGTTCGGTTCACTCATCAATGCCTACAAACTCATCGGCTATGATCCCGGCATTGATTTCAGTTTCATCGAGGAAAACCGGCGGCTGCGCAAAATGCGCCCTGACATCGTCGCGTCGGTAAGACAGAAAATCATGGAGTTGGGCGGAACCGCAATCATGGATGACGCCACAGACTTGCTGCTGGTGAACGGCGAGCTGCGGGTGTCCGTTGTGCTGTGCCGACACACCTCCACCGCCGCCGGTTCGTCACGCTGGCTGATCCGGCTGGATGAAGGATTGAAACCGGACATTACGATTGCCGCGCGGATGGATTTCACCAACCACGGCATTCAGGATTACTATTTGCTGCCCGGCATAGATATGACATGGGAAAACCTACGCGTGGCCGAAGCCAACGGCATCTACCTCGACACCTACCGCTGCGACAACTTGGACTACTTTTTTAGCCTGATGGAACGCATCAATTTGGAGGACGACCATGAACGATGAAATAAAAATGATTCCGCTCGACCAAATCCGCATCCTGAATCACCGGCACCGGGATGCAAAGAGGTTCGCGATGATTGTGCAAAGCATCAAGAATCGAGGTTTGAAAAAACCGATAAAAGTCAGCGTGCGGGAGGCCGACGAGGGTGATGGCCCGACGTATGACCTTGTCTGTGGCCAAGGACGCATCGAAGCGTTCCAAGTGCTGGGTTATACCGAAATTCCGGCGGTGGTGGTGCAAATCAGCAAAGAAGACCTGCTGTTGTGCAGCCTGGCGGAGAACATGGCGCGACGTAATCCAGCACCAATTGAAATGCTGACAGAAATCGAGCGGTTGAAAAAAGAGGGTTTGACCTTGCGTGAAATCGGTGCTCGGATTGATATGGACCCAACCAGCGTCCATGACCTGCTCACACTGAAAAAGGGGGGTGAAACACGACTGCTGGATGCGGCGTTGAACGGGCGGATTCCGGTTGGCGTGGCCGTGGAAATTGCGCGCACGGAAGGAATTGAAATGCAGCGCGAACTTTTGAAAGCGTGCGAGAGCCGGCAACTGACACAAAATGCGTTGCGGATGATCCGGCGCGTGATGGATCGGCGGCGACTGATTGGCAAGCAGCGCGGCAACGGGCCGCGCAGTTCAAAACAACCGCGCATGAGCGCCGACAGCCTCGTGAACGCCTATCGTCGGGAAAGCGATAAACAACGTTTGATGGTGAAAAAGGCGCGCGTATGCGAGGCGAAATTATTCTTTATGGTGACGGCGCTGCGGCGGCTGATGGCCGACGAACATTTCGTGACGCTGTTGCGCGCGGAAAAATTGGGAACCATGCCCAAAGACATCTGGATTCGGGTTAAGGAAAAACAACTGGAGGTGGCATGAGCACAGGCAAAATCGCATTCGAGATGCGGAAGCAGACGGTGGACGTGGCCAAGCTGCTGCCCACGAAGATCATCAAGGAACACACGAACATCAGACGGTTCCAAACCATTGTGGATTCGCTGCCGGAACTCGGCTTGATTGAACCGCTGATGGTTTATCCACAAAAGAGCGGCGAAAGCTGGCTGGTGCTTGATGGGCATCTGCGGTTGCTGGCCTTGAAACAGTTGGGATGGAAGACGGTGGAAATCATCGTGGCCAGCGAAGATGACCGTTTCACCTACAACGCGCGCGTGAACCGTCTGCCGCCGATCCAGGCACACAAGATGATTGTGAAAGCAGTGAAAAATGGAGTGAAGCCGGAACGCATTGCGAAGGCACTCTTCATGCCGATGGAAACGGTGAACACCCTCATTAACCTGCTGGACGGTGTCAACGCCGACGCGACGGAACTTTTGCGCGACAAACATATCACGGCAGAAGCAATTCGCCTGCTCCGCAAGGTGTCGGGGCTGCGACAAATTGAAATCGCCGAAGTGATGGTCTCGGCCAACAATTATACCAAGGCGTATGCGGAAGCGCTGGTGCTGGCGACGCCGAAGGATCAAATGTTGTCGCCACAAGAGCCGAAGAAAAAAGCCGGCATGACGGCGGAAGAACTATCGCGGATGGAGCGCGAAATGGAAGCGCTGGAAAAAGACTTCAAGAGCATCGAAGCGAACTACACGGAAAACATGATGAGCCTGACGCTGGGGCGCGGTTATATCAAACGCTTACTCGAAAACAGCCGGGTGCTACGACATCTGCGCGAGCATCACGGTGAGCTGCTGCCGGAATTTGAAACGATTGCGGTGGCAGAAGGGGTGTGAAAAAGACAGAAAAAACGCCTTGGAGCTGCCTTTGATCGAGAAACAACTGAAAAAAAGTGAGAAAACAAGTTTGCAAAACGGCCAAAAACGCCGATGATTATCTTGATGCTACTGGCAACGGTAGCAGGAACTCCTGCACCTTAGTGTGCAGCGAATCCAAACCCCGCGCACTTCGCGGGGTTTCCTTTTTCCGTCACGGACTAATCCTAGTCGAACTGGCCTCCATTTTGCGCAACCATTCGCCGTCCGGCTGAAACGCCGTCCCCAGCGCCAGCCCGTGTTCCGTATAAACCAGTGAAATGAAGTAGCTCAACTCCTTGCCCAGCGTGATGAAGATGCGTTTTTTTTCCTGACGCGCTTTCGGCCCGAACTGGCGCGGCTTCATCGAGTGGTTGTTTACAAAAATCCTAGTCTTGGGCACGCGCCATTCCAACACCGGGCGAATCCACGGTGCGCGGCGCAAGCGTTCGGGATCAAGTTCCCCGGTTTTCTTATGCTGGTATTGTGTCCAGCCGGTGGTCTTGCCGAAGATTTTTTGAAACCCGCCCTCGGTGCCATTGATGATGAGCGTTCGTTTTTCCAGCCAAGGAAATTCCGGAGTCACGGGCGGATTTAACACCAATTCCTGAAAATATATCCGCCGTGCCTCGGCCTCCAACTGCGCCAGCGTCCATGCCTCCGGCAGTAACAAGATTTTCAGATCCAACGGCGGCGGTGCTGCCGGTGCTGCTGCTGGCGGCGTTGCCGGCGGCGCGGGCGTGGGCGTGGCCGCCGATTCCGGTGCTGGGGATGGCGATGGATTGGATTCGCTCACGACCAGATGCGCCAGATGTTGAAGTGATGGCGGCTGGGTAAATCTGAACCCTTCAAATCTGACCGCTTGAATTGGGCGGCGATGTGCCCAGCCAAGGCCTCCTTGGCGGGACTGCCGGACAGGGCATTCTGCTCGTAGCCCACCGCGCCGATGAAAATATCAGCGATCTGGCAAAACAGATTTTCGCGGGAGTCCACGCAATCCAGCGACTTCAACCAGCAGCGTTTGACACATTCAGCTTCCAGAAACTCGCGCAACCGGCGCGGGCCGGAGTGGAGGCTTTCGGGCTTGAAATCAATGGAAATAAAATAGGTGTTCAAATTCCCCAGCCACTGTTTCAGGCAATGCCAGTAAAACACCCAAAAGCCAAACTGCCGGTCATTCTTGAAAAATTTTTCGTGATCCACCTTGGATTTATCCACCACGATGCAGCGGAAATGAACATCCGGCCGCGCGGCGATGAACGACACGATCTCCTGATAACCGGCGAGCTTTGTCTGGCTGACTTTACCCCATTTCAACTCGCCGGTGATGCCCTGCCGGGTTTGAATCTCGCGCAGACCGGCCAGAATTTCCCCGCGTTTGTCACGCGGCAACCACAGGCCACCGATGACCATGAATTGCTGGTGACGCTGGCCTTCGTGCCGGCTCTCGTCGCAATAAACGTTGACCTCGGTGTCGGCAAACGGGCCGTAGATTGGCGGTTTGGTGGTGGTGCTCATGGCTTCGTTTTTGGTTGGCGAGCAGGGTCAGCAGCATCCGGCGAAGTTGCCCCGGCCGGATTCAACCTACCCGGTATATGTTTGAACGGCAATGGTGGGACGATGTGTAAAATGTGATAAGGTATTCACAACATCACCAGCGCGCTATTTTGGGCAATTGCTGCGGCAATCTCCTTCTGCTTGGCCTTCTGTAATTCGGGATCGTTGTCCAGCCACGGCCAGCCTTCAATGTTTGCGTGGGCGTCCGGCGGCTCTTTGGCGATCACGTCCACCCCGGCTTTCCTGACTTCCGCAGTTTTACAGACGGCAGCCGCTTTTAGTGTCTGCTGAAAGTTTGTGGTTTTTTCCCAAATTTCGCGGATGCGTTCTGGATCGGCACCGCAGCGAAAGACCGATTTGTTGCGGTGTTTTGGGTCGGGCAAGAACGCGGCCGGTTTGGGCATCGCGGAATTGTAATGGCTGCTCTGCGTCAGAAACCGGGTGACATCCTCGTCGTCACCAACAATATCAGGCAGTCCTGACGGAAGCATTCCCATGACTCAAAATTGAAGTGATGCCTTCGACAACCCGTTGCGGGATTCTGTCGCCATCGAACCGCGCAACCGCATGGCCTTTGTCGGCACCGTCCAGCCACGCATAGGCCAGACGGTTGTTGGTGCCAACGCTGATGGAAAACAGCCGATGCCGGGATGGAAGCCAATCCAATGAAATCGAGCCATCCGGTTCCGGGGCAAATTCCGGCAACGGAATGAAATTGGGCAGGGCGCGGACAAAATTTTCGGCAATGAACACCGCCAGCGGATTGATCGCGCTCGCTTCGTCGCCATCCCAACCGGGTTCGGCACATTCAATTGCCATCGCCTGCAATTGGGAAATCGCTGCGGCCTTGTCACCGAACAACGCTTGGGACCGCTCGGCCCGTTCAACCACGGCGCTGACGGCAAAGCGCACGGTCTGGGCCTCTGGGGAAACGGCACTGCTTCCGCGCATTCCACCCTGAATCGCAGCATAACCAATGCAGCAAATTCCTATGGTTGTTGAAACTGGTTCAGGCATTTCTCGGTCAATGTGTTACGGAACACTCGGTTTTTCAAGTCTCTTAATGCCTGAATCCGCGCCAGAAGACAAGGCCAGTTTTCGACCTCGGCCAGCGCATTGTTCTCGGCGGTGATGTCTAAAATCAACGGCAGTATGTTATTTTCCGGCGGCTGGTTGGTGAGGACGATGTGAACCTGATTCCCCGTCCCATTTTCCATTGCGGTGTGCTGATTGAGAAATCCGGTGAACGTCAAATTTCCTTCATCGGGCAGTCGCGGGCAGACTTTTAGAAACTCCTCCAACTGGAGCGGCGATTTTTCCGGCATGGGAAGCATGATGCGATTGATGTAGCGCAAGCGCACGCTGCGGATTTGCACCGGAGCCGCCACCGCGACAAAAATTTGCCACGTCCGTTGAATTTCCGGCAAATAGTCGTCCAAGCTGGTATAATGAGCCAGCCGGTTGAATGAAAAACCCTGCGCCCGGAACTGCACCAGTTGTTTTTCGTCCTCGGACAAAAATTGCAACCCGTGAACGGCTTGGTGAAGTTTTAATTTTGGCGGCTGGCCGGGCGGAGTTTCAATTTGGTGGGTTTGGACAAAAACCCGGCGGACTTTCGGATATTCAGGCCGCAGTTTTTCATGCGCCGCCGGTTCCAGCGTTGAAATTTCCTTGCCGGGCGGCATGTCACAATCAATGTCCAGCACCGCCTCAATGATCGGCGCTTTCAAAAGTGTAAATTTGTTGTCGGCCATGACGCGAAAGAGGTTATCAGGTTATTTGGATTTGAACATCTTCAACACCTCGCCGCCAAGGGGTTGACGGAATTGGAAACGATTTGTTCAAAAGATTTCATTTGGCGGTGGTGGATTTGACCAGGGCGATTTCGGCGGGGGTGAGGGCGTAGAGGCGGAAAACGTGCGTGTCTATTTCCGATTCCAACGCTTGCGTGTCCGCTGCCGGGTCGGCCTGTTTCGCCGCCAGCACTTGCTCCGCCAAACTGACGATGGCGTCGTGTGCCGCGCTCTCCGTCTCGTTCTCAAAATTGATCGGGCGGAACGGCATGAGCGAAAGGTATTGCTTGTTTGCTGACCAAGCACCAACACGAAGCGGGGCGGCGACTTGCGGAAAATACCAACGAAGCACTGACGAATTTAATAACGCCAGCAGGTAGGTCAAACTGTAATTCGCCGCTGAATCTTTGAATGTAACGCCGCCGACATCCACGTTGTCGAGGAAATGCGTGCCGCCCAAATCCGGCGCGGCGTGTAGATATTCCGCCTATCGCGGAACGCAAAGTTTTGCCCGTTGCTGGATGCCAAGATTCTGACTGCGCCCAAACCGATGCCAATCTTGTCCCTTAAACTTGCCGCCTTCCCTTTCTTCAAGTCGTTTTTTGTTTTCCTTGAGATACTCGTTTGTGCGTGGCCATGAATCTGAAATCGTTTTCAGTTGAATCAATTCTGCCTCCTCATTCGCCACGACGTAGGGGAAAAGAATATACTGGCGAGATGGAAGCGGCGCATACGCCGCAACGTCAACTCCGCTCACGATGGGATGCAAAAGCTCCTTCTCGAAAATCCAGTCCTGCTTCAGCGATTTGGAATGAAGCGTGATGGTGCGCGCCGTTTCCGACACGAAATTCATGATGAAAACATCGTCGGCACTCGTTTGGAGTCCGACGAAAGCATCCGCAACATCACCCAACTTCTTCGGCATTTGTTGAAGTTTCTCGAACAAACCCGCGCCCTCGCCGGTGGCGAAATTCCAATCGGCGGCGGTGATTTTTTTTGCCGGTATGTCCGCACCGACACCTTTCAACGTCGCCAGCCAGTGATCCAAATTGTCGGTGCGGACAAAGTGGCACTTGGTCACGCCCGCTTTCGCCAGAAACAACAGGCACACGCAATTTATCGCACCGGGGAAAATTTTCTGGTCGCCAAAATGAACGACATGGCGAAGATGTTTGCCCTCCGCCAGCAGCTTGCGGAGCGGTTCGCCATACTGCGCGTTGAAAAATTTGTGCGGCAGAATGAAGGCGAGTTGTCCCGCCGCATTCAGCAATTCCAGGCTGCGCTCGACGAACACGACGTAGAGATCAAAGTTTCCTTTGCTGGCCGCTTTGTAGCGACGCTTGTAGTGCTCGACCAAATGCGGCGCGGATTTTTTAACCGATTGAATCCGAATGTAAGGCGGATTGCCGATGACAAGATCAAAACCATTCCGCGCGCCTGCCGTGCTGGAATCGGCAGCGGTTTCCACCGGCAGCAACGAACCGCTGTCGTTGCGCTCCGTGCGGTGGAACACCTCGGCGAAATCAATCTGCCAGATGAACGTCGGCTTTTCCGGGTCGTCAAATCGGGCGCGGATGCGTTCCAGGGCGTCCTCTTGTTCCTGCGCCCGCATTTTGCGGGCATCGCGCAACTGCGCGGCGATGAAGGCGATTTCTTTCAGGCCGTTGTCGAGTTCGGCGACGCGCTGCGCCTGCTCGTCGTCGAGCGCCATCGCGTCACCCAAACCGGCGGCGTCCATCCGGGCGCGGGTAAATTCGAGCCGGGCGAGATCGGTGATGGCATCGTAAATATCGAGGCGGAGTTTGCGCTTGGCGGCGGCGGTGCGGGCGATGAAAAAATCACGTTTGGCCGCATTCAGTTTGGACAGCGGCAAGGCCGCACCCTTTTCGCCGGCCAAGCGTCCGAGTTCAACGGGTTCGCCGTGGATGTAATCCACCAGCGAGTTGGCGCAACGAATTTTGAAATCGAGGTTGGGCAACGGCTCAATGTCTTTGAGCGCCTTGCGGAATGATTTGGCGTCGCAATTATCGGGATCGGCGCTTAAATCGTAATCCACCATGAGACTGAGCCAGAGGCGCAGTTTGCAAATGTCCACGGCCTGCGGCTGGATGTCCACGCCGTAAATGACGCGGTCAATGATGCGTTTCTTGGTGTTGTAATACCAGGAGCGGTCGCCCTGCACCGGGTCTTTGCCAGCGGCGCGGGTTGCGCACAAGCGGGCGACATTTACCAGCTCGTGAAGCAAGCCCATTGGAAATGCACCGGAGCCGACGCCGGGATCGCAGGCGCGCAACTCGAACAAAAGATCAAACAACTCACCGGCTTCGTCGGGGGTGAGGCAGGCGTTTAATTTGGCGCGGGTCTGGTCGTCAACGCCTTCGGTCGCGTCGAGTTCCAACAGATTTTTGATGCGCTCGGCGGCGTCCGCCCGGCCGACAAATGGTTTCTGACTTTCCAACCATGCGGCAAGCGAGTCGCGGCAAAGGTAATGGACGATGGGGCGGCGGGTATAAACGCTGCCGGTGTCGTGGCGCTTGGACTTGCCCTCGACTTCGCTGACCTCGCTCGTGAGAATCAATTCCTCAAAAATCTGCCCCAGCATTTCCGGGTCAATGGCGACTTCGTAGTTGGTCGGTGAATCTTCCTGAATGGTGAAATTGTAGCGTTCAAGCAACTGCTCAAAAACGTGGCTGAAAACCTCGTTGCCAACTTTTAGGTCGTGATGGCGGCGGGCGGTTTCGTCGTGCTGCTCGTCGCCGTATTCGTCACTGAAAAGTCCGCCGTTCAAGAATGGCAGGTCATGGCCGGCGATGTCCGCCTGCGAACCTTCGGTGCTTAATTTCACGAAGAGCGGGCGCAGGAAATTATCCAGAAACGTCGTTTTGCCGGCAGCATCACCGGCGAACTGGCGGAAATTGGAAATGAGATAATCCCGCTGGCGGTTCAACCAGCCTTTGCGCTGGACGAAATAAAGAAACAGCAGGCGATTCAAAAGCGTCTGCGCCTCCTCCTTGGCAACCTTGTCATTCCAGCGGTTGCGTTTCTGGATGTCCGCCTGCACGCGCTCGAAGGCCGTCGAGAAATCGGTGAAAAATTCCTTGTTCAACTTCTCGACGGAAAACGCCTCCGTGAGATCGGCAAGACTGGCGGCGGCGGGCAGGCCGGCAAAGCGTTCGGCGGCGGTGCGGCATGATTCATCCGGCCCCAGAACGTAGGTGTAGCGGCGCGGGGCGGTCTGCTCGGTCTGGATTTTCAGGTCTTCATTGAGCCGGCTTTCCTTGGCGGCATAGGTAAGCCGGTAAGCCCGCGAGCCGGGTTGCACAAAAAACGCCAACACCGCATGGGCGCTCACTTCGTCAATGCACTTGACGATGAGACTCCGCAAGCCGACGCGGTTGGACAGCAGTTGCACGCCCGGCGCGACTTCAATTTCGTAAAACGCGACGCGCTTGCCATCGGCGAGCGTGGCGACGCCGAACTGACGGCGGGCGGTGGCGATGGAAAGTTCACGTTCGCCGTTAAGCGGGAAATTGTGCGCCTGCACAAACATTTCCACGCCGGGGAGCAATTGCGGCAGGAGCGTTTGCCAGTTCTCGCGGCGGTAGGGCTGTTGCAGTTGCGGCTGGCAATCGGCTGGTTTCATTTCGTGGTGAAGGATTCAGACAAAATGATTTGCGGCAACAATTTTGGATCCACGGCGGCGGTTTCCGGCGAGGGTGAATCCGGTTCGTTCACGATGAGCGGATAGGTGCGGATGATTTCCAGAAGTTTGTCCAGATACGCGGCGGTGGTGACGTGCGTTTTGTTCACGGCCTTTTGAAACGCATTCAGCTTGCGCGGCAAATCCTGAAACTTTGCCAGCTTGACGGCGTGTTGCGCTGCGATGAACAACGCCTTTTCCTTGGCCGAAATGTTGGGCATGGCCTGCGCGGCGGCGAGCACGCGGATGGCGTTTTGCTCATTCGGCCCGACGGTGTGATCCACGGCGCGTTCGCGCACGGCATCGGCGGCAAGTTTCGTGCGAAAATCCTCCAGGGCGGCCAAAACCTGATCGTGATGCGTGGCCGGCAAGGGCGCGGCGGGTTCGGCAACCTCGGCGCGAAAGGCGCGGGCGATTTCAACGAAGGCGATTTCCGCAAGGCCATCGGTGATCCGATAAAACGCATCGCGGCGGTCATCGCGGATGAAGGCGAGCGTCTGGCCGGTTTGCCCGTCGTCGTGGCGTCCGCATCGGGCGCGGAGCGGGAGATTGCGGATGCGGCGGAAATCGTCCTCGTTGGCGTCCTTGAAATCGCGCAATTCAGACAGGAACCGGAGCCGTTCGTCGCGTTCTTCCTCAATGGCGCGGTCAAACAGGCCGAAATTATCCACTTCCTCGTCGGGCGAATAAATCTGGCTGTCCTCGCCAAGCGCGGTGTGGAACGCCTGCAATTTCAGGAACGCCTTGCGCTGAAGATCAATGTCGTCGTCAACCTGCGTCGTGGGATAGAAATTGAAAATGTGGATGGCCTTGGCGGTGCTGCCGATGCGGTTGACGCGGCCAATGCGTTGCATGAGGCGCGTGGAGTTCCACGGCGTATCATAATTGACGATGACATGGGCGCGGTGAAGGTTCACGCCCTCGGCGAGAACTTCCGTGGAAATCAGGATGTGGAAATCGTCCTTGCGGTTGGCGGCGTCGCCAATCGGCACGTTGGCGTCGAAATTGGCGCGGACGACGGGCATGGTTTCACTGCGGTTGTGTGAATCCACGGTCAACACCGGGCCGAAACCGGCTTTGATGAGTTGCTCGGTCAAATAAAGCGTGGTATCGCGCGCCTCGGAAAAAATGATGAGCTTGCCGGTTTCGTTGAACGGTTTGGTAAGCAGGTTGGGGCGGCTGCCCTCGCCGCGCAAGCAGGCGAGAAATTCATCGAGCTTCGGGTCGCCTTTGACCTGTTCCCACTCGGCGACAAGGTCGGCCAGGATTTTGCCGTCGTGCTTTAGGCCGTCGAGAAATTCGGGTTTGAAATCCTCCGGTTTGCATTCGGTGATGGTCGGGTCGGTTTCACGCGCGGCGGCGATGGCTTCAATGAGGGCATCTTCGCGATCCTCCAGAATGTATTCGGAGACGTTCAAGCTGGGCGCGATGTAGATTCGTCCGCGCTCGAACATGGTCAGCATCGCCTGCGTGGCGCTGTGGAAGCGGCCAAGACTTTTCTTGAACGCGACAAAACTGCTGTCGAGGCGTTTCACCAGCATCGTTTTCATTATCCGCGCCAACTGCGCGGCGACAAGGTCGGCGCGTTCGTATTTTTCTTTCAGCTTGGCGTTGGAAAGAAACGCGATGGCGCGATAACGATTGTAGGTCAAGCCGCCGGAATCCGGCAGCGCGAGCAAACGGATGGTGCGGTCGTAAAGCGCATCGAGGCCGGCGTCGAGTTCGTAAAGAATCGGGCGCGGTTTTTCCACCTTGGGAAAAATGATGCCTTGGGCGTCGAGGTCGGCTTTCCAGCGTTTGTCCTCAATCAAATCCGTGCGGGTGCGGCGCACGGTCAACGGTTGCACGACCTGTTCGCGGATGAGTTCGTAAATACGCGCGACGGCAGCATGAGCCGCGCTGTCGTCCGGCGTTTTGAGCCGGTTGGTCGCCACCTGGTATTCTTTGATGCGCTGCGCGAAAAAATGCTGGAGGTTGCCGATGACCGTTGAATCCTTGCCGTCCTGAAACAGCAAAACCTGGTTGCGGATGTCGGCGGGGCGGTTGTTCAACGGCGTGGCGGAAATCAGGATGACTTTTTTCCGGGCAAACTCGCCCTCCGGGTCGCCTTCGGGCAATCGCTTTTTCGTCTTGGTTTTGCAAAGTTTTTGCAGCAAGTCGTAACCCTCGGATGTGTCGTTACGAAATTTGTGCGCCTCGTCCACGATGATGAGGTCGTATTTTTCCGGGTCGCGGATTTTATGCAGGCTGCCGTTGTGGATGACGCGCACGGCGTCATCCAGACCGAACCGGTCAACTTCCGCCTCCCAATTTTCCTTCAACGCGGGCGGCGTGATGATCAAAATATGGGAGCGGTGATTCGGAAACCCGTTGTGGTAATAAAATTTCTTGGCGATGCGCGTGGCGACGATGGTTTTGCCGAGGCCAACCACGTCTGCCAGAAAAAAACCACCGTGCTTTTGCAGTTTCAGCCAGCCGTCGTTCACGGCGTCGCCCTGGTAGCTCAATGACTTCACGCCCTTGGGCAAATCGCGTTCGGAATTGGGATCGTAGTCAATCGCCGGGCCAAAGTATTCAATGAGAAATTTTATGTAGAGTTCAAACGGCGTCAGGTCTTCGCGCAGATAGCTTTCGCGGACGACGCCCTTGACCGCTTCGGGCAGAACGGAAACGCCCTCGTTCCAAAGTTTTTCAAATTCGTTTTTCGCAAACACGACTTCGTCGTAATCGTGGATTACGACGTTGAACTCGTAATTGCTGGCGGCGTCCTCGACGCCCAAACCGGCGGCGGTGAGATTGGATGAGCCGGTGATGACCGCGCCCGGCTTGTGTTCGCAAAAGCCGGTAGGCAGAAAAATGTAGAGCTTGGCGTGAAGCGTTTTTGTGGAATGCGCCCGGATTTCGACGCGCTTGGATGCGACATCGGCGACGAACTGGCGGATGCCGTCCTCGATGTCGCGCCGGTAGGGTGCGCCCTGCACGTCTTCCGCGAGTTTTTTGCGGACAAAATCCAGCGTCTTGTCCGCGTCGCCCAGCATGAGCAGCCCCTTGCGATGATGCCGGGCAAGCTGGTCGTCAACGTCAATGCCGACGATGATGCGGATGAGTGGGACTTTTTCCAGGTGCGGGCGCAGCGCATAATAACCGGAGGCGCGAAGATAACCGACGAGCGCGTCAAACCGTTCAATGTCAGGATTGTGCGCGAAAACGCCCGCGAATTTTTTCAGCAGCGTGTTCTCGCCTTCGTTGGTGAAAAACCGTTTTGACATTGCGATTGGCAGGAATCCTAAAGCCCGGCGGATTTAAGGCAATCGCAAAGCGTGGCGGTGCGGCCAATTCAAGACAAGTTGTTTCGGGAGTATGCAGACCACCGCCGATAAATTCTGTTTCCGTTCGCCGCCCCAATGCGGCAAACTCCCGGCACGGCACCCGTTTCTGGCAGACAATTGATGTTGGGTATTTTTTAGCCACAAAATCATTATGAATGAGAAGCCACCGACCGAGAATGACTTGCGCGATCAACTGAATGAATTGCGTGAGCATTTTCAAAAGTTGAAGGACGACGAGCTTTTTCTGGTTTGGTTTCTGCGGGCATTCATCACCGAGAGCGAAGACGAGGCGGTAAATTCGCTGACCGGAAAATCCAGAGACAAGGGAATTGACGCGGTGTTTATAGATGAACCGGCACGAATTGTTTTCATTGTCCAGAGCAAGTATCGGCAGAAGTTCAATGAGAAACAGGAAACCCGGCAGGACGTCATGGAGTTCGCCCAGCTTGCCGGCCTGCTGTATGGCGAACACGCGGAATTTTCCAATTTCATAAAGTCCATTGATACCGTTGTCCGCAAGCGCATTGAGGATGCTCGCGAACGATTGCTCAAACGTAAATACCGGCTGCAACTTTATTACGTCAGCCCCGGCAAGATTAGCAAGCCGCTTCGGGACGAGGCGTATCATTCGGTTCGCTGCAAAGACTCCGCCGCGTCATTTGACGCCTTCGACGGCAAGCGGCTGATTTTCCTGCTGCGGGATTATCTGGACGGCGTTGCGCCGCCAGTGCCGTCGCTGGATTTGGAAATTGAAACCGGCCAGGGCGTTCGCGTCACCGGCATTCTCAATCGGTTCGACGCCAAGACAGAAATCGAATCGTGGGTGTTTCCCATGTCCGGCGAATCTGTCGGCCAGCTTTATGAATTTGCCGGCGTCCGGTTGTTTGCCCGCAACGTGCGCGGTTATCTCGGCAACTCCGACATCAATCACGGCATGGACAACACGATTGAAAAGGAGCCGCAGTTTTTTTGGTATTACAATAACGGAATCACGATAATCTGTGACCGTGCCGAGCAGATCAACAGCCGGGGCCGGGGGATTCTGCGCGTGGACAATCCGCAAATCATCAACGGCCAGCAAACCACGCGCACACTGCACCGGAATTTGCCGCAGAGCGCCAAGGCCAGCGTCGTCGTCCGCGTGATTCGCGTTCCCCGCGATAAACACGAACATTCAAACGGGTTTGACGCTCTGGTTTCCAGAATCGTCGCCGCCACTAACTGGCAAAATGAAATCCGCCAGTCCGATTTGATGTCCAACGACCGGCGGCAGATAGAAATTGACCGGGCACTTCGCAAATTCGGCTATTGCTACGTTCGGAAACGCCAGACCAAGGGTGAAATGCTGCGGACATCAGGCGTGCGCAGCCACCACTTCATCAAAAAAGAGCAGTTGGCGCAGGCCGTGGCCGGTTGCGACCTTGACCCATTGATTGTGCGCGAGGGCAAAGAAAATCTGTTCGACGAAGAATATTATCCGCAGGTATTTCCCAATGCCGACCCGTATTTCTACCTGACCCGGTATTGCACATTTTGCGCCGTCACCTATGCCGCTCGTGGATACCCGGAGCGTGGTTACGCAAAATGGGTGGCGTTGAATTTTGTCTGGAGCCGGGTGGCGCCGCTGGTGCGTTCCAAGCAGGCCGCCGATTGCTTTCACCAAAGCTGGTTCCGTAGTTGGGAATCCATGCAACACCTGATTGCTGCCGTGGACGTGGTGTTCAAGGCGGCGCTGCAATTCTACCGCGTCCGTCGCGGCAAGGGGGCCAAGGCGATTGACGTTTCATCATTTTTCAAACGGAAAAATCTCCATGTGGATTTTGAAAGTTTCTGGAACGGCTCGACCAACCAGCGGAAAGGCGCGTTCAAGCGTGCTTGGACTCGCTACGAAAAAAAGTTCCGTGAGGAGGTTGAATCCTAAACAAGAGAATCAAGGGGAAAAATGAAGGCGATATACCGAACTAATTTCGAGGTGCGTGGCAAATTATCTGCCAGAGAACTGACAAACGCCCTTGCTAAACTTTGTTGGCAATGGGTGTTTGACCCCAGGCGCGGTTTCGTTGCGCCGTCGCCAATGCCCGTTGAGTGTGTAACATTTTTGAAGATGCCATTAAACGGAGGCGCAAATGTGGAGGCGGTGATGTTGGAGGAAGGAGATGCGCTCCGCTGGGCACTCGGTTTTTCTCATCCAGACCGAACCGATCCAGATGTGCAATGGCGGACAGAAATTGGAGTCGAACGCACAATAGATAAAAAGGTATTCTTCAGTTGCTCCTTGTATCTTGGCCGCACAAATAAATCTCTTGCGCCGTTAAGACGTGCGCCAACGCGACCTCGAATCGTTCTTGATATTCTTAAAAAATTTGACGGTTACGGATCGTTGCCGCTTACCTCGATACCACTGCCGTTAAATCCTAAAAAAGAATACATTGAAGCGTTTCTCCGTCTGCTTCAGGACGGACGCCGGCAACACCCCATTGTCTATGTGACGACCCATGTGCAATCTGGAAGATTGTTCTTCGACGTAAATCGGCTGGCCGAACACCTAGCTGGAACCGCCTATGTGATCGTCAGTGAGAATTACGAATCGTGTTCCATGTTGGAACAGAATATGCCAAAGGAATTCAGGGCATTCGATGGCGCGGTGCGGCTTTACTGGCCGGGTTTTTCATTCAAGTCTAATCCGTTCGATCATCCGCTCTGGACAAAGTTCCGGGTAACTTCCATTCAAACCAGAGGCCGCGATGCGTTCAGCAAGCGGCTGCTGGGCGACATTGCCGCTGTTACTGCCACCAGCCTGCCGGAAAGCCTGCTGACCTGGGCAAAAATTGAGGAAATCCACCGTCGAAACGCCATAGCGCAGGCAAAAACGGCTCACGACAAAGAAGAACTATTAAAACTTTACGAGGAGGATAACGAAAATCTTCGCGTTACGATTGCCGGGTTGGAAAGGGAGATTCAGACGAAAGGGGAGGAACTTTACCGCGCCCAAACCCGCATCGCCATGCTCGAAAACGCCTCGGAGCTTGAAGATACCAATCAGGTCATATTGCCGGTGCAATCAGTCGCCGACGCCATTGAACAGGCAAGTTCCCGTTGGAAAAATGAGTTAGTCTTCGCTTTGAATAGCAAATCAGAGGGAGACGAAAGCCCATTTCAGCCATCAACGGAAGTGCTGGCAGCTTTTGAATGGCTGGCCAATACCTACCATCAAGCCAAATCAGGTGTAAAAAAAGTGACCAACTTTGATAAGGACATCGGTGAAAAAATAAAAAGTTGGGACTATGCTGCTCATCAAAGTGACGCCGCAACCGGACGGTTTAAGGAATGGTATCAATGCCAATCGGACGGCCGGACATATTCCATTACGGAACATATTGGAACGGGCACCAGCGCACGCCCGGAGGAGACGATTCGCATCGCATTCGCCTGGGATAAAACCAGAAAAAAAGTAGTGATCGGCTACATCGGCCAGCACCAGAAAAACACCAAGTCATGAACTGTTGAGGGAGCGGTGAAAGAAGCAAATTTTTCCAACCACGCCAAGAAACGAATTGGCGAACGCTGTAGTCTGTCGCAGAAGGAGATTAAGCGCATTCTCGACAATGATGGCACGGTTGTAATTCATCTGCAAAAAGGGGGCCGATACGCCCACCGTCTGCTTTATTCAATTGCAGATGAAGATTGGTTTATGGTGGTTCAGGATGGTGGCGATGGTGGAGTTTTGACAGTGATGCCGTTGGAATACCTAAAGGGGCGAACTCCAGTGACCGCCGCGCATAAAAGACTCGCACGGAATCGAGCGCGTAAGTTGGAAAATAAAACTGGTAAGATTCCAGAATCAGCCCCGCAAATTTCCCAGCAGGTTGCAACGGTAAAAAATCTCGTAGTTAAAGACATACCACCTTTTCCCGGCTGGCGGATTTCAGTGCATTATATTTCAGATGGTCGGGCACAAATTAAGAAACTTGCCAGCAGGACGCCAGAGGACTTTGGAGGTCCAGATGATTGGCAGGAACCAGGCATGATACATCATTGGATTAAGTGTCAGCTTATAGCATCAGCAATTCCTCTGACAGCAATCAAGGCATTCTTTGCGAGCAAGGGCAAAATTACCGAGAAAATGGATAGCCTCCTTGAAAACCTCCCTTTAACGGAAGCGGAAATAAATATGTTTAGGTGATTTCTGGGTTTATACATCGCCCCACGATTGCCGCTCAAAAACGTCTCGGTCAATTCGGTGTGACTGGTCGAAATAGCCGCTAACGCCAAGTGCAATTCGCAATCTGCCATGAACAATTCTCCGGGCGCAGAATCATAGTGGCAAATTTCCCGGAGCCGGGCGGCGTGTCAATTTGGAGCGCAGCCGAATAAGGCGAGCAATAGATTGACTCGGCGACCGGAGACATATAATCACGCCTCCGATTTACGCGCACGGCTTCAACACGGATTCGGACTGGTTGCGGCCAGGTCATGTTCGTGTCCAGACCGGGTCTCCGGCCAGTTCGCGGCCAGGTCATGGTCACACTGTCTGGTCGTGTCGTTGTCCATGATCGCGGCCACGGCGCGGCCATTGCGCGGCTATTTTGCGGCCACTTCGCGGTCACATAATCCTTCGCTGGCTAAGGGGTAGGGCTTACCTTGGGATAAAACATGACAAAAATCTCATTGCTTCTGCGGTTGAATAATTTCATCCAGCTAGTTGGTCAGTTGCGCGGTGGTGGCCTCAATGTGGCTGAATTGATGAGCTTGCCGGCCTCACACACGACTTCGCTTTTGCCTTCCGTCAAATCGGCGGTGGTGGCCTTGGCATGGACATTGACGTGTGACGTTTTCGGTCTGGTCGCGGCCAGATCATGTCCGTGGCCAGTTCACGGTCACGGCCAATTCATGGTCACGGTCTGGCCGTGTTGGTGTCCATGATCGCGGACACGGCGTGGTCATTGCGTGTCCATTCTGCGGCCACTTCGTGGACACAGAATCATTCACTGACGAAGGAGTAGGGCGTGCGTTGGGTTAAACATGACGGGAAATGGTTTGTTTTTGCTGTTAAGTATTTTCGTCCCGCCCGTTTTTTAACTGCGCGGCGACAGTTTCAATGTGGCTGATTTGAACTTTGGTTTGGGATTCGTTATGTGCGGCAGGGCCAGTTCAATCGTTGCGTATGAGCGTTTGGGTTGCACGAATGGCCGATCTTAACACACAAGCGAATTTGCAAAGTTTGCAAAAAGTCCCAAGCGGATTTGGATAAGGTTTTGGCATGGTCACGGCCAAGACTAAATTCAACCCGGAGAACGCGCCTTGCATGGATCGCGAATTAGATCGAGCGCCGTCAAGTGCGGCTGGCTTCCTTAACCAAAAGCAATTGCTGGCGCGTTTGCCAATCTCGCGACGCACATTGTTCAACTGGCGCATGACCGGGAAAATTCCCTGTGTGCGGCTGGATCGGCGACGACTCCTGTTTCACTGGCCGTCCGTCGAAGCCGCGCTGCTACGTCACCAGCAGGGAGGTCAGCCGTGATGTCCTAAATCGTATAATTATGAAACCGGCCGCCTTCATAATCATAAAGGGAAACGGACGTGCCATTAACAGTTCCTTGAAAATGACATCCTGAATCATAGTCATAACCGGTGAACTGATTTTTTTGAAAGGATAACTGTATATGTTTTCCTGCACCGTGGTGGTAAAGCGAAACTTGCTGACCATTACCACTTCCGGTTATGTGGCATTTCATTCCGTAATCATAGACATTTACGTTTTGGGGTGATACATCGCCAGCAAACATTAAATACCTGCCAAAATCGTAAGCATAAATCGAGGAAGCGTTGCTTTTATTGACGCTTCTGCCTGCGATATATGCTACGGCTGCTCTAATTTCCGGCTTCATTAAAGTTATTTCTTCGGCCAAGGTTTGCTTGGCTCCACATGTTCACGCACATGTCGTGGTGGTGGTGGCAGTGGTCTTGGCGGCGGCGGTGGCGGCGGCGGTGGCGGTGGCGGTGGCGGCGGTGGCGGCGGTGGCGGCGGCGGCGGCGGCGGTGATGTTGGCTTTTGGTTAGACATATTTATGCAGGGGGTATGTAAAATAATTCGGTTGGCAATTCCTGAAGAACTTGCTGTTCACATTTTTTCCGGAGTGTGGCGCTTACATTCGTCTCCGAGCTTGCCTTAAGCAAATCGGCTTTGCTGTCCATGATCTTAAGAAAATCTTTGTAGATTGCGTTGTCAAATCTCTGTAAAAATCTAATTTCGATACAAAGGCAATTCAATTCATGATGCAAAAGAGTGTATCCGGCCAGCAACTTTTCGTTTGCTTGAATCCTATGGCCATATTTCAAAATGGGCTTAACAATTGAAACCACAACGGCGACGCAACCGACGGTTTTCCAAATATATTCTCCTGCTTTATTTTGAAGGAACCAAAACGAACCAATGCTCGTAGTCGTTGTAACGGCAATTAAGATTTCGGAAGCACGGTCACTGGTTCGGAGCGATGACAGAACATTCTGCAAGCATAAAACATTTAAGCGAGCTGTCCGCAATTCATCATAAACACTCCAAACGGGATGTTGGCTTGTGTCGGGCACAGGGAGCGACATTAACAATACACTCAACTAAAATCAATACGAGGGCTGGAAATGCTTTTTAGAACTGGCCGTCCAGGTTTCGCCAATAGGCGGGCAAAAATGCAAGTGTGGCAATGTGAATCCGAATGGGGGTGGGGCATATATGTTTTTTCACCCTGCCGTCGCCGTGCGCCGCATTATCTGTGATTCTGGACGTGTCACGGCCAAACCAGATGCAAATACAGGCGCATAACCTGTATTGATATATTTGCACAAGTTTGCACAAAATCCGGGGCGAGTTGGTGTTTGCACAAGGTTTGCACAGACGATCCGGTTGCACATGATTTGCACACGGTTTTATTCCAGCAACTTCCCCAAAATACACAGATAATGCTTGCAAAAATTGAATATGTTTGTTACTGTATGGGAAGTGAAAACACTAAATGAGGCAATCATGGGAAGTGGTGAGAACACCCTGTTAATAGGTTCAAGTCCTGTCGTGGGCACCATTTGAAATCAGCCGGAAGCAAGCGCCGTTGACTTGGCTGCACACTTTGTTAGCGTGTCCGCACCATGGCCAGCAAACGGTTTTCCCGCCTCATTAAAATCCTTGCCGGTGCCGCCGGCGGCGCCGAAGATGAAATTTTCCTGCTCGAAAGCCGGCTCGAACGCTTCGTGCATTTCTGGGTGCTCGTCGTCCGGCAGTTCGTCCGCCACCGCTGCTTCGTGCGCGCGTCGGCGCTGTCCTATTCCACGCTCATCGCGCTCATCCCGCTGCTGGCCGTCGCGTTGAGCGTCACCAGCAGTTTGTTGAAAAATCAGGGCGAAGAACAGTTCCAGCACGTCGTGGAAAAAATGGTCGCCGCCATTACGCCGCCCGCCACCATTGGCACGAATGCGTTCACGGCCAGTTCCAATTCTGTCACCCTTGTCACCACCAACCCCGTTGCCGCGATGGAAAATTCCGGCACCAACGGTCGGCCGGCCAATTCCATGGCCGCCGCCGGTTCATCCACTGCCAGCGTCGTCCCCGTGAGCGCGCAAAAGGAAATCGCCGGTCAAATCTGGCTGTATGTGCAAAAAACCCAGAGCGCCAAGCTCGGCGCGCTGGGCGGCGTGCTGCTGGTGTTCGTCGCCGTTTCGCTGATCGGCCGTATCGAGGAAACCTTCAACGACATCTGGGGCGTGACGCGCGGGCGCAACCTGCTCACGCAAATCCAGCTTTACTCCACGGCCATCATGCTCGGCCCGCTGCTGCTCATCACCGCGCTCGGCCTCGCCGGTGGCGCCCAGTTCCAGTCAGTCAAAGATTACATCTCGCAGACGCCGGTTGTTGGAAAAATTATTTTTGATTTGCTGCCGCTGCTTGTGATGTGGCTGGCGTTTGCGTTTGTCTATCTGCTGCTGCCAAATACGAAGGTCAGATTTTCCGCCGCGCTGGTCGGCGGTGCGGTGGCCGGCACGCTTTGGCACTTGAACAACATCTTTGGTTTTCTCTTTATTTCCCGAGTCGCAACCAACCTGGATTTTTACGGCGGCCTCGGCCTGATTCCGGTGTTAATGGTCGGCATTTATTTTTCCTGGGTCATCCTGCTGTTCGGCGCACAAATCGCCTATGCCTACCAAAACCGCGCCGCGTATCTGCAGGACCGCCTCGCCGACAACATCAACCAGCGCGGCCGCGAATTTGTCGCGCTGCGCCTGATGACCTGTCTCGGCCAGCGCTTCCAATCCGGCGCGCGCCCCGCGACCGTTTTCCAGCTTTCGACCGAGCTCGGCATTCCCAGCCGCCTCACACAATCCGTCCTGCGCACGCTCGCGCACACGCAACTCGTCACGGAGGTTGCCGGCGCCGAGGCCGCCTTCGTGCCCGCCCGCCCGCTCGAAAATATCAACGCCTACGACATCCTGCTCGCGCTCCGCACCGGCACCGGCCAGGAATTGCCACTGCGCGAAGAGCCCGCGCTCGCGGAAATTTATGGCGAATTTACGCGCATCGAAAAGGCCGAGCGCGAGGCCGCGTCGTCCATTTCCCTGCTCACGCTTGCCAATCGCGTGCCGGCGCGCGCCGCGCTGGCGGAACCCAAAATCGTCGAAATTGAAAAGCCGGTTGCCATCGAAGCAAAAATTATTTTTGAAGCGGGAAAAATTTCATCCGCACCCGCGCCGGAAATCTTTCAGCCGGAACCAAGCCCCGGACCGCCGCCGGAGAAGCCCGTCTCCAAAACGGAAACCCATGAACCTGCCGAAAAAACCGCCGCCCGCCGCGAAGTCGTGATGCCGGACGAGAACCGCGAATTTCCGCTGTAAGGCCGTTCAGACGGCCAATTCCGCCGCGCTGCGGCCGGCGCGGAACACCGCGAGACAAGCCCGCGCCGTGGTCGGATCATTCAGGCACAGCGCGCCGGACCGGATGCGCGGCAGCGGTTCACCTTCAAGTTGCAGTGGAAATTTCTCCGCCAGCGGCCGCGCGTAGTCCGTAAAGTTTTCAAAACCTTCCGTGCGCAACTGCGCGGCGTTCACCAGCCGGAACGAGCCAAAGCTGTTCTGACACGTCTGCCGCATCAATTCCACCAGCACGCGGCCCATCGTGTAGCGCGGGTTGATTTCCACGACCGGCTTCAGTTTCACCGCACCGCTTGCATCCTTATAAACAAAGGCGTCAATGCCAACCGGCCCGGTGAAATCAACCTGGCGCAGCTCACTTTCCAGCGCCGCAAAGATTTCGCCGTAAAATTCCAACAGCCGGCTTGAGATGTCTTTCGGCTCGGTGAACAAAGAAATAATTTTGGCCGGAATCCGCTTGTGGTGGTGCGGCTCCGCGAAGTTGGCGACAAACTGCCCGCGCGCGTCGGCGAGCAGGCCGGTGTAGCCGCATAGCTTCAAACCGGGCGCGGACATTTCGAGCTGGACGGAAAAATCTGCCAGCCGCTCCAGCCACGGCTCGACGACCAGTCCGCGTTTGCGGGCGAAGGCGTTTTCGAGCCAGCGCCGTTGCGCCGGCAAAATTTCCGGCTCGAACAGGCGCAGTGCGTTGCTGCCAGCCACGCCGAACGCCTCCTTTACGACAATTTTGTGGTGGCCGCGCGCGCGGATTTTGGCGACCGCCGCCAGCGCTTCGTCAATCGAGTTTGCTGCCACGCCGATTTCGTTTTCGGTGCAAAGCCAGTCCGTTGCCGGCTGTTTGGAAATGAATTTCCGCAAAAAATCCGCGCTCCATGCTTTGGAATAAAGCTGTGCGATTGCCGGGTTAAATCTTTTTTCATCCGCGCGCGGTTCGCCGGTGACGCCGGTAAACAAGGGCTTGAGCAATTCAAAACTGTCTGGCCCCCAAGCCCACGGGCGCAGGCGTCCGAGCTTGCGGTTTTTCAATTCGCCGACGGTTTCTATCTCCACAAATTCCGGCAGTGGAAAGCCGGCCGACTTGATGCGGCTCAAAAACTCCACGGACGGTTTTTGCCGCACCAACACGATGTCGTCCTGCCGGCAGAGAAACTGCGGCAGGTTTTCCAGGTCGCGCGCGAGCTGCGCCTGATGCTTGGTGGGATTGAAAGTCTTGCCCTCGGCGATGCGGCCTTCGGCGAACGGGTTGAAAACAAACACGCTCGGCGTGCGGCCTTTGGACTGCGAATAGACATTGATTTCGGCGATGAACTGCGCGTCAAACCCGGCGGTGCGGCGGCCTTCGACGTTCAACGAAAATCCTTTGGCGCGCTGCGGCGAGAGCGGAAATTTCAGCGTGCGGCAAAACGCTTCCCAGTCGCTTTCATCTGGATTTTTCCAGCGGCGAAACCATTTCAAACCGTAGGCAACGTGGCCGATTTCATCGCGGTAGATTTTTTCCAGCAGTTTGGAAGTGTCATTATCGCCAATGGCATCAAAGCTTTTGGAGAAGTAGCCGGCGAAGTCGAGGTTGGCCTGTTCGAACGTGAGGCAGAGGCCGGCGACGTAGTCGATCGGATGCTCCATCGTCGAGACGCAGCGCCAAAAATAGCCGCTCACCGGAAAATCGCCGAGCGCGATGCCGCAGCTTTTCATGCGCTCCATGTAGAGCCGCGTGTGTTCCTGCTCGTCTTGGAGCGTCCGCAAAACGCCCTGGCGGAAGGCGGCGGGCGCGTCGGGAAATTTCAGCAGCACGAGCGCCATCAGCTCGGTGGCGAGGAGCTCGTGGTTGCCGAAAAAATGGAGCAGCTTGCCGCGCTCGGATTTTTGTTCGAGCCGGTGCAGGCCGGGAAATTCGCTTTTGCCGGCGGCGTGCGGCTTGAAGACCAGATTATCCGGCCGGCCGGGCGCGGTCGGCGTGACGAGCGCGGTGCCGGGACGTTCGTCGGTGATGTAATCCGGCGCGCGAAGTTTTTCTTCGAGCGACGTGGCGAACAAGACCTGTTCGGCAAATTCACGCAGTTCCATGGCGGGAGAGCTACCAGTTGTGGCGGCGACTGGAAATTAAAAAAGACGGCGTGAATTTGACTTCACGCCGCCATTGCTAAGGAGGATTTACTTCACGCCGCGTCTTTGGTTTCCAGTTTCTGCCAGACCAGACCGTAGAGGGCGATCAGGACAAAGCATACTAGCGGCACCACGAAACCGGCCTTCATGGAATGCGTGTCCGCGATGTGGCCCATGAATGGCGCCGCAATCGCTCCGCCCACGATGGACATGACGATGAGCGAGGAGCCGAGCTTGGTATAATCTCCGAGGCCACGGATGCCGAGCGCGAAAATCGTCGGATACATCACGGACATGAAGAAGAACGTGCCGAACATCGCATACAGGCCCAGCGTGCCGCCGCCCATGCACACCGCCGCCAGCACGACATTCACGACCGCGTAGGCCGCCAGCACCAGATGCGGCTTGAACTGGCTGATGACAATGCTGCCACACAGGCGGCCGAACATGAACAGGCCGAAGCCGATCGCGCCCAGCCAGTGCGAGGCCTGAAGTTTCGACACGCCGGGATCGTTCTCCAGAATGTAATTCACGCAGAAGCTGAAAATACCGGTCTGCGCCGCGACGTAAAGAAACTGCGCGCCGATGCCCATCGTGAAATGTTTACGCCGGAACAGATCCCAGTTTTTGGAAACCATCAGGAACGAGGCGACGTAGGCGGCCACCAGCAGGATGTATTTGGTTGGTTGGAGCATGGCTGGCGGCAGGTTAAGGAGTGTCCAGACGATGCCCAGGATTGGGGAAATGAAGAAATACAGCACCCCGAACACCACCAGCAGCGTGACGCCGATGACCGCCGTCTGGCCACCCGAAGGCTTGAGGCGGCTTTTTTGTTCGGCGGATTTTTTACTTTCGTCCTCGGCGTGCAGGTCCGGCACTTTGGACACGATGAAGATGACGAGCAGCACGGCCACAAAAACGCCGATGCCGAGGTAGGGAATGTAAAGGCTGGCGTTGGAGGTGGAGCTTTCGCCACCGGCAAAGACAAACTGGCCGCCGACAATCGGGCCGAGAATCCAGCCGCCGCCGTTGATCGTCTGGGCGATGTTGATACGCGTCGCGCCGCTGGCGGGCGCGCCCAACACCGTGGTGTAGGGATTGGCGATGGTTTCCAAGCAGGTCATGCCCGCCGCGATGACAAACAGGCCGAGCAGAAACGCCCAGTATTCGCCGATGCTGGTGGCCGGGATGAACCAGAACGCGCCCGCCGCGATCAGCGCGAGGCCAAAAAGGATGCCGCCCTTGTAGCCGAACTTCCGCGCCATCAGACCGGCGGGAATTGCCATCAGGAAGTAACCTAGGTAATTGGCGAACTGCACGAGGCCGGATTGTTCCTTGTTGATGTGGAGCGAGTCCTGAAAATGCTTGTTCAGAATATCAATCATCCCATTGCAGAAGCCCCACAGCAAAAAGAGCGAAGTGACCAGTGCAAAGGTGACGAAGAGGTTTTTGCCATCCGCCGTGCGGAATAATCCGCCGCCTGTGGCACCTGATGAATTCGAGGACTGAATCGGTGTAATCATGTTTAGGAAGTGTGGTATTCAGCAGGAGTCTTTAGAAATGTTGGCGCAGGTCAAGTTTCAATTCCAAGGCAGCGTGGCGGCGGGATGATGATCCAAGCCGAGATTGCCGCAGCGGCGCGCAGCCGTTAGGATGTCCTCATGTCCGACGGCTACCGGCAACTGCTTGACGCGACGATTCAGCACCTCGAAGGTCTGAAATCGCGCGGCGTGCGCCATGTCGCCGTCGCGCCGGAAACCTTGCGTGCGCTGGCGCTGCCGGCGACGAGAATTCAGAATTCAGAATTCAGAATTCAGAATGAAAAAACATCGGCGACTCCGCCGCCTAAAATTGAACCAACCATTTCCATGCCGCCAAAAAAATCCGCCGCGCCCGTTGTCGCGCCCAAGGCCGTAATTCCAAACCTTAAAATTGAAATCAAAAGTTCGTCGCCGGAAAAGGCCGCTGCGTTCACCGCCTTGCGCGAACGCGCGCTGGCGTGCGTGAAATGCCCGCACCTTGCGGCCTCGCGCACGACCGTCGTGTTCGGCGTGGGCAGCATTGACGCGCAACTGATGTTCGTCGGCGAGGCGCCGGGCGCGGATGAAGACGAGCAGGGCGAACCATTCGTGGGCCGCGCGGGACAGTTGCTCACGAAAATTATTTTGGCCACCGGACTTTCGCGCGCGGATGTTTACATCGCCAACATTTTGAAATGCCGGCCGGACACGCCGGGCCAGTCCGCCGGCAACCGTCCGCCCACGCCGAAGGAACGCGCGACGTGCATTCCGTATTTGCAGGAGCAGATTGATTTGATCAAGCCGAAGGCCATCGTGGCGCTCGGCAAGACGGCGGTGGAGGGCTTGCTCGGCAAGCCGGTTGGCATTTCAAGTCTGCGCGGCAACTGGCAGGTGTATCGCGGCACGCCGATGATGCCGACGTATCATCCGTCGTATTTGCTCCACAACCATTTGTTGAGCGAGAAGCGCAAGGTCTGGGAGGACATTTTGAAGGTGATGGAAAAACTCGAGATGCCCATAACCAAAAAACAGCGGAATTTCTTTTTGAAGGCGTGAAAGGCAAGCTGCCTCGGCGCGCAGGGGAAATCAGAGACGCGGAATCTCTGACACGCATTGCACGGATTTGGCCGGGAAGAATTCCTTGCGGTGGCGACGATTTTTGAAACCATAAAATCACATTCGAAATATGACAGTCGCAGTCTGCTGGAAATGTGGTGCAATGAAACGGGGCGCATTCAATTCGTGTCCGAAATGCAACGCTGCACCCAGGGGCGAGGAAGACTTGGCGATTTCACTGGGTTTAACGGATCATTTCTTCGATAGGGAAACCATTAGCCGTATGGCAGCACAGATTTCATCAGGGGCAAAAGTCGAACTCAATCCAGAGATGCACCGGATGCTCATTAACTCGATTCGCAGCCAAGGCATTTCGAACACCAAGAAAACAGCAGGCACTGCGAATCCGGATTCTCAAACGCCTAAAAAATCGTGGTGGAAATTTTTTTGAGACTGACTCAGTTAGGCACAAAATGAATGATTCGTTTACACCAATACGCGAATTGATATGACAACTGCCCCTATTTGGAATCCAGTCAAACCTCATCCCGGAGGGTTTCTGACTGGGTTGAGCGAAAACATGGTGAAGATGGAAAAGCAAAGGTTGGATTGGCTGACTGACGTTCGTTCCGGGACAGAACTTCTAATCGCCAGCGATTACGCTGGCGACAGACACGCCTATCAAAGCTTGTCTTTCCTTTTATTATCGTTGCCAGGAAACGAAAAATGGGATTCAAATCGTGCTGGTTTTCGAAGGAAATGGCTGACAGACGGCCGGAGGATCGCATACAACGGTTTGAAGAAAAACTACTCGCACGAATGGGAGGCGCTCCCCGCGTTTTTGGACGCAGCGGATTCTATTGATGGCATATCAATCACATTTCTACTAAACAAGAATATACAGAGCGTGATCGCCGATAACGCTCGTAAAAACCTGAAGGATTGCTTGCCTGAATTTTCAGGCTGGAAACCCGAGCCATTTGAGAAACTTTTCCGTATCACACATTTTATTGGCTTCTTGATCGCAGGGCTTTCACGTCCTGACCAGAATATTTGGTGGCTCACTGACGAGGATGAGATTGCTGTTAACCAACAGAGGTTTGAGACAGCAACAAGGTTTTTAGCAGGTGTTTCTGAAGGTTTCTTAAAGCACCGGCTAGGAAGCCTGCATTGTAGGACAGACGCTTGCGATGATGGATCAGGAAACGCGAAAGACTTAACATCAATTCCTGATTTGGTCGCGGGTGCACTTGCAGAGGCTTGGAACCAAAGCGCACAGGATAAAACTTTGCCTGCGGAAGGACAGACTTCACGGCTATCGCCAAATATTGCGCCAAAGGCCTTAAAAATCCTCAACTGGCTTTCCCAAAAGGACAGCCGCTTAAGAAAACTGGTTTGTGTTATTAATTCTAGCTCCGACCCAAGCGACCCAATATTGGATTGTTATTGGCCAGAATTCCACCTCGTGTTTGAGCAGTAGATCGGCACTATGGAACATCAAAATAAATTTGCAATAGTGCGAAAACCGTCAAGCGCGGTTGAAAAAGCCGCGCCGGGCGCAAATCGCATTTTGTGCGGCATGATTGCGGATACGCTGGCCTTGTCCCAAAATGATGATGCGGATGCCCTGTATCAGAAATTCCGCGACAACCATTTCTTTGGAAGATATGATTATGCACGCAGTTTGTTGCGCAGGGCTGCTGAAATGGCTCATCCGGCAGCCATGTATGACTGTGGCATGGATTATATGAGCGGAGACGGGTTTCCCCAGGATAACAAGCAGGCCATCTATTGGATTCGCAAGGCTGCGGAACAAGGTCATACAGATGCACAGCGGTATATGGGTTGGTTTTACAGAGAAGCTCACGTTGGGATGCCGTTTTTTCAGCCGGATATTTCTGAAGCGTATAAGTGGTTCACACTCGCCGCAGATCAGGGCAAAGATGTTTTGGGGCAAAAGTATTTAGAACGGCTCTTACCCACCATGACTCCCGAACAATTGCAAGAAGGAGAGCGACGCCTTCAAGAATTTAATGCACAGAAAAAACAAAGAAAATGAAAACAAGCCCAATCATTTACGTCAGTCCAGAGTTGGAAGAATTGCGTCAGCTTGTCGCGGACGCGCGGGCGGAACTGGCGGAATTGGAAACGGATTACACCAAGGAGAAATCGCGCGTTGATGGCGTGCAGGCCGGGTTGTTCCGGCTGTTGCGGGAGCATTATCAAAAGCGCGACCAGTTGCGGCTCGCGGTGGATTATCGCCAGAAGTTTTTGGATGCACTCATGCGCGGCAACGCATCAGAAGTAAAACAGACGGAGCAGAATTACGAGCAGGCCAAAATTCATTCAGATAAGGATTACGAGGAATTGTCGGCGGCGGCGGACAAAAAGAAAAATCTGACCGCCGAGCAGGAGGCGGAGTTGACGCAGCTTTGGAAGAAGCTGGTGAAGCTGTATCATCCCGACCGTTTTGCCAGCGAGCCGGACAAGCAAGAGACGTATAACAAGCTGACCGCCGCCATCAATCAGGCGAAGGACAATGGCGACATCGAATTGCTGCGCGAAATCGCGGAAGACCCGCACGGCTTTATCCTGCGGCAGGGCTGGTCGAATCTGGATTTTAGCGACCAGGAGGAACTCACGCAATTGCGGCGGCTGCATGAGACGTTGCAAAAGGAAATCACGACGGTGACGGAATCACTGAATCAATTGCGTGCCAGTCCCGACTACGAACTGTGCCAGCTTGCCGAGCAAAAGCCCGGCGTGCTGGATGAGCTGGCGGCGGAACGTATCAAGCAGCTTGAATTTGAAAATGCGGCATTGGCAATGCAAGCGGAGCGGCTGGCGGAAAAAATCAAGCAGTTGTCTGGCAAATCAGTGGGCAAGATTTTTTAGGTTTTTTTACCTTTGGCGGGCTGTGGGCTTTGAAAAATCTCGGTTCCCCCGTTTGCCGTCGCCAATTTATGTAAAGTTTTTGCCAATCCCGGTATTGAGGCGACTTCAAAATGGCGGTAATTATTTCCCCGCAGTTCACCACACAACAAAATAAAATTATGGGTTATCAAAACATCTCCGCCACTGTTTCCGACGCCGACGTTGCCGCCATCAAGGCCGCCGTCGCCACCATCCAATCCAAGCTGCCCTTCCTCATCACGCTCACGGCGGCGGAACGCAAGTCCACTTACAAGACGGGACCGAACAGCCTGTCGTTTGTGGAAAACGCCCAGCAGGCGGCGGTGGACAATCCCGGCATCCTGCCCGGCACGTTCAACACGCCGGAGTTCACCTCGGACGTGAACCTGTTCGCGACCATGACGGCCATCAACACGATGGTGGCTCAGGTGGCCTCCAGCATTGACGACACACGGCTGGCGGTCGGCGGCGAGGCGATGACGGAAGCCACGCAGGTGTATAATTACGTCAAGACGGCGGCGGCGACCACACCCGGCCTCAAGCCGCTGGCGGATCAGCTCGGCCAGCGTTTTCAAAAGGCCAGCACCAATCCGCCCACCCCGCCGGCCACGCCGGGCAAGGCCTGATTTTCCCCGCAACGCCCCATCCAACCCCCTTTCCGGCCGTCCGGAAAGGGGGTTTTCGTTGGCGGCGGTCAAAAACCGTAAAAACAAGCATAATCTGTTGAAGATAATTAGGTTGCGGTTATGGAGGTTGAGTCTTTTTACCTCAACGGTGACACTTTGAGTGTCAACGGTGACTCCCAAAGACTCAATGGTGAGGTTCGGAAGGTCACACATGACTCCCGCCACCTCAACCGTGAGATAAAAAGTGTCACCGGTGAGACTTGGAACCTCAACGGTGAGGTTCGGGAGGTGGACGGTGAGGTTCAAAACGTCACGGGTGAGGTTCCGCGAGCCGGCGTTGGTTCCCAAGGACTCAAAAATGGGCGGTTGCCAAATGGGTTGCTCAATTTCTATTTTCCGCTATAAACCCGCGCGATGATGAAACACCTTTTTCAGCCCCTGCTCGACTGGTATCAGAACGCGCTCGAAACCGGCGGCTGCTGGGTCGTCGGCCTGCTGATGACGATGGAAAGTTCCGTGCTGCCGCTGCCGAGCGAAAGCATCATCCCGCTCGCGGCGAGCTGGTCACATGACGGCAAGATTCACGTCGGCCTGCCGGCCATCGTCCTCGCGGGCGCGGTCGGCTCGTGGCTCGGCGCGACAATTGTTTACTGGCTCGCGCGGCTGGCCGGCCGGCCGCTGCTCCTGCGCTACGGTCGGTTTATATTGATCACGCCGGAAAAAATCCAGAAAAGTGAAAACTGGATGTCGCATTACGGCGCGGCGGGCGTGTTTGTCGCGCGGCTGCTGCCGGGCGCGCGGCAGCTCGTCGGCATACCCGCCGGCATTGCGCGGATGAATTACCTGACGTTTTCCGCCTTCACGCTGCTCGGCGCGGCGATCTGGTGTTCGGTCTTGTGCTGGCTGGGCGTAAAAATCGGCGCGGACATCACCAAGGGTGAAATGCACAAGGTCATTTTCTCCATCGGCGGAACGGCGCTGGTGCTGGGCGGACTTTATTATTTCTTCGTTCACCGGCACATGAAGAAAAAGCCATGACACGAATTTCACGAATTATCACAAATTCAATCCGTGCTAATTGGTGTAATTCGCGGCTAAAAACTCTTTGCGCTAGTCCGTCTTTGCGTTGAAATTCAGCGCGTGCCTGTTACCGAAGCCATCCGAAAAAAGTTAGGCGCCGTGCCGCACAAGCCCGGCGTGTATCTCCACAAGGATCGCTTCGGCACGGTCATCTACGTCGGCAAGGCGCTCGACCTGCGCAAGCGCGTCAGCCAGTATTTTCAATCCTCGCGGCGCATGGGCTGGGACTTGAAATTCAACGCGCTGGTCGAGGCCATTCACGATTTCGATGTCCACGTTGTCCGCAGCGAACCGGAGGCGCTGCTGCTCGAAAGCAAATTGATCAAGGAGTTCAAGCCGCGCTTCAACATCATGCTGCGCGACGACAAGCGCTTCCTGATGCTCAAGGTCAACTTGAACGACCCGATTCCAAACTTCACTTTCACGCGGCTGAAGAAGGACGACGGCGCGCGCTACTTCGGGCCGTTCGTGAATTCCGTCGGCCTGCGCAACACCGTCGCGCTCGCACGGAAACAGTTCAACCTGCGCGGCTGCCGCGTGTTCACGCCGGGCGCGGCGGATTACAATCATTGCCTCTACGCGCATTTGAAACATTGCACCGCGCCGTGCGTCGGCAACGTCACGCGCGAGCAATATTTGGAACAGGTCAAGGCCGCGTGCCATTTTCTCGAAGGCCAGTGCCGCGAGATGCAGGGACAGCTCGAAGCCGAAATGAAAAAAGCCGCCGCTGCGCATGACTTCGAGAAGGCCGCCGACCTGCGCGACCTCATCCGCGACCTCAACGATACTTGGAAAAAAACGGAAAAATTTGCGCGCGTGCCTTACACTTTGCCGCTGGCCGTCAATCCGCAAAATGATTTGGTCGAGCTGGCGAAGATTCTCAATTTGCCCGCGCCGCCGCAGCGCATCGAGGGCTTTGACATTTCCAACATCAGCGGCACGTTCGCCGTCGCGTCGCTGGTGAGCTTCAAGAACGGCCGGCCGGACCGCGCAAATTATCGCCGCTTCAAAATCAAGACCGTCACCGGCCAGGATGATTTCGCGAGCATGGCGGAGGTGGTGCATCGGCGCTATTCGCGCCTGAAGCGGGAAAACAAGCCGCTGCCGGATTTGATTTTGATAGACGGCGGCAAAGGCCAGTTGGGCATGGCGTGTGCGGAACTGAAAAAACTCGGCCTCGAAAAAATTCCCGCCATCGGGCTGGCGAAAGAGTTTGAGGAAATTTATCTGCCGGAAAAAAGCCTGCCGCTGCGGCCCGGCCTCGACCATCCAGCGGTGAAATTGCTCCAGCGTTTGCGCGACGAATGCCATCGCGTGGCCAACAGCTACAACGCGCAGTTGCGGCTCAAGAAAATTTCCGAGAGCGTGCTGGACGAATTTCCCGGCATCGGCGAGCGGCGCAAGAAGGCGCTGCTGAAAAAATTCGGCTCCGTGCAGCGGCTGAAAATCGCGACGCAGGAACAGCTCGCCGCCGTCCCCGGCTTTGGCGGCAAGGCGGCGGCGGAATTGAAGGCGTTTCTGGAAGCGCGCAGTTAAGCCGCACGTTTTTTGTATGGACAGAAAGTCACCACTGCGCCGACCATGAGCAGGGCGATGCCAAAAATTAAATAACACAAGTCGGCAAACCTCATCATGCCATCTTGCCCGGCCAGCGCAGCAGCGGGCATCATGAACGCCAGGCCGGTCAGCAGAACGATTGCGCCGGCGCCGACTTTTAGGATTTGTTTTGGAAGCGGCATTTTGACTTTTTCCAGTTTTCGCCGAGACGCCTCGGGCCAGATTATTTGCCGGAACATATCGAACGACCAGCCAACCAACCCCAGCCCCAGCAACAACAAGGCAAGTTTGCCATTGGCCACAACCAATTCGTCGTGCAATTGAATGGAACCGGGCACCACCAAAGCCGCACCAATTAGCATTCCAATAATTCCAATGCCAATTTTCATAAATGTCCTTTCACTTTTTTTGAATTCGCCATTGAGCATTTTAGGTTGACCGATTTGTTGGGCGGAAATTTGAAACGCATTTCGCACGCTCAATCCCAATTTCATTGACTGCTCGATTTCCTCGCGCAGATGAATTTCCAATTCCTCCAGCGGCACGGGCGTTTGAATTCCGGCGGCGAGCATTTGGCTGCGCCAGTCCGCGATGGCTTGTTCGAGGTCAAACATATTGTTCCTTTCTTAAGCCCGACAAGACGCCATGAATCAGCGTCCAATGTTCATGATGCTTGGCCATCGCCGTTTTGCCGTCTTTTTTGAGCGAGTAGTATTTTCGCTTCCGGCCGGTCTCGCTTTCGCCCCAGCGCGACTTGATCAGTCCCCGGTGCTCCATCCGGTGCAGCACCGGGTAAAGCATCCCGTCCGTCCAGTTCAGCTTGCCGTCGGAGCGGGCTTTGACTTCCTGAATGATGGCGTAACCGTAGCTCTCCTTCTTGGCCAGCAGCGCCAAAACCAGCGGTTCCGCCGAGGCGGCAACGAGTTCTTTGCGAATCATAGGGACACGATACATAGAGACTATATGTATGTCAAGCGGCAAAACCAAGTCAAAAGAAGTTCGTGCCAACTTGTGAGATTCGTGGCTTAATTTCCCCATGAACATTCTTTCCCCATGAACATTCAAGTGGCGGTGCTGTGCGACGCGGCGACGGACGACAACGGCAAGCTGAACCTGCTCGGCGCGTTCGACACGATTTACGCGCCGCAGATGCCGGCGGTGCATCCGCAGTGCGCCGTCGCGCTGCGCGCCACCTTCATGCCCGGCGACGAGGGCACGCGCAAGCTCACGCTCAATTTCATCAACGCCGACGGCAAGTCCATCATGCAGGGCATCGAGCTGCCCGTGCCGGTGACGCTGCCGGACGACGCGCATTTCCTCACGCGCAATTTCATCATCAACATCCAGCAGTTGAAGTTCGAGGACGCCGGCCTTTATTCCGTGGACGTGCGCGTGGACAATGAATCGCAGGCCAGCATCCCGCTCTTGGTGAAACTGGTCGAACGGCCGGTGGCGTGAGCGTTGGAGTTCAAGCTTTAGCTTGTTCCCAGTGCGCAAGCTAAAAGCTTGAACTCCAACGGTCGCCACTTTGGGCTTTGAACTTTCCGGCGCGACGATTATTTTTTGCGTATGAACGAACCGATTCTCCAGCTCGATTTGCCCGGCATCAAAAAAGTCCGCTCCGGCAAAGTCCGCGAAGTCTTTGACCTCGGCGACCGCTTCCTGCTCGTCGCCAGCGACCGCATTTCCGCCTTCGATGTGATCATGCCCAACGGCATTCCACGCAAGGGCGAGGTGCTCACGCAAATCTCGCATTTCTGGTTTGAGAAATTTGCCGCGCTCGTGCCGAATCATTTGCTTGCCGGCGCGAATGATCCGTTGCCGAAAAATTTGCAGCCGTTCGCGGACAAACTGGCGAAGCGCTCGATGATTGTGAAAAAGGCCAAGCCGCTGGCCATCGAATGCATCGTGCGCGGCTATCTTTCCGGCAGCGGCTGGAAGGAATACAAGAAATCGCAGACCGTCTGCGGCATCCCGCTGCCCGCCGGCCTGACCGAATCCGCCGAACTGCCCGAACCGATTTTCACGCCGTCCACCAAGGCCGAGGCCGGCCACGACGAAAACATTAACTTCGAGGAAGCCTGCAAGATTGTCGGCACGGAGCTCGCCACGCAGGCGCGCGACTTGAGCCTGATGATTTACAAGGCCGGACGCGATTACGCCCGCCAGCGCGGCATCATCATCGCCGACACGAAGTTCGAGTTCGGCCTGTTCGAAGGCAAGCTCATCCTGATTGATGAAGTGCTGACGCCCGATTCCTCGCGCTTCTGGCCCGCCGACCAATACGCGCCCGGCAAAGGCCAGCCGAGCTTCGACAAGCAGTTCGTCCGTGATTATCTCGAAACGCTGGCGTGGGACAAAACCCCGCCCGGCCCGCAACTGCCGGCCGACGTCGTCGCCAAGACGAGCGCGAAGTATCTGGAGGCTTACGAGCGCCTGACGGGTAAAGAGCTTTGAATTCGCTCGTCGAAGATTTTCTGCAATACCTGCGCCATGAGCGCGGGCAGTCGGACAACACGGCGAAAACCTACGCCGCGCTGCTCGGCAAATTCACCGCGTGGGCGGAAAAGGAAAAGCTGACGGATTGGAAGCAGGTCGGACTGAAGCAGCTGATGGCGTTCCTGCAACACGAGCGCGCACGTCCGCTCGCCGCCGAGCCGAAGGAATCCACGAAGCGCTTGAGCGGCGAGAGCGTTTATCTGGAAATCGCGGCGCTGCGGGCGTTTTACAAATTCGCCGAGAACGAAAAGTTATTGCCGGCGAATCCGGCGGAACACCTTTCACTGCCGCGCCGGTGGAAGCGGCTGCCGAAGGCATTGAGCAACGACGAAATCAAAAAACTGCTCGCACCGGAAAAGCCGGAGACGCCGGAAAGCTTGTGCGACCAGGCGATTTTGGAACTGGCCTACGCCTCCGGGCTGCGCTTGTCGGAATTGAAAAATCTGCGGCTGGAGCAATTGCATCTGGACGCCGGATTTATCAACGTCATCGGCAAGGGCAACAAGGAGCGCGTCGTGCCGGTGGGACGAACGGCGGTGGCGGCGTTGAATCGTTACATTGAGATTGGGCGGCCAAAACTGGTCACGACGAAATCACCGGCGAATGTTTTTTTGACCAAGCGCGGCACGCCGTTCGCGGCGGTGACGCTGTGGCTGCACATCAAGAATCGTGTCCGCCGCGCCGGCGTGGAGCGCAACATGACGCCGCATATGCTGCGGCACAGTTTTGCGACGCATCTGCTGGAGCATGGCGCGGACTTGCGTGTGATCCAAGAACTGCTCGGCCACGCGAACATCAGCACGACGGAGATTTACACGCACGTCACCGGCAACCGGCTGCGGGAGATCCACCGGAAATTTCACCCGCGGGCGTGATTATTCAAAGTCGTAAACCACGACTTTTTTCACGAAGGGTTTGACGCAGTGCGCGATGAACTCTAGGTGCTGCGGATGCGCCTGATAATCGTCTTGTGCCTGCTTGCTGGTGAAGACGGTGTTGAGCGCGACTTGGTAAGTCTGGTCCACGACGGGCCGCGCGCTGCCGACCATTTTGCCGATGTGAAAATGGGTGAGGCCGGGAATGTTCTTCAGGAATTTGTTCCCGCCAGCGATGACGGCATCCGCCGCGTCGGGTTTCGCCGGGTCCGTCCAGAAAATGACAACGTGTGAAAACATGATGCTTATTGAACAACAAAGGCGGTGGGACGCGAAGGCAAATTTTCAAACTTTCTATCGGCGGACGCTTCCGGCTAAACTCAACCATTCTATGAGCAAAATCGCACTCCTGTTTGCTGGCCAAGGCGCGCAAGTCGTCGGCATGGGCAAAGATTTGGCCGAAAAATTTCCGTCCGCGAAAGCGTGGTTCGACCGCGCCAACGCCGCGCTCGGCTACGACCTCGCGGGCATCTGCTTTAACGGGCCGGAAGCGGATTTGACGAAAACCGAAAATGCGCAGCCGGGAATTTTTCTCGTGAGCTGGGTCGCGTTTCAATTGCTCAAGGAGCAAGTGCCGAATTTGAAATTTGACGCGACGGCGGGATTATCGCTCGGCGAATTCACGGCGCTGACGGCGGCGGGCGCGATGAGTTTTGAGGACGGTTTGCGCGTCGTGCGGCAGCGCGGAAAATTCATGCAGGAAGCGTGCGAAGCGACCAAAGGCGGCATGGCGGCGATCATTGGCATGGACGAAGCGCCGACGCGCGAAGTCTGCGCGGAAGCCGGCGTGGTGCTGGCGAATCTGAATTGTCCCGGCCAGCTTGTTATTTCCGGCGAAGCGGAAAAAATTGCGAAGGCGTGCGAACTCGCCAAGGCCAGGGGCGCGAAACGCGCGCTGCCGCTGCCGGTGGCGGGCGCGTATCACTCGCCGCTCATGGCCAGCGCGCAGCCGAAGCTCGGCGCGGAACTGGCGAAGGTGAATTTGGTTTTGCCGATCGTGCCGGTGATTTCCAACGTCACGGCGTCGGCGCACGGAATGCCGGCGGAAATTTCCGCCAAGCTCGTGGAGCAGGTTTGCGCGTCGGTGCTGTGGGAAACTTCAATGCGCGCGTTGCTGGCGCAGGGTTTTACGCGGTTCATCGAACTCGGGCCGGGCACGGCGTTGAGCGGATTCATGAAGCGTGTTGATAAAACGGTGACGATGCTGAACGTCGCCGACGCGGCGAGCCTAGAAGCCACGGTAAAAAATCTTTGACACTAATTTCACGAATTAACGCGAATTCAATTAGTGCAAATTTGTGTTATTCGTGGCTAAACTTTTCAAAACTATGAGCCAACTCACCAATCAAATTGCCGTGGTCACCGGCGCGGGGCGTGGAATCGGCCGCGCCATTGCGTTGAAATTCGCCGCGGAAGGCGCGGAGGTTGTCGTCGTCTCGCGCACGGCGGAAAATTCCGAGAAGGTCGCGGCGGAAATCCGCGCGCTCGGCCGCAAGGCGTGGGCGTTCGCCGTGGATGTTTCCGATTCCGCGTCCGTGACCGCCGCCGCCGAGAAAATTTTGGCCGAGGCCGGCAAGGTGGACATTCTCGTCAACAACGCCGGCGTGACGCGCGACGGTTTGCTGATGCGCATGAGCGACGCGGATTGGGACACGGTGCTGGATACAAATTTGAAGGGCGCCTTTCTCGTCACCAAGGCATTTAGCCGCGCGATGCTCAAAGCGCGCGCCGGGCGCATCATCAACATTTCGTCGGTCATCGGCCTCATCGGCAATCCGGGGCAGTGCAATTACGCGGCGAGCAAGGCGGGGCTGATCGGCTTCACACAGTCGTGCGCGCGTGAATTCGCTGCGCGCGGCATCACGGTGAACGCCATCGCGCCGGGCTTCATCCAGACGGACATGACGTCGGAGCTGAAAGAGGAAATGAAGGCGGCGCTGTTGCAACAGATTCCGCTCGGCAGTTTCGGCGAGGCGGAGGATATTGCGGGCGCGGCGCTTTATCTGGCCGGCCCGGCGGCGCGCTACGTCACCGGCCAGGTGTTGACGGTGGACGGCGGGATGGTGATGTGATTTCAAATCTTAATCGCCGTCCGGTTCTTAATTTTGGCCAATGTTTTTGAGCGGATTGCGCTTGTGATTAGGATTAAGAATACGAAAAAGTGGATTCAAGGCTTGACGCGCAGGGCGATTTTAAGCTAGAAAAACAGGATAATTATGTCAGACAAACCTATCGAACAGCGTGTAAAAGACATCATCGTGGAACAGCTCGGCGTCAAACCCGACCAAGTCGTTCCGGCGGCCAAGTTTATTGAGGATCTCGGCGCGGATTCGCTCGACACCGTCGAGCTGGTCATGGCGCTCGAAGAGGAATTCGGCATCGAAGTGCCGGACGAACAAGCCGAGAAACTTCAGAGCGTCGGCGACGTGATCAAATACGTCGAGGAAAACGCCAAGTAGGCGAAATTTGAACCGCCGGGGCAGTTTAGGCTGGACACAGCCCGGACTGCCCCGTTTGATTTTGTCATGGCAAACAACTATACCGACCGTCGCGTGGTCGTCACCGGCATGGGCATCGTCACGCCGCTGGGCAACGACCTCGATTCCTTCTGGCAAAATCTGATCACCGGCCAGTGCGGGATTGATAAAATCACGGCGTTCGACGCGTCGGCGTATGACACGCAGATCGCCGGCGAGGTGAAAAACTTCGACCCGACGCCCGCGTTTCCGTCCCCCAAGGAAATCCGCCGCACCGACCGCTACTCGCAGTTCGGCATCTACGCCGCGTGGAGCGCGCTGAAAGATGCCGGGCTGGAACTCGACAAGGAAAATCTGGACGAAATCGGCGTGTTCCTCGGCTCCGGCATCGGCGGCCTCGCCACGACGAGCGACCAGCACAAAATCCTGCTCGAACGCGGCCCCGGCCGGATGTCGCCGTTCACCATCCCGATGCTCATTGGCAATATGGCGTCCGGCCTGGTCTCGATGTATTTCAACCTGCGCGGGCCAAACTTCGCCACCTGCTCCGCCTGCGCAACGGCCAACCACGCCATTGGCGAGGCCTGGCGCACCATCAAGGCGGGCGACGCACAAATCATGTTCGCCGGCGGTTCGGAAGCGGCGGTCATTCCCATCGGCATCGGCGGATTTTGTGCGATGCGCGCCATGAGCACGCGCAATGACGACCCGAAAACTGCGTCGCGCCCGTTCGACAAAGACCGCGACGGCTTCGTCATGGGCGAAGGCGCCGGCGTGCTCGTGTTGGAAGAATTGGAGCACGCCAAAAAACGCGGGGCGCGGATTTACTGCGAAATTTCCGGTTACGGCAACACCGCCGACGCGCATCATCTCACCGCGCCGTCACCCGGCGGCGAAGGCGCGGCGCGGAGCATGAAAATGGCGCTCCGCACGTCCGGCCTGAACGCGACCGACATTACTTACATCAATGCCCACGGCACCTCCACGCCGCAAGGCGACATCGCCGAGACGCAGGCGATCAAATCCGTTTTCGGCGACCACGCGAAGAAACTCGTCGTCAGCTCCACCAAAGGCGCAACCGGCCACATGCTCGGTGCCGCCGGCGCGGTGGAAACCGCCGTGTGCGTTCTCGCCATCAAAAACAGCATCGTCCCGCCGACCATCAATCTGAAAAATCCCGACCCCGAGTGCGATTTGGATTACGTCCCGAACACCGCGCGCCAGATGCCGGTGAACGCCATCGTTAACAACTCCTTCGGCTTCGGTGGTCACAACTCGACCATCGCGGCGAAGAAGTTTGCGGGGTGAAGTTTCAGGCGATTCGTTCCCAAATTTCTCTGTTGAATCCACCAACCACCTCCACTTTCCCTTTCGTCCCGGCACCATCGCCATTCACGCTGGCCGATCCGCCGGCGCGTCAAGGTATTGCCGGACGAACTGCGCCATTTTACCGATCGAGCAGGGCTTGGCCATGAAGTTGGCGCCTTCAACCAGCGAAATGTCCTTGCCCGCCATGTTCGAACAGTAACCGCTGGTGAAGATGACTTTTAAACCCGGCTTCTCAGCCAGGAGCAGTTCGGCGATCATCTCGCGCAAGGATCCTCATCTTCAGCCACCAGAAATGGTTTCGCGTCCGTGTTTCAATTCGCCATCGTCAGCCGGCGACAATGCCGACAGCAATTCCCTTTCGTCCGCGAGCCGGTTGTGACATCCTCCGGCCGTGACGCGCACGGAACAACTGCTGGCCGAACTCATCGCTTTGCCGAGTGTGAATCCTGCCTTCCTGCCGCCGCGCCATCCGCTCGCTGGTGAAAAAAACGTGGCCGATTTTCTCGCTGCCACCGCCGCGCGCGCCGGGCTGGAAGTGGAATTTCAAAAAGTTTTGCCCGGCCGCGCCAACATCATCGCGCGCCTGCTGCCAAAAGATAAAATCCGGCAGACCATCCTGCTCGCGCCGCATCTCGACACCGTCGGCGCGGCTGGAACGCAATTTATCCCGCAGCGCAAAAATGGCCGGCTGCACGGGCGCGGCGCTTGCGACACGAAAGGTTCCGTCGCCGCGATGCTCGCCGCGCTGTGCGAACTCGCCAACGCCAAATCGCGTCCGCTGGAAACGGAATTTGTCTTCGCCGGATTGATTGACGAGGAACACGCGCAGGCCGGCTCCCGCGCGCTGGCGGCGAGCGGATTCAAAGCGGATCTGGCCATCGTCGGCGAGCCGACCAAGCTCCAAGTGGTGACGGCGCACAAAGGCAGCCTGTGGCTGGAACTCGCCACGCGCGGGCGCGCGGCGCACGGCGCGACACCTCACCTTGGCCAAAATGCGGTGCACGAAATGGCGCGCATCGTGGACGTTTTGGAAACGGATTACGCGGCGCAGTTGAAAAAGAAAAAGCACAAACTGCTCGGCGCGGGCACGGTGAACGTCGGGACAATTTCCGGCGGCACGCAGCCGAACATCGTGCCGGACGGCTGTGTGATTTCGATTGACCGCCGCACGTTGCCGGGCGAAACGGAAGCCGGAGTGCGCCGCGAAATCGCCGCGCTGTTGCAGTCGAAAAAGCTGTCCGCCAAAGTTTCCAGCACCAAGCTCGCACCCGCGCTGCCGCTGGAAACGGATTTCAAACTGTCGCTCGTGCAAACTTTTTTGCGCGCAGCCGGCCAGAAAAAACCGTTGGGCGTGGATTATTTCTGCGATGCGGCGGTGCTGTCGGCGGGCGGGATTCCGAGTGTGGTGTTCGGGCCGGGCGACATCGCGCAGGCGCATACGGCGGAGGAATGGATTTCGCTGGCGGAACTGGAGCGCGGGAAAAACCTGCTGCTGCGTTTTCTGAATTCGCTTCCTTGAAGCAATTCATTTTTGTATTTTCCGCCGTTCATGGCATCAGAAAATTCCAAGACGATTCCGACGATTGACCACAAGCCGCACGCGGCGTTTTTCCGCCAGAGCGGCTGGCTGATGATCGCGACCATCTTCGCCGGGTTGATGGCGTATGGCGTGCATCCGCTCGCCAAAAAAATCTCCGAGTCCGAATACAGCATTTTCGGGACGATGCTGATGGTGACGGCGTGCATCCCGACGCTGCCGCTGCAAATGGTGTTCGCGCAGCAGACGGCGGGCGCGCTGGCGACGAATCGCGGGCGGCAGCTCGCGGGCATGATCCGGCTGGGCTGGCTGTGGACTTTCATCCTGTGGGCGGTGGCGGCGCTGGTCGTCTTGATTTTTCAAAAACAAATCGCGGAACGCTGGCAGCTCGACGGCCTGGAAATTTTATGGGTGACGCTGGCGGTGGTGCTGATGAATTTGTGGATGCCGCTGTTTTCCGGCGTGCTGCAAGGGCGGCAGGATTTTTTCTGGCTCGGCTGGGGCGCGATTGTCAGCGGCTTCGGGCGCATCGGCGTGGCGGCGGTGATTGTGCTGGCGTTTCATGGCGGCGCGACGGGGATGATTGCGGGCGGGTTCTTCGGTCTCGGCGCGTGGGCGGCGATTGGGATTTGGCGGACGCGCGATTTGTGGTCAATCAAGCCGGAACCGTTTGACGGGCGCGGGCTGTTCAGGCAGGTCGCGCCGCTGATGCTGGGCTTTGGCGCGTGCCAGTTTTTGTTCACGACGGACACGATGTATGCGAAGGCGTTTTTCTCCGGCGATGAAATGGCGGCCTACGTCGCGGCGGGAACTTTGTCCCGCGGGCTGCTGTGGGTGGTGCTGCCGCTGGCGACGGTGATGTTCCCGAAAATTGTCCAGGCGAACGCGAAGTCGGAAAAGAACAACTTGCTCGCCATCGTTTTGCTCGGCACGGCGGCGCTGACCCTTTGCGGCGCGGCGGCCTTGTGCATCGTCGGGCCGTTCGTGGTGAAGCTGGTTTACACGCCGGAATACGTCGCGGCGACGACGAAACTTCTGCCGTGGTATGCGGGCGCGATGATCCCGCTGGCGCTGGCGAATGTGCTGGTGAACGATTTGATGGCACGTTCAAAATTCAAGATCGTGCTGCCGATGGTGCTGCTGGCGCTGGCCTATGGCTGCACGCTGCCGTTCATGCTGCACAAATTTCCCGGACGCATGGAGGTGGCGCTGCAAACGCTCGGCGCGTTTAATCTATTGTTGTTCGGTGTCTGCGCGTGGTTCGCCTGGGGCGTGAAGGACAAGACGAAGAAGGAAAATTGAAAATAGAGGATGGAAATTATTTTCCGCCGCCGCCAGTCGCTATCTTCCATCTTCCATCTTCGCTTTTATGGCCGAACCGGCCAGCGGCTGTGGTGCGTTCAGCTTTCGGTAAATCCACCCTTCCAGCGGACGCAGCGGGCGGAGCAGTTTGTAGAACGGCGAATAAATCAGCCGCACGCGCACGACGGAAAGAAACATCGTCAGCGACGAGCGGCCGAGCGCGACCTTGGAACCCGCTTTGTCTGTCCACTCCGTCGGCACTTCGAGGATGCGAAAGCCCGCGCGCTTCATCGAGTAGAGCAGGTTGATGTCGAACGCCATGTCGGCGATGCGCAGCGCCGGATGGATTTTTTCCGCGACCTCGCGCCGCATCACCTTCGCGCCGCACTGCGTGTCACGGATGTTCATCCAGAACAGCGACTGCACGATGAAATGAAACACGCGGCTGGCGAACTGGCGGTTGCCCGTCTGCGACTGGTGGATCACCGCGCCCGGCAGCCAGCGCGAGCCGATGACGCAGTCCGCCGCGCCGGTTTTTTTGACCAGGTCCAGATACGCGTGCGCCGGCGTCGCGCCGTCCGCGTCCACGTAGCCGATCAAATCCGCGTGGCCGGCCAGCTTCAATCCCTCGATGAGCGCGCCGCCCTTGCCGATGGCCGCCGGAAAATCCAGCCAGCCGACGCACGGAAATTCCTGCGCCACGCGCTGCACCACGCCGAGCGTATTGTCGCGGCAGCCGTTGAGGACGACGACGAGCTGGAACGGGCCGGAATAGTTGCGCCCGAAAAAATCCGCGAACTCGCGCAGCACCGGTTCGATGCGCGCTTCTTCATTGTAAGCTGGGATGAGGAGCAACAGGCTGGACTCAGGCACGCCGATTCAGTAACACAAACCCGGCGTGCAGGCAATCTTGGGAAACATCCCTTTTCAGCCCCACAACTGCCGGTCCAGCGAACGGAACTGGATCGCCTCGCTGATGTGGTCGCCGGAAATTTTTTCCGCGCCCACCAGGTCGGCGATGGTCCGCGACACTTTCAGGATGCGGTCGTAGGCGCGGGCGCTCAAATTGTATTCTGTCATCGCGTGCTTCAGCAAATCGCGCGTCGGCTCGTCCAGCTCGCAAAACGACTTCAGCTCCCGCGCGCCCATCCGCGCGTTGCACGTCACTTTCGGCTTGCCGGCGAAACGCGTGTGCTGGCGCTGGCGTGCGGCGATGACGCGTTCGCGGATTTGCGCGGACGTTTCGCCCGGCTGCGCGGACGACATCTCGCGGAACTTCACCGGCGGCACCTCGATGTGCAGGTCAATCCGGTCGAGCAGCGGCCCGGAAATTCGCCCGAGATAACTCTGGATTTCGCGCGGCGAAGATTTTGATTCGCCCGGCATTTTTCCGTCCGGCGTCGGGTTCATCGCTGCCACCAACATAAATTGGCTCGGAAAAGTCATCGTCCCCGCCGCGCGCGAAATCGTCACGATGCCTTCCTCGAGCGGCTGGCGCAGCGTCTCCAAAACGCTGCGCTTGAACTCCGGCAGCTCGTCGAGAAACAAAACGCCGTTGTGCGCGATGGAAATTTCCCCCGGCGTGGGATTGATGTTGCCGCCGAGCAGGCCGGCGTCGCTCGCGGTGTGATGCGGCGCGCGGAACGGCCGCTGCGTCACAAGCGCCTGCCCGGATTTCAGCAGGCCGACGATGCTGTGAATCTTCGTTGTCTCCAGCGCCTCGGCCAAGGTCAGCGGCGGCAGAATCGTCGCCAGCCGTTTCGCCAGCATGGATTTGCCGGTGCCGGGCGGGCCGATCAAAATCACGTTGTGGCCGCCCGCCGCCGCGATTTCCAGCGCGCGCTTCACATTTTCCTGTCCTTTGACCTCGGAAAAATCGTGCTCGTCATCGGACTGATGCTCGAACAGTTTTTGCAAATCTACTTTCGTCGGCGCTATTTTGATTTCGCCTTCCAGAAACTGCGCCGCCTCGCGGAGATTTTGCACCGGAATCACGTTCAATCCGTCCACCACCGCCGCTTCCGCCGCATTTTCAACGGGAACTAAAATCCCCGTCTTTCCGTCCGCCCTCGCGCGCAGCGCAATCGGCAAAACGCCTTTGCACGAACGCACCGCGCCAGTGAGCGCGAGCTCGCCGACGGCGACAAAATAATCCAGTTGGTCCGTTTCAACCTGCTCGCTCGCCGCGAGCATTCCTAGCGCGATGGGCAGGTCGAAGCTCGGCCCCTCTTTTTTCACGTCGGCAGGCGCGAGGTTGATGGTGGTTTTGCCCATCGGAAATTTGTAGCCGGAATTGCCCAGCGCCGTGGAGACGCGATCCTTCGATTCCTTGACCGCCGTGTCGGGGAGGCCGACCAGCGCGATGAAGGTTTCGCCGTAGCCGCAATTCACCTCGACTTCGATGGCGTAGGCGTCAATGCCGTTGACCGCCGCTGAACAGACCCGTGCAAGCATCGGGAATTTATGCGCGAACGCGCGGCAAAGTGCAAACCGCATTTCCATTTAATGCGCGGCCGGGGCGCAGCGGCCAGCGCGACCGGCTCAAGTTTTTGGCCGCGTCACCAAGATGGTGTCAAACGGATGGTGGCTGCCGGCGCGGGGCATAATGAGCTTGGCGACGAGGCCGGTCCAGCCGGTCTGGTGGGCGGCGCCGAGGCCGTGGCCGGTGTCGCCGTGAAAATACTCGTGGAAAAGGACGTAGTTGCGGAAGTGCGGGTCGGCGGCGAGCTTCGGATAATTTTTCAGCGCGGGCCGCTGGCCGGTTTCGTCCTTCAGAAACAGCCGCGTGAGCCGCGTGGAAATTTCCTCGGCGGCCTCGTCGAGGTTCAGGAATTTGCCGGAGCCGACGGGACATTCAATCTTGAATTCATCGCCGTAGTAGTGGTGGAATTTCTGGAGCGACTCGATAAGCAGAAAATTCATCGGTAGCCAGACCGGGCCGCGCCAGTTGGAATTGCCGCCGAAAATGCCGCCCTCGGATTCGCCGGGCCAGTAGCTGACTTCGTTGATGCCGCCGCCGCATTCCAGTTGAAACGGTTTGGTTTCGTGAATCTTTGACAGGGCGCGGATGCCGTGGTCACTCAAAAATTCCGACTCGTCGAGCGCGCGGCGGAGCAGGCATTTCATACGGTGGCCGCGTAGAAGCGAGAGCAGGTGGCGCTTGCCCACGCCATGCTTCTGCCAGCGCGAAACGAGACCCGCCAGGTCCGGGCGGTGGTCCAGAAACCATTCCATGCGCGCGGTGAAATTGGGCAGGCATTTTAACAGTTCCGGCTCCAGCGTCTCGACCGCGAACAGCGGAACTAGCCCGACCATCGAGCGCACTTTCAGCGGAATTTTTTTGCCGTCGGGCAGACAGAGTTCGTCGTAGTAAAATTCATCCGCCTCGTCCCAGAGCGCGAGGCCTTCCTCGGGCAGCGCGCCGTGGCCGTCGGCGACGCCGTTGATGGCGGCGGCGATGCTCAAAAAGTGCTCGAAAAATTTCGTCGCGATGTCCTCATAAACCTTGTTGTGCTGCGCGAGTTCGAGCGAGATGCGCAGCAGATTCAAGCAATACATCGCCATCCAGCTCGTGCCGTCGGCCTGGTTGATGAAGCCGCCGGTGGGCAGCGGCTGGCTGCGGTCGAACACGCCGATGTTGTCGAGGCCGAGGAAGCCGCCTTGAAAAATATTTCTTCCTTGCGCGTCCTTGCGGTTGACCCACCAGGTGAAATTCAAAAGCAGCTTGTGGAAGACGCGTTCGAGAAATTCCACGTCGCCCATGTCGTGCTCGTCCTTTTCGCGGCGGTGCTTGCGATCCATCTGGAACACGCGCCACGTCGCCCACGCATGGACGGGCGGATTCACGTCGCCGAACGCCCACTCGTAGGCGGGCAACTGGCCGTTCGGGTGCATATACCACTCGCGCGTGAGCAGGTCGAGCTGCTGCTTGGCGAACTCCGCGTCCACCAGCGCCAGCGGAATGCAATGAAACGCCAGGTCCCACGCGGCATACCACGGGTATTCCCATTTGTCCGGCATGGAAATGATGTTGGCGTTGTTCAGGTGCGCCCACTCGGAATTGCGGCCGTGCTTGCGTTCGCGCGGCGGCGGCGGCTGGGTCGGGTCGCCGTTCAACCACGTCCGCACGTTGAAATGATAAAACTGTTTTGACCAGATCATGCCCGCGAGCGCCTGCCGCTGGACGGAACGGACATCGTCATCAACCAAACCGTGTTGCAAATCGGCGTAAAATTCATCGGCCTCGGCGATGCGCCGGGAAAAAATCGCGTCGAAATCGGCGAGCGGCTTCTCGCCGGCCTTGCGCGCGAGCCGCAGCCGGATTTCGCGCGAGCCGCCGGCGGGGATTTCCAGCTCGTAATGCGCGCACATCTTGGTGCCGGTGCGCTTGGGATTCACGGCGTCGGTTTTTCCATTGACCAGATATTCGTGAAACGCGTCCTTGAAAAAACCGGCGGCGTTTTCGTCGCCAAAAATGCGCCGCGCGTTCGTCTCGTTCTCGGTGAACAAAAGTTCCGGCAAAGTTTTTCCGTCATCGAGCGCGCCGGGATGAAACTCAAACGTGCCCAACTCCTCGTGCTCCACCACGACGGCAGAGCCGCCGCGCACGGCGCGCAATTTGGGTTTCGTGTGGTCTTTTTCCCACGACCAGGTGTTGCGAAACCACAGGTGCGGCAGCACCGAAATCGTCGCCGCTTCCGGCCCGCGATTGTGGACGGTCACGCGCATCAAAATGTCTTCCGGCGCGGCCTTGGCGTATTCCACGAACACGTCAAAGTAGCGGTCATCGTCGAAAATGCCCGTGTCGAGCAGCTCGAATTCAGTTTGGTCTTTGCCGCGTTTCGCATTTTCCTCGATGAGACGCGCGTAGGGAAATTCCCGCTGCGGATACTTGTAGAGCATCTTCAGGTAGGAATGTGTCGGTGTGGCGTCGAGGTAATAATAAATTTCCTTCACGTCCTCGCCGTGGTTGCCCTGCTCGTTGGTCAGGCCGAAAAAACGCTCCTTCAAAACCGGATCCTTGCCGTTCCACAGGCCGAGCGAGAGACAAAGCATCTGCAAGCCGTCGCTGACGCCGGCGATGCCGTCCTCGCCCCAGCGGTAGGCGCGGCTGCGCGCGTGGTCGTGCGGAAAATAATCCCAGGCCATGCCGCCGGGCGAATAATCCTCGCGCACGGTGCCCCACTGGCGCTCGGAAAGATACGGCCCCCACGCGCGCCACGGATTCTTCAATCCGCCGGCGGCGGCGAGCCGGGCTTTTTCAGCGATGACAGCGGCACACATCTCCTTGCTTTCTTTTAACCGTTTCTTGGCCGGCGGCAAGCCCGGAATTTTTCCGGAAACCGCGTTTCGGCCTTTTATTTTCAATCCTTTAATGCCGCCGGTGGTGGCGACAAACCGAACTTTCCGGCCGGGCGCGCGCCTTGACTTTTGGCCGGCCGACGCAATGATGATTACACGGATTCCCGTTTTTGCCAACGTCATGCACGAATTCAGCATCATGCAGGCCGCGCTGGAAACCGCCGGCGAAAAAACCCGCGCGGCGGGCGCGACGCAAATCCACCGGCTCACGCTGCGCGTCGGCGCGCTGTCCGGCGTGGTGCCGGCGGCGCTGCGGTTCGCCTTCGACGCGTTGAAAGGCGAATCGCCGGCGGCGACGGCCGAACTGGAAATTGAAAATGTTCCCGCCGTCGGCTGGTGCGCGGGCTGCGCGGCGGAATTTGACGTGGCGGAAATAAATTACGAATGCCCGCGCTGCCACCAGCCCAGCGGCGAGCTGCGGCGCGGCCGGGAAATGGATCTGGTGTCGCTGGAAATTTCCTAAACCAAAACAAATTATTTTTTATGTGCCAAGAATGCGGCTGCTCCAAACCCGGTCCCTACAAAATTGACGGCCGGCCAACCGAACCCCACACGCACAGCCACACGCACGCGGACGGCACGGTGCATACTCATTCGCATGACGAGCATGACCACGCGCACGGTCATCATCATCACGACCACGGCCATGATCATCCGCATCAGGTATTGAATTTGAACACCGGCATCCTGAATGCCAACGACCGCGCGGCGGAACAAAATCGCGGCGCGTTCAAGGCGTTGAATCTGCTGGTGCTGAACGTCGTTTCCTCGCCGGGCGCGGGCAAGACGACGCTGCTCACGAAAACTTTGAACGAGCTGAAAGGCCGGCTGCGCGCCGGCGTCATCGTCGGCGACCTGGCGACGGACAACGACGCCGCGCGGCTCCGCACCACCGGCGCGCCCGTGGTGCAGATCGCCACCGGCACGCTCTGCCATCTCGAAGCCGGCATGGTGGCCGAGGCGATGAAGCAACTGGATTTGCGCGCGCTCGATCTGCTCATCATTGAAAACGTCGGCAATCTCGTCTGCCCGGCGTCGTTTGATCTCGGCGAGGCCGTGCGCGTGGTGGTGCATTCTGTCACCGAAGGCGAGGACAAGCCGCTGAAATATCCGCCGATGTTTCATTCCGCCGATGTCGTGGTCGTAACGAAAACGGACATGGCGGCGGCGGCGGGTTTTGACCGGGAACTGGCGTTGAAAAACATCCGGCAGGCCAGCCCGCGCGCGAAAATTTTCGAGCTGTCTGCGCGCACCGGCGACGGCATTGCGGCGTGGTGCGATTATTTGGTGGCGCTCAAAACCGGCGCGGCGACGGCTGGCTAAAATTTGTCAGGCGGCGGCCGGCTGTTTTTGACGCCATTCGCGCAAGTGGGTCATGGCTTTTTCGGCGTCGCCGTCGAGGTCGGCCAGCGCCGCGACCGCGCCGGGCGCGTCCGCCCGGCCGGCGGCCGCCTCGACCGCCAGCATTTTTTCCGACAGCGGGCGGAAGCCGAAGATGACAAACAGCCCCTTCAACGATTGCGCGGCGCGCTTGAGTTCCGGCCACTGGCCGGCGGCGTGGAGCCGGTGGATTTCCTTGAGCCGGTCGGGCAGCTCGTTCAAAAAATCGCCGGCCATGTCGCCAACAGAAACGCGGCTTTGTTCGCGGCAAAGCTGCTCGAGCGGCGCGGCGTCAAAAAAATTCCCGGTGGCGGCGGGCGCGGGCGCGGCGGCGAGCAGGGCCTGGTAGAGCTGCTGGGTGGTGAACGGCTTGGGCAGGTAGTCGTCCATGCCGGCGGCGAGGCACCGCTCGCGTTCGCCGGCGAGGGCGTTGGCGGTGATGGCGATGATGCGGACGCGCGGCGCGAGGTTTTTTTCCACCTCGAGGTGGCGGATGGCGGCGGTGGCCTCGTGGCCGTCGAGCTCGGGCATGTTGCAGTCCATGAGGATGGCGTCGTAGCGGCCGGCGGAAAATTTATCCACGGCCTCGCGGCCGTTCTCGGCCCAGTCGGCGCGCGCGCCAAAACCGTCGAGCATGAGCTGCCAAAGCTTGCGGTTGAAGGGATGATCCTCGGCGGCGAGGATGCGGAGATTGGAAATGGGCGTGACCTTGACGGCGATTTCGCGCCGGATGGTTTCGGTGTCGCCGGGCAGGCGGACGGGGCGGAGGGATTCCGGTTTTTTGCCGGCGACGATGTTGACGAGCGCGTCGAACAGCGGCTGTTCACGAACGGGCTTGAGCAGGACGCTGGCGAACGGCGCAAACTCCTTCTGGTCGTCGCCCAGCATGGCGGCGGGGCCGGCCAGCAGGATGCACGGCACCCGGTTCTGGTCGGCCGTCAGCAACGGGCGGAGTTCCTCGCCCCCGAGCGCCAGCATCTCGTCGTCGCAGAGGACGACGGGCAGGATGGTCGCGCCCAGTTCGTGCTTGAGGTGGCGCAGCAGTTCCGGCGCGGACGCGATTTCGCGGCAGTCCATGCCCCAGCCGCGCAGGCGCTCGGCGAGCGATTCGCGGAGGCTGGCGTTGGGCGCGGCGATGAGCGCCTGCGCAAAGACCAGGCCGGGGAAGCCGCGCTCGATGGCCGGCTGCGGCGGCACGTCGAAGGGCAGCTCGAACCAGAAGGTCGAGCCCTTGCCGGCGGTGCTCTGGACGCCGATGCGGCCGCCCATCAGCTCGGTGATTTTTCGCGAGATGGCCAGGCCGAGGCCGGTGCCGCCGAATTTGCGGGACGCCGAGGTGTCAGCCTGCACGAACGGCTGAAATAGTTTTTTGATCTGCTCCGGCGTGAGGCCGAGGCCGGTGTCGGTGATTTCAAACCGCAGCTTGATGCGGCCGTGCGCGTGGGTCAGCGGCTGGACGCGGACGATGACCTCGCCCGACTCGGTGAACTTGATGCCGTTGCCGACGAGGTTGAGCAGCACCTGCCGGAGCCGGTCGGGGTCGCCGACCAACCGGTGCGGCACGTCGCGGCGGATGATGGCGGCGAGGCGGAGGTTTTTGCCCGGGTCGCGGGTCGCGGCGTTTTCGAGCACGCCGTCCACGATGTCGCGCAGGGGGAAATTTTCCTGCGCCATGCTCATCTTGCCGGCCTCGATCTTGGAGAAGTCGAGCACGTCGTTGATGACGTGGAGCAGGGCGTTGGCGCTGGCGGCGGCGGCGGCGGCGAACTCCTTCTGGCGCGGGTCGAGGCGCGACTGCGCGAGCAGCTCGACCATGCCGAGAATACCGCTCAATGGCGTGCGAATCTCGTGGCTCATGTTCGCGAGGAACTCGCTCTTGGCGGCGTTGGCGCGGTTGGCCTGGGCGGCGGCGGCGTTGGCCTCGTCGTCGGCGTGCCGGAGCTGGAGGTTCATTTTTTCCAGCGTGACCTTGGCCTCCTGCAGGGCCAGTTCCGCCTGCTTGCGCGGCGTGATGTTTTGGATGACGGCCTGAAACTCAAAATTTTTCCCGCCATCCCGGGCAAACCGCCGGAAGTCGCATTGCTGCCATTCGATGTGGTCGTCGGCGGCCACGGCGCGGCGGTCAAAAGTCCAGGCCGGACGGTCGTCCGGCAGAGCGGCCAGTTTTTCGCGCAGCGCCGCCGCCTCACCGGCCGGCAACTTCTGGAAAAAATCCGCGCCGAGCAATTGCGCCTCCGTCTGGGCGTAAAACTCACAGAAGGCCGGGTTCACAAAGGTAATTTTGCCGTCCGGCAAAAAGCGGCAGACCAGATCCGGCTGCTCGGCCAGCACGGTGCGCAGCCGGCGTTCGTTCTCCACCAGGCTGAAGCCCGCGCGCCGGCGCTCGGCGGCGAGGGCGGCGAGCAGCAGGTTGGCCGCCGCCATGATGCCAAGATAGCCGCCGATCAGCTGGAGCTTCGCCGGATTGTCGTCGGCCAGCCCGTGCCCCTGGAGCAGGAAATAAAAAGTCATGGCCGCCACCACCAGCGAGCCGGTGGCCGCCCCGCGCGGGCCGAACCGGAACGCGCCCCACAGCAGGAACGGCACGGGCAGGTAGGCCAGCAGGAAATTGTGGAGGCCATAGACAAACCACGCCGAAAAGGAGACCAGCGCGGCGGCGGCCAATCCCACCGCGCAGACCGCCGCCTCCAGCGCCAGCAAAAATTTCCAGCGCCACAGCGAAGGCACCGTCCAGACCGTGAAGACCGGTGTCAGCACCAGCACGGCCAGCACATTCGGCACCCACCAGTCCAGCAGGTGCGGGAACCAGAGCGCCCAGGAAAATTTATTTTCGCCGGCCAGGCCGGCGGCATTGGCGGCGGCATTGAAGACGGCGACCAACCCGCCGGCCACCAGCAGATATGCCGCCACGTCGCGCAGCCGCTCCTGTGAATCTTCAAACTTGAAAAGATGGCGCAGCACAAACGCGCCGGCCGCCGCCGCCAGCGTGCCGCCGACCGCCGTGGCCACCAGAAACCACCCGAACGGCACGCCGCCCACCAGCCCGAATAAAACTGCGCCCAGCGCGATGCCGGGCCAGAAGCGGGAGCCGAGCAGCAGCACCGCCGCCAGCATGAGGCCGGCCGGCGGCCAGAACAGGTTGGCCTGGTCGTAAGGCAGGGAAGTCCTCTTGAGCAGCAGCCCGCCCAGCGGAAACAGCGCCAGCAGCAACAGCAGGCGCGGTAGCGTCGGCACGATGGGTTGGGGCTTCGAACTCACACGCAACTTTTTTAGCAGATTTTTCCCGCCGCGCCTAGAGCTAACTGTCCGCTCCCTGCTGACCTCCGCGAAAAAAATCAAAACGGCTGGTGGTTCTGGCTATTTCATTATTCCATTCCGCCTGTCAAAGGCGGTTTTAAGAATGTCATGCTGCTCCTTGCGGTCTTCCGGCGTCCACCACGCCATTTTCCAGCGCCAGTTGGCCAGCAGGTTGGTCGGGGCATTGGCGGCCAGCGCGGCCTGATACGCCGCCAGCCGGAACTCGTCCTGCATGGCGACACCGTTTGGCACGGCATACGCCGTGTCCAGTGCCGCCCACAGTTCACGCGCCTTGAGCAGTTCGGGCGTTTCATGCGCCGGGTCTGCCGGTGGCACCGTGGGCGCGTCATACCGGGTTTTATCCATCCAAGGCAGCCAAGAATTATCCGCCGAGGCAAGGCCATAGCCGACCAGCCGATCCACAAATACCGCATTGCACATGGTGTTGAAACTGTGGTTGCGCCCGATCTTGAAATGATACTTGCCCGCGCCGGTCACGATGAAGGATTTATACACTCCTCCCCAAAAATCATGCACCCGGCATTGCGCCAGCGTGGGCTGCTTGTCCCATGCCGCTGCGTTGGTGACATACGGTTTGAGTTCCAGCAGATAATCGCGGTCTCGCTCTGAATTGCTGTGCCCGTTGTAATCGCAAAAATAGATTGAGACGCGGAACACCCCGTCCGGCAGTCCCACGGCAATCCACACATCCGGCCCGTCATAGCTCATCGGATACGCCTCGCCGTGGTCGTCCCATTCCCCAATCCGGCGATAGCCAATCAAGGGCGAATAGGGGCAGCGCGGGTCATCCGTCTTCACCCGGTTGGCAGCAATCCAATACCGCAGGCTGTCGCCTCCCGCATGGTGTGCGCCCATGTGGGGATCAATGAAGATCCGCCAGCCCCAGCCGATATTGTGGCTGAATGGTGCGGCAAAAGAACATAAGAAGCCATGCTGCCGCCCATACCGCCCCGACCAGTCGCCCAGCGTCCGCCAGTCGTCGCCCAGATACGCCGCATTGGTTGAATACGTCAGCGGAGGATTCCACTCTTGAACCGCTTCCGCCACCGGCAACGCTTTCCATTTTGGCAAAATCTTTTCTACTTCCAGATTTTTAACGGCTTGCAGCATCGCTGTTAGTTCCGCCAGTGTCGGCGGTTTTGCGGGCGTGGGAAATGTCGCGTCCACCGCCACATCCGGCAATTCGGGTTTCTCCACCGTTTTATGCAACAGCCGTCGGGGTTCCGCCGCGCGGAACAGGCCTTTGCCGTAGCTCGCTAGCCACGGACGAAAATCCGGCATCGGCAGAAACGCCCGGCCAAAGTCCGCCCCGCTCGTCTTGTCAGCGGACACCTTTTCCAGTTCCTCATAACCGTAGCCGGACAAGGCCAGCAGCCCGTGCTGCCGGAAATCCGCCCAGATCACCCCCGCATCATCTTCCGCCAGACAGGTGACATAATCTTCCGGCGGCACATCCTTGGGAATCGTCTTGGCCGACCAGCCTTTCGGCGGGCCACCCGCCCAGTTTTTCATCTTGTCCGCAAAATCCTTGCCGCGCCGGAATGTCCACGTCGCCCCGCTGTCCCGGCTCCACGCCAGCCCGCCATCCGTAGCCGCGTAAATGGTTCCGTCCGAGGTCACCAGCAAATCATTGATCAGCTTGGACGGCAGGCCGTAGCCCGCAAACGTGGGCATCACCTGATCTGCCAGAGGTGCCTGCCGCCAGTCCGTATAATCCGAATCCCGGCTCGCCATCGCAATCCCATTGCACTGTGTGCCAACGTAGATGTTGCCATTCGTATCAAAAGCCAGCGCACTAATTTGATCGCTGGGCAAACCCTGCCCCTCTCCGCCACTGTCAGTGGGGGAGAGGGTGGCCGCAGGCCGGGTGAGGTGGTTTTGCCCCTTTGTATAATGTTTCCACTCATCCTTGCCCACCTCATACCGTGTCAACCCTGCGCTTGTGCCAATCCACACATTCCCGTCCGTGGGACAGACAGCGATTTTGAAGACGCGCTCGCCAATGGGGCCGTGAGGAACATCATAATTGCGCCAACTTGTGCCATTAAAGACCGAGACGCCGTGGTTAAGATGACCGACCCAGATGCGCCCCTGCTTGTCCACCGCCACGGAATAGGCATAGTCATCCCCCAAGCCGTCTTTGGTGGTGAATTGCGTCCATTTCCCCTCTCCGCCGACATTGCCAGTCCGGCTCGGACCGGGGGAGAGGGACAGGGTGAGGTGGCTTTGGTTTCCGCTTTGCCCCGTTTCTGCATTCTGCATTCTTCCTCCTGCATTCGGCGCGTAGCGCCAAACCCCGTTGCCCTCCGTGCCGACCCAAAGATTGCCCATCCCGTCCCGTGCCAAGGACATGATGAATGAACCGGGTTGCGGAAATGTTTGCCAAGCAGGATTGGGTGCAGCATCGGCCACCAAAGCAAAAAACAAAGAACAAAAGATGCCGAATAATCGCTTCACACACTCATGTTTTTATCCGAAAAGCAAAGCTAGTTATTTATGGATCAAGCGGTGGCTTTGGCCCTTGATATTGCACTTTTATTTTAAGCGTTTCAAGGGATGCAGAACTTGCCCAAATGATTCGATTATATCCCTGCAAATTTACCCCGTCACTCAACGCATCTCGCACGGATATATTCGTTGCCTCCAGCGACACCTTTGTCACCCAATTGGCAGCGACAACTTCGCCCGAACCGATATCGTGAACATTTTGATTTGACAACCCCAAAGCCTTCTCACTCAAGAAATCCACATATTTATGAGCTGTGTCATTATATTTAACAGAGTCTAAAACCTGATTCATGGCATAATCTTTCTCGCTCAAAAGACGGCTGTCTATTATGTGGTAAATATGTTTGTTAGCCGAATCAACAACTATGGTCAGATTTTTGAACGAATTGGTTAAACAAAGAATAGCTGATTCGATATTGGTTGGCGTGCTTGACAGCGAAATGTTTTTTTCTAAAATGTAATCGGGGTATTTATTTTCAAAGCCTTCTTCTACCGTAAAATAAACACCACATATTTTCCCCGCCTTGCGTAGAAAAGTCTTTAGAGGCATATCTAAAGGCTTGACCTGATTTTCTCCGTAAAGCGAAAGGCTTGTTAAGGCGATAATTGATAAAAGAATCAGGCAAATAGTTTTTTTCATATTAGTCAGTAGTTTTATTTTTTGATTTGTGCATCATATTGATTATTGCCATATGACTTGCAATGTTGATGGTGGCGTATAAGAATATGTTCTATTTTGAATGGCAGGATTCAAACTAAACCCATCCACCTCCACATGGGTATTTAGAGGCTTAGTTCCAGTTGCATCAATCAGAGTTGGTGAATGTTTAGGCCAATTAACCGCCACCGGGTCGCTGGCATTATAAATTCCGTAGGAGTCGTCCCAGACGCCAACATTGTCGGTATATGCGCTGCCTGAAAGCGTTTGGTTTAGTGGATTGCCATTTTCAGTAATAATAGAACCGTCATAAAGGTCGCCACAAGCATTGCCAAATTGGTCAACAACACTAATACTTTGTGGCGTTATAAATGCTGTAACTAGCGCAACATTCGGGGGAATAACCGACCAGTCTGCTGGTGTAGTTGTTGAATTCAAGCATAGATTTTGGCCGGCCACACTTGTGCTATAAAATTGTGGATGCGGTGTTCCGACAGCCGCCGGGATAATAACAGTAGCCGTTTTCGTATCACTGCAACCGGTTACGTTATCTGTGGCCGTGACATAGGTGTCGCCCTGCGCCGTGCTTTTATCCGTGCCAACCAAATCAAATGTTTTGGTTCCATTTCCCGCATTCATTTGAAAATTTGACAGTTTTATGTGAGGCCCAGGCGTCAGAGCCACATTGCCAATTTCGCTGCTGGGACAGGCCGTAACAGTTATATGCTGCGTCCGGTCATGGCCGTTTGCGCTGATGCCAACTCGTTGAAGGTTGTTCATTGAAAGGCTGACGTTTATTACAGGGACTGTGAAATTGGTGCTGCCAGAAATGTTGGTGGTAAAGCCGCCATTGCAATTCGTCCCCTGAAACGTCACATTTACCGTGACGGTAATGCCGTTGTTCCCGGCTGGCGCGTTGCTCCAAGTCCAGCCCGTGCCACCATTTCCATTGGTCGGAAAGCAGACGCCCCCGCCAGAGGCGCTCCATGACCAAATCTGGTTGGTGATAACTATTTCACAACTGTCACTGGTAGGATTGGCCACGCCGGCAGTAATGGTTACGGAAGGGCTGCTGCCAAAGCAGACCGGAGATATGGCGGACAACGTGAAATTGGTAAAAGCCGCCGCGCTGTCCGCATGCGCCATGCCGACTGGCAAGATCACCGATGCCAACAACACCATTCCCAAAAGCGCTGCAATCGGCTTCTTGCTTCGATTTTTTTCTTTCATATTTTTTTCACAAAAACTGTCTTCCCATATCGTAAAGCCACCCGAGCATTTTTTACATTCACCACTTTCCCAAAAGACCGATTCAAGTCCAAGTTGGTTAAGGATCAAGCGGCGACCTTGGACCCAGGTATTGCACGGTTGTCTTTAGCGTTTCAAGCGAGGTAAAGCTTTTCCAAATGATTCGATTATATCCTTGCAAATTAATACCGTCACTCAATGCATCTCGCACGGATATATTTGTTGCGTCTATCGAAATGAAGGCCAGCCAATTGGCAGCTGCAAAATCACTGTTAGCGTATATGGACTCGTTTGACAACCCTGGGACTCTCCCATTTATGAAATTGACAAACTTATTAGCTTTTCCTTGAAATTTGGCAGAATCCATGACTTGATTCATGGGGTAACCATTTTTCTCTAAAAGCCGGATATCTACAATATGATAAATCCGCTTATCCGCCATATCGGCAATCACTGCAAGATTGGCAATAGAATTTGTTAAAGCAAATATGGCTGATGAAATATTAGTTGGCATATCAGTCATTAAAACCTTTTCCCCAAACGGAAACTGTGAATTTTGCTTTTCATAAGCGCCCTCAACTGTAAAAAACAAGTTGTATCTTTTCCCGGTTGTTTTAAGAAATGTCTCAAATTGTATATTTGATGTGTTGGATTGCTCTTCGCCTAAAAGAGAATAACCGGCTGAACATATTAGAAAATATATAAAGTAAATATATGATTTTTTCATTGGTATATTAAATATTTATTAGTTTTGTCCAAATATTATTGCCATATAAACTGAAGGTGTGCTGGAGGAGTATAAATACATGTCCGCGCGAATGGTTTTAGGTCAAATATGCGATCCACGGTAATTGTTAAAATATCATGCGCTGAATTACTGTGGCCTACCGATGTCGTATTGGTAGGCCAATTAACTGCGATTGGATTACTTCGGTCATATATACCTAAAGGAACGTTGAAGCCGGCGTTGTCAGTATAAGCGCTCCCAGAAAGTGTTTGGTTGAGAGGATTCCCATTTTCAAGAATATCCGAGCCATCGTAAAGGTCTCCGCAAGCATTTGTAAATTGATCTACAACAGGAATTGTTAATGGAGCATAATAGTAAGTAGCCACATATACGTCAGGCGGGCCAATCCCCCACGCCACAGGCGATGTGTTTGAGTCTGTGCAAAGATTCTGAGGTTGCACATCACCATTAAACGGCGGGGGATTCGTCCCAATTGCCGCCGGGACAATTACCGTGACCGTTTTCATATCATAACAAAAAGTTGCGTTATCTGTGGCCGCGACATAGTCATCGCCCGGAGTCGTGCTCTTATTCAGGCCAATCAAATCAAAGGTTTTGGTTCCGCTTCCCATGTCCACTTTAAGATTTGTCAGGGTTATGTGAGTGCCATGTGTCAAAGCCACGTTGCCAATCTCGCTGCTGGGACAGGCCGTAACAGTTATATGTTGCGTCCGGTCATGGCCGTTTGCGCTGATGCCAACTCGTTGAAGGTTGTTCATTGAAAGGCTGACGCTTATTACAGGAACCGTGAAATTGGTGCTGCCAGAAATGTTGGTGGTAAAGCCGCCATTGCAATTCGTCCCTTGAAACGTCACATTTGCCGATACGGTAATGCCGTTGTTCCCGGCTGGCGCGTTGCTCCAAGTCCAGCCCGTGCCACCATTTCCATTAGTCGGAAAGCAGACGCCCCCGCCAGTGGCGCTCCATGACCAAATCTGGTTGGTGATCACTATTTCACAACTGTCACTGGAGGGATTGGCCACGCCGGCATTGATTGTCACGGAAGGAGTGCCACCAAAGCAGACCGGAGATATGGCGGACAACGTGAAATTGGTAAAAGCCGCCGCGCTGTCCGCATGCGCCATCCCGACTGGCAAGACCACCAATGCCAGCAACACCGTTCCCAAAAGCGCTGCAATCGGCTTCCTGTTTCCCATTTTATGTTTCATGTTTGATTATATTTTTGAAATATTTGCCACAGAAAAAGTGCCAAAGAACCGGGCTGTATGGAGGCATGGCTTTCCTGTTGGTCTGGAATACGCATCTGCCGTTCGCCCAAAAACTGTTGTCCGCTGTCCATAATAGGAGTCTCACCGCTGCTATATTTCAACTGCTCTGCCAGTTTCCCGAAGCAATAATGTCAACTTTATATGCCTGCCATAATTCATTTGCAAGCACTTTTAACAGGTTTTTGATTTTCAACCGTTCCGTAACCAAGTCGGGCTAATGGCTGGTTTTGTCCAGTTATCTGCCACCTGTCCCACGCTTTTGGACACTTGCCGGTAAAATGTCGAATTTTGGCCATTTTTCTTACAAGGACGGTGACGGACCTTCCAAGGTCGGTCGCTAACCTTCAAAGTTGGATGATGAATCTTCAAAGGTTGGTCACGCAACTTCCAATTTCCCTGACGAAACTTCAAAGGTCGCTCATGAATCCTTGAAGAAACATGACGCAACTTGGAAGGTCGGTGACGGAACTTCAAAGGTCGGGCATACAACTTCCAAGCGGCATCATCAAACTTCCAAGGTCGGTGACGGAGCGGCAAAGAAAAATGACGAAGGCAGAATGGCGAATGAAGCTGATGAGGCAGGCCGGAACCTGCCGGGGAAAATTCCGACAAAAGCCAATAATTCACACATTTTTGGTTTTCGCCTTACCATCGGTTGTTGTGAGCATGACAATAAATAGTTATGATTTCATAATACCTGTAAAGCCATTCTAATATGTTGGCACGGGGGCTGCTAACAATTTCACGGAATCCAAGAAAGTTGAAAATAGTTATGCCTCAAGCAAAATTGAAAGTGCTGCGGAATTTTTACAAATATCCCGGCCCACAACTGGTCACGTTCGCGACGAATGTGTCCGTCAACCTCGACCCGGGCACATTCTCCAACCTGGCCGTCTCCCCGTCGCAACTCAAGCTCATGGCGGACGACCTGAATGCCAAACTGGCGGCGATGATCACTGGCGGCACGGTGGAAACGGCGGCCAAGAACAGCATCTTTGACGCGCTGACGGATGCGTTGAACCGCGACGCCAACTGTGTGGAGGATTTTCCGGG
>Ga0316222_1000244_pt1 | contig 88058 bp, 78 predicted proteins | sample TBH18011metaG_FD_206008 | JGI IMG/M metagenome (GOLD analysis project Ga0316222, IMG submission 206008) | Freshwater microbial communities from Trout Bog Lake, Wisconsin, USA - TBH18011 | ecosystem: Environmental > Aquatic > Freshwater > Lake > Hypolimnion/Profundal zone | place: USA: Wisconsin...
TTGTTGGCGGCAACCGGTATTGATCCAGAATGGACTGCCAGCGGGATGCTGATTTGTAAAAATCCGGATTTTGCCGAGGCGGTGCAATGGTGTACGCAGCATGGAGTGGCTTGTCGAGAAGCGCCAACGGATAAATTGGCGGAATTGAAAACTGATTTTCAGCAACCACTTTGGTTGCCGGAGATTGCTCAAATTCGTAATCCAAGGCTGTTGAAATCATTATTGGCCTATTTGCAACGCATTGGGGTGGTTTTGATAGAAAATGCTGAAATCAGCAAGCTTGTGGTGGAAAATAGGCGTGTCACCGCGCTTGAAACCAACCGGCAGCGTTTTTCCTTTGAACAGTTGATAATTTGTACTGGCGCATGGACGGCTGGTTTTTTGCATACTTTGCTGCCCAGTATGGCAGAGGCTTTACCGATTCAACCGGTCAAAGGACAGATGCTGGTGTTTGAGGCCAAACCGGATACCTTGGCGCAGATGGTACTGGATGGCGATCAATATTTAATTCCGCGCCGGGATGGCAGAATACTGGCAGGCAGCACAGTTGAGGCGAGCGGTTTTGATAAAGCCACCACTGCAGTTGCCAAAGATAAGCTGCAGCAATTTGCTACCGATTTACTACCGGTTTTGCGGCACTATCCGGTGATTCATCATTGGGCCGGGCTGCGGCCAGGTACGCCGCAAGGTGTGCCCTATATTGGTCGGCATCCCGATTACGACAATGTCAGTGTTAACGCCGGGCATTTTAGAAACGGTCTGGTGATGGGGCCGGCTTCTGCTAAATTATTGGTTGATTTAATTTTGGGGCGGCCTACTGATGTTGATCCCAAATCTTATGCTTTGGAACGATAGTGGTTTTAATCGTAGCGTGTGCTTTGCTGATAAATATCTCTGGAGGGATGAGGCGCCGCCCGTTGGTCGGCACATCTACATGGGTTTAATATTCGTCATCCTACGCTGAATAGTAACGTTTTTTTGCACGTTTTCAATGTTTGAATGGGTTACCATAACAAATCATCAGGAATTTGAAAGGCTGCGTAAGGGTCATCTGCGGCAGCGATTTCGTGGGTAGCTTGATTGAGCACCACCACGCCGCCGGCATCACGGATTTGGATTTTTTTAGCAATTTCAGTCGGTACGATGTTGTAACTGCGTCCGATGCGAATAATACCGGCCCTGCCGTCTATTAAGGCCTCTCTAACTTTGTGCGACACATAAACCGATTTTACTTTTTTGTCATCGGTAAATTGATAAGCCAAGCCGTGTTCATCTTGGGCAATGCAATTAAGTTCGACAATTTGTTTAATTTGTGCGGCCAAGGCTTTTTGTTCTTCGGCTAGTTTACGCAATTGGTTAAGCTCTTTGTCTCGTTCCAGCTGTTGTAAACGCGCTTGTTCGACATCGAGTTTGATTTCATCAACAATTTCAACGCCGTTATTGCGTTGCTGTTTGCTCTGTTTGCGTTTTTCAGATTTCACCTGCTTAGCCTTGGCATCGCTGGCAAGACCGGATTTAAGCAGTTGTTCCTGTAACGACAAGGTTTGTGGTTTTTTCATGGCTGGCGGGTTAAATAGGAAGTGACGATTGTTTTTGTTGTCGAAATTCACGCATATCCACATTATCGACGCGGTCGTAAATTTCTTCAACGGTTAACGTTAAGTTGATCGACGTAAAGGTGACTGAGTCGCCAATATAAAAATACTCAGGTAGCCAATGCCGGCTTTTTCGTAAAACCTGAACAGCGACAATATCCTGTTCGATCAGCACATATTCACGTAAAGAAGGCATGTTAATATAGCGAATAAGCTTTAGCGTGGTGTCGAATTTTCGGGTGGATTTGGATAACACTTCCACAATAATCACCAGCGATGCCGAATAAAAATCATCGCCTGAGATTGTATTGCAATCAACCAAAACATCAGGGTAAACATAGTCTTTACCCATGCGCACTCGCGTGTCGGACATAAAAGTAGCGCAAGGACTTCCCTCTAAATGATTGCCGAACTTACGAAAAATATTACCGGAAATAAAGCTATGGTTATGGGATGCGCCAGCCATGGCGTACACAAGGCCATCAATATATTCCCGCTTAACAGGCGAAAAACTTTCTGATTGTAAATAGTCTTCTTCTGTTATGCGATTAGCTTGTTCAATGGCTAACATATCAACCTCGTATTAGATTTGCTGGAATAATGGTGCTTAGTAGTTCGCCAAACCTATAATGACGGTTAATGGCTACCCATCTGATGTCGGGGTATTCTGTCAGAGGACGCCGTGAATACATCCCTGTAGGCTTGAGTCGGCATGAGCCACAGGGAAGTGGTAAATGCGGCTATTGCAGGAGCAGAGCCGTTCCATGCCTCCTAAACCTCTGACAGAATACGCCGGCATCAGATCAGCCTATCCGTCAAAAATAGATTGGTGGACTACTAGTGCCCCAATATCTTAGCTGTAAAATCCTGCCACCATTTTAACGGCTGGCTCAGCGGGGTGCTGCAACTATCATAGCCTTGGTATTCCAGACCTCTAAACACCGAATCACGCAGCCATTGATAAGCAGCTGGTGCGCTTTGCTTTAAGCGTTCCGGTATCAGGATGTATTGGGCTAGCAGTTCCGCCAACTTTTCTTGGGTATTGCCATCATACCGGCCTTGATTGACTTCCGCCAGACTCTCAAAGGCTTCAAACCACTTGGACGGCCACAACGCCAGTTTGGCGTCGGCAATAATTTTAACGGTGTCGGCGTCATTGGATATTTTTCGGTAACGGTTAAAAAAATACAAATCGTCCTGACCGTTCCAGAAATGAAAATTATCAATGGTGTGGGCAATTTCATGCACCACGATAGGCAAGCGAAAATCTACCAGATATTCCAGGCCGATGTCGCGGTAAGAGCCTCCTTCCTTACCTTTATCAAAAGCCTTGATAGTGAATATAATTAAATTTTGTCCGCTGTAGACTTGCGCCACCGTTTGTTGGCGAAAACCAAAGCCCGGAACAAAGGTCAAAGGATGTGTGTGATCCTGCCAGATACTGGTATTGTAATCGTCTGGGAAGGCGTCGAGAATCAGCGTTTGCATGGCTGTTGGTTTATCGGCTATTTCCTGAGCCAGGTTGTCGGTAGGCTTGGCTTTGCTGATGGATTGTCGTAAAAATGGTGGAATTTTACGAATCGCTTTTTCAAAAATCCGCAGATGATCGGCAGTGAAGCGCGGCATTAAATAATCATCGTCACGCTTATAGGTGTCACTGTGTTTAATGATTGTTTTGGTGTCGTAAAACAAAGCCAGCGCCCGCCAGGCGGCATCTTGATCATCCCAATATTTTTCCAGTACGCATAAGTCAGGCGAGGTATTGTTCGCGCAAGTTTTACGAAAATCCGCCAAATTCTCAAGGTGGTCGGTATTTTTGTGATCGGTTAATACTGCAACGGCTTGTTTGCGGAGTTCTGGGTGATTGAGTTCATAAAAGCGAATGATTGCCGCCAATTTTTCCAGCGGGGTAAATTGCTGCAAACTGTTGGCGCATAATAATTCGTTAGTTTGCGACAGGGTAAAGAAGCGGTTCTGGAAAAGCGGCTCAGGCTTAACATCGGCAACGGTTGATGACGGAAAAGCGAATGCCAATAGGCTGCTTAGGACAATAGCGTGTGCTGATAGTCGATAAGGAAAGCTCAGCAAATTGCTTTTGCCGACGCACAGAGTTTTCGCCAGGAGAACCCCGCGAGCTTGATCAGCCGGCATACTTGAGCGTTTTAACGGCTGGTGTCCAGACCCATTGAATCCCATAATTTTTGGATGAAACTGTCATCCTTATAATCGGCCATTGCGGTGCCGTTAGGATAATTGAGTTTGTAAATACGTTCAGCATCGGCAGCCAGATCGGGCAAGCCCAGTTTTTGATAGCCTTCCTGCATGATTTGTAAGGCGACAGGCACCGCAGGGGTACGTTGAAATTCTTTGATGACATGATTGGCGCGATTGACGGCCGCTTCATAAGCATGGCGGCGCATGTAAAAGTCGGCGACATGGATTTCATACATTGCCAGATTATTGCGTAAAGCCACCATACGCTGTTTAGCATCAGCCGCGTATTGGCTATTTGGAAAACGCCGGGTCAGGTCTTGAAAATTGTCAAATGCGTCACGGGCGGCGCCGGGATCGCGCTGAGAGGAATCCGTTGGTAAAAATCGATCAAGAAAGCCGATGCCGCGATTATAATTGACTAGGCCTTTTAGGTAATAGGCGTAATCAACGCTAGGATTGCGGGGATGAGTTTTAATAAACCGATCCGCCGCCGCCAAAGCCGCTTCGGGATCGTCGTTTTTATAATAGGCGTAAGCAACATTAAGCTGAGCTTGCGGCGCATAATCCCCAAAAGGATAGCGAGCTTCCAGTGCTTCGTACAATGCCACGGCCTTTTGATAACTTTTTTTATCCAACGCCTCTTTGGCTTGATCGTGGAATTTTTTTTCATCCCAGCCGGCGTACTCATCCTCTTTTTCTTTACTGGTAGGCGAGTCTTTGGTTAAAGATTCAATAGTTTCACAGCCTTGCAACATCAAGGCCAGAGTGGCTATAAAAATAGATTTTACTAAAAGTAATCGCATACGAGAGACAAGACGTTGTAACATTGCGGGTTTTTTGCGGCTCAAGGCAGCATTCAGATAGTGAGTATAACTTAAAAACGACTATGACGATATTAACGGCAAGGGTTCCTGAAGAACTGGCAGGCATGAGATTGGACCAATGTTTGGCGGAGATGTTCCCGGATTATTCGCGCAGCAAGCTGCAAACCTGGATTAAAGCAGGGCGAGTACAGGTAAATGGGGTGGCGCTGAAAGGGCGCGAGAAGCTGGATGGTGGCGAAGAAATTGAGCTGGATGCCGAAGCGGAAGTGGTATTAGACTGCGATGCGGAAGATATTCCGTTGGATATTATTTATGAGGACGACTCTTTATTGATCGTCAACAAACCGGCTGGTCTGGTGGTGCATCCGGCGGTTGGCAACTGGCACGGCACTTTGGTCAATGCCTTGCTTAATCACGATGCCGAGTTGAATATTTTGCCGCGGGCCGGCATTGTGCATCGTATTGATAAAGAAACTAGCGGTTTGCTGATGGTCGCCAAAACTTTACAGGCGCATAATAGTTTGGTTGAGCAATTGCAGGAACGTAGCATCAACCGTGAATATCTGGCGCTGGTGAAAGGCTGGATGACGGCAGGCGGTACGGTTGATGAGCCTATCGGTCGGCATCCGGTGGATCGTAAGCGCAATGCGGTACGTCGAGACGGTAAGGAGGCCGTGACGCATTACCGTCTGGAACAACGCTTTAAACGCCATACCTTGATTCGTGTGAAACTGGAGACCGGGCGCACTCATCAGATTCGGGTACATATGAGTCATATCAATTATCCGTTGGTGGGCGATCAGGTTTATGGCGGCCGCTTTCAAATGCCTGCCGATTGTAATCCGGCCTTGGCGGAAGCCTTGCGAAATTTTAAGCGACAGGCCTTACATGCTACCAAACTGGGGCTGGAACACCCGGAAACCGGCGAATATCTCGAATGGGAACAGCCTTTGCCGGACGATATGCGGCACCTTTTGACGGTGATGGCGGAAAATGAACTGGATTAAACCTGATTGGTTTGTGCCTGCTCATGTCCATGCGGCGGTTACCTTGCGCTGTGGCGGTGTCAGCAAGGGGGGTTACGCCAGCTTGAATCCGGCTGCGCATGTTAATGATGATCCTGTTGATGTTTCGGTTAACCGGCAACTCATTAAAGAGCGTTTGAAATTACCGTCTGAGCCGGTTTGGTTGCAACAGGTGCATGGGGTGCAGGTGGTCAAGGCCGATCAAGTTAGTGGTCTGGCCCAAGCTGATGCCAGTTATACCGATCAACCGGGGGTTGTTTGTTCGGTATTAACCGCCGATTGTTTGCCGGTGTTATTCTGCGGCGATCAAGGTCGAGTTATTGCCGCCGCCCATGCCGGCTGGCGCGGGTTGCAAGCCGGGATACTCGGTGAAACACTAAAGCATATGAGTTGCCGGGATGTGCAGGTTTGGTTGGGGCCGGCAATTGGCCCGGCGCATTTTGAAGTTGGTGAGGAAGTGAGAACTGCTTTTGTTAGTGATAATCCCGTGGCTGCCAATGCGTTTCAGGCCACGCTGTCCGACAAATGGTTGGCAGATATCTATCAGTTGGCGCGCATCACGCTGCTGGAACACGGCGTGACACAGATTGACGGTGGCGGCTTTTGCACCGTTGCTGATTCGCAACGTTTCTACTCTTACCGCCGAGACGGCGGCGCTACCGGCCGGATGGTCAGCTTGATTTGGAGCGATACATTTTGAACACATTGTGGTTTATTATTTTGTTTACAGCCATCGGCGGGGTGCTTAGTGTTTTGGCGGCCAGTGTTTTTTTGTTGTTGCCGGATAAATGGCAAACCAGAGTGCTGCCGCATGGCGTGAGCTTTGCAATTGGCGCATTGTTGACCGGCGCGTTTTGCGGTCTGCTGCCGCAGGCGTTTGCGGAAACGCCGGTGGCTGAGATGCCGCAATTGTCCGCCACGATTATGATCGGTATTTTGCTGTTTTTTACCTTGGAAAAACTGCTGGTCTGGCGGCATTGCCATGCCCAGAGCTGCGAGGCGCATGGCGAAGATTCGCATCATGCCGCGCATCACCGGCATAGCCATAACCATCCCAGCCATCAAGCCGTGCGCCCGGCTGGTTTGTTTATCATCTTGGGTGATAGCATTCACAACTTTGTGGATGGGGTGCTGATTGCTGCGGCTTTTTTAACGGATATTCAGTTGGGTATTGTCACTAGTTTAGCGGTGGCAGCCCATGAAATTCCGCAGGAAGTCGGCGATTTTGCCATCCTGCTGCACAGTGGTTATAGTAAAGCTAAGGCATTGTTCTACAATATTTTGTCTAGCCTAGCTACTGTAGTCGGTGGGGTATTGGCGTATTTTAGTTTAGGCAGTCTGCACGGTCTGTTACCGTATTTTCTGACTCTAGCGGCTTCCAGCTTTATTTATATCGCAGTGGCTGATTTAATTCCTTCCTTGCACCAAAAAACCGATATGAAAACTTCTTTATATCAGATCGGCTTTATTTTGGCTGGGGTGGGATTGATCTTGTTGATGCAAGAGATTGCGCATCGGGCGGAGTAATGCTTATGTCAGGATTCTCTGGTTGCAGCCTACCCGGTAGCCCTGTATTGTTGCCACAACATAATTTTGCTGGTTGAGCTAACATGATCGAAACCCCTTTGAAAAAACTGATCCTGGTCGATGGTTCGTCGTTTTTATTCCGCGCTTTCCACGCAGTGCCGCCGTTGAATAATGCCCAGGGTCTGCCCACCAATGCTATTTACGGGGTTTCCAACATGCTGCGTAAATTGGTGAGTGATTACGATACGCCTTATTTTACCGTGGTGTTCGATGCGCCGGGAAAAACCTTTCGGCATCAGTTATATGATCAATATAAAGCCCATCGTCCGCCTATGCCGGATGATTTACGCGTACAGATTGAGCCGCTGCATGAACTGATTAAAACCTTGGGTTTGCCTTTGATTATCGAACACGGGGTGGAAGCCGATGATGTGCTGGGCAGTTTGGCGCAGAATGCGGCAAGACAGGGTTTTCAGGTGATTATTTCCACCGGCGATAAGGATATGGCGCAACTGGTCACCGAGCAAATTACCCTGGAAAATTCAATGACCAATACCATGCTAGACATAACCGGCGTGGAAGAAAAGTTTGGGGTCAAGCCGACACAGATTGTCGATTATCTGGCCTTGATGGGGGATGCCGTGGATAACATTCCCGGCGTTCCTAAAGTAGGCCCCAAAACCGCCGCCAAATGGCTGCAAGAATATGGCGATTTAGACAATCTGATAGCTAATGCCGATAAAATCAAAGGTAAGATTGGCGAAAATCTCCGCGAAAGCCTAGCGCAACTGCCGTTGTCTCGCGCTCTGACGACCATTAAATGCGATGTGGCTTTGCACTACACATTGGATCAATTGAAACGGCGGGAACCGGATATTGCCGGATTAAAACAGCAGTTGGGTGCGCTGGGGTTTACCAGCTGGTTGAAAACCTTGAATGGGAAAAGCGAGCAGCCAGTGTCGGCTACGTTTGTTGCCAAACCGGCAGCGCCGACGGATAAGGATTATCAGACTATTCTTAGTCAGGCGGATTTCGAAAACTGGCTGGATAAACTCAAGCAGGCAGAACTGTTTGCTTTTGATACCGAGACCACCAGTCTCAATTACAGCGAAGCTGAAATCGTTGGAGTATCGTTTGCAGTAGAAGCTGGGCAGGCCGCTTATTTACCTTTGGCGCACGATTATCCTGATGTGCCGCAGCAACTGGATCGGCAAGCGGTGTTGGCGGCCTTAAAACCATTATTGGAAGATCCTAATCATGCAAAATTGGGCCAAAATCTAAAATACGATGCTCATGTGCTGGTTAATCATGGTATTTATTTGCGTGGCGTGCGTCATGACACTATGCTGGAGTCATATGTGTTAAACAGTACCGCGACCAAACATAATATGGATGATTTGGCTAAACATTATCTGGGGGTGACAACCATTCATTATGAAGATGTCGCCGGAAAAGGGGTTAAGCAAATCGGTTTTCAGGAAGTGGCTATTGAGCAGGCCAGTGAATACGCTGCAGAAGATGCCGATATCACTTTGCGTTTGCATCAAACCCTGTCACAGCAGCTCAGTCAGCATCCACGCTTGTGGGATTTATATACGCAAATTGAAATTCCACTGATCGGCGTATTAACCCGCATCGAGGAAAATGGGGTGCTGATTGATAGCGATATGTTGGCGCAGCAAAGCATGGAATTGGCTAATCGGATGCTGGGGATAGAGCGGCAGGCTCATGATCTGGCAGGTGGGGTATTCAATATCGGCTCGCCCAAGCAGATTCAGGAAATTCTGTATGATAGGCTGAAACTGCCGGTTTTGAAAAAAACCCCAACTGGACAACCCTCTACCGATGAGTCGGTCTTGCAAGAGCTGGCGGTAGATTATCAGCTGCCTAGGCTGATCCTGGATTTTCGCAGCATGAGTAAGTTAAGGTCAACCTATACCGACAAGTTGCCGCAACAAATCAACAGCAAAACCGGCCGGGTGCATACTTCCTATCATCAGGCTGTCGCCGCTACCGGACGGCTTTCTTCTTCCGATCCTAATTTGCAAAATATCCCGATTCGTAGCGAAGAAGGCCGTAAAATCCGGCAGGCTTTTATTGCGCCGCCAGGTTATAAAATCGTTGCTGCCGATTATTCGCAGATTGAATTGCGCATTATGGCGCATTTGTCAGGTGATGCCGGCTTATTGGCGGCATTTTCCCAAGGAGTTGATGTGCATAGTGCCACGGCGGCCGAAGTGTTTGAAGTGGAGCTTGACCAGGTGACGCAAGATTTGCGGCGCTCCGCCAAAGCCATTAATTTTGGTTTGATTTACGGCATGTCGGCTTTTGGGTTGGCGCAACAATTGGGTTTACCCAGAAATCAGGCGCAAGCCTATATTGATCTGTATTTTAGCCGCTATCCAGGGGTTAAGCACTATATGGACAGTATCCGCGAACAGGCTAAGCAACAAGGCTATGTCGAGACTATTTTCGGCAGACGCCTCTATTTGCCGGAAATTAATGCCCGAAACGCGGCGCAACGCCAATATGCGGAACGTACCGCTATCAATGCGCCTATGCAAGGTAGTGCTGCGGATATTATCAAGCGGGCGATGCTGGCCTGCGACGCCTGGATTAGCGAGAACCGGCCAGCGGCAAAAATGATCATGCAAGTGCATGATGAATTAGTGTTTGAAGTGGCGGAAACACAATTGCCGGAGTCTGTCGAAACCATACGCGGTTTAATGTCTAATGCAGCCACTTTACAAGTGCCTTTATTAGTGGATGTCGGCTGGGGCGAAAATTGGGATCAGGCTCATTAGAATTTAGATAACCGGATAGGATGTGCTTCACGGCTTAACGCATCTTTATGACACTACCATTTGAACCATTCATCCAGCATATGATGAATATCGTCAATCCCGGTTTTTTTCAGTGCCGAAAATAATTGGATGGTGACCTCAATACTGACTCGGCCTAAATCGTTTTGCACCTTGAATAAAGTATTTTTAGCGGCACCATAAGTCAGCTTATCGGCTTTAGTCAGCAGAATGTGGATGGGCAGTTGGGCGTGTTCACACCATTCCACCATTTGCCAGTCAAATTCTGTCAACGGATGGCGGATGTCCATCACCAGCACAATGCCGCATAATGCTTTGCGGTCATTTAAATAAGATTCCATCATTTTTTGCCAATCTTTTTTAATCGACTCAGGTACTTTTGCGTAACCGAAACCGGGTAAATCAACCAGTTTACGTTTGTCGTCTATCGCAAAAAAATTAAGTAATTGGGTGCGGCCAGGGGTTTTACTTACTCGGGCTAAGGCTGTTTGTCGCACCAATGTGTTGATTGCACTGGATTTTCCAGCGTTGGAGCGACCGGCGAAAGCAATCTCCATGCCTTGGTCTGGCGGAGCATCCTGTAAGCGGGGCGCGCTATTGATGAATTTTGCCTGATGATATATTGGATTCATCTCTATCTCGCTTAGTCATAATAAATCGGTTAGAATCCCAGCTATTATAGCGTCTGTTGTTATGCGGGCTGCTTTACTTTGAGATTGTATCCAGACAGGACCCAAAATGATTAGAAAACTGCTGATTGTTTCCATTTCTTTAGTGTTGACAGCAAGTGCCGGCACTGTGTTGGCCCAAGGTAGCGCCGGCAAAGCTAAAGCCGCCTCATGTGCCGGTTGTCACGGTGAAGACGGCAATAGCCAGATGCCCGGCTTCCCAAAACTGGCAGGGCAACATAAGGGCTATTTGGTTAAACAATTACAGGCGTTTAAAAGCGGTGCCAGATTATCGCCGATGATGGCACCGATGGCGGTAGGTTTGGACGATCAAGCTATTGAAGAGATTGCCGATTACTATTCCGGAATCAAGATTTCTGCTAATCCTACTTTGGTTTTACCTGATAGTGATGACGATGATGCTGTTGCCAAAACCGGCGAACAGAAAAAAAGCGAGTTACAGGCCTTGGTTGCGCAAGGTGGCGATTTATATCGCAACGGCAATCTGACCACCGCTGTTTCGGCTTGCGTCGCTTGTCACGGCCCATTTGGTGAAGGTAATAGACCGGCATCTTTTCCTGCGTTACATTCCCAGCACCCGGATTATCTGATAAAAACCTTGAGTGATTTCAAATCCGGGGCGCGAGCTAAAAGTCGTGAGAATATGATGCATATGATCGCAGCTAAAATGACTGAACAAGAAATCAAAGCGGTCGCTTATTATGTTTCAACCATAAAGTAAGACTGGGCTGAGCTGGTAAAATTTGATAAAAATCAGCGCAAAATAAGCTCATGAATGAAATTATCATTGCCACCATCATGCGGCCAACCGGTGAAACCGGGGTGCAGACGCATTTTAATTGTTATCGCGGCTATCTGAGCGAACAACAAATTAAGCACCAGTTAATTACGCCGTTTTCTTATTATAAATTTCTGGTTTATCCGATTTTTGCGGTCAGAAAAATTCTGAATAAGCTTAATGGTGAAATCAGCGTGTGGTGGTACCGGTATTGGCATGGCTTATTTTTAAGACTAGCCTTACAGCAGCGCTTAAAGTCCGGTGAGGATTGCGTCGTTTATGCGCAATGCCCTTTGGCTGCCGATGCCGCGCTTCGCGCTAGGGTTTCTGCAAGGCAGCGGGTGATTATGGTGACTCACTTCAATGTGTCGCAAGCCGATGAATGGGTTGGTAAAGGGAAAGTTCGGCTAGGCGGCAAATTATTTCGCGCCATCCGCGAATTTGAAGCCAGAGTGCTGCCTTGCCTGGATGGACTGGTTTATGTCTCCCGTTTCATGCAAACCGAATTGCGTCAGCGTATTCCAGCGGTTGCCACGTTACCGAGCATAGTCATACCCAATTTTTTACCAGACCCAGGTGTACCGCAAACGCAGTCAATTACCGCCGATTTGATTAATATCGGCAGCCTGGAGACGCGTAAAAATCAACAGTATTTGCTGGAGATTATCGCGGCGCTACGTGAACAGGGTACGGCTTTAAGCTTAACGATAGTCGGGGATGGCCCGGACCTAGCCATGTTGGAAGCCAAGGCGCACGAACTGGGGATTAGTGATTTAGTCAATTTTGCCGGGTTTATCAAAAATGCTGCGCCGCTTATCGATACGCATAGGGCTTGTATTCATGTCGCGACTATCGAAAATCTGCCGGTGACGCTGATCGAAGCCATTGCCCGTGGCCGCCCGGTATTTGCCGCTGCGGTGGGCGGGGTGCCGGAAGTATTGGCTAACAATGCCGTGGGCTTAGCCTTGCCGTTGGCGGATGCAGCAACGGCTGCGCGGATAGTCGCCAAAGCCATCAGTAATCATGGATGGATGGAAGCCACCGGTCAAGCGGCGCGAGAACGTTTTCTTAGCACTTATGCCAGTGCTGTTTGCGGCAAAAGACTGACCAGTTTTCTGCAAAATGTCGTTGATCCGGCAAACGATTAGGATGCTCCATGCGGATAGTCTTTGATGCCTATGAATTAGTACCCGGACAGGGAAAAAGTATCGGCATCTACATTTATGCAAAAAATTTGCTTAAAGCGCTGGTGCAACAGCTTGACGATGATACGGATACGGAAATTATCGTGCTTGCTAATGCCGGCAATATTGCCGATTTCAGCTACTCGCATAAAAATGTAAAGGTAGAGATTATCGGCGTTGTGCCCGGCAAGCTGAAGCGTATAGGCTGGTTGTTTGGTGGCGCAGCCTTAAGGCTGAAAAACTTAAAAGCCGACGTATATTTCTCGCCTAAAGGTTTTTTGCCGAAAGCGTTAAAGTTTTTTTCACCGGGCATTAAAACTGTATTGGTGATTCATGATTTAATTCCGCTTTGGTACAAAGAACATTATCCCGGTCAATTTGGCTGGTTGGAAGAGCTGTTTATCAATACCTCCATAGTGTCCAGCGCAAAAACCGCCGATAGCGTCATCGCTATTTCGCAAGCAACCGCCGATGACATTGCACAACGCTTGGGCAGAACCAGCGGGGTTAGCGTGGTTTATAACGGCGTAGCGATCACCCAGCCCGGCCCAAGACCGTTTGCGCAACCTTATTTATTTGCTATTGCCTCAACATTACCCCACAAGAACGCCGCAGGCGTCCTTGCCGCCTATCAAGCGTACCGGCAGTGCAGCCAGGCACCGCTGCAGCTGATCCTTTGCGGTATTGCCGAACCGAATCAGGAAGGGGTGATTGCGATAAAAAGATTAGATGAGCCTAGCTTGCATAGCTATTACGAGTATGCGGAACTGTTTATTTTTCTGTCCTTAGCCGAAGGTTTTGGTTTTCCGCCGGTAGAGGCCTTGGGGCATGGTACACCAGTAATTTGCAGCGATATTCCGGTATTGCAGGAAGTCAGCAAGGGATTGGCAAACTATGTGCCGGCCAATGAGCCGCAACAGGTTGCCAAAAAAATCGTTGAAGTTTTGACTCAGGAAAATACAGAGGCTATGAAAGTCGTTAGAAAGGCTATTTTGGCTGAATTTAGCTGGAGTGCTTGTGCTGGCGGGGTCTTAAGGGTAATAAGAGGATTTTGATGTGCTGGCTTCGTTTTTTATAATGCATGTCGCACGATAACAGCTATAAACTGTTGTTCTCACACCCGGAGATGGTTGAGGATTTGCTTAAGGGATTTGTTAAAGAAGAATGGGTGAGCCATTGCGACTTTGATACCTTAGAGAAAGTCAGTGGTAGCTATGTGACCGACGATCTGCGGGATAGAGAGGATGATATAATATGGCGCATCCGTTGGGGTGATGATGAGTGGCTGTATGTGTATTTGCTGCTGGAATTTCAATCCACTGTTGATCATTTTATGGCGGTGCGTATTCTCGGCTACCTTGCTTTGTTGTATCAAGATCTGATTCGTACCAAAAAACTGGGCAAACAAAATCTGTTGCCGCCTGTTTTGCCTTTGGTTCTTTATAATGGCGAATGCCGCTGGAAAGCACCGGTAGAATTGGATAAGTTGATTCAACCTGCACCTATCGGACTGGAAAAATACCGGCCACAGCTTAGTTTTCTGTTGCTGGATGAAGGATGTTATGCGGTTGAGGACTTTACTGGTCTCAAAAATTTGGTAGGGGCTTTGTTTCAACTTGAAAATAGCCGAACAGATCGCGATATTCAGCAAGTACTAAATCATCTGCTGGATTGGTTAAACTCTAAGGCAGAACAGGAGGGCTTATCAAGAGCCTTTAATGTTTGGTTTAATAGGGTGTTACTGCCACGAAAAATCGTCGGCACCAATTTTAAAGAATTTCACTCTCTGCAAGAGGTACAAACGATGCTATCAGAAACAGTTAAAAACTGGAAAAAAGAAGGCTTACAAGAAGGCATCATGCAAGGTCGTCAAGAAGGTCGTCAAGAAGGTCGTCAAGAAGGTCGTCAAGAGGGGTGGCAGCAAGGGCGGCAGGAAGAAGCTGCTAAACTATTTTTGTTATTACTGGACTCTAAATTCGGAGCAGTGAGTCTGGATTTACAAACAAAAATACGCCAGGCTAGACCTGAAGAAATTGAGAAATGGACTGCACAAGTCTTTCAGGCAGAAACCCCGGAAGCGTTACTCAATAGTTAGCCACCGCCTGTGTGTGTTCCTAGACATTCAAGTGTAGGGTGGGCAATGTTTTTCTTTTAGTCATTTAGAATCAATAGCTTAAATTTAGCGGGGTTGCAAAAAGCGCGCCCACCCTTGGCTGAATTCAAATGTTATGCCTTATGAGTTATCCGATGGATTTATTGAGCGGAAATTTTGAAGAGAGGCTGAGAGCAGGCATCTCCTTTGCTTGGGGCGTATTTTCGAGGAAGGTAGGTTCGGATCATTCTCATCAATAACAGAAGTTTAGGAGGTATGGACGGCTATTTTCTCCTGCAATAGCCGCATTTACCACTTCCTTGTGGCTCATGCCGACTTAAGCCTACACGGAATGTATTCACGGCGTCCTCTGACAGAATACCCCGGCATCAGATGGGCTTCGATAAGAATACAAACTCAACAGTTAGCTGAAATCTATGGGAAAGGGTGCGTTTTTAAGTTTCCTCCGCCTGATCCACCAATGCCGCAATCACCAAATCACCGCTGACGTTCAAAGTGGTTCTGCACATATCCAAAAATCGGTCTACCCCAAGAATTAACCCCATCCCCTCTGCCGGAATACCCAATTGTTGGGTCAGGATCATGATTAAGGGCAACGAGCCGCCCGGTACGCCAGCGGTGCCGATGCCGGCCAGAATAGACATCAATACCACTTGAATCTGTTGCCCCAGTGATAAATCCACTCCATAGACTTGCGCCAGAAACAGCACGGTAATGCCTTCAAACAAGGCTGTGCCGTTCTGATTAGCGGTTGAGCCTATGGTTAATACGAAACGTGAAATTTCCGGCGTCAGCTGTAGTTCTTGCTCCGCCAACTCCAGTGAGCGCGGCAAAGTGGCGTTGGAGGAGGCAGTGGCAAAGGCGTATAGATAAACTTCACGGCATTGCCGGAAAAATGTCAGCGGGGCGATTTTGGAATAGCAACGCAGCAGCAAGCTATACACCACAAACTGTTGCAACAGCAGGCCCAGCACCACCACCAGCATGTAAAAACCCAGTGCCACTAAAATGTGGTGTCCAAATTTGAAGGTGGATTGAAACACCAGCGCAAACACCGCTGCCGGCGCAAATTTCATCGCAGTGTCGACAATCAGCAGGCAGGCGGCATAGATTTCTTCCAGTACTTCGATGAATCGCGATGTTTTTTGGCGGTTGCTGATTGCCAGCGCCGCGCCAAAGGCTAAGGCGAAGAACATCAGTGCCGGCATTTCGCCTTCCAGCGCCTGGGTAGCAGTAGCAAATGGATTTTTCGGGATGATTTCCAGTATAGATTGAACTATGGGTTTGGCTTGCGCGGCGTTCCGCTCAATGTTAAGTAGTGCGGCGGTATTTTCGGTGAGCTTTGAAATGTCCAGCCCGACGCCCGGTTTGGCGATATTGACTAACGCAACGCCGATGATAACCGAGGCTGAGCTGGCTAAGACAGTAAAGAACAGCGTGTGTTTTGCAACCCGGCCCAAGCCATGATGATTGCAGAGCTGATAAACGCCCAACATTAAACCGCTTAGCACCATAGGCACGACGACCATAAAGATTAAGCGCAGGAATATTTGGCCTATCGGCTCAATAGCATAGCGATTAATGAGTTGTACGGTTTCGGATTGGGCGTAATCGTGCAGGATTAAGCCGCTGCAAGCGCCCAGCAGTAGGCTTAGCAGTAACTGTTTATGCGTTTTCATCTGTCTGGTAACCGTGCTGCTCGAATGGTGAAGTGGGTATTGTTCTCTACTGGGAGATCAGTGGTTCCATCATAACCCAAGAAAGCCAAGCAGGCGCGTACCGTGTTTTCCAAGCTGAAGCTATGCGCTTTCAGTAGCCTCAACGAATAGCGGTCTTCGCATTAACAAAATTACCAGCAAGATAGCCGGTAGGCCAATGATGGCGGAATAGATAAAAAAAACATCATAGCCAAATCTAAGTGCCACATCGCCGGAGAAACTGCCGATCAACTTGGCCGGCAAGGTCATTAAAGAACTGAACAGTGCATATTGCGTGGCAGTGTAAGCGGTGTTGGTCAGGCTGGATAGATAAGCGATAAATGAAGCCGCGGCAATGCCGCCGCTAAGATTGTCCGCGCTGATCACGCCGGCCAGCAGGGCGATACTGGGTTTAGTAGAGGCCAGCGCGGCGAACAGCAGATTGGTTGCTGCAGCCAGTATTGCGCCTAACAATAATGGCCGCATGATGCCGAAGCGTACCACCAACATGCCGCCTAAGGAAGTGCCGATGATAGTCATAAAAAATCCGAACACTTTGCTGACATCGGCAATTTCTTTTTTACTGAAGCCCAAATCCAGATAAAATGGTAATGCCATTACCCCCATGGCGATATCGCTGATTTTATAAATGCCGATCAATAATAATATCCAGATGGCGGTTTTGCCGTTGCGCTGAAAAAATTCCACAAAAGGGCTAATAACTGCATCCGAAAACCATTTTAAAAAGCCGGCCAGTATCGGTGTGGCCTTATCGACGCCTAAAGCAGACTCAATTTTTTCTTCAATTGCCTTGACTCTGCTGTCTTCGTCATGATTGGGTTCAGATAGAGAAAGCGTGGTGATTATGCCTACCAGCATGGCTGCCGCCATGACCTGATATGCGGTTTTCCAGCTGCCGTATTCAGCCAGATACAATACGCCGGCGCCTGCAATCAGCAGCGCTAGGCGATAACCGAAAACATACATGGCGGCCATGGCGCCCTGATATTTTGCGGTGACGGCTTCAATACGATAAGCATCGATGGCTATATCTTGAGTAGCAGAACAAAAAGCAATTAAAACAGCCAGAAAGGCCACCTGCTGCAAATGTATATGCATATCAATTTCACTAATGCCCAATAAACCTAAGGCAATGCCTATTTGTGCCAATAGCATCCAGCTGCGGCGTTTGCCGAGCAGGCGATTTAGCAGTGGCAGTGGTAGTCTGTCTACTACGGGTGCCCAAAAAACTTTAATAGAGTAAGCAATGCCGACCAGGCTGAAATAGCCGATGACGGATAAGGAAATCTGTTCGTCCGCCAGCCAGGCGGAGAGGGTGCTGGAAACCAGCGAGAAGGGTAAGCCTGCGGAAAAACCCAGCAGGATCATGCCCAGTACTTTCGACTGGGCATAAACCGAGAAAGCGCTACGCCAACCGGCGCTGGATGTCGACATGCGCTTTCCCTAATAAAATTACAGCAAATAGGTAATCGAAAGATTCGACGTTTTAACCATTAATGGCGTAATGGGTAAAAATACTCGCTGCATAACCCAGCGCAATCACTGGCGTCCATTTTAAGTGACTGAAAAAGGTGTATTTGTGATTGGACTGGCCCATCAAGGCTACACCGGCGGCGGAGCCGACCGAGAATAGCGAGCCGCCGACGCCAGCAGTCAGGGTTACCAACAACCATTGATAGAGATCCATATCCAGATTCATGTTCAATACCGCAAACATGACCGGAATGTTATCGACAATCGCTGAGATGATACCGACCAGAATGTTGGCAGTGGTCGCGCCTAAGCCGTCATACATTGCGCCGGACAACAATTCCAGGTAACCGATATAGCCCAAACCGCCTACAGCAAACACGACGCCAAAGAAAAACAGCAGGGTATCCCATTCTGCTTCTTTAACTTTTTCAAAAATATCAAAACGTGCGCCGGTGGTTTCGTCAGGGAATCTGACTTTCAGGTAATAGCCATAAAGCATCAGTACCGATAAGCCCAGCATCATGCCCATGAATGGCGGCAAATGCAGGAATTGTTTGAAGCTGACCGCAAAAATAATCGTCATTAAAAACATCAGGCAAACGGTTACGGCGCCGGGTTTTAATTGTACGGCCGCTTCGTTGGTGGCCAGCGGTTGCCCGGCAGGTATGGCCTGAGACATGAAGAAAGCAGGCACTACAAAGTTTACGACGGAAGGAACGAAGAGCTTGAAGAAGTCAAAAAATTCTGCATAACCGGCTTGCCACACCATTAAGGTGGTGATGTCGCCGAATGGGCAAAAAGCGCCACCGGCATTCGCGGCAATAACCAGATTAACGAAGCCGACAGAAACGAATTTTTCGTTATCGGCGCCGACTGCCATTACCACTGCACCGACCAGCAAGGCCGAAGTCAGATTGTCAGCGACTGCTGAAAGGAAGAACGTAATAATGCCGGTAATCCAGAAAAGCTGTTTATAGCCAAATTGCTTTCTGATCAGCCATGAACGTAAGGCTTCAAAAACATTACGCTCAGCCATGGAGTTGATATAGGTCATCGCTACCAGCAAAAACAGCATCAGCTCAGCATACTCTTTCAAGTCATGTTCAAAAGCTTCGTGCAGTTCGCCGCTAGGGATGCCGGCATCGCTGGCTAATATAGCAACGTGCGCCCAGATGACGGCAGCGGCAAAAATCACAGGTTTGGATTTACGCAAATGAGTAAATTCCTCCGCCATAACAAAGCCATAGGCTACCAGGAAAATCAGAACGGTATAAATACCCCGCTCGGTTCCGGTTAATCCCAGACTCTTAAACTCTTCGGCCATAGCCATTTCCGGTATCAAAAGCAGACCGGCTAAAATTAACAGTAAGCGCAACAAGGCAACCCCCTTCCAGAATCTTTAAGTTATAGTTGTTATCAAACAGTGTAAATCAATGTAACATGGTATCATTAGATAATTATTTTTGTCATTTAATCCCTGTCTGTATACTATCAATTGCCTGAAATTTAAGCGGCACATCAGCCTACACTAGCCCAAATGTATCAATACAACAACGACGACCAAACCCTGATAGAAGAACGGGTTGCCCAATTTAAAGGGCAAACCCAGCGCTTTTTAAGTGGCGAACTGGCACCTGACGCATTCAGGGCTTTACGTTTAATGAATGGTCTGTATATACAGACTCATGCGCCTATGTTGCGAGTGGCAGTGCCTTATGGTTTATTGTCCGCCAAGCAATTTAGGAAGCTGGCTGAAGTCGCTAGGCGATACGACAAAGGTTATTGCCATTTCACCACGCGGCAGAATGTGCAATACAATTGGCCGGAGCTGGACAAGGTGCCCGATTTATTGGCTGAGCTGGCGACAGTGCAAATGCATTCTATTCAAACCAGCGGAAATTGCCTTAGAAATACTACTTCCGATCATCTGGCAGGTGTTTCGATTGATGAAATCGAAGACCCTCGGTCATATTGTGAAATTATCCGGCAATGGACTACTTTGCATCCAGAGTTTGCCTATTTGCCGCGTAAATTTAAAATTGCCGTGAGCGGCTCTGAGCGTGATAGAGCTGCCGTACAGTTGCACGATATTGGCGTCTATCTGGTCAAAAATGAAAATGATGAAGTGGGTTTTCGGGTATTGGCAGGCGGTGGTTTAGGCAGAACACCTATCATCGGTCAGACTGTCAAGCCCTTCCTCGAGAAAAAACATCTGCTTTCCTACCTGGAAGCCATTGTTCGGGTTTATAACTTGAATGGCAGACGTGATAACAAATATAAGGCGCGTATCAAAATTCTGGTGAAGGAAACCGGCATAGAAAAATTTACCGCCATGGTTGAACAAGAATGGCTGCGGATTCGTGACGATTTATTACTCAGTGATGAGCGTATTGCCGAAATACAGACCCATTTCACGCCGCCGCCGTATAAATTGCAAGCTGAAGGCGACAGTGGTTTAAGTCAGCATCTGGCTGACGACGAGAGTTTTGCAAAATGGTTTAAATTCAATACAGTAGCGCATAAAGTGGTTGGGTATCGGATCGTGTTCGTTTCCCTGAAAGCACCCGATTCCCCGCCCGGCGATATTACTGCCGATCAGCTTGATGCGGTTGCTGATTTGGCTGAGCAATACAGTTTTGCTGAAATCAGAAGTACGCATCGGCAAAATCTGGTGTTGGCTGATGTGCAACAGGCTGATTTATACCCACTCTGGCAAAAACTGGCGGCATTAAAGCTGGCGACGCCTAATATCGGTACAGCTACCGATATGATTTGCTGTCCTGGGTTGGATTTTTGCGAGTTGGCTAATGCAGGTTCAATCGGCGTGGCCAAAGAAATTAATGAGGCGCTTGATGATATGGATTACCTGCACGACATCGGCGATCTGAAAATTAATATGTCTGGCTGTATGAACGGCTGCGCCCACCAAAGCGTTGGGCATATCGGCATCCTGGGGGTCGATAAAAATGGCGAGGAGTGGTATCAATTAACGCTGGGTGGCTCGTCGGAAAATGAGGCGGCCATCGGTGAGCGCTTAGGGCCTTCAGTAGCCAAAAATCAGATTACCCAAACTGTTACCGCCATTCTTGATGTTTACGTTCAGCAGCGTTTAGAAGATGAAAGCTTTTTGCGTACCGTTCAGCGGATTGGCCTCGAACCATTTAGAGAAAGAGTCTATGCAAATCATAAAAGATAAACAGTTAATCGATAATGTTTGGGTTTTTGCCGAGGACGACAGTGCGGCCATTAACGATCAAGACAATATTACCGTTTCCGTTGAGCACTGGAAAAATCAGGCGCAGCAATTGCTGAATCGTACCGGTAAAACAGGTCTGCGCATCAAGCCTACCGATAAAGTTGAAGATTTAGCTGGCATGTTGCAAGGTATTGAATTAATTGAACTGGATTTTCCGGCTTTTGCGGATGGTCGGTTGTTTTCCCATGCCCGGCTGCTGCGCAGTCGCTTGGGCTATCAGGGGGAAATCAGGGCGGTTGGCAACTATCTACCTGAGCAAGTCTTTTATTTGCATCGGGTCGGTGTTAATGCTTTCTTGCCGCTGGAAGTTAATCAAGTACCGCTGATTTTGTCTAGTCTGGATGACTTTACGGTTAAGTATCAAGCTTCCAGTATTTAGTTAATATTGGCGCATGGCGCGGTCTTTGGGCTATTCCATGCGCCAGTCAGGCGTTAATGGTGCTTACAGCGGTTGCTTGTAGGTGCTCAAGGTTGTTGCAAAATCTCTTTTAGCAATTCAGGGCCTTTATAAATCAAGCCGCTGTAAATTTGCAGCAGACTGGCGCCCGCTTGGATTTTCTGTTGCGCATCTTCAGCACTGAAGATACCGCCGGCAGCGATAATGGGCAGCTTGCCGTCTAAAGTGGTTGCCAGGCGCTGAACGACTCGTGTCGAGCTGTCTTTAAGTGGGGCACCACTTAAGCCGCCGCTTTCGGCACCATGCTTATGATGCTGAACTTTATCGCGGGCTATCGTGGTATTGGTCGCAATGACGCCGTCAAAATCAAATTCCATCAGCAGTTCGGCAATGTGAACGATTTCATCATCGCTTAAGTCAGGGGCTATTTTTAGAGCAATCGGCGTGTATTTTCCATGTTGTACTTGCAATTTTAACTGCTCTTCCTTTAAAGCATTTAATAGTCGTTTTATTTCGTCGCCTTGTTGTAACTGTCGCAAGTTTTTGGTGTTGGGAGATGATATATTGATACTAATATAGCTGGCCAAGGCATAGCTTTTTCGCAAGCCAAGTAAATAATCTTCTGTGGCGTTTTCAATGGCTGTATCGGCATTTTTGCCGATGTTGATTCCTAAAATACCCTGAAAACGGCGGTTTTTTACCTGATTTAGCAGGTGATCCACGCCAAGATTGTTAAACCCCATGCGATTGATAATGGCTTGATGTTCCGGGAGGCGGAACAGTCGCGGTTTGGGATTGCCAGGTTGCGGTCTGGGGGTTACGGTGCCGATTTCGATAAAGCCAAAACCCAGGTCAGCCAAGGCATCTATATAATCGCCATTTTTATCCAGGCCTGCGGCAAGTCCTAGCGGGTTCTTGAACCTCAGTCCCATGACAGTTACAGGCTGCTCTGCTAATTTTGGGATGGTGAGTCGACTTAGGCCGGTTTGATGCGAAAGTTTCAACAACTCCAGCGTCAGGTGGTGCGCGGTTTCCGGGTCAAGTGAAAATAGCAAGGGGCGCAACAATGGATAAATATTCATGGCTTAAGGTCTCGAAGAGTTCGAAAATCGTATTGATTGGTGCTGGTAATCAGTCGGGTTTGGTGGAGGCGTTTTCCGCCAGGATAGTCTTCAGAAAAGGGATGGTGAGTTTGCGCTTTGCGGCTAATGTGGCGCGATCAATTTTTTCCAGCAGCAGCCACAATGCAGGTAAATCATGAACATAATGATTTAATAAAAAACGTCCTACCGTGGCTGGAATATCAAAGCCGAGATAATGCGCCTTATAGGTCAGGGCGTCAATTAACTGGTCTTCTCGTAGTGGTTGGATTTTTAATGTTAATCCCCATCCCATCCGGGTTTTAAGATCAAGCAGTTCGAACGGCAGATATTTAGGCGGGCAGTCGGCTGACAAAAGCAATTGGTGATTATTTTGTCGATGGCTATTGTAAAAATTAAATAGGCCTTGTTGCCATGTCGGGTTCGATCCTATGTGCTGTAAATCGTCAAAACAGACTAAATTTACCGTTTCCAAGCCATCCAGCAAGGCAAGCGGCGGCAGATTGTCTTTGCAAAAGGCTAGATGAAAAGGATCTTTGCCCAGTGATTTGGCGCGTTGGCAACAAGCTTGCAATAAGTGGCTTTTGCCGCTGCCGGATTCGCCCCAGATAAAAATCTGCTGTTCGCTTTCATTTTCAGATAAGTGCAGTAAATGCTCAATGATTTCAGCGTTATTGCCTGGAAAAAAACTGTCAAAACTTAGGTTGCTTTGAAACTCAAACTGTAAGGGCACTTGCACGGGTGTCTCTCAGTTCGTTTCAGCCTTATAAACAAAAAAACCCGCGCCAAAGCATAATAGCAAGCTAAATATGGTCTCTAGTAAAGCGTAAGGGCGCTCAATTTCGCTGGCGAAAGCCTCGGCTGCGCCGTGGGCGAAATAAGGGAGGCTCAAATAGCACATCCAGGTACAGCTTTTTAAATTGCCGTTCAGCATTCCTCTAAAAGGCAGCAATAAAGGTCCAATGGTAATGATCAGTAATAGGGCGATAGGAAAGTTGTTGGGGGGAAACAGTAGGGTATGCCAAGCCGATTGTAAGAAAAATAAGCCCAAAAAGCCAATAATTCCTGTGTAGTAAAAATAGCTGCGTTTCATAACGGAAGCTTGTTAAGCTGGTGGTGCAAGTACAAAATCATCGGGTTCCTCAATTACGGGGTTGCTTAGACAGCCTATGCCTTCTATCTCAATTCGTACTGTCTGTCCTGGTTTTAAATAGCCGCGCGGTTTCATTTTTACGCCAACGCCGCTGGGGGTGCCGGTGGTAATAATGTCGCCCGGTTCTAGTGTCATTGCCTGGCTTAAGTAAGCTACCATTTCATAGCAATTGAAAATCATCTCTTGGGTATTGGCATGTTGTCGTAAGTCGTTGTCTACCCAGGTTTTTAAGGTTAAATGATGCGGGTCGGCAATTTCATCGGCAGTTACCAGCCAAGGGCCAAGAGGGCCGTGGGTGTCAAAAGATTTACCTAGTGTCCAGGTCGGTGTTCTTTGTTGCCAGTCACGCACGGTTACGTCATTGCAAATCGTGTAGCCGGCGATGACTTCGTGGGCGAGGTGTTGTGGCACATTTCGGCAGCGTTTACCAATAACAAACGCCAGTTCCCCTTCGTAATCGACTTTTTCGGATATTTTGGGTATATGAATTGCTATGTTGTGTCCAATCACGCAACTGCTTAATTTGCTGAAAAAGGTAGGATACTCTGGTGTTTCTCGGCCGGTTTCACTGATATGGTCGGCATAGTTTAGTCCTAAGCCTAAAAATTTTCCGGGGCGGGGTATTGGTGATAGTAGCTTAACATCTGCCAGCGGCAGGCGGTGATTGCCGGAATCAAGCAAATTCTGCATGGCGGACAATCCGGCAGCTCCAGACGCTAAAAATGCAATCATATTTTCAGCGTAATCTATATTGCCGGTAGCGATTGCCACGCTGGAGTCAATAACAGCGCCAATCAGTGTTTGTCTGTCGTAGGTGAATGTTATCAGTCTCATGCCGATTTGAGTTTCTTGCCAAAAAATCTATATTGTAACGTACAGATGTGAAATTTTGACTAAATTAAAAATATTTTAATGAAATTATTTGTGATGATAGATTGGAAAAAGCCTTGTATTTCGTGGGCTGAAGAGGAAAATAAATAGGCGTTGACAAAGTTGCTATAATGTGGTTGGCGTCAATTTTTGTTGCCAATCGGTTTTTTGTAGGTTAACCTGAAAGCTCATCAACCAGTACATTTTACTTAATGAGGAGGTAAATGATGAGAAAAAACAGATGGTTAATCAAAACAATGCTATCAATTTCCTTAGCATCTTTTTGCTCAATCGGTCTGGCTAAAACTGCAAAACATGATGTTTCAGATGGCCAAACAGGCGTCGCTTCTTATTTCAATGATCGATATCATGGTCAACGAACAGCAAGTGGCGAACGATATGATAAAAATGCTTTAACTGCAGCGCATGCGTCACTGCCTTTCGGCTCGATCGTGCGAGTTGTTAATCTGCAAAATCACCACAGCGTGGAGGTGCGTATCAATTCGCGGGCTCATCGCTCGAATAAACGCTTGCTGGATTTGTCCAAACGGGCAGCCAAAGAACTTGGTTTTCTGCGAGCGGGCATAGCTAAGGTTAAAATAACGGTTCTTCGCTTGGGCGAGGCTTAGAATCTTTTTAAAAAGTCGCTTGCCTGTTTAGCAAATGGGCACGGCAATTTTTAAACAGATTCTTGGATAAATACAAAAAAGGGGTATAGCGTGATCGACTGGAATACCACTTATGCGGCGATTTGGCGGCAGCGCCGGCAATATTTGCGCCCGGTTAAGCAGTTTGATCCGATACGACTTGAGCAGTTGTTGGGTATTAGCAATCAGAAGCAGCAATTGGTTGCCAATACCGAACGATTTTTGTCAAACCTACCGGCAAACAATGCTTTGCTTTGGGGGGCGCGTGGAACTGGAAAATCTTCACTGATTAAAGCCTTGCTGAATCAGTATAAGCACTGTGGATTGCGTATCGTTGAAGTCGATAAACAAGACCTGCTTTATTTGCCGGAGATAGTCGATGAGATTCGTGAGCTGCCGCAACGATTTATAGTTTACTGTGACGATTTGTCCTTTGAGGCGGGAGACGGCTTATATAAACCGCTGAAAAGCGTTTTGGAAGGCTCTATCGAATCGCCGCCGGAAAATGTTTTGTTTTATGCAACTTCTAATCGTCGGCATTTATTGCCGGAATTAATGCGGGATAATCTAGATACCAAGTTGGTGGATGGAGAAGTGCATTATTCCGATACGATAGAAGAGATTATTTCTCTTTCAGATCGTTTTGGGCTAAGACTATCGTTTTATCCGCAAAATACTGACAGTTACCTTGAAATTGTCGATGCTTATTTCGCTGGTTTGCATGGTGATCGAACGCAGCTGCATCAGGCGGCGTTGGATTTTGCGCATCAACAAGCCTCAAAAAACGGCAGAACAGCCAAACAATTTTATAAGACGTTTAGCGAAATTTTCGGCACAGAATCTTGTTGAAGCATTTTAGGTAAAACTGAAAAATATGCCGGTTAGGTAAATTTAGCTGAAAACACTCAGTTAACCACTGTGCTGCGCAATGCAAATTGTCATATTGCTGATATAGTATAAGATTATATTTTGACTTGATTTTGCAATGGCTATTGACAAAAATGATATGAAGGAAAAAAAGGAAAAGCAAGCGTTAGCTGAAGTGTATGCTGCACTGTTGGGCACGGGCGACAGCTCAGGGGCCGACTTTCTGGATGCAACTATAGATGAGCTAAAAGAAGCTATCCTTGAACATTTCAAACCCAATCATATGGAAGATTTGTTCAAGGATGCGTTTATCCGTGGCATTAACTATGCGCTCTTCCAGCAACAGCAGAAGAATAAACAATTAACGGATGAGGATTTCTTTGGGCCTAACGGGCTAATTACCAAGCATTTCGATTGGGATGAAGCCATGTTGGATTGGTAAGCGAATATGCTGATCATAAGCTGTTGAAAGCCTTGCCGGCGGCAGAAACGGTTGCCTCAATGTCTTCATCACTATGGGCGGCTGAAACAAAGCCGGCTTCAAATGCGGAAGGCGCCAAATAAATGCCCTCGGCCAGCATTAAATGGAAAAAGCGTTTAAATCTGTCTTGATCGCATTGCATGACTTGTTGGTAGCGGCGGATATTTTTCTCATGGCTGAAAAAAAGACCAAACATGCTGCCAACCTGGTTTGTAGAGAAATTAATCCCTGCTTGATCTGCGGCATTTTGTAAGCCTTGCAGTAATCGGCTGGTTTTGGCGGCCAGGGTTTCGTAAAAGCCTGTCGTGCTGATCAGTTCCAAGGTTTTTAAGCCGGCAGCCATTGCTACTGGATTTCCTGATAATGTGCCTGCTTGATAGACTGGTCCTATAGGGGCTAAAAACTCCATGATTTTTCGGCTGCCGCCGAATGCGCCGACCGGCATCCCCCCACCAATGATTTTGCCCAAAGTAGTGAGATCCGGCTTAACGGCGTATAAGCCTTGTGCGCTGTGTAGTCCGACTCTGAAGCCGGTCATTACTTCGTCAAAAATCAGCACGGCACCGGATTGGTCACAAGCTTCGCGAAGACATTCCAGAAAGCCGGGTTCGGGCGGAATGCAATTCATATTGCCGGCCACCGGTTCAACAATGATGCAGGCAATTTTATCGCCTAGCGCGGTAAAAGTTTGGTGTACCGCTTCGAGATCGTTATAGCATAGAGTGATGGTATCGACAGCTACTGAGCTTGGTACGCCGGGCGAGCTGGGGATGCCTAGGGTCAATACGCCTGAGCCGGCTTTAACCAGTAGCGAGTCGGAATGGCCATGATAACAGCCTTCAAATTTGACGATCTTGTCGCGACCGGTGTAACCGCGGGCCAATCGTATGGCGCTCATGGTGGCTTCTGTGCCGGAGCTCACCATGCGCACCAAGTCCAGTGACGGCAACAGCTCGCAGACTTTTTCAGCCATTTTGGTTTCTATTTGTGTGGGGGCGCCAAAACTTAGGCCTTTGTCGGCGGTTTCCTTGATGGCTGCAATGACAGCCGGGTGAGCATGGCCCAATATCATTGGTCCCCAGGAGCCGACATAATCGATATAACGCGTATCGTTATGGTCAAAAATATATGCGCCCTGAGCTTTGGCAAAAAATACGGGTGTGCCGCCGACGCCGCTAAAGGATCGCACCGGCGAATTTACGCCGCCGGGTATGACTTTTTTAGCCTGAGAGAATAAGTCAATTGATTCTGTCATATAATTATTGCCCTTTGCCGAATAAATGCGGTCCTTTAGGCTGCGGTTTATTTTGTAGGCAGAAAAATGCGGCGGTGTCGAATTTGATTTCTAGTGCTTGGGTGTCTTCGTGTTCTTGCAGGTATTTTTCGGCATCAACGTCCGATAGATTTTCGGATATATGTTTGGCAATACAGCTGCAGCTTTCCGTGAAACGTTTTTCATCTACATCTTTGTTGATAGAGTTTTTGAGTTCTCTGCTGACGCAATTTTTGGCGAAAGTACCGGCGAACTTTTGCTTTACTGTTTCACTGGCTTCACCATAATCCACATGGTTGAGCTTGCCGGGTTTGGCTTCAACGCTGGATTTTTCCACTTTATCGTCCGAGCAACCGCTGGAAAAAACGGAAAAAATTGAAAAAATTGAGATGACTATCAGTTTTTTTATGCCTTTTAAATTTTTCATTGTTGTCATTTATCGGGTGTTAGTTAAGTAAGTTACGCAGCAAGGGCGCCAATAATTGTTGTTGGGGTTTTGTCTGTAATCGGTTGGAGATGATGATGCTTTTCAATTGCATAAGCGCGGTGTTGAAGTCGTCATTGACAACCAAATAGTCGTATTCGTGGTAATGACCCATTTCAGCAACTGCATCCTGCATACGCCGGGCGATTACTTCATCCTTATCCTGTCCGCGGGATTGCAAGCGTTGTCGTAACACGGTTATTGAAGGGGGCAAGATGAAAACTGAAAGGCAATCAGGAATCATGCGTCGAATTTGTTGCGCACCTTGCCAGTCAATTTCTAGAATGACATCAATTCCTTGCGATAAAAGCTCGGTGACGGTTTTTTGTGCAGTGCCATAAAAATTGTCGTAAACTTGGGCATATTCTAAAAATGCCTGACATTCGATCATTTCTTTAAATGTGTCGACAGAGACAAAAAAATAATCAATGCAGTTTTGTTCGGCGGCACGTATTGAGCGGGTGGTATGTGATACTGAAACCGCCAATTTATCGGTTTGGGAGACAAGCTGTTTAACCAAGCTGGTTTTACCTGCGCCGGATGGGGCTGAGATGATAAAGAGTTTGCCTGTAATCATGTGGGTAGATAAGCGTTGAGAGCATCCGCCATTCTTTTCTGATAATGATCAAGAGTCAAGCCCAAAATCAAGAATAGTTTAATATTTTGAACGCTGGGCTGATAAGAACCGAGTTTGTAATGCGCTGATCGGGTAAAAGTTGAAAAAGAAATTAAGCATGGATTTTAGCATGTATGGCGTGGAATTCATGGGGTGAGGCGTAATTGCACCATATGTGTTGATTTTGCGTCAGGATGCCGGCTTAAATGCGGGGGCGGGCTGAACCAGAGGGGCTGATCCTACGTCTAGATGGGTAGAATTTACCGGGATTAGTTTGGGCTAAAAGCGAAATTGTGGGGGGAGGCCAAAGTTAGTCGGATTTCATGGCAACGTAAAGGCGCATTACTAACGTAACACGCCCTTATGATTGCAAATAAGGCTTACAGTTTGTCAGCGTTATTGCTTAGGTATTCAGCAACGCCGGCAGGGTTAGCATTCATGCCTGCATCGCCTTTTTTCCAGCCGGCAGGGCAGACTTCGCCATGTTCTTCATGAAATTGCAGTGCATCAACAACGCGCAGTAATTCATCAAAATTGCGACCCAGCGGTAGATCGTTAACGACTTGATGACGCACAACCCCGGCTTTGTCAATCAGGAAGCTACCGCGATAAGCTACGCCACCTGCGGATTCCACATCATAATCTTGCGCGATGGTATGTTTAATATCGGCAGCCAGCGTATAGCGGACAGGGCCTATACCGCCTTGGTTGATAGGTGTATTACGCCAGGCGTTGTGAGTGAAGTGGGAGTCAATGGAGACACCGATAACTTCGACGCCACGGCTGCTGAATTCGTCTATACGATGATCCAGAGCGATTAGTTCGCTGGGGCAGACGAAGGTAAAATCTAAAGGATAGAAAAAAACGACAGCATATTTGCCGCTGGTTGCTTCGGAAAAACTGAAAGAATCTACGATTTGACCATCAGCTAAAACCGCTGGAACTGTAAAATCAGGTGCTTGCTTGCCTACTAAAACGCTCATTGAAGTTCTCCATAATTTCTTAAAAAAAACAAGGTGTTACGTGGTGGTTTTCGCCTTTTTGAAAAGGCCGACTGCTATTCTACACCAAAATAGTCAGGATTCCTCTACTAATCCTTGAAAATTATACTTGCGAAACTGACAGATTCGCGATAATTTAGAAAAAATGTAACATTCCAAAAAAAGCTGGCTCGCTATTCGTATTATTTTTTTAAACGTTCTGCGAGTTTTTTATGTTCATTTCTTTTGATGATGACGTATGACAAAAGTAAAACATATAACCGAACCCGATGCCTTTGGTTTTCAAGTTCGCATCGTTCGCCGCGGCAAAGAAAGTAGTCGCTATTTTTCCCATAAATTATGGGGCAGTAAAACTAAGTCATTGAAGGCAGCCATAACTTGGCGAGATCAAATGCTGGTGGTGCTGAAAGGCAGTAAGACTCGTTTCTTGAAGCCACCAAAAAACAAAACCACAACAGGTGTAACCGGTGTCTCTAGAACCATAAAGTTTGATCACCGCAAAGATAAAAGTTATTTATGCTATACGGTGTTTTGGGTCAAAGACGGCAAATCCCGAAATAAAACCTTTCAGGTTGGCAATGTGCAATCTGTCACTGCGGATGATGAGCTGCATGCTTTTCGTACTGCGCGTTTGTTTCGCAGTTGTTATGAGCATGCCATTGATCATGATGCAGACTTTGATGACACCAAATTTGTAAACTGGAAAAAACTGCGTATCTACGAAGATGAAAAACTAAACGCTGTAAGCTAGCAGGAAAATTTATAGCAGCTCAATGCGCATGGATAAATCAACGGCGTTAATATGCTTGGTTAGTGCGCCAATTGAGATGTAATCAACACCTGTTTCAGCTATCGCGCGGATGCTCTCTAAAGTAATATTGCCTGATGCTTCCAGTTCCAGTGCGCTGTGATTTTGCTGTACGGCTAGCACAATGTCACCAATGGGAAAGTTGTCAAGCATGATACGATCAGGCTGCGCCCTTAAGGCTTCCTGAAATTCAGCCAGATTTTCGACTTCCACTTCGATTAACGATTGGCTGTTTAGTCTAGCTTTTTCTATTGCCTTACTGATTGAGCCGGCGGCAATTATGTGATTTTCCTTGATCAAAATCGCATCGAACAAGCCGATGCGATGATTGAAGCAGCCTCCGCATTTTACGGCGTATTTTTGTGCTAGACGCAAGCCGGGGATAGTCTTGCGAGTGTCCAGAACTTTGCAGCCGGTGCCGGCCACTGCCTCGGCATAGCGACGGGAGATGGTGGCGGTTGCAGATAAGGTTTGCAGCAGGTTTAATGCTGTTCGTTCTCCGCTCAACAAGCTGCGGGCTGGGCCTTTGAGTCTGCAAAGCAGCGTATCGGCGGCTATTGTTTCGCCATCCTGAAAAAGCCACTCAATCTCGATATCTGTGCTTAAGTGTTGAAAGACGGCATCAAACCAGTTTTGTCCACACAATACCAAGTTTTCACGGCTAATGACTTTGGCGAGCGCTAAAGTCGAAGCAGGAATAATTTCGGCAGTTAAATCGCCGCAACCGATGTCTTCGGCAAGAAAGCTGGCAATTTCTAGATAGGTCGGTTGCATAGAATTTTGAGTGTGTTGATAAATGGTCTGATATTATAAGCCGTAGAATACTATCTGGCCTAGAGACGGCGCGCGCGTCGGCTGATTCTGAAGAAAAAATTTTACTGCTTTTGAATAGAATCCAACAAAAAATATCCTGGTTATTGGATATCACCTAAATTATGCATGGATAGTTTCAGGGGGATTAGGTAGATGATAATACGCGATCACTTTATTCAGCAGGTAACCCAGGTATATTCGCCTAATTGCGATGATCGGCCCGATTCAGCTGATATATCATTATTGGTCATACATTGTATTAGTCTGCCGCCTGGGCAGTTCGGCGGTCAGTATATCGATCAATTGTTCAGCAATTGCCTTGATCCAAATGAGCATCCTTATTTCAAAGAAATCGATGGACTTAAAGTTTCTGCGCATTTATTGATTCGGCGTGATGGCAGTGTTCGGCAGTATGTGCCGTTCCATCGCCGGGCTTGGCATGCCGGGCTATCAATGTATCAAGGCCGGGAACGTTGTAATGATTTTTCTATTGGTATAGAGATGGAGGGCGCAGTCATTCAGGATTATACTGATGATCAATACCAATGTTTGGCGGATGTGATTAGAGTTTTGTTGGCAAATTATCCAGATTTGTCTACGCAGCGTATTGTCGGGCATAGTGATATTGCGCCGGGGCGAAAAACCGATCCGGGGCCATTGTTTGATTGGGAGCGACTTTGGGGCTTGCTGGGCTGACGATAGCCCGCATAGGCTATGCCGGCGTTAGGAGGTGTCAATCGCGAAAGATGTGCTTCACGCTTCAGTATCTATAACATCTTGGTTTACATGCTAAAAAATTACGCTAAATAGTTGTTCTGCCGGATAATGGCAGTGACTTTTCTGGTGTTTTCATTTATAATGCTCGTTTCACATGCTTTTATCATATTTGAAGCACGTTTTCTGCGGCTAGCTTAGCCTCTATCGCTAGAGTTGCTGAGGCAAGCGCTTAACCTGTCTTGTGGAAAATCAGCATGTTATCTATGCGCCCGTAGCTCAGCTGGATAGAGCGCAGCCCTCCGGAGGCTGAGGTCAGAGGTTCAAATCCTCTCGGGCGCGCCATTTGAGTAAATGAGCTAATAGAACTGATAAACTCTCGAACCTCACTTTTTCCCACGCCTTCAATCTCATCCGCTATATGTTCTATATCCACTAAATCGAAGTGACCGGCTCTGATAAAGGCGGCCTGTTCATTTGCCCATGCCATAACATCGGTGTCGTATCTATTCATTAGTAGCCTCGTTTTGAACGTACCTAGAAATCAGTTTACTGAACAATCCAGCCATTATCAGATTTGACTAAAGTTACTGCGCCATTAACAGTAATAATGTCGCCTTTCTTTATTTCTTTTGGGTCTTTGTTGTTGGCAAGCATGACATTCGCTAGTCTGATGACGTTTTGGTCATTGCCTTCACATGCCTGACTGGCGTTGTCTGCCAGCAATTCCAGGTTGTATGAAAAATTCATGGAATAACCGTTCCCATCCTTTACCCCATTGATTTTTTTAAGGTCGGACACCTTTAGACCCTTGCATTGGCTCCAGGCATCTACCAAATCGGCTTCAATAGCACTGACATCGGGTTTGTCGGAACAGCCAAAAAGTAACGCCATGCTTAGACTAAAAGGTAATAACTGCGCTTTTGTCATGTATTTATCCTGTTTTGTTTATCTGATCAGCAATCGCACATCGTAAATCAGTGTAGTGGTCTTATTCAAGCGGTTTTGCGTGTGGCAGAAAACTGCATTGGGTAATGGAGTTTTATTCTATTTGCAAAAGCGTGGTAGAGTATATATTTTATAATATCTATTTTATAGATTATGCAGCTAACAGCCTCACAACTTCAGTCAAAGCACAAAGTACTGATAGACGCACTCAAGCGGGGGGAAACCGTTGAAATTACGTATCACGGTCAAACTCTGGGTATTGTCTATCCTGCCGGCCCAACAATAAATTCACAAGAGGAACAAGCAGCAATGAATGAATTTTTCGGGATGCATCGTCATTCTGGTATTGTTAATGTAGAAGATGAATTGCGTACTATTCGCAAAGGTCGTCGGAGTTCCTTGGGTGATCTTTGATACCAATATTTTGATTTACGCGGACAGAGGTGTTTTATCCGCTAAGGAATTGATCTTAACTACCCAGTATCGGTCGATTTCTGCAGTTACTTACATGGAATATGTTCCATTTTGCCGTAACAAAAAAGAGTTGGCGATTTTTGAAAAGATGCTGAAGGTATTGCAATTCACCATCCATGAGGTTGATAACGGAACTTCTTACCATGCTCGTCAATTGGTGCGACAGTTTGCACTCAGTCATAGCATGGAAATGGGTGATGCGTTAATTGCGGCTACCGCTATGGCGCACAACGAATTGTTATGTACTGGAAACATCAAGCATTTTTCTCAAATCAATGGTTTGTTGCTTGATCATTATCAACCCGACGAATGATTGATCGTTCTATTTTAGATGTACACTTGAATAAACTTCATGCAAACGTTGTGCGTAAGCTGCTTCACTAAAAAGCGTCGCTTGTTTAAGGCCTTTGTTTTCAAGGTTAAGACGTAAGTCTTCGTTGCAATCGATTTCCCTAATTGCTTCGGCAATTTGTCGGGTATCGTAAGGGTTAATCAGGCAGGCTGCGTCACCGGCTACCTCCGGTAGACTGCTGATATTGGAAGTAATAACGGCTGTACCTAGAAACATGGATTCTAATACCGGCAGGCCGAAGCCTTCGTAAAGCGAAGGGAACAGCGTGGCTTTGGCTCCGCGTATCATGCTGATCAACATGGATTGGGGGAGGTATTCCAAAAAAAATATACGGTTTCTAGCTGCATTTGTGTTTTCTGCCGATCGGATTGCGCTAATGGATTTGAGGAATTTTAATTCCTCTTCCGAGCCCCAGCCGGGAGCGCCGACGATCACTAGCGGTGTCGTTACAGAGCTTACCAAATACGCTTCAATTAAGCGGCCAAGATTTTTTTTGGGTTCGATAGCGCCGAAATAAAGAAAATAGTTTTTGTACGGTAGATTAAACAGACCTGCCAGCTCGTCACGAATGATTGTTGGTGTTTTGGCGAGTAGTTGGGGCGAGAAGGACACCGATTGAAAAGTATTGCTAACCTTATCAGGAGGTACATCAAGTAAATTAATAATGTCACGCCGGGATGTTTCCGATACGGTAACGATATGATCGGCGCTATCGGCAATGATTTTGCACATTTTTAGATATCTGCGCTTGTTATCCAAGGTGGTGTGCGGCAGGCGTAAGGGCACCAGATCATGCAAGGTGTAAATATTGATGGTATTGCGGATGCGTAGTGGCAAAGGGTAAGTCCAATGGGCTAGGTCTAGGCCTGGCAGATTAAGCTGGGTAAAGCGCCCAAACCAACTAAATGCCCTATGGCTACGCAAGAACAGTTCGGGACTGTTTAATAGTCGGTCAAATTTCGGCAAACGGCTTTCCAGGGCATCAATCACTACCCTACCGCTAATTGGTACAGTATCAATACGGCAAGCAAGCTGAGTTGCAACCACATCTTTAAAGTTTTTGATTGGACTAAACACGCCTTTGGGTTTAGGTTTAGCGGCATCAAAGAATGCGACTTCGCTGAGCAGCGGGTCTTTGGCGCGAGTGGATTTTTTTCCATACAGTACATCGACATGATGTCCTGATAATTTGACGATTCGGCTAAGGTTTCTGCCGTAAGTGGCGACGCCGGTGCCTTTTTCCAAACCCATGTTATAGCCGTCAATTAAAATGCTAAGTTTTTTTTGGTTATCGTCCATCGTCAAGAATAGGTTTGTTAAGTATATTGACCAATATGGCCAGACAGTGGAATTTGATTTTACGGCTTTTTAAATTGGAATTGTATGCTCATAGCACAAAGACGCCGGTATCCGATTTAACCATATATTTTTCCGAGAGCAGCCATTTTTCAAATCGAGCTGCTAAAGCCTGGCTCCATTCGTTTGCTTGTACTTCAAGTTGGGTGCTCAGTTTAATTTCATCAGACGGCTGAATGTTTAAAAATTCAGCGATTGAAATAATCGATGCTTTTCTGTCGGCAATATAATCTTCGTAAAAAACTTCAAGATATTGACCAGAGAAATATTGCGTCAGATAAAGCTCAATAGCATATTCTTCGCGTTGAATCTCAGCCATTCGGGCAAAAATCATATCGAATAAGATTGAGTCATCCAACGCTTCCAAGTTTTCTATGGCTGCGCGGTCAACGCTGTCAAGCGAACTCCATTGATTGGATAAACTAGCTCTGATTAAAGAGATAGCCTGTTTTACTTTGTTTTTGCGTTTGACAAAAATCAGTGAAATTTTGCCAAATAGTTTGGTTAAAATATCGTCCTTTGTCTGCAATTGAAAATATTTTTCTAAGTTCAGAAATTGATAATAATTTAATTTAAAACCAAATACGCCATTTCTGCGATATAAAGCTTGGATTAGCTTGTAATCGGAAAATGGTCTATCTTGGTCTAACAAGGAAAAATCGGCATGGTTGAAAGTATGGTCTTTTGAATTGAATATTTCCATACTATGGCCTATGCCATTCCATTCCAGGTCACTTGCTATCAGAGTGCTGCCGGAGCGGGGAGTAAACAGGAAAGCAAAATTTTTATCGGTTATCTCAAGGCGTTTTCTTACCACCAGCCCAATAGAGGTACAAACATACTTTGAAAGTTCTAGTTTTAAATGCGGAATACTGTAAGGTGGCAGGTCTATGATTTCATCGATAGCATGATTGCCGGGATGGAAATTGAGCGGCCAGACTTGATGGCCGTCAGCAGTTAGTTCGGCGGCCAGTTGCTCTATGTCATACTTTCTAAAAATGGAAAGACCGGTAGATTCCAGGGTATCGGTATTAGATGTTAAATTAAACTCAGTGGTATGAATCGCAAATCCTCCCGATTTTAGGGTTTTTAAGCTGTTTTTAACAAATTGCAAACCCTGTTCTATAGAGCCGAGATGTTCTAAAGCACAAGCCGACCAACACACATCAAAATCCTGTAAATCATCAGGAATAGCATTCATATCAACCGGTTGCCAGGAAACTAGGCGATCAAACACCCGGCGCTCGACGATGTCGGCACGGAATAGATCGTCAACATTTTGACTGTATTGATTGCTAGCAGACCAACCTTGGACTGTGTCCACGCTTGGCGGTGCATCGCTGGCCACCACAATTAAGTTATATTTGGCAAGAACCGATGGGATAGGTTCTTTGCCGGCACCAAAGCCTAAAGCCCGGCTTCCACCGGTTAATAGGCCGGCTTTTGCCATGGCGGCTAAAATCCAAACATATTCCCATTGTTTACGGTGTAGGCAAGGCTCTTCCATGATTTCCCGACACCAAGCCTGATAGACACTTTCATGAAATTGATCGTGAGTGCAAAGTTGGGATGATAAATTCAGCAAACTGGGAGGCGAAAAGTGACTCCTGAGCCAGTTGGGAGGCTTGGCATTTTTTTTATGGTTAGGCAATAAAAATAATGGCAGGCGATAGGGTGAGTCTTCTTGGTTAGCCCACTGATAAAATGCTTTAAATTCGGCGGTTTGGCAAAATGCTGTGCGCAGAGACTCGAAAGAGTCGTGTGCGCTGTGAAAGTTAATTTCATTTTGATTGAGAGGGTTGCGGCCGAGAAAAAAGCGTATTGCCCAAGTTATGCTGTCCTTATCCTTGGGATTGATAGGCAATAATTGCGTAGGCTTTTTTTGCTGTTCTTGCCGATGATGGATTTGCCGAATCAGCGGAGTCAGCCAAAATTGAAATTTTGACCTGACACGTTTTAAAGTTGTCATTTGAACCTGTTCTGCTATCGCTAAAACTATTGAATTAATGGGGAAGGGGGAATACTACACTAAGGACAAACGAAAAGTTATGCAGTTGCCTGATAGTATTCGTAAGCCTCATCAATGTTGCTGAAATCATGCAATATACCATTCTTTATCACACAGGCACGGGTACAGTGTTCGCGGATATTGTAGGGTTGATGCGATACCATGATCATGGCACGATCACGGCGCTTTTCAAAAAGCTCATGCTGGCATTTAACGGTAAAGCGGGCATCGCCTACCGAAATGACTTCATCAATCAGATAACAATCAAATTCGATCACCATGGAAATAGCGAAAGCTAAACGGGCCAGCATGCCAGAAGAATAGGTTTTAACCGGCTCGCGTAAGTATTTTCCCAGTTCGGAAAATTCTTGTACATAAGGAATTTTATCGGCGATGGTCACTCCATAGACACGGCAGATGAAACGTAAATTATCCAGTCCTGTCAGGCTGCCTTGAAAGGCTCCGCCAAAAGCCAGCGGCCAGGAAACACTCATAGTTCGGGTGATCGTGCCGCTAGTAGGGCGTTCTGCGCCGCTGATTAATCTAATCAGCGTGGATTTCCCCGCGCCGTTAGCGCCGAGGATGCCGACTTTTTCACCAGGCTTTATACTCAGATTGATGCCGTTTAGCACGGTATTGACGCCTTGCCGGGTATGGTACTGCATGTAGACATTGCTGACTTGAATTATCCCGGTTGCTGTTGCCGGCTTATACTCTGCAGCGGAGAGCGATGAATGTCTGGCTGCAACGGCAATTGGCTGATCGGCTTGAGTGGCTGTTATTGATGGTGCGGCTAAGATTTCAAGTGGTGTATCAGGATTTGCCCAAGCATAAAATTGCCTGAATTCGCGGTTATGGCAAAAAAATGTTCTTAGCTCGTTAAAGTTAGTATAGCCAAGGTGTAATTCAATTTCCTGCTGATCGTTGGGGTTACGTCCGAGAAAAAAGCGGATTGCCCATTTAATGCACTCGTGATCAAGCGCAATATTGAGAATGGAGTCTGGATGGGCGGTTGCAATTGCTTTATCCGGATTAATTGTTGATAAAAAAAATCTTTTAAACTCAGCTGTTTGGCAAAAAGCGGTACGGACGGATACAAAGCTGAAATGACCGCTGTGGCAAACAATCTCGTCCTGATTAAGCGGATTTCGCCCCAAAAAAAATCGAATTGCCCAAGTGACGCAATTCACATCCGTAGGGTTGATGTATATTTCTTCTTGAGGGATGGTTTCTGGCATGGTTGGCTGGGTTTGGCTGTCTTGGGTTGGCGCAATGGCTAGTGCGCCAAAATGCCTTTACTGTTGAGTAAGGCTAATACTTTAGCAGCGGATTGCTCCAGTGATTCTTGATCAGTTTCTAGAATCAATTCGGGGTTGATAGGTGCTTCATAAGGCGAAGAAATACCGGTGAATTGCAAGATATCGCCTTGTCTGGCTTTTTTGTAAAGGCCTTTCACATCCCGCTGTTCACAGATCGTTATATCGCATTTACAATAGATTTCAATAAAATCTTCTGGTGCGACCAGCTGCCTGGCTTGTTGTCTTTCAGCTTGAAACGGTGAGATAAAGGCGGTGAGCGTTATTAGGCCAGCGTCCAGCATTAATTTAGCAAGTTCGCTAATTCTGCGAATATTTTCCCGTCGGTCATGATCGCTAAATCCTAGATCACGGCATAGGCCATGGCGGATATTATCGCCATCCAGCACAAAGGTGCGACAACCTTGCAAATAGAGTTGTTCTTCCACGGCATGAGCCAAAGTCGATTTTCCGGCTCCTGATAAGCCGGTGAACCAAAGGATTGCGGAGCGATGTTGGTTTAATTGTTCCCGGCGTGAACGAGTGACGGTAGCATTATGCCAAACGGTATTATTGTTGAGGGCGGGCATGATTTAAGTTTGGCAGGGGATGTGGCATAAATATCGGAGATTTAGCATGGGTTAAGGTAAATCGGTTATTTAGGGCGAGCCAATATATCCCACTCCTCGGATTCCTGGCCGCTCCATTCCTTGATTTCTCCAGGCTTAACAGTAGGGTCGGAAGGATGCTCAATCGTGTAACCGGCATTCCAAAGGAAGCGATAAATTTCACGGTAGTCGTAATTTTTTAACATCCAAAAAGGCGAAATCTCTAAAAATAATACGGGCCGGAATTTGGCAAGGATCTCTTGGCCGCCGTTAAGCACAAATAATTCATAAGATTGCACGTCAATCTTGATAAAGTCGCAACGGGTTAATGGTTCGGCCAGTTCAGATAACAGTTGATCAAGCGTAGCAATTCGGCAGCGTTCGCCTTTTTTGTCTCCTCTTTCTGCAGCAGCCGTGTCTATACCCAGCGCTCCAAAATTGGTAGGATTGTTATAACTGACCGGGTACAGATAAGCAAAACCCTCGCTATCTCCGACACAGGACTGAATAATATGCGTATTCAGGCAGCCGTTTATCGCCACATTAGCCGCCAGAATTTGATAGATGACCGTTTGCGGTTCGAACGCAATCACCCGGCCTTTGTGGCCCACCAAGGATGAATAGACGACAGTATGATGGCCGATATTTGCGCCTATATCCAGAACAGTCATGCCGGGCTGGATCAGTGATTTAAATAACTCGACATCCTTGGGTGCCCAGACGCCGGTGCGGACAATATCTGCACCAATGGTGATATCGGATGCAAGCGTCAGGAAAGAACCGTATTCGCCTCTAGTCAACGAACAATAGGGCGTTATTGGTTGTGAGCGCGGTTGCCGCCAATCCTGCGGTTGGTCAAAATCAACAGCAGCCAACCAGACTTCATGGCCTTTTGCCAGAGGATCGGCTGGCGCGCCGGTGCGGATAATAATGTGCAATGGAGTATCATCCGCAGAAACCAGTGCAATTGTTTTAAAACCATGTTTTTCCGCATAGAGGGAGTGGTTTTGTACCGTGCCGTTTACTTCAATTTGTATAGCCCCGCACCAAGCATGGGTATGGAATAACAGTGCTACCTGGCCGCCGGTCGTTACCAATTCCAGCGTCTCATTCACATTTTTGCAGCACAATACGTCGGCATTGATGGGTGCTAACTGCAAGTAAGCAAAGTTGAAACCTTCGGAAAAACGAAAGTAAGCGGGCGCAATTTGAAAAAGCTGCTGGGTAAGGAATCTTATGCCGTAAGGTTTAATGTCTTCGTGAAATGGCAATGTTGCTTTTTTTGTCATGATAAACCTTTAAAACATTAATAAATAATCAGCGGAATCAACGCTCGGCAAACTTATGGCTCGGCTTTTTGAGGTTTTCAGATTGCGATAGCCTAAATTCGGCCAGTGCTTGCTGAGCCTGTTGCCCTGCTGCAGCGGCATTACGGTCGGCGTTAAGCTTTTCCCGTAACGCATCTTCTAATCGAGCATAAGCTTGCTGCTGTTCTAGTGGAAATTCGTTTTGTGGTCGTCTGCTTTCTGCTTTAGTTATGTTGTTCTTGGCAATCTGAATCAGCTGATTTGCCAATTCCGCATCGTGTTCAGCTAAGTTTTGGCGAAGCAACAGCCAGGCAAACAGCTCTTGATGGGTTTCAAGGCGCGAGGCTAGACTGGTTGCTTGCAATGAGCTGGTTATTTTGCCGTTAAGTATAATCATAATTTGTGCAAAAAAATCTGGCTCAAGTTTCATGAATGTCCTCTAGCGGCTGAAAAATAGATTTTTTCGGCCGTTTCAACCATCCGCGGCACAGTGAATTTTTCCAAAAAGGCGTTACGGGCTTTATTTTTCATGCTCTCAAGTAAATCGGGGCTTTGGGCTAATTGTTTAAGCCGCATAACTATATTTGCGATGGCGTTTTCGTCTGGAGGAATAAGAAAACCTGTCTGGCCATCCTCAACTACTTCTTGTAAACCACCAACGGCCAGCGCAATCACCGGTGTGCCGGCCGCCATTGCTTCAATGGCCACCAACCCAAATGATTCATAACGGCTGGGCATTAGCACCACATCGCTTTGGATGAAAAGCGCATCCAATTCGCTACGGCTAAGTATGCCAGAGAAACTAACTTGGTGATTGTTAAGAAGCGTTTCGGCGCCATTGGCTTGAATGGTGTGCCGCGCCGCCTCATCAAGTATGCCACCGGCAAAGGTAATTTCAATATCCTTAACCGAAATCAACAAAGCCGCCAATGCCGAGCAGGCAAGGTCGAAACCTTTGCGCGGCTCAAAGCGGCCTATGTAGGCAATTTTTAGTAAGTGTCCGCTACGTGGAGGCTTAGCCGATAAGCCTACGCTGGTATCGTGAAATGGATCTAGCGTACCATGCGCGGCAATCAGGGTGCGGTCGGCAAAATCCACAGCATAGTGTGCGGTAAGATCATCCATGATGGCCTGAGAATTTGCTAGGATGTGTGGTACTTTTTGCAGCATTGCTGTTTCGGCAGCAATGATTTTATTGACATGAAAATGCTCGAATAATGGCCTTTCCGACCATTCCGGTTTAAATGGTTTAGCCATCGCATAACTGGTGTGCAGGCTCATAACGACGGCTACCGATTCGTGGTTGACGACGGCCATGCCTTCCAAATCCCAGATTGGAAAGGACACGACTTCAAGCCCAAAAGCTTTCAGTTTTTTCACTTGTTGGGCAACAGCCGCACACCAGCCGGCAATGCCGGCAGGCACTCCGCGCTGGACAGCAAGCCGTAGGCCGTTCTCGGAGTGATCTTCAGCAATAGCGTGAATCCAATAGCCGTTTTCATAGCGGCTATAGGGTGTTGAAGAGGCCTGGGTAATGACATGGACGATATGATCGCGTTCAGCCAGCCCGGCTGCCATCAGCCAAGACCAGCGGGCGATGCCGTCTTGCTTGTTCGGCGGAAAGGCGCGGCTGACCAAAGCAATGGTTAGTCCGGCTTTACGCGGCATAGGCAAAAAATCTTCAGCTATGCGTGAAGTGGCCAGATCGCCGGTGAGTTTCTTGGTGACCAGTGCTTGCATGGCGCGGCGGCTACCTTCCTGAATCCCGAACAATACGTCATTGTCGAGGGAGACACGATGTTCCTGCGAAATTTCTTGATGATCGGCAAACCACTTGTTGGAATTGAGCAATTCATCCTGAAAGTTTTTAAGCTCTGTTATAGCGCGCGGTTCGGAAAATTCGTGGCCGTGTTTGCGGATAAAATACGCTTTGCTGATTGCTGAGGGATACAGTGTTTTGGCAATTTTGTTTTTACTGCGAATGTGGCTAGGGGCAAACTGGTGAAACACCAGCGCATTGGCTTCATAAACAATACGGTAGCCTTGGTCGACCAGCCTTAAGCAAACATCGGTTTCATCCAACAGATAAGCAAACGTATGGTCAAAGCCGCCGATCTCTCGCAGGGCACTGCTTCTAAAAGAGGAATTAGTGCCAAGCAAGCTGGGGTAGAAAGGGCTGCCCACAAAAGACAATGGCCGTTCATCAAAGAAATCGGTAGGATAGTAGGCGTTGCCGAATCGATCACAGACAGTTTTACACGCCTGAAAATTTACCCCGGTATTGTCGAGCGTAAAACCACCCACGCCGCCGACCAAGGGATTGAGGTAATGCGGCGCCAGCTGTTTTAGCCAATCGGGGTGGGGAACGGCATCGTCGTCTATAAAAGCAATAACCTCGCCGGCAGCCAATTCCACTCCGATATTGCGCGACATGGAAAGATTTGGCTCCGCACAGCGGCCGAGCTTGATTTTGCCTTGCCACTTTTCCAGAATGTTTTCAGTATGGTCGGTGGATGGGCCATTGACGACTATGACTTCATAGTCGGAGTAATTCAGTTCCGACAAGCCGCGAATAGCATCATCAAGTAACACCGCGCGGTTATAGGTGTTGATCACTACAGAGAATTTAACCGTCATTTCAATCTCCAACCCGTCTCTACCAGCAGGCGCAGGGTATCGCGGTGGGTGTTGACAAAGTCTTTGTGATCCAGCAGTGCATATAATAAGCTGCGTCTGCTGTCGCATAGAAAAATGTACCCAATTATGTCATCTTTGGATGGGCCATAACCCAATAAAAAAATATGCAGCGTGATGACATCCGTGCTGGTAATGAACCAGTTTAAGCTATCTTCGGTGTGCGTGCCTGATTGTTGCCGATTAAGAACGGTGTTCATCGCATCATAACGGCCAATAGCGTTTGCCGTAAATAGTGCATGAGGCTCTATATCTTTTTTAGTTGCGCCAAAATAAAACGCATCAATATATTCCAGCAATGCGTCCTTCATTAGGCCTTGGTCTTTAAGGCAGTGGGCGTACTGAATACGGTAGCCGGGATGGGCAGGGAATAACTGCAATGCTTGCCAATAACGATGTTGAGCCAAGCCTAACTCACCGGCATCTCTAGCGGCGTCGGCCTGGGTAATCAGATCGCAAAAGTCGCTATCAGCACTGGCAAGCCTGATAGAAACGGTGCCAGCCAAGTGTCTATCGAGAATGGCTTTGGCGGTTGTCTGGCCAATCAGATTAGGTTCCAAACCCAGACCTTGCGTACGCATTTTACCGCAAACCTTATAAAGCAAATTTGCGGTATCGGCGCTAAGACCTTTTCCATCCAGGAGCCCCAGGGAGTGAAATAAATCCAGGCACTGATCAGTTGATGTGATCGTACGCAAAACTTGGATCAGATGGTCTTTATCTTTAACAACCATGGCTGGGTCGGCGTTTTGACTGGTGGGTATTTTGCGATCCTTTAACCAATTTGCCACTATGGGTGTTCTCCTTAGATTTAAGATTAACGGTCTTTATAGTTACGATTATTATACTCAGTACACTGCAAATTTGGATAAGCGTTCTTAATGCAGAATCAACTGGCGAGAGACGACTCTTTCTTGTGCCATACCCAGTAAAGTCAACACTAGGCAACTTATCGACATATAAGCTAGATCGTAATGCGCATGAACCATGGAGCCAAAATAACCTTCGCGCAATAATTCCACGCCGTGCACCATGGGCAGTAGTAGTACCAGCTTTTGTGCCTGGATCGGCAGCCAGTCCACCATAAAGCCGGTGCCGGACAATGGGAACAGCAGGTAAACCAAGGGATGCCAGATTTTTTCGACTATTTCGGTGCGAACGCTCAATGAGCCTATCAGCAATCCCAATCCTGCGCCAAACCAACCAAGCATAAACCAAGCCAGCAATATTTTGGCAATATTTTCGGGCGGCGTCATCCAGCCGAGAGAGATAAAAATCAGTGAGAGAGTGACGAAAGATGTGCTGGTGCCCACCATTTCCAACAGAATTCGAGAGGCAAAGATGTCGAAGACTTTAACATTGCGGTGATACATCAAGGACAGATTGGGTTCAATGGCAATACTGCAGCGCCCCGGCATACTTCTCCAAAGCAGAATTGATGAATAGCCGGTCACGGCAAAAGCGACGATAGGCAGATTGGAGCCGTGCGCCGCTCCGGCGAACGACCACAAGGCCGATACGCCGAGCGTAAATATCATCGGCTCGGCAAATAGCCATAGGAAGCCAATGTTGTGGCGACCGTAACGCGTTAAGATTTCGCGCAAGATCAGGGCGCCGATCACCCGAAATTGAATCGCCAGCGAACGACGAAATGAGGTGGTAGGGATAGTCATCGTTAATCGTGATGCTCCTTGACGCCGGCAATAAACATAGTAAGTATGCCCCAGGCAATCACGCCTAGCACTAAGGTAACGATAACGCCACGCAGGCGCTTGGGTTCCAGCGCTTTATCCGGTTTATTCGGCTGCACAATCCGCTCTAAATAGAGTTGCTGGCGCACGGCTTCACTACGCGCTTCTTCCAGAGACGTTAGTGTGCTTTCCAGTTGTTTGGCGGCAAATTCACGCTCTAACACCAAGCGTTGGTATTCAGCAGCTTTATGAGCCAACGAGTGTCCGCCTCCCGTCACTCTGGCAATTTCGGCATCAATTTCCTGTTTAAGGTTTTGGATCAACAATTCCAAGGAGGGTATTTGTGGATTATTTTTGGTAAAGGTTTTTAATTGGCTAAGTTGAGACTGGGCTGAAATGAGTGATTCCTGCATTTTGGCGATTTGCTCCAGGTGAAGGGATGACTCTGCTTCAGGATCAATAACGCCTTTTTGGTTACGATAAACCGATAAGGCCAAGGCGGCTGCTTTGGCTTTTTTTTCTGCATTGTTCATTTCCTGTGTGGCAAAACGTATCATGTCTTGCTGGCCTAGGACATTGAGTTGGTTTACCAGCGCCTCCCCCATTTCCAGCAACTGCTGGTTAATCTGGTAAGCCTCTTCGGCGGTGAAGCTACTGACTGTCAGCGTGGTGATGGATGAATCACCATCATGTTCTATGCCGACTCTTTTTAAATAGTAAAGATGCAGCGCTTCAAAGCTGTCATCCCAGTCTAGGCCGGCAAAACGGCTAAAAATATCCACAGTTGGACTGGAGAATGCTTTTTTGATGGCCAGTTTGTCATTCAGTGCCTGTAATGCATCGCGCGAAGTCATAAAGTCCTGTACGACATAACTGTCGTCTTGGGCGCGGGAAAAGCCGGAGCCTTCAAACAACATCCCCAGTGGCGAAGCTTTTGATTGCCGTTCCGCACTACGTACCACAAAACGGGATTCGGAAATATAGACGTCGGAGGCAATAAAACCGTAATAAACAATGGACAAAAAGGTTGGCAAAATGATAGTTAATAAAAATATCTTATCCATGCCTTTTAAATAAGCCATCGGATTATGCACAGGAAATTTGCGATTGGCCGCAGTTGTATTACTCACGATAATATTTACAGGTTTATTGAAAGAGATTATAGAACTTGTTCTAATACAAAAAAATAGCACATTTATTGGTAAGTGCAAGTCAGTTATTAGCTTGGCAAGGTGGTTTTAGTTCGAGTTGCCCTCGATAAAACCACCAATTTTGTTGATGTTTTGACTTGTTATTTAGTCGCTAAAATACGATTTTAACAGGGCACCAGGGCCATAAATTGTTTTGTTATCTGTGCACGATGTAAAGTTTTTAAAGTCGTTAGTGACAGTATAACTATTGCCCATCATTAAGGTATTATGATAATCAAATGCCCAAGCAACCAAGCCTATTTGTTTATTGCGCAGATAAGACAGTAAGGCATTTGATAGGCTGGGAATATCATTAATACACCCGGCAAAAGTGCCGGCATTCCATTCGCTGACCAAACAGGCATGGCTTGCGCAGAAATTGCCGAAATACTGATCCCAGTGTGGTGGGCCGTAAGGAATTTTTCCTGGGTTAAAATAAGGATGCAGCGCATAAACAATTTCACTCAATGGGTCGTGGATGGCCGGTGCATTTGTCGTGATAACCGCGCCGCCGTGCAGCCCATCTACGACGAGGACATTCTTGGCGCCCAGTTGACGAATATGGGTGATTAGCGCTTGATGGTCGTCGTGCCAAATCTGCCAATTGGCGGCGGATGTTTCATCTAATCCAGGCTCATTAAACAACTCCAGCATGATGCCATTATCGTGGGGTAATGCTTTTATTAAGGTTGTCCAGGCATTTTGGGTTTCTATTTCAGGCATGTTTTTTTCATGGTATGAACCGCTGCCGGGTTCCCATTGCATGGAAATCAGCACTGCAAAGCCCATAGAGCGAGCCAGCGTTACGCCGGAAACCACGTAGTTGATATAATCAGGATCGAAAAGATTGGAACTTGGGTTTAAGGCTGGTTGGCTAACTTGTAGTCGGATTAAATCTGCGCCAAACTTTCTCACGCCTTCCAACTCGGCGGGGCCGAAGTTTTCAGCGGCCGTTATCAGCGGCTCAAAATGGGTGTCGCCATGTGGTTTTTTGGGCAATAGACGGCCGACAATGACAACCCCTTGGGGTATCCAGGGTTCGCCGTCGTGGAATAAGCGGCCATTAGCTACCGAAACTGTGCCGATGTGGTCGGCATTGGCGAAAGAGAGTCCGCCAAGGTGCGAACAGCCGCTACCCCAGAACACGATCATCAGAAAAATTGTAATTCTTCTACTTAGGCGCTGCCAAAATTTCGATTGTTGTGCTGAACAAAACATTTGGGTCTCCAAAGAGATAAATATAGACAGGATTATGGAACCAGAATGACAGTTTATCTTAGCTTATGTTCTTTGTGCATCAAATTTTGGCATTAGTGCCTTATCTTTAATGATGGGGCAAGTCGGTTGAGATGTTTTGAGTTATTGGGTGGAATACGGGCTGGAAGCTAAAAACGACTATTTTGATTTGATTCTAGTTGGAATCTTTTGAGATTGTTCCGAATTGGTGGATAATGGAAGGATATAGCTTTCGTTTGTTAACGAGGCAAGCACTGAATGTAAGGTAAACACTCAACAAGATGAATCACTTGTTAATGCGGATAAATTATCTGCTGAAGAACAGTCATACGATGCCATTTATGCACAGAGCCGGTCGGATTTGTGCTGTTACTGCAACGATTTTTTTAAGCGCCTGCGCCTCAACAGCCGATTGGAATACCTCCACCGGCCCCAGCCAGGAACAGGTGCAGGAAGGGCGCGACAGTCAGCGTCTTAACGGTATCCAAGTAGTTGATGTCGATGCCTCTGTCGCCCGTAAGCTGATTGCCAGTCGCAAGCACGACCTCTCCGCAGAATTTTTTGCCGGTACTGCACAATCCAGATATTTAATTGGGCCGGGCGATGTGATTGAGTTGATATTATGGGAAGCGCCTCCTGCCATGTTATTTGGTTCCTCGCCCTTCGCCATGCTGTCTGTCGCCAAAGATTCGAGTCAGCGTAGTGGGCCGGTCACCTCGCAGGCCACCACTTTTCCCGAGCAAATGGTTAACAGCCAAGGGGAGATTAATATGCCTTTTGCCGGGCAGATTCCGGTAGTAGGGCGAACGCCGCAACAGGTCGAAGCCGAGATTGTGCAAAGACTGAAAGATAAGGCTAACCAACCGCAGGTATTGGTGCGCGTCACCAGTAATAATACGGCTAATGTTACCGTGGTTGGTGACGTAAACAACAGTATGCGTGTGCCTTTAACGCCGCGCGGCGAAAGACTGCTTGACGTGCTGGCTGCTGCAGGCGGTGTGCGCCAGCCGGTTGGTAAAACCACTATTCAATTGACCAGGAGTGATCTGGTGCAATCGTTGCCGCTGGATACCATCATCCGTGATCCGAAAAAGAATGTCGTATTAATGGCCGGCGATGTGATCACTGCTTTGTATCAACCGTTGAGTTTTACCGTGCTGGGTGCAGCCGGTAAGAATGACGAGATTAGTTTTGAAACGCAAGGTGTCACTTTGGCGCAAGCACTGGCGCGGGCCGGCGGTTTGGTGGATGATAAGGCCGATGCTCGCGCGGTGTTCCTGTTCCGCTTTGAAGAGCCCTCCGCGTTGGATTGGTCGACTCCACCGGCGATAACCCCGGAAGGTAGGGTGCCGGTGATTTATCAATTAAATTTAAAAGACCCCGCCAGCTTTTTTATTGCGCAGAACTTTCCGGTGGATAACAAAGATATGTTGTATATCTCCAATGCGCCGCTGGCCGAGATTAAAAAATTCATGACCATCATTTCGCAAGGGGTTTATACCATCCGTAATATTTCGCCCACTACCTTTACCTGGTAGGGTTATCGTCTAGGAAACTGTTCGGTTTCAATAATGTCCAGTATATTAATTGATGTGACGCGGCTGATGTCCAGGCAATTAAAGGGGAGATTGCCTACCGGCGTTGACCGGGTTAGTCTGGAGTATCTTAGACATTTTGCCGGTCGTTCCACCGCGCTGGTTCGTTTTGCCGGGCAATGGCTGGAACTTTCGCCAAACGATTCTGAGCGGGTTTATGCGGGATTACTGTCGCCTGCCGGGAACGTACAGTTTCTGTATCGTCGTCTGGTAGCAAAAGCACTTTTTCAACGGCTGAGGCAACGGCGGTATCCGCCGCGCATCCTGTTCAATACCGGACATAGCGGGCTGGAGAAAAACCAATATGCCCAGCGTTTGCAGCACTTTAAGTTCAAGCCGGTTTTTTTTGTACATGATCTTATTCCGATTACCCATCCAGAATATTGCCGGCCTGGTGAAGCCGCTAAACATCATGCCCGGATGCGGACTGTACTGAATCATGCTGGTGGAGTGATTGCCAATTCTATCGCCACGCAAGCGTCTTTGGCGGCTTATGCCTCCCACCATGCTTTGCCTATGCCGCCGCTGGTCGTGGCATCCTTAGCGCCGCCGCAACTGCTAAATCCTGCGTCGATTGCCAGGCTGAACAAGCCTTATTTTGTGATGTTGGGTACGATCGAGCCTAGGAAAAACCACTGGCTGTTGTTGCAGATCTGGCGGAAATTGGTAGAGACCTTGGGTGACCAAGCCCCCCGTTTAGTGGTGATCGGTCAGCGCGGTTGGGAATGTGAAAATGTAGTGGATTTACTGGAGCGTTGCGAGGCGCTGCAGGGCTTTGTGCTGGAAGTTGCGGCGTGTAGTGACGCCCAACTGGTCACTTGGCTGCAACATGCACAGGCACTGTTGTTTCCTTCTTTTGCCGAGGGATTTGGTATGCCGTTGGTGGAAGCTCTATCAATAGGGCTGCCGGTGATTGCCAGCGATTTGCCGGTGTTTCGGGAAATCGCCGGGAATATTCCTGAATATTTGCATCCGTTAGATGGTATGGGTTGGCAGCGGTTGATTATGGCCTATGCTGATTCTGCGCATCCTTTACGTTGTGCGCAATTGCAACGGCTTAGCCAGTTTGCTGCCCCGACATGGGCTGCACATTTTAAGCAAGTGGAAATATTGTTGGAGAGGATTCATGAGCAGTCTAGTTGAGGCGATGAATCGGTTTCAGGATATGCCGGATGTTTTATATGTTTACCGATTTCCACGCTGGAAACATCCGGTGGTACGGCAATGTTTTCCGGGGCAGCGGCTGGTTTTTTTAGAAAAAGCGGCGTCTGTGCCGGTTGGCGCATGGCTGGTGCTTTGGGGCATGAATTCGCCGCCGACAGATCTGGCCGCAGATGTTAAAGTACTCAGAATGGAAGATGGTTTTCTCCGTTCCATAGGGCTCGGGGCGGATTTGGTTAAGCCGCTGTCATGGGTGGTGGACGGTCGCGGCATACATTATGATGCAACCCAATCATCTGATCTGGAGGCTTGCTGCGCCGACACGGTGTTTGACCAGTCCTTGCTGGCCCGCGCCGCTTGTTTACGCGCCACGCTAGTTGCCACAGGTTTGACCAAGTACAATGTTGGCGTCGGCGTTTGGCAACGACCTAGCGGCGTAGCGCGGGTGATTCTGGTGCCGGGGCAGGTGGAGAGCGATGCTTCGCTAGCTTATGGCGCGCCCTTTGAGCGCAGCAATCTGGGTTTGTTGCGTAGGGTGCGAATCGCTAATCCCGATGCTTATCTGATTTATAAACCGCATCCCGATGTGGTTGCTGGTTTGCGAGCCAGTGGCCAAAATGAGCAGGAAGCCTATCAATGGTGTGATGAGGTGCTGATTGACGCCAATATGGGCGACTTGCTGATGATGGTGGATGAAGTGCATGTGTTAACCTCATTATCCGGGTTTGAAGCCTTGCTGCGCGGCAAAGCCGTCACCTGTTATGGACAACCATTTTATGCCGGCTGGGGTTTAACCCATGATATTGTGCCGAATCCCAGGCGCAGCCGCCGTTTGAGCCTGGATGAGCTGGTGGCGGCCGCGCTGATAAAATACCCGCTGTATTTGAGTAGAAACGGCAAAAAATTGATTACAGCAGAAGAAGCACTGGATGAAATGTGGTACTGGCGCGCTGAAACCGCCGGCCGGCCGGCTTGGCCGCAGGAATTTATCCGGTTTTTTTTGCGGCGTATTATTGGGGTGCGGTGAGAGTTTGGAGTAAATAAAATGAAGCTCAAGCAATTTTATACAGAGCCTAGAATTTTATGAAATATCCTAAAATACATGCGGTTACAGCGAAAAGCCTTTATATATTGTTGGTTGAGTTCGAAAACCAGGAAAAAAGGGAATATGATGTCTCTAAATTATTGGAAAAGGAAATGTTCGCTCCTTTGAAGAATCCGGTTTTATTCAAATCCTGTAAAATCGATACCAACGGCTATGCTGTAATTTGGAATGAAGATATTGATATTAGCGAATATGAATTGTGGCACAATGGCAGGCCAGTGCTTAATTAATGCCTGAGTGCGACTAAAACCAGTTGTGCAGCTTTGGGGAATTGGGTAGGCTCCAAACTAATGAATATTTTATAGGATGCTGCCAATGTCTGTAAGTGTATCTGTCACGTACAAAGGCATCCCGCACCAGTTATAGTCGTTTTTTAAGATTGGCCGCGATCAAGTTTCAGCTAATTTATAAAAAAACTTACGCTAATCGGAGTTGCGCGGGCTTTAGTGTTCTCTGAATTATACATTAACCTAATTTCACGGCAATGTCAGTTGAACACACAATTGCATCAAGTCTTTCCTCGTGCTATTGTAAAGCTATTCGAGTAAGTTAATGCCTTTCTTTGAGAGCAAGCTGTTTTTAATGGTTGTTACCGGTCTAGGTTGGTAATAATATATAATTAATATGTTTGGATTGAATTAATAAAGCGCTATTCGCTTTATTCCGTTTTTTTACTAGATTCAGCAATGAGAGAAAATAAATGATGGCTGATAAACCGAGCTTAATAAAACCTGCATCATTTGATACTCGCCTTGAGAGCTTAAGAGGGGTTGCGGCATTTGCGGTTGCCTGGTGCCATAGTATGACCGTTTTTGCCGCACCATCTTATGAGTTTTCGTGGGTAAAAACACTTGTAGAATGGAGTTTTATAGTTTTTCCAGCGGGAGGGGCAGTGATTTTCTTTTTTACCCTGAGCGGATTTGTGCTAGGTGAGTCTTTGCAGCGATCGCCTTTTTTTCTACAGTTTGTAGTGCGTCGCCTATTTCGTATTCTTCCAGCATTTTGGTTTTCACTTCTATTGTTTTTTATCACAGTCAATTACACACAGCCGCTTTTAAATCTTGGAAACTTTAGCGACTGGTTTAAACACGTATATTTACCTGCAGTTACATTTTCAGAATTGTTATCCAACATCCTGATGCAGGCAAATGGCCTTTATCCAAGAGTTAATGGCGTAACATGGTCGATTTATCCTGAAATTTCCTGCTCTCTGGTTCTTCCTTTATTATATTTTCTACACAAGCGCCTTTATTTTAAGTGGCGTTTTGTCATGTGGCTGCTACTGTTTGGGGTATCAATAATTAAGTACTCTCCCGATACCAAAGCGTTTTTCGCTTATTTCCCTCAGTACATTTTCTGTTTTTATACTGGTTTGTTTTTGCCTCGTGAAATTATCTCTAGCCGAATTAATGGACGATTAACTGCAGCATTTTTCGTTTGCTTCGGTACTCTAGTTATCATTCTTGGTAGCCATTACGGTGTGCCGTACAAACCAGTAATGCGGCTTAGCTGTGCAATTGGTGCTGCGGTTGTGATTGGTTCGTTGGTAGCATCACCAAAAACATGGCGTTGGCTTACAAGTTCGCCAATTAGTTTTCTGGGAAGAGTTTCATTTAGTTTTTATCTGCTCCACCTTTCAGTTCTGTACTTCGTTATTGTGCATATATCGAAATATCCAAATCTATTTAACCCATCCGTATCAGTCTCGCTATTATTGGCTTCAGTTTCAATTATTTTAACACTATTTATGTCTTATATTTGCTACAAATATATTGAGTTGCCGAGTATAAAATATGGGAGAAATTTGGTTATGAACATGACAAATAACAGCTGGACAGATTGGATGAAAGAGAACGTAGCCCAAAGAATGGAGGGCCGCTTTAGCTATGCGACTAAAGGTTTCTATAGGGAACAATTGGTGAGAGTATCAAAAATTAAGGATGGTGACTTGTAAAAGGCGAGGGGGCTTTCAGTGCAATATCTCTTCAGCACATAGCTTAGTTCGTTCGTGACCACATATACCGTGCGAATTACTTTAAATAATAATGGTATACAAAAAATATATTTTAACGCCTTGTTTTTCTGGTGAAATGTTCTAAAGCACATGCAGTTGCAGTGAAATGTCTTTATATATTGCTGAGTAATGCTTAACTCAATTAGCGGTTTTTAAAAACCGCCTTATTCTCAATTTTCGGCGTGTGATTTAACAGCGGGTAAACCAAGCCGACAAAGGGGTTGATCCACCAGGCCGGGGCTTGTAGCGCCAGCTTGATCGGCGACATATAGGCTCCCAAGTCTTTTTTAATCCCATAAGTGGTCAGGCCCATTTCCAGTTTGGTTGCTCCCTGCTCAATGGCGGCAGCGATTACCTGATAGACGACATACAGATAGAGGCTGTCATTGCCGGCTTGGTTGCGGCCAAAATACAGCCAGCGCAGCAAATCACCATCTATTAACAGCAAGGCGTGACCGATTAGTTTATTCTGGCGATAAAATAGCAGCACTTTTGAGTTAGCCGCCATTTTTAAGGAAAACTCCCGGTAAAAAGCCGGAGTTAAAATTTCCCGCTGGTATTCGCTGGCGTGATCATGAACTACCCGCCATTGCCGGCATAATTCCTCTGCTAAATCAGCAAAGTCTTCCCGTATTTCGCAGTGCACCCCTTGGGTGGCATTGATCCGCAAGTGCTTTAACAATTTGCTGCGATAATAACTTTTCAGTGAGGCCAGATAATCATCTATGCTAGACCATGAAATATCTAAATAGGTGGTTGGCAGGCTGTCTACAAAATGAAAACCAAGCTTTTTAAATTCAGGCCATAATGCCGCAGTGTGCGGTTCAAAATCTCGCAAAACGATCATGAAGTGCCCTTGTTTTTTAGCGATGCTCAGCAATAATCGGCTCAGTGATGTAACGATTTCGTTATACCTTGCTTGATCGCCGGCGGCAAAAGGGCTGTTAAGCGTAATTGGCGTACCACATTCCAGCATTTTAATTTTAAGGAAATTAGGTAGCACCCGGCGCACCTGCTGCAATAGGGTTCTAAGCCGGTTGGGTGCAAAAATCGCAATGTCGGTGGTGATCGTATAAAAACTGCTTAATGCCAGCGCTGTGCCATCGTTATCGTAGAATAAAACATAGCGATAAGAAAAATCATTTAATTCGGCTTGCGCCAAAATCTCCCAAAATTCATGGGAGTAAGTGATTGAGCTTTGTTTAACTAGCTGGTTCCATTGTGCTTTAGGTATCTCGGAAACGCTGTTAAAAATCTTGGCTTCTAAAGGCATTACGGTGAATGAGGGCTGTTTTCGGGTAGATCGGGTTTGCAGTGTTTAGGATGAGCGGAACAGCGTGAAGTGCATCTTTCGCGATTGATGCGCCTCCTACGTTGGCAGATCCTATGTGGCTTGATCTAATTGCAAAGATTTTGCTTAAACGATGCACGGAAATGCAACTCAAATAAGTCACAATTAATTCATAATTTTAGTATTTTAACACGGTTAGATCTATGTTAACCTGAAAGGATATTACCAGAACATTAAGCCGCTCAATTTGAATAGCATCATCGCAAATACTTCCATGCCAACGGCTTTGGTGACCGGGGCAACCGGCTTTATCGGCGGGCGCTTGGCGGAATGCTTGGTAGAACAGGGTTGGGCTGTCAAGTTGCTGGTTAGGAATGCCGACAAGCTCACGCCGAGTTTAAAAACTGCCGCCGATATAGTGGTGGGCGATTTAGCCGATGCAGCGGCTTTGGCCCGTGCAGTTAGTCAGGTTGATATCATTTTTCATTGTGCGGCCAATGTCAACACCTGGGATAGCTGGTCAGCCTATTATCAGGCGAATGTGCTGGGGGTAAAAAATCTATTACAAGCCATCGCCAAGCAAAATCCAGACTTATCCCGCTTGGTGCATGTCTCCAGTGTTGATGTTTACGGTTTTCCTGTCATACCAAGCACTGAGGGCGGCCAATTATCCGGCGCCGGCTTTGGCTACGGCGAATCCAAGCTGCAAGGCGAATTGTTGGTAAGAGAATTCTGCACAGCAGTTGGCATGCCTTTTACGATCATTCGCCCAGCCAATGTGATAGGCCCCGATAGCCAGTTTATTAAGCGAATAGGCGCTGAGTTAAAATCCGGGATCATGTTGACTATTGATGGCGGTCAGGCAAATGCAGGTTTAATCTACATTGATAATTTAGTTGATTATTTGATTTGGGCGGCCTGTGCCGCTAATTCAGTCGGCGAGTGTTATACAACTAGAGATGCTTATGATGTAAAATGGACAATTTTTCTGGAGCAATTTAAAACTTCGATTGCCGGTAAGGGAATCGTGATTAATCTCTCTTTCAGTTTTGCAGATTTGTTTGCCAAAGGATTTGAATATTTTTATCGTGTATTTTTACCTGGACGAGAGCCGATGCTGCACCGCTTACTGGTGCGATTCTTTGGCAGAACTTGCGGACACAGCGCTGAAAAAATTCAAAACCATAGTGCTTATCTGGGCAAAATCAAATTTGATCAAGCTATGGCGTTGTCATGTAGTTGGTTTTTGGCTCAATCTAAATAAAATTAACACGCTGCCAGCCCCAACCTGCCTGTCGATAGACTCTACTTCAAAATTAAATTAATGCCGGATTTACATTTTCTGTTTTTACAAGGATTGCCCTCGCCGTTTTTTAGCCGAGTGGCGCAACAGCTGTCAGCCTTGGGATGCGGTGTAACCGGGATCAATCTGTGTGTGGGGGATAGTTTGTTTTGGCGCGGAGCTAATACCTTAGACTACCGGGGTAAGCCTGCTGATTGGCCGGATTATATCGCGGATGTTTTAGAACGCAACCGAGTGACCGACATTCTGTTATTGGGCGAACAGCGCAGTTATCACCAGCAGGCTATTGCCGCAGCCAAAGCGCGAAATATCCGGGTAATAGTGATAGATTTTGGTTATCTTCGCCCAGACTGGATTACCTTTGAGTTGGATGGCATGAGCGGCAATTCAAAGTTTCCAAAAGAAGCAGAGGCTATATTGGCTTTAGCGCAAGGTATGCCCAAGGTTGATCTGGAAAAGCGCTATGCTGATAGCTTTTTCAAAATGGCCATTGGCGATATGCTTTACCATTTTGCCAATTTGTTTTTTGGCTGGTTATTTCCTCACTACCGGCGCCCCTATAAGCGTGATCATCCGTTTCTGCACTATCCGGCCATTGGTAAACGCTTGCTGTTTGCCAAATGCGGACACAGGCAAGCCATGCAGCGCTTGGCTGTGTTACAGGCAGAAAAGGTCCGGTATTTTTTATTTCCTTTGCAATTGGAAAATGATTTTCAAATTATCGCTTATTCACCGTTTAACAGTTTTGATGAAGCGATACAGCTAATACTTAATTCTTTCGCCAACCATGCCGATGCCGATACCCGTTTGCTGATTAAGGTGCATCCGTTGGAACCGGGCTTAAAAAATTGGCGAAAGCTGATCTATCGCTGGGGAGAGGCTTTGGGCATAAGCAGGCGTTTGGACTTTTTTGATGGCGGCAATCTTGATGAAATTATTTGTAGTTCTGTCGGGATGGTGACTGTGAACAGTACCGCCGGAATTCGCGCTTTGCAGTTGGGTAGCCCAGTCATCACGTTGGGCGAAGCCATTTACAATATCAGCGGCTTGACTCAGCAATCTACACTGGATGATTTTTGGCAAGCCCCGCAACAGCCGGATGCCAAACTTGTGGATGCGTTTATCAGATCAATGGCCGGCACCATCCAAATTCGCGGCGTTTTTTATAATGAACCGGGGCTGAGCGCTGCGGTGAATCAGGCTGTTGAGCGTTTGTATCGGGGCAAGGTGGGACTTCCCTGGCCTGATTTACCAAGCGGCCTGCCGGCAGAGTCGCCTTAGTCGAAAGCATCGAAAAAAATTCGATGCTCCCCTAAAGAATACTATTCTCGATACTCAAAGAAATGGCAAAACGCGTCGCTATCACCGGATTTTCTTTTAGACTGCCTCAAACCGATATTAACCACTTTTGGCAAGCCTTGCTGGACGGCAGTGATCTGGTGACGGAAGTGGATACAGAGCGCTGGGCCAAGGATAGCTTTCGGCACCCTAAGAAAAATCATCCTGGCTCTAGTTACACCTTTGCTGCCGGTTCTATCGGCGATATTTCACAATTCGATCCGGGTTTTTTCGGTATTTCTCCGCGCGAGGCAGCGCAGATGGACCCGCAACAAAGATTGCTGCTGGAGATGAGCTGGGAAGCTCTAGAAAATGCCGGGGTAAAGCCAGCCGAGATTCGTGGTAGTCAGTGCGGCGTGTTTATCGGCATCGCCAGTTTGGATTATTCTTTTCAGTTTGTCGATGATTTGGCGGCGATTGATGCATCAACGGCAACCGGTAACACCTCCAGTATTGCCGCCAACCGGCTCTCGTATTTTTTTGATCTGCACGGCCCCAGCATGGCGATTGATACCGCCTGTTCATCTGCGATGGTGGCGTTTCATCAAGCCTGTTGTTCAATACTTTCTGGAGAAAGCACACAAGCTTTGACTGGCGGCGTTAGCTTGCATCAGCACCCCTTTGGCTTTATTACCTTTACTAAAGCAGCCATGTTGTCACCGCGCGGGCGCTGTAATGTGTTTGATGCCGCCGGCGATGGCTATGTCCGCTCTGAAGGCGGCGGCGTGTTTTTTCTTAAGGATTACGATCAAGCCATTGCCGACGGCAATCCTATTCTGGCTGTTGTGGCCGGCTCTGCGATCAACACCGATGGTCGAAAATCCGGTCTGACGGTGCCTAATCCTATTCGCCAGTCCGCTTTATTGAAAGAGTCTTATCGCAAAGCAGGTATCGCTGTGGCGGATATTGATTATATTGAAGCGCATGGCACAGGCACCGCCATAGGCGACCCGATAGAAATGCAGGCGATAGGGGATGCCTTGGGTAAGCCGCGGTCTAAAGATACGCCATTGCTGATAGGCTCAGTCAAGAGCAATCTGGGGCATTTGGAAGCAGCTTCGGGCGTGGCCGGGTTGGTAAAAGCGTTGTATTGCCTGCAGCATAGAATGGTGCCGGCCACCATAGGCATTAAAAATCTTAACCCCAAGATTGAATTTGATCACTGGAATCTTGAGGTAGTGAGCAAAAATCGCCCGCTCAAACAAATCGGCAAGCTGGTCATTGGCGTTAATTCCTTTGGTTTTGGCGGGGCAAATGCGCATGTGATTTTGGAAAGTCACGAACCGTATGAATCAAGGTCGGTTAGTCATGCTGCGTTGCCTATTCTACTGTCTGGAAAAGATCAGCCGGCATTGCAGGCGGCGATTAGTGAATTTGCGGCTTTCTTGACGCAACAGCCGCAGTCGGCTTTATACGATATTGCCTACACCACGATATTTCGGCGCGAATGGCATCAGCAGCGCACCTTAGTCTATGGTGAAACCCCGTTGGCTATTGCGCAAACACTACAAAATTTTTTGGCTGATAGCGCTACGCCGTTTTTAGTTGAAACCGGCGAGGCTTTAAAAGCGCCGTCCGGCCCAGCCTTTGTTTATTCGGGAAATGGCAGCCAATGGCAAGGTATGGGGAAACGTTTATTGGCGGAGTCGGCGGTATTTAGCAAGACGGTTCGAGAAATCGACGGCATTTTTGCGCGTTATGCCGATTTTTCTATAGAAGACGAACTGGCGGAAAAAAACGGCGCTGGTCGTTTTGAATATACTGAAATTGCCCAGCCGGCTTTGTTTGCATTTCAGGTGGGTGTTACCCAAATGTTAAGACAGCAGGGCATTATGCCGACGGCTGTGGTGGGTCATAGTGTAGGAGAGGTGGCGGCGGCTTGGGCGGCATCAGCCTTAACACTGGAAGATGCCGTAAAAGTGATTTATTACCGCAGTAAATTGCAAGGCTATACCAAGGGCAGGGGCGGGATGACGGCGGTTGCTTTGAGTGCTGATAGCGCTGAACAGTTACTGACAGAGTTGGGATTGACTGTTTCGTTGTCGATTGCCGGGGTCAACAGTCCGCGCGGCTTGACTGTCGCCGGAAACGTAACGGCACTGGCCTGCTTTGAGTCTGCTTTGAATGAGCGGAAGATTTTTAACAAACGCTTGGATTTGGATTACGCTTTTCACAGTCCGAGCATGGAACAAATCGAAACGGCTGTCCGAGAAGACTTAGCAACACTGCAGCCGACTACCGCACGGCTGCCGTTTTATTCGACCGTTACCGGCAGTCGATTGCTTGAAGAAATGCTTGATGCGGATTACTGGTGGCGCAATATTCGGCAACCGGTGCTGTTCAGACAGGCGATCATGGCTGTGCTTGCCGAGACGGCCAATATTTTTATCGAAATCGCCCCGCATCCGGTTTTGCAGACCTATCTTAAGGATTGCGCAGCCGACTCCGGTACTGAGGTTAGGATTATTCCTACGATAATACGCGGCGATGATGAGCCGCAACGGATAACAGCCGCCTGTCGGCAGGTAGTTATCGCCGGTATTCAGTTTGACTGGGAAGGGATTTTTGTCGAGCCGGGTGCTGTGCGGCAAATCCCTAATTATGCCTGGCAACGTCAAAGCTACTGGCATCCGGTAACGGCTGAATCCTTAGGTTTGCTCAAGCGGTATAAAGTACATCCGCTATTAGGTTATCCGCTTGCCGGGCATGAGCTTGCTTGGGAAAATCAGCTGGATACCCAGCTCTATCCCAGTTTGGCGGATCATCTGGTTGGCGAGGCCGTGCTGTTTCCCGGCTCGGGTTTTGCCGAGCTTGCTCTGGCTGCGGCATTACTCTGGCAGCCCGGCAATTTGGCAGAGCTGGAGGCGCTTGAAATCCGTGCGCCGCTGCCGTTAAGCGATGCGCAAAGCAAACTGGTGCGCTTACAGATTAATGCCGCCGATGGCAGTTTAACCATCAAAAGTCGAGATTTTCTTGGCACCGATTCTTGGGAAACGCATGTGAAGGGCCGGATTCTTTTGGAAGCAAACGATATTTTGCTGCGAACCCAGTTGCCGCAGCTACCGGCCCGCGCGCCGGATTTTACCGGCGACAGCCATCTTAAGCTGACGCATGGCGTAGGTCTTGGCTATGGTCCGGCGTTTCAGGGCATAGCGTATGGCTGGGTAGAAGATGATGCCGTTATTGCAGTATTTAAAATACCGGACAGCATTACCGCAGAATTGGCGCAAACTCATTTGCATCCGGCTTTGCTGGATTGCGCTTTTCAGCTGATCTTTCAATTGTTGAAAGATGAATTAGACATTCGGTTAGGGGTGGCATTTATTCCCACCTATTTGGGCCGGGTTGTTTTTCGTGCCGATGGCGGGCAGCCTTTTCTGGCCAAAGCAAGCTTATTAAAACGCTCTGCGCGCACGATCAATGCTGAATTTACGATTTTTAATGCCGCCGGGGCTGTGATAGCTGTTGTTAAAGAAGTTAGATTCAGTCGGATACGCTTGCGTAAAAATGCCGTTGAGCATCTTTGTTTCCTGGATTATCACAGCATTCCAAAGCCGTTGGCTTTAAATGAAAACATTGCTGCCGTTATCTGTTTTGACAGCGTACATGCTGCGGTTACCAAACTTATGCAAAGTCAGGCGATGGCGAGTTGTCATAGCCGATTTGCTGATGAGGTAGAGCCTTTATTGGATAGCCTTTGCTGCCGCTTTGCCCGGCAGTTTTTATCGTTATCAACAGTAGAAGACGGTGGTTTTAGCCTTGCAGAAATGTCGTCTGTCAGCATTCATCCTGAATTGGAAGCTTTTTTTAGTTATCTACAGCATTTGGTTATAGATGAGTTATCCGATGCTACCGTACTGGATGATGGCATTTCCGCTATGGATATCTGGAATGCCTTGCTTGCCAATTATCCAGATTACTTTCTGATGGTGTCTGCGGTTGGGCGGATAGGCATGCAGTTGCCGGCATTGGTGAACGGAAGTGTGAGCTTGGCTGGACTAAGGGGAGGAGAGCAATGGTCGAAAGCGGCCTTGTTGCGTCAGACCTTGGGTTCTGCGGTAAGTCGGCAGGCCGGACAAATGCTGCGTGAATTGATTCAGCAGGGCTTGAGCCAATTGCCGGAAGGCCGTCGATTGGCTGTACTGGAAATCAGCGAGGCTGAGCCGTTGCTGGCTGGAATAGCTTGTATAGGGATTGATTTCGATTGTCTGGATTATGTTTTTGTCAGTAGCTCAGATCCTGCTACAGAAGATATTGCTAAACTCAAAGAGCGTTTTCCGCGACTGGAAACGCAGTTGCTTGGGGCAACGACTCAATCCGCAAGGGTTGGCGAGTTGTATCAGCTGGCTATTGTCGTTCTGGATTTCGACAGCATAGAACAGGCCATAGCTGCATTGAAATATGTTCGTGGGCGCCTATCAATTGATGGCTCGCTGCTTGTTATTGGCCAACATCCGGCTTTTTGGCTGGATTTTATTCAGGGCGGGCAAGCCGGTTACTGGTCGCCATTAAAAAATGGCGGCTGGGTAGCGCAGCAGCGCACGGCAGAGTTTTGGTTACAGCAACTGCAACAGCTCGGGTTTCTTCGCGCTGAGCTACTGGAAGTATCGGCACAGATGCGTTCCGGGGGGTATTTTCTGCTTGCGCAAGGCGGTGAGCCAGTATTGCGGACAGAGCAATCTTTGCTAGGTAAATGGCTTATATTGGCAAGCCCAAATGGCGGCTATTCGGCGCAGTTATCGGCAAAGTTATGCGAAAAACTGCAGGCAAAAGGGGCGTTGGTGATTTTGGCTGATGTTGGCGATAGAGAGGCTATCGAGTCTTTGCTGCTGGCACATGGCGGCGATGGACAGCTACAGGGTATCGTTCATCTAGCCGGGCTTACGTTTGGCGAGCATGACACGGCTGCCGAAAGGTTGTTGAATCAACAGATAGACCGTTGCGCCATCGCCGCTGATATCATTCAGGCATGTGAAGCAACGCATACCGATACGACCTGCTGGCTGATTACCAGTGGTGCGGTCAGCGAGCTGTTGCCGCAACCCAGATTAGTGAAACCAACGAGTATCGCCACGATGCCTGGGGATGCTGTGCTGTGGGGCTTGGGGCGAACTTTAATTAATGAGGCCAGCAATTATCAGGTGCGCTTAGTGGATTTAGAAGCGCCCCAGTTGATAGAGATGGTGGCTTTGGCTTTAGTCGGCGAATTTACTCAAGCGGACGCCGAACAGGAAATCATGGTTACTGCGGGCGGCGAGCGTTATGTGCCGCGTTTGCGGCAAGCGCCGGCTGGCTCGTTGGCTAAGATCGAAGCCGAAACCATTTCGCTTGGCTTTCCGTTTGCCGGTCGATTGAGCAATTTACGCTGGGAATCTCAATCTACTAAGCAGCGTATGCCGGCAGCGGATGAAGTGGATGTTGAGGTTCATGCTACCGGCTTAAATTTCCGTGATGTGATGTTTGTGATGGGCCTTATTTCTGAAGAAGCTGTGGAAAATGGCTTTGCCGGGCCGACGTTGGGCCTGGAGTTCTCTGGTGTCGTCCGGCAGCTTGGCGGCAAAGTGGCCGGTTTTGCGATTGGCGATAGAGTGCTTGGCTTTGGCCCTGCCTGCTTTGCTAATCGGGTAATTACCAAAGCCAACGCCATAGCCGCTATTCCTGCTGAAATGTCTATGGAATCGGCCGCGACCATCCCTTGTGCCTTTTTTACGGCTTATTACGCTTTGCATCATTTGGCAAGGCTGCAACCCGGCGAAAAAGTACTGATACATGGTGCCGCCGGCGGGGTGGGAATCGCCGCGATTCAGATCGCAAAATGGTTAGGGGCTGAGGTTTTTGCTACTGCCGGATCTGAGGCAAAGCGCGATTTTCTTAAGTTGTTAGGGGTTGATAATATCTTTAACTCTCGTACGCTGGCCTTTGCGGATGAGATTTTAGAACGGACTGCCGGCCAAGGTGTTGATGTGATACTCAATTCTTTATCTGGTGAGGCTATTAATCGTAACTTTCGGGTACTCAAGCCATTTGGGCGCTTTCTGGAGTTAGGCAAACGGGATTTTTACGAAAACACCAAAATAGGTTTAAGACCTTTTCGAAATAACATCAGTTACTTTGGCATTGATGCCGATCAAGTGATGTTGGCGCATCCTGAATTATCGCAGCGTCTGTTTGCTGAGCTGATTGCTTTGTTTGCAACAGGGGTGCTTTATCCATTGCCTTATCATCTGTTTGCGGCCGACGATATTCAGGATGCTTTTCGTTATATGCAGCAGGCGCGGCAAATAGGTAAGATCGTTGTGACCTATCAGGGCGGTATTGCGCAGGTTTACAGCAAGAAATCCGCACCGCAACAACATTTGACCTTGGCAGCCGATGCCACTTATTTGGTGACAGGCGGCCTCAGCGGTTTTGGCCTGAAAACGGCAGAGTGGTTAGTTGATAAAGGGGCGCGTAATCTTGTTTTGCTTGGTCGTAGTGGGGTAAGCTCTGCACAGGCCGAAGCTGTGATTACAGGTTTGATGGCACAAGGCGTTAAAATTTATGCGGCGGGCTGTGATATTACCGACAAAACTGCACTGGCTACGTTATTGGCTGAAACAGCAACGGCGTTGCCCCCGCTTAAGGGTATCGTTCATGCGGCAGCAGTGATACAAGATGGCTTGATCAACAAAATGGACGTAGAGCAGCTGCGAGCCGTTTTAGCACCCAAGGTATTAGGCGCTCAATATTTGCATGAATTAACGTTGGATAAACCACTGGATTTTTTTGTGTTTTTTTCCTCAGCCACCAGTTTGTTCGGTAATCCCGGCCAGGGTAGTTATGTGGCTGCCAATGCTTTTCTAAATGCCTTGGCAAGCTATCGTAAAACGATTGGGTTGGCTGCAACCAGTGTGTGCTGGGGAGCTATTGACGATGTCGGCTATTTGGCTCGCAATGAAAAAATTAAGGATGTATTACAAAACCGGATGGGCGGGAAAGCCTTGAATTCTGCTGTTGCGCTAGAAACGCTGGAAACCCTGTTGCTGACAGGTAGAAGTAATCTGGGGGTTATGGAGCTGGATTGGGATTTGGCGGCCCGCTCTTTGCCGAGTAGCGCCAGTCCAAAATTCAGTGAACTGCCTAAGCATGGTGCGGGTGGTGACGGCAGTGCAGGCAGTTACATTGATTTACAGCAATTGCTGGAATTGCCGGAGGCGGAATTATTGGCGACTTTGACAGAAATACTTCGCCAAGAGCTTGGCGAAATTCTGAGGATTTCAGTTGATAAACTTGATCCGCAGCAAGCCATTCAAAGTTTTGGTTTGGATTCGCTGATGGGTTTTGAGTTAATTGTCGCCATTGAGACACGTTTTGATATCAAATTGCCGGTGATGTTATTAAATCAATACCCTACTATCGCCAAACTGGCGGAACAAATTATGCATAGGTTAAAAGGAAATAATCCGGTAGCTGGCGATGATGAGAGCACGCAAGACTTAGCCAAACAATTAGTCTATCAGCATGGCGTTGATGCGGCAGAAGAGGCCGTTGTTAACGCCGCTGATGCGGTCACTGCGCATGGCTCAGTAAAATTCAGTCGATGACCAATAAAAAAATTTCCAGGCTGACCGGTCAAGTCTTGGATAAATTAATTATCAATGCCAGTGAACGCCGCACCCGGCAAGCAGAGCAAAGACGTAACGATGAAGCGCTAAGTTATGCGTCATCAGATAGTGCGGAAGTTCCAGAACAGTTCTATCGCTTTGATTTGCATCCTGGTTACCAGCAAATGCGCATGATGAATGAGGGCGCGGCGAAGCTTGGCATTACCAGCCCTTTTTTTAAATTACACGAAGGTATTGCCGGCGCCACAAGCCGAATTGATGGGCGGGAATACATAAACTACGCCAGCTATAATTATCTGGCGCTGTCCGGTTGTGCTGAGGTTTCGGCGGCGGCCAAAACGGCTATCGACCATTACGGCACCTCGGCCTCAGCCAGCCGGATTGTGTCCGGCGAGCGGCCTATTCATCAAGCTCTGGAATCGGCGATTGCCAATGCCTATGAGGTTGATGATGCCTTGGTGTTTGTCAGCGGACATGCCACTAATGTGACAGCCATAGGCTATTTATTCGGCAGCAAGGATCTTATCTTGCATGATGAATATGTCCACAATAGCATTTTGCAAGGGATAACGCTGTCCGGGGCCAAACGCTTGCCCTTTCCGCACAATGACTGGGCGGCGCTGGATGCGGTGTTAGCCCTGCAACGTCGGCATTTTGAACGGGTGTTGATTGTTTTGGAAGGTATCTACAGCATGGATGGCGATTACCCTGATTTGCCTAAGTTCGTCGAAATTAAACACCGGCATAAAGCCTTTTTAATGGTCGATGAAGCCCATTCCTTTGGGGTAATGGGGAAAACCGGTTTGGGTATTCGGGAGCATTTTAATTTGCCTGGCAGCGATGTCGATATCTGGATGGGTACTTTAAGCAAGGCCTTGGCGGCTTGTGGTGGGTATATCGCCGGCGAAACCGCTTTAGTGGAACATTTAAAGTTTTTAGCGCCCGGTTTTCTTTACAGCGTTGGTATGCCGCCTAGCGTGGCTGCAGCGGCATTGGCGGCACTGACCGTATTGCGGCAAGAGCCGGAACGGGTTGCTTTGCTGCAACAGCGCGGGCAGTTTTTTCTACAGCAAGCCAAGTTAACCGGCATTGATGTCGGCAGTAGCCAAGGCTTGGCTATCATTCCGGCCATTACCACCAGTTCCATTAAAGCGGCGCGGTTATCAACCGCGTTATTTGCGCACGGTATTAATGTACAACCTATTTTATATCCGGCCGTCGCAGAAAAGTCCGCTCGTTTGCGCTTTTTTGTATCTTGTTTTCATACTGAAGAGCAAATCTGCTATACCATGCAAATGTTGGGCAAGGAAATGGCGAGGTTGTAAAAATCTGCATTGTTTGCTTATAGGATGTCGGTTAATATGGTGGTAAATAGTCATACCAATTTAGATTGAGGTGGCTCATGGCAAGCGTCGAAAAAATCAGCATTGCTTTAACTAAAGACATGGCATCTGGGCTGTCGATAGCGAGGCCAAGTCGTTAATTGCACGTTCAGTCTAACGCAATGTCATCAGCTTAAAAATTAACGAGTCTGCTTGCGGCTCAAAACCTGATCCAGTATTTCGTCATCAACAACCCTGCCTGCTTCAGCATCTGCTAATCCTTTCTGGACGGCGCTAATAAAGCGGCTCTGGTATTCTAGACGGTCAAATTCGCTAGGAGAAAGCACCACTGTGCTAGGCTTTCCGTTTTGGGTAATAACAATAGAACGGTTAGTGTCGTTGATGCTTTTTAGAAACTGTGAAGCTTTAGTTTTAAACTGACCAAGCGGTACGATGTCTTCGGCAATTAGCAAATTTGACATAAATGTTACTCCTCTTTAGTCTAAATAACGGTCTGAATTTGGGCTACTTTACTGAAAAATCAGAGAAAGCAAGAACCTTAATACTACCCGGATGCCTGACCGGCAAGCTAAACCGGTTTTTGGTCTGGTGTACCCAGCCGCGGGCTTCTATTTGCTTGCCGATATAAGCATCCAGCGCTGGAAACAGCGCGGCGTATTGGTTGTCTATTTGGATAGCCACTTGTTCGGAAAACTGTAAATAACTGCTGTTGGCACCGTGCTTAACCGCCTGTATGGTGCCGGTGATTCGTTTCCAGCCCAGGTGATTGTCGGCAGTGAGATTTTGAAACGGCAGTGGCGCGTACTCAGGATAGCTCCAAATCCCAAGTCCGGCCTGTTCTGCCGTCTGTTCGGCAGCCAACAAGGCTTCGGTATACTGTAGATTAGGCGGAAAAATACTGACGCTGGCCAAGCCTTTGGCAACCAGTTCCAGATTGATGTGCCGCTGATCCTCGGTAAATATATAGGCCAGGCTGCGGCCATATTTGTCCTGTAGCTCAACATCTTGCTGTAAGCTGACGTTTTTATGTTCAAGTTGTTGTATCAGCCAACGCTTGGCTTGGGCGCCGCCGGCTTCTGCGCTTTTGTAGCCACCCACTTCCGGGGTATTGATGCCCAGTAACCGCACTTTTCGGCCATCGTTAAGTAAAATGGTATCGCCGTCAAATACTTTATCCACCTGATACAGCGTTGAGTCTGCCGGGAGCGCTTGCAGCGGCCAGCACAGCAAGAATAAGCAACACTGTTTTGCGATTTTATTTACCATAGCTACTTTTTCCTGTCTGCATCATGAATCATTCCGCTATTATCACCGCCACCCAAAACTGGCTGACCTCGTTTATCATCAGCTATAACATTTGTCCGTTTGCTAAGCAGGTACACGATCATAACCGTATTCGTTATCAGGTGCAGGATAGCGATAAACCGGAAGCCTGTTTGGAGGCTTTGATTGCAGAATGTAGGCATCTGGATGACCAGCCTGCCGTCGCAACAACTTTGTTGATTTTGCCGACAGCTTGCGTTGCTTTTGATGACTTTCTTGACCTGCTGGCTATCGCCGAACAGTTGCTGGTTGAGCAAGGCTATGAAGGCATCTACCAGCTGGCGAGTTTTCATCCTGATTATTGTTTTGCCGATTCTAATCAGGACGACCCCGCCAACTACACCAACCGTTCACTCTATCCAATGTGGCATATCATCCGGGAAGCTGATCTTGAACGCGTTTTACAGGATTATCAACACCCTGAGTTGATCCCGGAACGCAATATCAAGTTGACTCGCGACATGGGGTTGGCAAAAATACAGGCGTTGTTGGTGGCCTGTAAAAAATAAAGTGCATCACTTTGACTTCGAATAATAATCAAAATCCTCGGATTTTTTCAGTTTAAAGCTGGGTTCAATTTCGATGACTTGTTCTTTTTGTCTTACCCGCTGCTCCGGCTGGTTATGTAAGACCTCAATAAATTCTTTAAACCAGGCCGTTTCTTGTACCGCCAACAAATCGGCATCCTGCAAGATGACCGCTTTGTCCGGCAAGTTGCCGCGTTCTTTAGCGTACTGTAAGGCAGTTAAACAGGCTTCTTCATTGCCGTTTAGGGCATGAATACAGGCTAAATTGTAAGCCGCACTGCCCTGTTGGATGGCTTCGGCTTTTTCAAAAAATTGTTGCCCGGTTTGGTATAGAGACTGTTTGGCCTCTTCGCTGCTGATACGCGCCAGTTCCATATAGGCAACGCCGCCGTCTATTGCTGCACCCAGATATTGGGGTGCTGTCAGCAGGCAGAAGGAAAATTTGGCAATAGCCTCTTCCAATGTGGTTTTGGCTTGTTCAGTCGGTTGGCTGGCCGCCTGATGCAATAAGGCAAAACCCCAGTGATACAGGGCTTCTGACAATAAGGGATGGTCAAGAACAGCGCCGGCAAAACCCTGATAAGCACCTTTATATAGCTGTTCGGCCAAGCCGCCTTCACTTTTGCGGGCTTTGGCTACCTGTTTGATGGCGGCATCCAACGTGGCGCGTTTTTTGAAAGAACTTAAAATTGACATGAATGACTCCCAAAGATTTTTAATGCGATAAAATAGCGGGCAATACTACAGCATCCCCTTACCACCGGACAATGTTAATGACAGATGTCGCTATCGCGCTGGAAAAAGCCAAAGTTAATCTGGAAACATCCAAAATTCCCTGGCATGAACTGCAACGATTCTTTGCTGCCGGTCTGGCGATTGCCGTTGCTGATAATCTGGATTTAGTTGAAGTGGCTTACCAGTTTTCTATCGATAATAAGTCGATGGTTGAGCAATGGCTGAAAAACAGACAGATCGGCCCCGTATCCGACCAGCAGGCCGGCGATTGGTTGGCTAACGACCACTGCGTTTGGGCTGTGGTCGTTAAACCTTGGATTCTGGTGCAAGTGATTGTTACCGCTGAACAATAGATTTTGCTTGATCAGCTGCTAAAATAACGGCGCACCAACCAGTAGTCGGTGCTGATGTAACGACCGCCGCCGGTAAAAAATAAGGTTAGCAGCATGACGAAATAGGTCGCGGCAAATTCGATACCGTTGTTGAGTATCACAAAACTGCCGTGCTCGGTAAGCCAGGCGTAGTCTCCTTGCGATTGCAAAATCTGTTTGGCGCTTTCCAGCCGTTCTAGGGCGGCAACAGTGCGCTCGGTAGCAAAAGGGCCGCTGCCGGAAGCAATAGCCAGCCAGCCTTGCTGTAAATGCACGGTAACTGCTGCCACCGCCATGATGACCATTAACGGCAGCGATATCAGCCGGGTACCCAAGCCAAACAATAACAATACAGCGCCCAAGGTTTCGAACAAGGCGACAAAAAATACCAGCACATACGGAATCGGGAATCCTAAACCGTTATCGGCATCGCCAAACCACTGCGCGGTAGCAGTAAAATTGGTAAATTTATGGGTGCCGGCCATCCAAAACACTGGTGCTAAATATAAGCGCAGCAACAGCGGTGCAATAAAATCCACTAATTGCGCTTTATGACTGGCGTGTCTGACTAGGCGTGTTATTGTCGGTGTTTTATCGATAATAAACGCTAATATTTTAGAAAAAATCTGATTATCCATCTGCGAAGCCCCCTTTTTCTTGTTATAAAGTCATACCATCATGATGAACGTCAACAGCACATCCATTTTTGCCGACATACCTAAACAATTACCCGCGGAATTATGCCAAACCTTGCTAAAGACGCCTGCTGTTCGCATTGAACGGATAGTGTCCAAAGGCCACTGTAGCGCGGCTGATTTTTGGTACGATCAGGCGCAGGACGAATGGGTTATAGTAATACAAGGACTGGCAAGGCTAAGTTTTTGGGATGGCGCCGCCATCGATTTAGCCGAGGGGGATTATCTACTTATTCCGGCGCATTGCAAACATAGAGTTGAGTGGACATCGCCGGGCAAGGAAACTATCTGGTTGGCGATTTATCTTGGTGATGCGGTAAATTAAGAAGAATGATGCGCCGTCGGTTGTTAGCGCATCTTACCGTTTTTTTAGGGGGTGGGAGCTTTAAGTTAACGCGGTTTTGAGCGTTGTTGACCGGGTTTACGAGGTGGTGCGCTTCGTTTATCCGGCGATGACTGGCGTTTTGCGCCATGTGGCCTTTGCGCCGGCTTGGTTGCTTGCGGCTTGGGTTTAGGTTTGCTGTTGGTCGGATCTAGAGAGACTTTTTCATAGCCGGTATCGGTAACTTGCGGAATTGGTCGTTTCAGCAGTTTCTCAATGGCCGCCAGCAAATAGGCTTCTTCCGGATCGACCAGTGAAATGGCCTGACCGTCAGCGCCGGCTCGTCCGGTTCGGCCAATTCGGTGAACATAATCTTCTGCTACTTGCGGTAAATCAAAATTCACCACATGCGGTAGTTGGTCTATGTCCAGACCGCGGGCGGCGATATCGGTAGCGATCAATGCGGTGATTTTGCCATTTTTAAACTCCTCCAAAGCGCGTACTCTGGCGCCCTGGCTTTTGTCGCCATGCAAAGCCGCGCACCGGATACCATCTTGTATCAATTGTTTGCTCAAGCGGTCGGCACCATGTTTAGTTCTGACAAAAACCAGTACCTGTTGCCAGTTACCGTTGCCGATTAGATAAGATAGTAATTCGCGTTTGTACTCACGTTTAATGCCATAGACCAGCTGCGAGACGGTATCGGCAGCCGCATTGCGTTTGGCGACAGAAATTTCTATCGGATTATTCAGCAACTGCTCTGCCAGTGCACTGATTTCTGGCGCATAAGTGGCGGAAAACAACAGATTTTGGCGGCGGTGCGGTAGTAGGCTGATAATTTTGCGAATATCGCGAATAAAGCCCATATCCAGCATCCGGTCCGCTTCATCCAGCACGAAGTATTCAATTCGTGATAAATCAAGATGCTTTTGCTGAATCAAATCCAGCAAACGTCCGGGGGTGGCGACAATAATATCGGTGCCGCGCTGTAGCTTTTGGATTTGCGGTACGATGCTGACACCGCCAAAAATGGCTTCGGCAAAAAAAGGCAAATGCGCGCCATAAGTTTTGACGCTTTCGTATACTTGCATGGCTAGTTCGCGGGTAGGGGTCAGAATCAGTACGCGAACCGGGCGTGGTTTTTGCGGAATGGCTTGTTGTTGCAATAATTGTAGCAAGGGCAAGGTGAAGCCAGCGGTTTTGCCGGTGCCGGTCTGGGCGCCGGCCAGTACGTCGCGACCCTGTAAAATAACCGGAATGGCTTGTGCCTGGATTGGCGTAGGTGTTTGATAGCCTTGATCGGCAACCGCTTTAAGAAGTTGCTCGGACAGGCCTAGTTCTGAAAATTGCATGAATTAACCTTAATTAAATTGCACCTGATCAGGTGCGCGAATGGAATGAGTGGCGCAAGATGACTCTTAATGTGTTCTTGGCAAATTTTGCTGTAAGCCTAGGATTGCATACGCCACTGAAATAAGGCAGAACGGCTTTTGCAAAAAGCCGCGCTGTTCAACTATTCTGAAAACAGGCTGAGATATCAACTGGTAATGATAAATCTGACTGCATCTAGTCGTAATTGTGATTCTTGAATGCTTTCGTGCGATAACATGACAGTTTCCTTAAGTTGTTCGATCTCCTGATCTTTAATGCCCGGATTAATTTTTTTCAAGCGCACTAAACGTTTAATTTCGCCGGTAAGGGCCGCGATCATGGTATTGCTGCTTTCGGCAATAAGCTTTTGCATTTGTAACGTTGCCTGTTGTTCTGCGATTTTTATGATATCCAGGATTAATTGTCGCTGACTGCTTAAGAACTGGCTGATCTGCGATTTATCAAAACTGTCGCCGGTTTCGACTAGGCTGTTGTGGCTAACGATGGCAGCTAAATCTTTTTTGTTTTGGTCCAGCAATAGGCGGACAGGGGTTGGCGGCAGAAAACGGCCAATTAATAATTCTGCGGGGGCGCTACATTCCACCACAAATAATAATTCCAACAAGAATTGTCCGGCCTTCAGTTGCGGATGTTTAACCACGCTGACGGCGGCGTTGCCGGTCTCGCTGGACAGTACCAGATCCATTGCCGATAACACCATGGGATGTTCGCAGGTGATAAATTGCATGTCTTCCCTAGCGAGGGCAACTTCGCGATTCACTGTAACAGTTAATCCGTCGTCTTGCAGCATGGGAAAGTGAGCGATGCGTAGATTTTCGCTGGGCCACAGAATATGGCAATCGCGCGAATGATATTCGATATCAACCCCGTAACAATCGAACAACGCTTCCATATAGGGCCATAGCGTACCATCATTTTCGTTGCTGCGAATTTGTGACACCAATTGCGCGGCTTGTTCCGGGCGGCAAGAATTAAGCTCCAGCAGCAAATCGCGGCCTTTATGCAAATCATCTTCCACTTGACGCGACAAGGTTTGAGTCTTGAGGATTAAGCCTTCAACGTCGGCAAGCTGGCCGGCGGTTAAGGCTGTGTGCAAGTCATCGGCCAACAGTTTGTAGACCTGTGATGCACCAGAGCAATTATGGTGAAAGGCGTCTAGACCTTCATCGTACCAGCGATACAAAATATGCTGAGCCGTATTTTCCAGGTAAGGAATATGAATTTGAATCACATGCTTTTGGCCGATGCGATCTAGTCGGCCGATACGTTGTTGCAGCAAATCAGGGTTTTCCGGCAAATCGAATAAAATCAAATGCCGCACAAATTGAAAATTGCGGCCTTCGCTGCCGATCTCAGAGCAAATCAACAATTGTGCCCGGCTTTCTTCATCGGCAAAAAACGCGGCGGCCCTATCTCGCTCCACGATGCTCATGCCCTCGTGGAACACGGCGGCGGTATGGCCTACATGCTGGCGTAGTAATTGTTCCAGTTGAATTACAGTTTCCGGTTGTTTGCAGATTAGCAGCGCTTTTTCATCGTTAAGCGCTTTAAGTTGCGCGACCAACCAATGCAGATAAGGACTCTGCGCCAAATCAGCATTAGCCGCACCCTGCAATAAATAACCATAGCGTTGGCGGTCAGGGAAGCCTTGCACGGTCTGTCGGGAATTTCTAAACAGAATACGGCCGGTACCGTGGTGATCCAGCAATAGTTTAATCAGTTCTTCCCTGGCGGCATTGATAGGCCCTAAGGTTAGGTTGCGGTTGTTGTCATCAGCCTTAGCCGTGTCTAGATTGTCATTAACCTGTTGTAACAACTTATCGACATTATCCTGTTTTAATAAGGTTTTTAGTTGTTCTTGCTCTGCACTGTTGAGGAGCTGGCCGGATAAAAGTAGATTGGCAAGTTCCGCCACAGGTTGAAATTGGTGTTCTTCCTGTAAGAATTGTTGAAATTGGTAAAAGCGATCAGGGTCTAGTAAACGCAGGCGGGCAAAATGACTCTCTTTACCAAGTTGTTCCGGGGTTGCGGTCAGTAGAATCAGTCCTGGGGTATCTAGTGCTAATTGTTCCACAAATAGATAGTCATCGCTGGGGGCGTTTTCGCTCCATTGCAAATGATGGGCTTCATCCACGACCACTAAATCCCAACCGGCAGCCAATGCCTGCTGCTGACGATGTGGCGAATCGGCAAAAAACCGTTGACTGCACAAAACTAATTGTTCGCCTTGAAAGGGATTGTCTTCCTGGTTGGCCAGGCAACGGCTTTCATCGAAAATACTAAAACGCAGATTAAAACGGCGCAGCATTTCTACCAACCACTGGTGTAGTAAGCTCTCCGGCACCAGAATCAACACTCGGCGACTTAAGACATTGATCAAGCGGTGCTGAATTATCAAACCAGCTTCTATGGTTTTGCCCAGCCCCACTTCATCGGCCAGCATGATGCGTGGCATGGCGCGATTGGCGGCCTGATGGGCAATGTATAATTGGTGCGGAATTAATGCTGCCCGTGCGCCCTGCAATCCTTTTACTATGGATTGTTGATGTAATTGTTGACGCCGCCAGGTTTCGTAGCGCAATAAAAACCAGGCAGTGGGATCAAATTGTCCGGTAAACAGCCGATCCTGCGGTTTATTGAATTGGATATGATGATTAAGCTCCATTTCGTCAATTTGCTGTAGCTGCCCTTCATCATCCAAACCAATATAAGTCAACAAACCGTCATGGTTTTGCACTTGCTGGACTGTGATTTTTGTGTAATCCGCCGACTCTATCATATCGCCTTCGGTAAACAGCACTCGTGTTAATGGCGCATTATCACGGGCATAAATACGTTTGTCGCCGGTTGCCAAAAATAGCACGGTGACGCGATTATGTTCGGCTTCCAGAATCAAACCAAGGCCCAGTTCAGATTCTGTGTTGCTAATCCAGCGTTGGCCGGGAATAAATTCGTTCATTTAATTTCTTATTTAAAACGGTTCTGAAAGCTGTCAGTTAAAACTATCACTGTCGGCTACATTGAGATTCTTCTAGTTGGTCTGCGTAAAAACTTTTGTCATTATTCCGCAAAGCTTGGATAAAGCAAAGTTTAGACGATTTGCCGCGAAGAATGGCTGTAAAAATCAAATTTTTGCCCTTGGCAGTGGAGCAAAACATTGGTAACTATTCAGTATGATTTTTTATGTTAAAAACAAAGTGTTATAGGATGTGCTGAACAGTGTGAAGCGCATCTTATGCGATTGATGCGCTTCCTTGAAATCGGGAGTCCGGTCAAAATTGACCGGACGGATGCTGAGCAAAGATCAGTCGTCGCCGCCGAATACGCCCAATAATTGCAGTAAACTGGTAAATAAATTATAGATAGACACATACAGCGAGACAGTTGCCATAATGTAGTTGGTTTCCCCGCCGTGAATGATTTCACTGGTTTGAAACAAAATCATAGCGGACATCAGCAGCACAAACATCGCTGAAACGGCCAATGACAACGCGGGTATAGAAAACAGCATAGCTGCCAATCCGGCAAAAAACGCCACTAAAACACCAACCATTAAAAAGCCGGCCATAAAACTGAAATCTTTGCGGGTGGTCAGTGCATAACCGGAAAGCCCTAAAAAGATGATGCCGGTACCGCCTAATGCGGTTAAAATTAACTGGTTGCCGTTGCTGAAAGTATGCACGTACATGTTCAGGATAGGGCCCAGTGTCAAACCCATGAAGCCGGTCAGTGCAAATACAAATACCAGACCCCAAGCGCTGTTGCGGAATTGGGTAGTCAAAAACAACAGACCAAAATAGCCAAGCAATGTGGCAATTAAACCGGGGTGAGGCAGGTTCAGCGTCATTGCCAACGCCGCTGTGCCTGCGCTAAACAGCAGCGTCATGGATAACAGCAAATAAGTGTTTTTCAGAACCTTGTTCGTTGCCAGGCTGTCGGCTTCTGAACGGACGGTTGCAGTATTAAAACGCATGAGATATACCTCTAAATTAAAGATAAAATGGATCTATGGGACAGATCGATTGCACGAAAGTTTCCGGGCTTTGATTGTCACCGCTATTATATAGTATAACGAAAAATCAGCTAAGCTAATGAGGTTTCCAAAAAATGGCAGAGTTAAGCCCATACCAATTGATCGGCGGCGAGACGGCAATCCGCAGCTTGGTCGACCGGTTTTATTTTTATATGGACATTTTGCCGCAAGCGCAAGGCATACGCGCCATGCATTCCAGCAATCTGGCGTCGGCGAAGGATAAGCTGTTTAAATTCTTATCGGGCTGGCTGGGCGGGCCGGATTTGTTTATCGCAGAATTTGGTCATCCTATGCTGCGTAGGCGCCATTTTCCGTTTGCCATCGGCACGGATGAACGCGACCAATGGATGCTTTGTATGAATAGGGCGTTGACTGAAGTCAGTATGGATGAGCGATTACGGAATGAGCTTAAAACTGCGCTGTTTAATCTGGCTACCCATATGATCAACCAGGATATTGCCAAGGATGAATTGGTGCAAATCTCTAATCCGTAACCGGCAGCGCCATTGAAACCGCAAACCGCTGTAATCTCATACAGTCTGCGCCGCAGCGAACGGGCTAAAAACACCCGCATCGTGGTCAGGCATGACAAAATTGAGGTGGTTGCGCTACCTCATGTTTCCGAACAAAAAATCAAAGCTTTTGTGACAGCACAGCAAGATTGGATTAAAGCGGCTCTGTTGCGTGTCGGGGAAAAAAACCGGGCCATCGCAAGTTTGGCGCCGGCGCACTATGCCGATGGTGTAACCGTACCCTATCAAGGCCGACAGCTGCTCTTGCAGGTAAAGCTCGCAGCCGGCAGGACGCCCCGGATTGAATTACAAATGGAGGCGGGATTTATCGTTTACCTGCCGGTTGGGATGGAACCGCAACAAAGCTCGGCTATCATTCGGCAGATTTTAACGCGCTGGATGAAAAACCAGGCGCGGCAGCAGGCTGTGCTATTGATTGAGAAACATGCGGCAAGATTTCAGTTGGTACCGCGCAGCTTAAAAATTAAAACCCAAAAAAGCCGTTGGGGGAGTTGCGGCCCCAACAACGACATCAATCTTAATTGGTTGTTGATGCTGGCGCCGCCTATCGTATTGGAGTATGTGGTGGTTCATGAGCTGTGTCATATCAGGCACAAAAATCATTCCCGTGACTTTTGGAGTTTAGTGGCTCAACATCAACCAGATTACCAGCTGCAGCGGCATTGGTTAAAGCAACACGGCGCCAGTTTAATGAGAGGGTTATGATGCTAAAAAAATATGGATTTTATTTGTTGGCAACCGTAGTGATTTTTGCCGGACAATTTTTGCGAACCAGTGATCTGGTTACCGGCAAACCGCCTGTCATTACCCAGGCTACCATCAGCGGAGCGTCGGCCATGCCTTTGATTGCCAACGGTCCTGCGATTATTTATTTTTGGGCGGAATGGTGTGGAATTTGTGCGATGATGCAAAGTGCAATCAGTGCCGTAGCTCTGGATTACCCACCACTGACTGTCGCGCTTCGTTCCGGCTCTGATGCTGCAATCGGTCAATACCTGCAAAAGAAACAATTAAATTGGCAGGTAGTGAATGATTCGCAGGGTGAGATTGCCAGTCGATATGGCGTTAAGGCTGTTCCTGCGTTATTTTTTATTAATGGCTCAGGGGATATAGTTTTTACATCAGTCGGTTACACCAGTGAATGGGGGGTGCGGTTGCGTGTTTGGCTGTCCAGTTTGGTATAATTAAAACTTTGGGGGGCATTTTCTGGTATATTTAAAGGTTGATGTTATACGGCCTGCACACTAAGGCAGTAGTGGTTTTATGTTGTCGTTCCCAATAGACAGATAAAAAGTCTGGGTATGCACTTGAAGTAAGTATTAGTCTATAGTTATTCAAGTGATAGCCTGCTTAGACAAATGCATCAGTATTGATGCAGTCCTTCTGTAGGATGATTTTGATGATGTCGCTTAAGAATGTAGTGTCGGAAAATCCTGGATATGAATCTAAAATAATAAAGAGCAATACAACTTATGATTCAAAAATCATTGTCAGAAACTAATTTTTCACCTAAAGAATCCCAGCTTAGTATTGCCAATAAAGTAGGTCGTGCTGTCTGGAATATCGTTTGGCTTTTATTGTATCGACCAAGTCCGATATTCTTACATGGTTGGCGGCGACTTTTATTGCGCTTATTTGGGGCAACAATAGAAGAACGGGCTCTTCCTTACCCATCCGCTAAAATATGGGCTCCTTGGAATTTAACAATGCGTAAAGATAGTTGTTTGAGTCACAATGTAGACTGTTATTGTGTAGATAAAATCGAATTAGGAGTCGGTTCTACTGTTAGTCAATACTCATTTTTATGTTCTGCCAGCCATGATTATACACGGCGCTCAATGCCTTTGGTCACTGCTCCCATTGTGATTGGTGATTATGCTTGGGTGACTGCGGATGTGTTTGTTGGGCTTGGGGTGAGCATTGGAGAGGGGAGTGTCATTGGGGCGCGTTCAACTATTACACGTAGTGTTGAGCCTTGGGTAGTGGTGGCTGGCTCACCTCCAAAAGTTGTTGGAACAAGACATTTTGATGTTGATAAATAAATGGAAGATTTAATATTCGGTGTGGTTTTTAATCTGTAAGCTAAAGAATTATAGGTGTTGAACAGCGTGAAGTACGTCTGTCGTGATTGATGCGCTTACACCTAGTCGTATAGTAAATAGTTACGATAATGATATCTTGTCTTCAGTGTCAGTCCTCTGTTTTAAGAAACTAATTTAGCACTTGCCTGTTGACTGGTTGCTTTGCAGTGATGTCAAAAGTAATATTAATCTATCTATGGCCGATATAATGGCCGCCTTAAATTTTTAATAAAATAAAAATTTGAGGCGACGGTGTTCGGCAAGAGCTGGTAGGCTAAGTTATTATTAATTGCTAGTATTTAATAGTTTTGCCAAAGTAAAGCCAAGTTGACGGCTTAATGCCATAATGGTTAGTGTCGGATTTGATCTGCCAAGTAATGGAAAAATCGATGATCCTGCGACAAAACAATTTGTAGTGCCAAATATTTTAAATTCACTATCAACAACTCTGCCAGTTGCACAAGTCCCGGCAGGATGATAAATGTCATAAATATTGTCGATATTATTTGCTTGGTTTGCATTAAGATGTATTTGTTCTAATGTGCCGAGATTATGCAGTCCATTTTCTGACCAGAAGCGATTGCAGGCGCTGAAGGCTAAATGAGTGAAATTAACTAAATCTTCGTCAATATTCCAGTTTATAACAATTTTGTCTTTATTAAAGTAAATACTGTCTTTAATAGATGGTTGTTTTACAAAATCAAAGTTAATGTAAATTCTGCTGTTTTTAGATAAAGCTAGACGGTTTTTAAAATATCTTATCCATAACATTCTAGTAATGTCGCCAAATGCCATAGGCAACATAAACAAGGATTTAAACGCAGTTAAATAGTTTTTAGCTTGAAGTCCGCGCAGGAAGTCACGGGCTAGTGCGAAACCTGAGTTTTCAGGTGCCTCAATTACAAAATGGCAATAGGAGGGTATATTGTCACCGATTGGTAGGCAAAGTCTTAAAGAGCGCATAGTTGAGCCCGTAAAAAACTGTGAAAATAGCTGTTCGAATTCATTGCGAGAATAATTAGTTAATTCGGCAATTCTTAATGAAAGATGATCGTGTAAATAATGCCCAATACCTAATGTTTCTGAATGTTTTTCGCCCAGTAGTTTTTGAAGAACTAGTGGAGATTCCAGTGCACCGGCCGCCACAACAAAATAAGTGGCGTTAACTTTTAAATCATTCCCATTGTCATTTTGGCAAATAATTGTTTTAATGGTTTTGTCTGTATCGTTGGTGAATTCGCAACTAATAGGCTGGGTGTTTAATAATATCTTAACTAGTTTTGAATTTTGAAAGTGTTTTGCCCATGCGCTGCCCAAATTGCGTTGGCGAAACGGAATCCATTTTGAAAATATAGGAAAAAATTCGTTCCACCTTAACGTGATTGATTCATGATTTATTAATGACAATAGGGATTGAAAATAGGTGGCGGAAGATACGCCTACCCAGTTTTCAATGACCTCAGTGTGTTTACGCAGGGTTTCTATAAATTCGGCAGATGACCAAGGTGTTCCTAGTTGCGCAAGTTCATCGTCAAGCATAGGGATGAGTTGCCCGCCCCATAATGAGCCCGTACCGCCATAGCCAAATGCTAAGCCATTCTGTATGCCATCATAAGCATGGTTTTTAAAAATTACATCACGCGCAGAGGGTTTTGCAGCAGTATGTCCACCTCTCTCTATGAACACAACAGTTTTATTAAACTCAATTAATGTTCTGGCTAATGATAATCCTGCAGGTCCTGATCCTATAATACAGACATCGGCTGAAAATGTATTGTCACTAAGCTGAGTGTTAGAGTCTATAAACATATTATTTTGAGGCTTGGTCCGCAGATTCAATCGCCGTAACGAAGCTATTGATATGTGGGATTTTAGTAGTTGAAAAAAGAATAGTGCCTGTCTGGTTTATTTTAGTTGCTCGTTCTGCAATTTGCTGTAATCTATTACTTGTTGATGCTTCCTTGGTTTGTTCGGAAGGTAATTGCATTCTAAAATGCCCAAAAGTTATGTCGGCATTCTGGGTAATCCAGTTAATATCTATTGGAAGCAGTGTCGATGGAATTTCCGCTTGAATATAGTCTACTAATTCTGGCCAGTCTTGTGTTAGCTTTTGGATGGGAGTTAGTTGCGAAGAAATCCCAAATGCTTTAATAAGACCTCGTTTTTTTAACGAGAAGATAACCTCATCAAGATGCTCGATTGTTTGTAAGTCTAATAGGCTTGGTTCATGCAGAAAAACAATGTCAAGGTAATCTAATTTCATTGCTTTAAGAGATAATTCAATGCGTTTAGTTATATAACTTGCTGAATAATTCCTTTTAGGTTGCCAAAACTCCGATGAGACAAGATGAGAAGCGGTTGTCAGCTTTCTAAATGCAATGTATGGATATAATAATGTTGGAATTTCTTCAATTAGCTTAGACGGGATTAATCCTACTTTAGTTGCAATAACTAATGGTGATTGTGATTGATGTGTTCGTGCAAATTGCCCAAGCATTCGCTCGGCTTGTCCATGCCCGTAAAGTGGGGCTGTGTCAAAATACTTGATGCCTGCGTCAAAAGCGGTGTTCAGAAGATTTAGTTTGGGTTCTATTCCTTGCACATGATGCAGAGATGCTGTACCAAATCCAATCCGGGAGTTTATTTTTTGTTTCAATGCCCTCTCCTGTTAGTAGTTTGCAGTTATATGTGACAGATGCCAGCTATCAACGATGGTTTTATTGTCAAATGTGGATTAAAAGGCAGCTTGCTGGTTGCATGGATTACTTTAATCAGTTGTTAATATCTCAATATAATCTGGTTTTTAATTTTTTATTATAAACTGTTCGATTTTGGAAAAGTTTTTGAAAAATAGGGTGAAAATATTTCCAATGCCATTCTTATTTATTGCCATCAAGTCTTCTCGGCTCTTACGTAATACATTTTTTAGGCTTTTGTTGCTTTCGCCGCCAACCCGCATCTTAATTAGCACTTCAGGTATGTAATGGGTTGAAATTGCATGCTTGCCTAAAAATCGTAATATCAAGTCGTAATCTGCAGCAATTCTAAAGTTTAAATCAAACAGGCCATATTTTTGATAAATATGAGATCTAACAAAAAAGGCCGGATGAGGCGGCATCCAGCCATTGTTTAATTTGTGTGGTGTAAATTGTCCGCTTTTCCAGTACCTAATGACTTTAAGCGGGTCAAGTTTATTAACATACACCAAGTCTCCATAAATAGAATCAACATTGTTCTCTTTAAAAGCTTTTGCAACTTTTTCGATAACTAAATTATTTTCATACAAGTCGTCCGAATGTAAAAAACCAATAATATCACCAGTGGCTAAACTTATGCCTTTGTTGAGGCCATCATAGATGCCTTTATCTGGCTCTGAAATAAAGATGGCTAGCCTGTCTTGATAAGAGCGAACGATATTTATTGTATTGTCTGTTGAGCCGGCATCAATAACAATATACTCAATTTCAGGGTAGGTTTGAGATAATACGGACTCAATAGCTTCTGCTATTATTTCCTGATTATTATAAACCGATGTGATAATAGAAACTTTCAATCGAATCCTCTGGTATATAAAAATAAAGTTTATTAGGTGAAATTAATCTTGGCGGTAAGTTGTTGATTTGAAATTGAATGGTGTGCCTTTTTGGTTGGCGGCTGTTTAGGTAATATCATATCCAAATTCATCTTTAACTACCTTGGCCAAGGAATGATTGGTGTTGGCCATGATTTTACGCAGTTCGTAAACTTTAACATCAACAAGAAATCTATACCATAGACCTTGCATGAAATGAAACACTAAGCCCTGCCAGCCATCTAAAAAACCAAAACAGAAGAAGTATCGGTATAAAAAGTACAATAAAGAACGAAGCCCGAGAGGTATTTTTGCATAAACACTATGTTTAAGCCAGCGTTTGACACGGACATTCAAATTCATAGCTTGAAGAGATGCGGCACTTACATTATTATGGTTTTCGGTCATTAACAAATCAATCGCCTCACGGCTAGCGTAATGGTTGTGTTTGTTGATCCACCATGTAATGTTATTTAAATTAATATCTGCAATATCAGCTTCGATATGATGAATGCCGCCAGAAACCAAAATATGTTCGTCCATCCAGCGATTTTCACATCGTCCTTCTCCATTCCGCCAAATTCGAAGTGTTCTTATCGGGTAAATGGCTCCGTGTCTAATCCATTTATCCATAAAGTGAATTTGCCGATTGATCGATACTCCGCTAATGGACGCTGGTAGCGATCCTAATTGATTATGCAATTGGATGGCTAGTTCATCAGTTACGATTTCGTCGGCATCTAGCCTCATTACCCAATCAGTGTTGATATTGCAATGATCAAGTCCCCAATTAAATTGCTTGGCATAATTTATCCAGGGATTTATATAAACATCTGCACCCATTTTAGCTGCAATTTCGCGAGTATTGTCTTTTGATTCACTGTCTACAACAATGATGCGTTGTGCTAAGTTTTCAAGGCTTTTAAGACAACGCTCAATATGACGTTGTTCGTTGAAGGCGAGTATCACTACAGTTAAGTTCAAACAGTTCATAAGTATTTAATCACAGCAATAAGTAAAGCGTTATATACGCAATTCGCCAAATATTTAATGGCGGGTGTTATATGCGTTCTAGTTAAACATTAAGGTATAAGGTTGTTTTTGTTATTAAATCTCGGTGTTGTCGTTTTATTATTGTAGGTCTTCGTATAAATGCACTGTCTATATGTTAATCTTAAGCGGATTGTAGCGATTAATGATGGATATATAAGACAATGCATTTGCCATATTGTTTAGGATGGCGCAGAATTGAATTGATAACCGTGGGCTAAGCGCCTTGCAACAAGTTTGCATGCACCCAGTCCTAGCAAACCTAGAAAGCATCGGATCACTAAGATACAACATGCATGTCAACTTGCTGTTAAGCGCTTATATGATTCAAGTATATTTTCCATTATCGCAGCTAAAATTGACAGGCTCAAGCTCTATGTCTAAACAAAATTGCCGAACATAAAAAACTTGGCTACAACTAATTCGTCATTCCGGCAGGATTGCAAGAGCCGTAAGATTGAATTCCACGTTTTAGGATGATTCGGAGCGTGTTGCTCATGATTCTGGATACAAGTTTTATGGTGGGTATGACCAATATTTTGCTGAATGACTTGATTACCCTTTATAAATTTTATAACAAAAACAAATTCATAGCGACAGTCTTTTGAAAATAACCTCAGGAATATGCTTAATAATCAGCATAATATAACACCAAAAAAATGGTGCATAAACCACGTTACTTTTTTTATTACAGGCTTTAACAATATATTTGGCAAGGCTATCCGTAGAAGCCCAAAGTAATCCCTTCTTAAATTCAGCCGTCATTGGTGTATCCACAAATCCAGGTTTAATGGTGATGACTGACACACCGGATTTATATAAACGTTGGCGCAAACCCGAGGTAAACGCGGAGACCAAGGCCTTGGCGCCGCCATACACATAGTTGCTTTGCCGCCCCCGATCACCGGCCACCGAGGAAATTACGGCTATCGTACCTTTTTTCTGTTGTTCAAACCGATTGGCGATTTCTGTCAACAAGGCGACGACCGAAAGTGCATTGGTGCTGATTTCTTGTAAAGTTAGTTCTACTGAGTGTTGACATGCCGGTTGGTCGGATAAGGTGCCATGGGCGATTAGTACCGTATCCAGGCCGTTCAAGGCCTGTTCGGCGGTATCCAGCATTGTCGTGTGGGCAGTATAATGATTGGCATCCATAGCGTAAACAGCTACTTTTTGCGCACCCTTTAGACGTAAGTCGGCTGCAATCGCTTCCAGTTTATCCTGGTTTCGGGCGACTAAAAACAATTGGTCGCCAGAATCAGCCCATAGACGTGCCGTTGCTTCAGCTATTGCGGAAGTGGCGCCGATAATCAATATTTTTCTCATGAATTCTCCATTACTCTGCGCCAAAATGACGAGGAAAAGTGCGGATCAATGTAATTGCTAAATTCCTGCCAACGTGGATAACCGCTACGAAAAAGATGGCCGGGCATACGCCCGTCTTTTGCAGGGTAGAGTCTACCACCACTGTTAGTCACTATGGAATCTAGAGTGGCAAAAAGCTGATGTAGTTTTTTTCCGCGATTTGGAAAATCCAAGGCTAAACTGACGCCTGGAAGGGGAAATGACAACAAACCAGGGGATTCGATGTCGCCGCAGACTTTTAATACCGCCAAAAAAGATCCCATACCGCTTTTGGCGATTTCATGGAGTAATTGTGCGATTGCTGCTTCGCCGTTTTCAGTGGGTATAACGCATTGGTATTGAAAAAAGCCGTTTGGCCCATACATCCTGTTCCATTCTAATAAGCCATCCAGGGGATAGAAAAAAGGCTCATAGTGTGGCGTTTGCTGAGTTTTTCGTTGCAATTGTTTATGGTAGTAAGCGGTATTAAATGCTTTTAATGTCCACGAATTGATTAACGATAGTGGCGGAACAAATGGGAACGATCGTTTTTTGGGGAAGTAGGGGGGGGGGGTCGTGCTTGGAGCAGCATGATTGCCGCGCATGAATAGGCCACGGCCTAAGCGTTTGCCGGTGCCGGCGCAATCGACCCAGGAGACAGTGTATTCGTAGTCTTGATCGGATTCTGCGCATAAGGTATAGAATTCGGCCAATGATTCGTATCGAATGGTCTCCGCATGAATCCAGGGGCTGGCTATGCGACGCAACTGAATTTCTGCCTGAGTGATTAAACCAGTCAAGCCAAGGCCGCCGATGGTTGCGGCAAACAACTTTTCATGCTGCTGAGCCGAACAAATCAGGCGTTGTCCATCCGAGCGCAATAGCTCCAGTTGGCGAATGTGATTGCCAAAGGTGCCGGTAACATGATGATTTTTGCCATGAACATCATTTGCGATGGCGCCGCCAACTGTGACGAAACGTGTTCCCGGGGTGACCGGTAAAAACCAGCCTTGCGGCACAACCAGACTCAATATTTCCGATAGTAAAACGCCCGCCTCGCAGATTAATATACCGCTGCTTGGATCAAAAGCGATAAATCGATCCAATGTTCGAGCTTTTAAGGTGGCGCCACCTAAATTAAGGCAGCTGTCTCCGTAGCTCCGACCATTGCCAAAGGGGAGGAAGCTGTGCGTCTGTTCAGGTAGTGGGGGTAAGCGATCGTATCGACTAACAAGAGGTGCTACTTCTTGTTTTATGTGTTGCACACGTCCCCATGAAGTAAAAACCTGTTTGGACATATTTAAACCGCCAAAAACACGGTGATGACGGCAAGTATGCCGACAATTAAACTAATCCGGTCTTTTAAAGCAAAGATAACCGGGTCATCATGCATCTTGCCGCGATGCGATTTAAGCCAAACCCGGCTTATCCAGTATAGCAATAACACACAAAGAAACCAGATGACTTGCGGGTGTCGATATAGCGATTCAACTGCGGGAGAATTGATGTATAGCGCCAGCACCAGTACGCAGAGATAACCGGCAGAGGTTCCTAGGCTGTGCAGTATGGGTAAGTCTTCTATGTGGTAACCACGACCTGCCGCTTTAAGTTTGCCCTGCCGTTGCATGGCATCAAGCTCAGCGTAACGCTTAACCAAAGCCAGACTAAGGAAGAGAAAAACAGAAAACAACAATAACCAGAATGACAATACCACATTGATTGCCATAGCTCCGGCTACGATTCGGATGGTGTAAAGTCCGGCCAGAGTAATAGTATCTACTAAGACAACTCGCTTTAGACCAAAGGAATAGGCCACCGTCATTGCATAATAGCTGGCCAATACCAGCCAAAATGTCATCGGCAAACTGCTGGCTGACAATATGGTTACTAAAAGTAGTAAAGGAATCAAGGCAAAACCGGCTAGTAACGATAGCTGACCGGAAGCGAATGGCCGTTTGCATTTTCTGGGATGCAGGCGGTCAACCTCCAAATCAAGCATGTCATTGAGCAGATAGACAGATGAGGCACACACGCCAAAAGATAAAAAGGCGAGTAAAGCTTGTTCAATGGCAACAGCATCGCCCAATTTGTGAGCTGTGACCAGCGGCACAAACACCAGTACGTTTTTTGCCCACTGATGTAGTCGTAATGCTTTGAAGATGGGGCGTAAAAAACCAGCCGTTTTTGGAAAAATGCCACGTATTTCGGTAACTGTCTCTGCTTGCAGTCTAACTTGCTCGCTTGCGTTAACAACAATTGCACCTTGACTGACCTGCCAGATGGCGAGATCAACACGGTGATTGCCGCAATAATCAAAACCTTTTTCACCAAATTTTTCGACTAATTGTTTGGCTTTATTGCGTCCGCCCAAATTAAAGTCATCGGTACTGGCTAAAACGCCGGTAAAAAGCTGTAAATGTTCGGCGACTGCATCCGCCAAGCGAAAATTAGAGGCTGTGCATAGCCACAATTCGCGGCCCTGGTTTCGTTGGCTTTGCAACCAATCGATAAATATCAAATTATAGGGTAGTGCAATCGGGTTTAAAGCAACACGCTTCGCTATCTCTGCTTTCAGCGCCGCTTTACCTTTTAAAAGCCAAAAGGGGAGCAGAAAAATATAGAGTGGATTGTGTTTAATAAGGAGGAGTATGGTTTCCAGTAATAAATCACTATGAATAAGCGTACCATCCAAATCAACACACAGTGGGGTGTTGGGTGTCTCCTGAGTCATTGAAATATACACCTCACTTGTTTGTTTTGGTTTTAAAAAGAATACGGCAAGCCAGCCGATGACGACAGCCAGCCATAATGTTAACAAACGGCAAATTAGGGTTAGCAAAATCGCATCGGCAATTGGGTAGCCATGGGTAGTCAGTAAAGCGACCATGACGGCTTCGGTACTGCCCAATCCACCTGGTAAAAATGATAAGGCGCCGACAATAACTGCAACCGAATAAATACCAACTGCCGTGGCTGCATCCATGGAAACGCCGTTGACCATTTTGCTGATGACCAGCAAGCCCACGCCTTCACTTCCCCAAGCAATAAAACCTAGCAGGAATCCGGTAATCAACACACCGGGATTAAGCAGGACTTTGGCTGAAAGCAGGGTGCGAAGTATAGTTTGCACGACCTTATTCAGAAATTTTGGCAGCCAGGATGCATCTTGTAGCCAGATCGATAACCGGGTCAATGGCGCTAAGGCTAGTGCGATCATGATCAAGGTGATAATGATGACGGTGCCCCAGATTAAATCATGATAACTCGTCGATGTGATGGCTAAGCAGGCCAATACCAGTATGGCAAGCAAATCCATTAAGCGTTCTATAAAAAAAGCCGCTGCCGTTTTTGACAGTGGAATCCCTTCTTTTTGCAAATACCGGCCTCTGACCATTTCTCCAACTTTGCCGGGCGATAAGGTAAAGGCAAATCCGGCGATATAGGTCAATGCGGAAAACCGGAATGGAATAGTATGGCCTAATCGGGAAAGGTAAAAAGACCATCTGACAACACGCAACAGATAGTTAAACAGCGATAGTGCGCCTGCCAACAGAACGGCGTCCCAGGCTGCCAGAATTGGAGCAAATTTTATTTGAGCGATATCCGCTCGAAACATCACTAGACACCAGCCTAAAAAAACTAGCGTGACTAAGTAATAGAGAATTCCTTTCAGCTTCATAATTGCCAGAGTGAGCTTAAACAGCTCTCGACTATACCAGATAGCCT
>Ga0316222_1000249_pt1 | contig 86311 bp, 90 predicted proteins | sample TBH18011metaG_FD_206008 | JGI IMG/M metagenome (GOLD analysis project Ga0316222, IMG submission 206008) | Freshwater microbial communities from Trout Bog Lake, Wisconsin, USA - TBH18011 | ecosystem: Environmental > Aquatic > Freshwater > Lake > Hypolimnion/Profundal zone | place: USA: Wisconsin...
CCGATCATCCGGTCAAACGGGTCGATGAATTGCTGCCATGGAATATGAGCAGCGTCCGAGCGCGACTGGATCAACGCGACGCCGCTTGAGCAAGCGACCCACGCGTGCCTGGCCGGACGCTTACACTTTTGGCTTCCAGAAGGCGACCATATACAATGACCGAACTCGTATACGACGGCTTTGACAAATACGGTCCGTACCAGAACAGCCCCACATCATCGGCACTGATCGCGCTGCTGAACGCCGCAGATTGGACCTGGTCGAGTACTACCGGAACCATCCAACTGGTGGCGCCGTTATCAGCGCTGGGCGCCGCGATTCAGACGTCGGCTGGCACTTATGGTGTCACCACCATCGGGAAGACGTTGGGCGCGAATTACTCGCGCCTCGTTGGTGGAATTCGGTTTAATCCTGCCGTGCTTTCAGGCAACGCCGGAACTGGCGGCTTTATCCAGTTTTCGGACGCCGCCACGGTGCAGTGTGGCCTGACGATCGACCCCGCCGGCACAATTTCGTTCCGGCAGGGTGGAGTAGCTGGCACTGCCGTCGCTGTGGGCGGAAGCATCGCGATCGGCGCCACTCACTACCTTGAATGGGATGTCACATTTGGCCCTGCCGGCTCTGCGTATCAAGTGTGGCTGGACAAGGTATCGTTATTCTCGGGCACCACGAAAACAATCATGTCCGCCAATAGTTATGCCAACGTCATCTCATTCGGCGTAGCCCCCGGGGGAGGAGGTAATGCTACCGTTGTTTGGGATGATACCTATCACTTCAACACTTTGGGCAGCACGAACAACGCGGTGTTGCTAACGAACCCTGTGGTCGAGACCACCTGGCCCATATCCGACAGCGCCGTTCAGTTTACCGTTGGTGCCGGCGTTCTCGGCTACGCCTTCAATGCATCGACGACGAGTGTGGCTCCCGGCGCCAACAAACTCTTCCTGCTGCCGTTTACCCCGACCGTGAACTGCACGATCGCCTCGATAAGCTGCCTCCCGGAAACGACCAGCACGACAGCCAATACGCAGGCGGTGATCTACGGGACCACATCCGGCGTCGCGCACTCACTGCTGTCAGCGGGGACGACTGTCACAGGCACCACAGCCGGAACCGTGTTGACAAGCGCCCTGACGACGCCACAGGCGTTGATCGCTGGCACCCAGTATTGGTTGGGGTTCATCACCGACACGAGCATCGCCTTGCTGGAATTCTCCACCACTTCGCTGCTCGGCGTGAGCGCGGCGAACACCTTCACATCGGGCGCTCCCGCGACCGCTCCCACGATGACCACAGGCGCGGCGACATGGCAGATTTGGGGCAATCTGACCGCCATGGCGCACAACTACCCTGTTGTGGCGGACAACCCGCAACTCGGTGCCTTGGGCTATGTGACGAGTAATACGGTAGGCAATGCCGACCTGTATGGCTTTACGCCGCTCTCGACGACCTCAAACCCGATTTACTCGATGGCGATTAAGGGCGTGATGGCTGTCCCGAGCGGAGGCGCCCGCACCGCCAATTTACAGGTCAAATCGGGATCGGCTACTGGAAACGGGTCGGCATCCGGGTTTTCGCAGACGACCAGCCCGCTTGGTTATGTCAGCTACTTTAGCACTGACCCAAGCACCGGAAGCGCATGGACAACCGCGGGCCATAACGCCGCCACGGCAGGGCCAGCCATCGCCTCATGAGTGCGCTTAACGCCAGTCAGGTCGTTCGCGAGACATTGTATTCGCCTGCGTCGCCGTCGATGAACGTCGGCGCAGTTGTGCGCGAGACACTGTATTCGCCTGCATCGCCGCGGATGAATGTCGGCGGGATCGTCCGCGAGACACTGCGTAGTGGGACGCCGTTGATCGCGCTGGTGGCCAGTCAGGTCGTTCGCGAGACACTGTTTTCGCCTGCGTCGCCGTCGATGAACATCGGCGGGATCGTCCGCGAGACACTGCGCAGTGGGACGCCGTTGATCGCGCTGGTGGCCAGTCAGGTCGTTCGCGAGACACTGTTTTCGCCTGCGTCGCCGTCGGTGAACATCGGCGGGATCGTCCGCGAGACACTGCGCAGTGGGACGCCGTTGATCGCGCTGGTGGCCAGTCAGGTCGTTCGCGAGACACTGTTTTCGCCTGCGTCGCCGTCGGTGAACATCGGCGGGATCGTCCGCGAGACACTGCGCAGTGGGATGCCGGTGATCCCGCTTGTGGCCAGTCAGGTCGTTCGCGAGACATTATATTCGCCTGCGTCGCCATGGATGAACGTCGGCAACGTTGTCCGTGAGACACTGTTTTCGCCTGGCACCCCGCGGATGAACGTCGGCGGGATCGTCCGCGAGACACTGCGGAGTGGAACGCCGATGATCGAGCGCTGGCTTCTCTCCTCTGGCCTAATATGACCTTTTTGCTTGCCCCGAGCGTCGAAGCGCGGGGGTTGGGCTGCGTCAACAGCCCGAACCGTGCGGCATGAACCGCACACGGATAAACCGCCCCGCTCCCTCGGCCGAGGGTGGGGCTTTCTGGATGCAGAATCACAATGGAGTCGAGTCCTCAATTAATCCCCTGCGCCCCGGTGCGGCCGGTGGCGGCTTATATCGGTGGCAAGCGCAACCTGGCGCGCCTGGTCATTGAACGCCTGCGGGTCATTCCACATGCCACCTATGTGGAACCATTTGTCGGGATGGGTGGTGTGTTCCTGCGCCGGCCGTTCAAGGCAAAATCGGAGGTCATCAACGATATCAGTCAGGATGTCGCGACGCTGTTCCGCATCCTCCAGCACCATTATGTGGCGTTCATGGACATGCTGCGCTGGCAGATAACCAGCCGCACCGAGTTTGAACGCCTGATCGCCGCCAATCCCGACAGCCTGACGGACCTGCACCGGGCGGCGCGGTTCCTTTACGTCCAGCGGACGGCCTTTGGCGGCAAGGTATCGGGCCGGAACTTCGGGGTGTCGCCGGGCAATGCCGGCCGTTTCGATGTCACGAAGCTCGGCACGATCCTGGAGGATGTGCATACCCGTTTGGCAGGTGTGGTGATCGAGCGATTGCCGTGGCCCGACCTGATCGCCCGCTACGACCGGCCGGAGACGCTGTTCTATCTGGACCCACCTTATCTGGGCAGCGGGGACGATTATGGCCCGGGCGTTTTCGTGCGCGCTGATTTTGAGCGGCTGGCAACCATTCTGGAGGGGATTAAAGGCCGGTTCGTGATGTCGCTGAACGATCACTCGGAGGTGCGGCGCATTTTCCAGGGCTTCGATATCGAGGCGGTTCAGACCACCTACTCGATCGGTGGCAGCCACCAGACAGGCGTCCGCGAAGTCCTGATTAGCCGCCCCATCTTAACCCAGTCTAAGCGGCCTCTTAGAGGCGGTAAATGAGCGGTTCAGACACTTGCGAGGGTTCTAAATTCAAGTGTCGGCGTTTCCAAAATCATGTGGCGCGCTTCACGGGCCGTTGGGGTGGAAGATGGCGTCGGGGTTGTAAGGGGGCGAGGCTTCGGTGGACGGGTCGGGCATGGGCTTTAATTCACTGTTTGTTCTCAATATCGGAGGAGGTTGGGGAGCCTGGTGGTGGATGCAAGGGGAAGAATTATGAAAATTTACTACTCTGATTGTGATCGAATGGGCTGTTGCGATCAGACCGACGTTTCGCAACGAGGCACCCCCGCTCCTCGGACGATGCGTCCGCTGGCTTACCCGAAGGCGAGACAATACCGGGAGCGGCGATCCCCGATAGCTGTTTTAGCGACAATGATACACGTATTTCGCGCATCAAAAGCGCGCATGGCAGGCATAAAATACACAACTAAGCGCTTGAATTCAGCATCAAATATGCGCAGTTAATGTGCGCCGGAGGTGGTGTTCGGCATGCGCTCGCAGGCCCAACCACTACGACCACAAATCCGCTATAGACCAACCGTCTGGCACACAAGATCATCATGACAAACAAGAGGCAAATGCGATGGCCGCGACAAACGAGAAGGTGCGCCTGAGCCTTCAGGTTTCTCAGGAGCTAAACCAAATGCTTGAGGAAATTGCCGTGAGCACGGGCACCAACAGAACAGACGTGGTGCGTCAGGCGCTTGCCTTGATGAAGATTGCACACTCCACAAAGCAGCAAGGCCGACATTTAGGGATAGTGAGCGATGCCAAAAAGCTGGACACTGAAATAGTTGGCTTGATTTGATACCATGCCGGATCATGAGAAAATCGACATAAGTGCGTCCCTTCGAGGGCAAGTGTCGGTTACACCGGAGGAAGACCCTTCGGACAAGGCCGCCCGCATCAAGCGGGAAGAACGGAGCGCCTTGATTGAAGACTTCAAAGGAATTGCCGTCTTCGTCGTACTTCTCATCGGCATATCAGGACTTGGCGTGATCTCGGCCTACGAGGGCCTATTTGACCCGGCTGCCTCCGCTGATACCAAAAGGTGGTCGCAAACCATCCTGTCGTCACTGGTAGCCGCGTCAATCAGCTTTCTGATAGGACGCAAGGTCGGAAAATAAACATCGCGGAGAATGAGTGGTACAATGGCAACGCGCAAAAAGGCCGCGTCGGCCGCAAGCAAGGTATTCCGCAACCCACAAGCCGGAATGCTGGCCAAGCGATCTGCCGCATCGAATATTGCCCAAACTCCGCGACGATCCGACAAGACCCGCCGGACATAAGACGAGCGGCTGGCGCATCAAACGACGTTGCCAGCCGCCGCCTTTGCTCTACGGCCTCTATTGAGTCCGGCCGAAGGGTCGGCCGACCCCCGTGGCAGGCCGAGGGCGTCGGACGATAGCGAGTTACCGAAGGCTACCCCGCATAAATCTCCTCAACAGTGATCGACACCCCCGGCGGATCCAACCGTATCTCTCCCGCCGTCAGCACCCGTATATCGATCGCTTCGCCATCATCGCGCCGCCGGTGATGAATAACCTGCGGCCGTTCGGCCCAAAAAATGAGATAGTGCTGCACTGACGGTATCTGAAAATAGGCCACCATCTTCCGGGTCAGGTCACCCTGCCGGGTGCTCGGCGACAACACTTCCACCACCACAATCGGGTCCGGAACCGAAACCCCGTCGCCCGGCAACGCATCTCCACACCGCGGCACCGCATCCGGCTCAAAATCGTTGTCATCGACCTCCACGCTCGCTCCGTCGCCATACACATGGCAAGGCAAACCAGCCGCCGCGACAGCCCGGCGCAATGCGAGCCAAACCAGCGACTTACGGTCCACATGGCTAAGCCGCTTCGGTGCGATCGCCACCACCAGCCCGTCGATCCGCTCAAACCGGCCGTTCGGTTGCGCTTCGGCCCATCGCCGGTAATCGGCGCGGGACACGGGAAGACCCGGTCCAACATCGATGGCGGTGTTAGCCATGAGGATACTCCTTGGCAGTTCGGCAAAACGACCGGACAAAGCCCCGGTAAGCCAGTGGTTCACATCTGCCGCGGCCACGAAACACCGGCGCCGTCTCACCCTCAAATCGGGCCCTCCCGCACCACAGGCATATTGACATAATACCGAGCATGCCGCCGTTCGCCAGCGCGGAGAAAAACTCTCTTCGCGACCATATCGACCAGATCCCGGGTCGCGGTCGCTGCCGACGCACCCGTGATGGCCGCGTAATCGCCAGCGCTCAATCCGCCTTTAAAGTCGTCCGGTCCGTCACGCAAAACCCGCAGCAACGCCTTCTGCTGCCGCTCGTTCAGCAGGCCCCGGACGCGATCGAGCAACCGGGTTTTCCCAATCAGGAATTCGACCGATGCTATCGAGCGCTGTTGCGCCTCGATCGCCACCGCCGCGAACCAATCGAGCCAATCAGTCAAATCGAGCCCGCTATTGGATCGCCGCAGCGCCCCGTGATACCCCCTGCGCTGACCAAGAATGGTCGCCGCCAACGCCGTCAAAGTCGGACGGCCAAGACTTTGAGCCAACGCTTTCTCGGCGACAGCGCGTCCGATCCGTCCATTGCCGTCCTCAAACGGACGCACACACCCAAAGTAAAAATGCGCGATCCCCGCTCGGGTCAGCGCCGGTAACGGGTCGGTGCCATCCGGTGCCGTGCGGTTGAACCAGTCGCAGAAACGCGCCATTTCGCGTGGCAAGTCGGCCGAGGGCGGAGCCTCGTAATCGACTTCGGCCGCATGCGCCGCGCCGGAGACAATGTGCATTCCCGCGGCATGGCGACGATATCTGCCCAAATCCCGAAGGTCGCGCCGGCCGTTCATCACCATCCGATGCCAACCAAACAACATGCCGTCCAACAAGGGTTCGGCGAACGACCGATGCAAATCGACGATCATGTCCGCGATGCCTTGCTCCGCCGGTTTGATGTGCCGCAGGTCGATGCCAAGACCCAGTTGTTGCCGGATCGACGCTTGCACGCTCACCCGGTCGAGGATCGCGCCCTCAATTTCCGCGGTCGAAACAGCCTCAAGGCTGAGTGCGTCAATGGCAAGCTGCTCCTGGCCGGCTGTGTCGAGGTGGCGGGTTGTTTCCAGAAACACCGCGCCGCCGACGAGAAATTGCGCCTCAGCCGCCGCGAGGCAACCGGACTGCCACGTAAACTCCGGCCACTCCACATGCTGCCAAGCCCATGGCATGATCGATAGACCCGCTTCCAATCGGTCATCATAGGGCAATTTATGATCGATAGAAATCAACTCTATCGGATATGGGCTGGGCGCCCCTTCAGATCCACATGTGAGGCGCGTTCGCGGAGTTTGAGTGCGACTTAATGCGCGATCGCATCGTAGCAGGCCGGCACGCCGCTCGACGCCACGGCCGTCAGGCCCGGCTTGTCCCGGCCACCTATCGCGGCACCGTCAGGGCACAGGTGGCCCGGACAAGCCGGGCCATGACGGCGGTGGAATAGCCTTACGTCAATCTCAAAGCGGATTGGTATTACAGGGCAACCCTCATTTGGACATCGAAGGCATCATACTCCGCCCGCACGCCTTCCTTGTCGCGGTCCAACAGGCCGGCGGCCTCCAACGCCTCAACGTCTTCGTGGACCCGCCGATAGTCGCGGCCGAGCGCAGCGGCCAAGGCGCGGATGTTCTTCGCGGGGTGCTGGTGGACATGCCGCAATAGCTCAAGCCGCTTTGGAGACAGGGTGCGAACCATGGTTTCCCAGCTTTCAAAGCCGACATGCAGTTCAGCGTTCTCAGGCGTAAGTTCCCCACGCTCCGCCCGACGCCACGCGTCGACAAAACGCTTGCCGACCAGTTCCAGAGTATCTCCGACATGAACCTGGACAGTCTTCGTCATCGGCCTTCTCCCTGGTCCCCGGCACGGACGGCACGCACGGCCGCCAGAAAATCCTCAATCAGCGTCTCAGGCGACACAAACGCATACGGGGTTTCGACCTCCAAAATGTGCTTGTGGTCCCCTTTGCCGCGCTCGTTGTCGAAAAGGACCAGGCGCTCACCCGGCCGCCCGTAGAACAGCGCATACTTGAACATGTGCGTTGCCGGCGGAACCGGCGACGGCACACGCCAGAGCCGCAGCGCCAGGATGGAGCCGTCGTCGTAATCCTGACGCTCATCAAGCAGCTTTTCTGCCCTGGCCACTCGCCGCCTCTCCTATGGCCTTTTAAGACATAACGGAGAGAGGCCGTCGCGTCAACAATTTTATGACATACAACGCCATAATGGCGCGACGTCAGGCGGCGGCCCTCGCCCTCGAACCGACCGACATCTGACGCCGCCTAAGGGACGCCCCCTTCAGATCGGCAGCCCACCATCGATCATGATGGTCGTGCCGGTCACATAGGACGCCTCGTTGGAGGCCAGCCACAGCATCGGCCAGGCGACCTCGACCGCCGCTCCCCAGCGGCCCATCAGACAGGGCGGATGCATCCCGGCGATCACCTCCGCGCCCAGGCGCTGCACATGAAATGGGGTCACCGTGAAGCCGGGACACACCGCGTTGACGCGAATGCCGTGCTCCACTTCCTCGCACGCCAGAGTCCGTGTCAGCGACAGGATCGCCGCCTTGGTGGCATCGTAGGCGCCCATGCCCTTACGCGGATACAACCCGTAGGCCGAGGACGTATTGACAATCGCCCCCCGTCCCGACGCCCGCAGATACGGCAGTGCCGCCCGGGTCATCGACACGTAGCTGAGCAGGTTGACCTTGACGATCGCGTCCCAGGTCTCCCACGGCGCATCGGCCACGGCTTCATAACGGCGGATGCCGGCGTTGTTCGCCAGCACGTCGATACCGCCGAACGCCGCCACGATCTCGGCCACCACGCGGCCGGCCTCACTTTCGATGGACAGGTCGGCGACGTAAGCCCGGACATCGGCACCCGGGACACGCGCGCGAATATCGGCGGCGGCGGCCTCGACCGCGTCCGGGTTCTGATCGACCAGCGCGACCCGAGCACCTTCCTCGCAGAAGATCTTGCCCGCGGCGGAGCCGATGCCACCCCCGCCGCCGGTGATGACGGCGATTTTGTTCTCCAGCCGGTTAGCCATAGCGGTGTCCTTCAAGACGGTTTCGATCGGCCGGGCATCACCCGCCAGCCCCGAAAAATCAAGACCTGTTCAGCCTGGATGTCACAACCACAACCGAACCGTCACCAACGCGCCGGATGACTCTCGACGCCGGTGCCGCCGATGCGACGCCACTGGCATGTTTCCGGCAACTCTGGCAGGTAGCGCGGCATGAAAGCAGGAATCGTTATCTTCCCCGGGATCAACCGCGAACGCGACATGGTGATCGCGTTAGAGGCCTCGTTCGGCGTCAGGCCGAAAATGGTCTGGCACAAGGACACCGACGTGTCGGGCCTCGACCTGATCGTCATTCCCGGCGGCTTCAGCTTTGGCGATTACCTGCGCTGCGGCGCCATGGCGGCGCAGTCCCCGATCATGCGCGCCGTCAAAGCCCACGCCGACCGCGGCGGCTACATCCTGGGCGTCTGCAACGGTTTTCAGATCCTGACCGAGGCCGGCATCCTGCCGGGTGCGCTGCTGCGCAACGCATCGCTGCGGTTCCTGTCGATGGACTGCCACCTGCGGGTCGAGCGCGCCGACACCGTCTTCACGCGGCAATACCAAACCGGCCAGACGTTCCGCAGTGTCATGGCGCACGGCGACGGCAACTATTTTGCCGACACCGCGACCCTCGACCGGTTGGAGGGCAACAACCTCGTCGCCCTCCGCTATGCCACCAAAGCCGGTGACGTGACGCCGGAGGTCAACCTGAACGGCAGCGCCCGCTCGATCGCCGGAATCCTGTCGCCGAACCTCCGGGTCCTCGGCCTGATGCCGCATCCCGAGGACCTGGTTGACCCGATGATGGGCGGCGCCGACGGGAAACCGCTGTTCGACGCGCTCGCCGCAGCGTAGAGCCACACAGATGAACCCAGTCGTTAACGAATCCCTCGCCCGCAGCTTCGGCCTCAGCGCCGAGGAATACGGCCGTGTGCTCGCCATCATGGGCCGCACCCCCAGTTTCACCGAACTCGGCGTGTTCAGCGTCATGTGGTCGGAGCATTGCAGCTACAAATCCAGCCGGGTCTGGCTGAAGCAACTGCCGACCAAAGCCCCCTGGGTCATCCACGGGCCGGGTGAGAACGCCGGTGTGGTCGATATCGGCGACGGGCTGGCCGCCATCTTCAAGATGGAAAGCCACAACCATCCGAGCTTTATCGAGCCCTACCAGGGTGCTGCCACCGGCGTCGGCGGCATTCTGCGCGACGTCTTCACCATGGGTGCGCGGCCGATCGCCAACCTGAACGCGCTGCGCTTCGGCCGCCCGGAAAACCCCCGCACCAAGCGCGTGGTCGATGGCGTGGTGCGCGGCATCGGCGGCTACGGCAATTGCGTCGGCGTGCCCACGGTCGGCGGCGAGATCAATTTCCATCCGGCCTATGACGGCAACCCGCTGGTCAACGCAATGACCGTCGGTATCGCCGCCAAGGACAAAATCTTCCTCAGCGCCGCCGCCGGCATCGGCAATCCGGTCGTCTATGTCGGGTCCAAAACCGGTCGCGACGGCATCCACGGCGCCACTATGGCATCGACGGAATTCTCCGCCGACTCGGAGGACAAGCGCCCCACCGTTCAGGTCGGCGATCCGTTCACCGAAAAGCTGCTGATCGAGGCGTGCCTGGAACTGATGGCCACCGACGCCATCGTCGCCATCCAGGACATGGGGGCCGCCGGCCTGACCAGCTCCGCCGTCGAAATGGCCGGCAAGGGCAATGTCGGCATCGAAATCGACATCGACCAGGTCCCGGCGCGCGAGACCGGTATGACGGCCTATGAGTTCATGCTGTCCGAGAGCCAGGAACGCATGCTGATGGTGCTGCGCCCGGATCGCGAGCAACTCGCCCGCGACATCTTTGCGAAGTGGGACCTGGATTTCTCCATCATCGGCCGCATCACTGACACCGGCCGCATCGTCGTGCGCCACCACGGGATCGTCGAGGCAGACATCCCGCTGGCGCCGCTGAACGACCAGGCCCCGCTGTACACGCGCCCGACCGTCGATACCCCCAAGCAGGAAAAGCTCAACCCGGCGCGCATCGAAGACCGCTACGGCCTGACCGCGGCGCTGGAGAAGCTGGTGGGCTGCCCCGATTTGTGCTCGCGCGCCTGGGTTTGGGATCAGTACGACAGCACCGTCGGCGGCCAAACCGTCAAGCGCCCCGGTGCGGCCGATGCGGCTGTGGTCAAGCTGGAGGGTCTGAAGCGCGCCCTCGCCCTGACCACCGACTGCACCCCGCGCTATTGCCTGGCCGACCCGGAAGTCGGTGGCGCGCAGGCCGTCGCCGAGGCGTGGCGCAACCTGACTGCTGTTGGCGCCCGCCCGCTGGCGATCACCGACAACATGAATTTCGGCAATCCGGAAAAACCGGAAATCATGGGCCAGTTCGCCGCCGCCATCCGCGGCATGGCCGCCGCCTGCGAGGCGCTGGACTTCCCCGTCGTCTCCGGCAACGTCAGCCTGTATAATGAGACTGAAGGCAAAGCGATCCTGCCCACCCCGGCGATCGGCGGCCTTGGCGTGCTGGACGATGCGGCGCAGGCCGTGGGTCTGGCCTTGCCGCCGTGGCTGGACATTGTCCTGGTCGGCGCCACCACCGGCTGGCTGGGTCAATCCATCTGGCTGCGCGAGATCGCCGGCCGCGAAGACGGTGCCCCGCCGCCGGTCGATCTGGCCGTCGAGCGCGCCAACGGCGATTTCGTCCGCACCCACATCCTGAACGGCACGATTCGCGCCTGCCACGATGTCTCAGACGGCGGCGTGCTGGTCGCATTGGCGGAAATGGCCATGGCCAGCGGCATTGGCGCCCGCATGATGGCGCACCCGCGCGACATCCCCGGCCACGCCTTCTGGTTCGGCGAGGACCAGGCCCGCTATCTCGTCGCCGTCCCCGACCACGTCTCCTTCACACGAATCGCGGAGGCGGCCGGGATTCCGGCGATGCGTCTCGGCACCTCCGGTGGGCAGAATTTGACTCTGCCGGATGGCGGCACAATATCGATCAGCACGTTGCGCGCGGCGCACGAGCGGTTCTTCCCGTCCTGGATGGACGAGACCAGCAGCTAAAGGGACAGCACGCGATGGCGATGGCGGCGAATGAGATAGAGGCTTTGATCAAGGCAGCGTTGCCCGATGCGCGGATCACCGTGGAAGATTTGGCGGGCGACGGCGACCACTACGCCGCCAACGTCGTCAGTGAGACGTTCCGCGGCATTTCCCGGGTCAAACAGCATCAAATCGTCTATGCCGCGTTGCGCGGCCGCATGGGTGGTGAACTCCATGCCCTTGCATTACAGACCTCGGCACCCGAATAATCTGCTCCAGAGGAGTTTACCACCATGGCCGACACGATTGCACAGCGTATCCAGGGCGACATCGAGACCAACGATGTCATGCTCTACATGAAGGGCACCCCGATGTTCCCGCAATGCGGGTTCTCGGCCCGTGTCATTCAGATCCTGACCCATATCGGCGTCCCGTTCCAGACCGCCAACGTGCTGGAAGACGCCGAACTGCGCGAGGGCATCAAGTCGTTCTCGCAGTGGCCGACTATTCCGCAGCTTTACGTCAAGGGCGAGTTCGTTGGCGGCTGCGACATCATCACCGAGATGTTCCAGGCGGGCGAACTGGAAACTTTGATGAAGGAAAACGGCGTCCCCGTTAAGGCGTAATTCCCGCCAGCGTTGGGGCTGCCTCGCTTCCCCACGGTCAGGGTCCGGCTCGTCCGAATCACAACGGTCGGGCGCTATAAAGGCAGCCGCTTTAGAATATCGCCGCCGCGGCATCCCCGCGGCGGCTATTTTTGTTCGTATTAACGAGATATTTACCATTTGCCGCCAGGTTTGGCTCTCCTTCGCAGGAGAGCCGCCATGCACGTTGCCGTCGTCATACCCGCCTTTAACATTGCACCGTTTCTGCAAACCGCGATTCTGTCTGTAATCGGCCAAACCCATAACGATTGGTCGATGGTGGTCGTTGATGACGGTTCGACCGACGACACGGCACTCATTGCCGCCGTCTGTCCGGACGCGCGTATCCGGCTGATCCGGCAGGACAATGCCGGAGTCTCCGCCGCCCGCAACCGCGGCATCGCGGCGTTCCTGAATGAGGCACCGGCGGCTCCGGTCGCCTTTCTGTTCCTTGACGGCGACGACTGGTTAGCCCCCGCGGCATTAGCCCGGCTGACAGCGTCACTACAGGCCGCCCCTTGGGCCGCCGCCGCCTGCGCCCGGTACGCTCGCGTTAATTTGATCGATGCATCATCGCCGCGATTGGCCACGCTGCCCCCCGGCGGGTGCCTGCTGGACCGCCTGGTGACCGGCAACCTCTTCGCCAATGGCGGCCATCTGCTGATCCGGCGCGAGGCGATCGAGGCGGCCGGCCGGTTTCGCACCGACCTGTCCTACGGCGAGGACTGGGAATACTGGACCCGCGTGGCCCTACTGGGAGAATTCGTGACCGACCGATCGCGCCAGCCGGTGTTGTTCGTTCGGGAACGCCCTGACGGGTCCTACCGCTCAAACGCCAGCAATGCCGCCGCGTATCGGCCTGCGTTGGATGCCATTTTCGGGAATCCGGCCATCACAGACCGGTTGGGGGCAAGCCACATGGGATGCCTCCGGCGGGCGGCGGACGCGGAGGTGGAGTGGTCGGTCGGCCGCGAATGGATCAGGCACGGGAACCGGCGACTCGGACAACGCTGGCTTGGCCGTTCGTTCTGGCGGGATCCGAACCCGAGGCGCCTTGCGTTGATCGGATTGTCGTTCCTGCGATTCGGACCATTCCGGCCGTATGCAACGCCGGGATGACGCTTTGTTTTTTTGTTCATCGCGCCACCACGATTGACTCATCGCCTGTATTCTGTGCCAACTATCCCGTGCAATCGTATTTTGGCTTGCCTTTCTGCGCTTCCGTCTTCGGGTGCCTCAGGAGGTCCAAAGACCCGATTGTCTTAAGCATCGTGTGATCTTACACGGTGCGTGGACGGAGAAGTACGCAGACATGGCTACCGGGACAGTCAAGTGGTTTAATACCACAAAGGGTTATGGCTTCATCATGCCGCAGGATGGCGGCAAGGATGTGTTCGTTCACATCACTGCTGTTCAGGCCGCTGGCCTCCGTGGCCTCGATGAAGGACAAAAGGTGTCTTTCGACGTTGCAATGGAACGTGGAAAGTCGACCGCGACCAATCTGAAGCCGATGTAAACCGCGATCGTCCCGAACCAACCTGGCCAGGGACGATCGCTAGCGGCTGCTGACGACAGGATTAAACGACCGGCTGAAAATAGCCGGTCGTCATCTTGCAGGAGGATAGAAACCATGGCCGTCGGGACGGTTAAATGGTTCAACGCGACCAAAGGATATGGCTTCATTATGCCGCAAGATGGCGGCAAAGATGTGTTTGTGCACATCACCGCGGTCCAGGCCGCCGGCCTCAAGGGGCTGAACGATGGCCAAAAAGTCAGCTATGAAGTTGCGATGGAACGCGGCAAGGCTGCGGCGACCAACTTAAAGCTGGCCTGATCGCTCGCCTGTCCGAGGGTTTTGCTGGTCCCGTTTCGGACGGAACCGTTTCCTGATTTGACCCGGCCCCTCGTCCGTAAGTGAGCCGGCCCATGTTTTCATTGACTGAACTGCAAGACGCGGCGGATAGCGTCCACGCGCATGCGCTGGTCACACCCCAGATCCAATGGCCCCTGCTCACCCAACGCTCGGGGGCCGATGTTTGGGTCAAACACGAAAATCACCTGCCAACCGGCGCCTTCAAAGTGCGCGGCGGAGTCGTATTCGCAGAACGTCAGGCCCGCGAGGGTACCGGTCGCGGCCTGATCTCCGCGACACGCGGTAATCACGGGCAATCGCTCGCCTGGGCGGGCAACCGATTCGGCCTGATGGTCACTATCGTCGTTCCCCGGGGCAACAGCCCGGAGAAGAATGCCGCGATGGCGGCGCTTGGCGCCACGGTGGTCGAGCATGGCACCGATTTTGAAGAAGCCCGGGACGAGGCGCATCGCCGAGCCGCTGCCGAGGATCTGGTGTTCGTCCCGTCCTTCGCGCCCGACCTGGTGAAGGGTGTCGCGACCTACGCGTTCGAACTGTTTCAGGCGGTCCCGGATATCGACGCCGTATATGTGCCAATCGGACTGGGCTCGGGAATTTGCGGCACGATCCTGGCGCGCGACCTGTTGGGGCTGAAAACGAAGGTAATCGGTGTGCAGAGCACTGGAGCCGATTGCTACGCGCAATCCTTTGCCGCCGGCCATCTGGTTCCCGGGAATCGAGCTGACACCATGGCCGACGGGATCGCGGTGCGACAGCCCGATCCGGAAGCACTGCGGATCATCCTTGGCGGCGCCGACCGAATCATCACCGTCACCGACCCGCAGATCGCGGCGGCGATCGCTGCCTATTGGACCGACACCCATAATCTGGTCGAGGGCGCGGGCGCGGCACCGTTGGCAGCCCTGGTTCAGGACGCTTCGGTGATGCGCGGCAAACGGGTGGCTCTGATCGCCAGCGGAGGCAATATTGATTTGGCGTTGTTCCGTTCCCGGGTGGTCTGAACGCAATGAAGCCGTGCCGGCATGGCGAAGCCCCCTGCCCCGATGCGTTAGGGATTGCCGTGACCCGACAGACCTGAAACCGGGTCAAATGTCGTGTTTCGTTACCTGAAAGCGCTCGTATTCATGCATGTTCACACTATGTTACGTCATGCCGGTGCAGCACGATCTAAGTAGATATCTGGTTGGATCATCGTCTGATCGTTAAGCTGGCTTCGGATATTTTTGTGGGAACCTGTCACATGACTCGCGCGCATTCCGTTATCGGGGTTGTTTCGGTTCTGGCGCTCAGCGCTTGCGCGGTCGCGCCGCCGCAGGGTCCCAGCGTCATGGCATTGCCGGCTCAAGGCAAAACCTTTGAGGCATTCCAGCAGGATGATGGAACCTGCCGCGGCTATGCATCGCAGCAAACCGGCGGAGCGTCGGCGGCACAGGCAGCCAACAACAGCGCCGTGGGCAGCGCCGTGCTCGGCACCGCCATTGGCGCCGGGGTTGGTGCGGCGCTTGGCTCTGTTGGCGGCGCGATGGGTGCCGGTGCCGCGATCGGCGGTGCAACGGGTCTGGTCGCCGGCAGCGCGATCGGAGCCGGCAATGCGCAGGCGGCAGGCGGCAACGTCCAGGCGCGCTACGACACCGCCTATACCCAATGCATGTATTCCCGTGGCAACACCGTTCAGAGCGCCCCGAGTGGTTATGCCGGCGGGTATCCGCCCGGATACTATCCGGGTCCCTATTACGGCCCGGGCTATTATGGCGGCCCCGCCGTGGTGGTTGGCGGCGGTTGGGGTTACGGCTGGCACGGCGGCTATGGGCGTCGCTGGTAGGCCGCACGCCGTCGTCGTCATTCCCAGGTGACAACACGCCCGGTTCGTATTGATTGAGCCGCCGGACGGACGCCAAACCTGGCGTTCGTTCGGCGGCTAAACTGCTTAATGCCAGCCGCCGTTGATCGAGGCGTACGGCTATTCCACATCCGCCATGGCCGTTCCCCGACTTGATCGGGGTATTGCCCAGGCCACCCGTGACTCGACGGTGCCGCAACAGGTGGGGCCCGGACAAGCCGGTCCATAACGATTATGTGCGAAACGCTTACAAGCCCACGCCCGAGCTGAAGATTCGGGCACAGGGCCTTGAAGGCGCTGCGTTCAGCCTTCCGGCGGTGCCACGGTAATCGGTATTTCACGCGCTTCCGGCTGGTCACCCAGACCTGGAGTCCGGTGATCGTTCCGTTGCTCGCCGTCGTCCTGGTCGCCCTGGCCGTCCTCGTTGCCCTGGAACCCATCGCCCTGCTGAAAGCCCCGGCGCTGGTTGCCCTGCGGGTGCTGCTGCTGCTGTTGCTGCGGGGCCTGACCGCCCTGGCCTTGCTGCTGCGCCTGGTTCATCGCGTTCAGGATACGGAAGTAATGTTCCGCGTGCTGGAAGAACGCCTCGGCTGTCACCCGGTCGCCACTGCTTGTCGCGTCGCGACCAAGCTGCAGGTATTTCTCAAACAACTGCTGGGCGGTGCCGCGGACGCGGATTTCCGGCCCGTTGCTGTCGAAAACATGGTTGCGATTCAGCGGAACGCCGCCGCCCGAGTGATGGCGAACCACCGGCCCACCGCCGCCGCCGCCGCCCGACCCACCACCGCCGCCACCGCCGCCTGAGCGATGGTTGCGACCACGCATGCGCTTCATGTTCATACTAATGCCGTCGTGCTTTCCCATTGTCGGTGGACCGTCAGGAATGTGGGGCACACACTAGGGGCGTTCCCGGGCTATTCCCTCGGCCAACCACGTTCCATCAGCTTTGATGATGGCACATGAAGGATTCCAAAAATGGACCTTCACGACCCGGGGCGCAGCCACGCAGCACCCCTGCCATCTTTTGATCGTACACGCCTCGAACGACCCTGCCAATCGGTTTTTTGTGCGATTCGGCCAGGTCAAGACAATCGCACGGGATATTTCGGCCAAATCGAGCCGAAGTGACGTCGCGAAACCCGCTTCCAGCGCCAGATCACCGACATGATGGGCCTGCCCCACGCCGAGTTCAAGGATTGCGGCTCCGGTTGGCTCCAGATGCCGCGATAACAGGGGCATGATCACCCGATAGGCATCGTAGCCGTCCCTGCCCCCATCAAGCGCCGTCCGCGGCTCGTGATCGGCGACCTCCGGCATCAGGGAGTCGATGTCGCCTGCCGGAATATAGGGCGGATTAGAGATAATCAGGTCGAAGCGCCCGCTCAGCGCCCGGGTCCAATCCCCCGCCATGAAAGCCGATCGGCCGGTTAGACCCAGCGTGGCGGCGTTGGATTTGGCCAGGGCAGCCGCGTCTGGCGAAAGGTCGAGACCAATCCCGAACGCGCCCGGAAATTCCGTCAACAGTGCCAACAGCAGGCAGCCGGTGCCGGTGCCGAGGTCGAGGATTCTACGCGGTGGCGGACGATTGGCGAAGCTTGCCAGGGCCGCCTCGATCAGCGTTTCCGAGTCGGGACGCGGGATCAGGGTGGCCGGGGAAACCCGGAAATCCAGACTCCAGAATTCGCGGTGGCCGACAATAAGGGCCAGTGGTTCGCGGGCAATCCGGCGGGTCAGCAACGCTTCGTATGCGACGGAGTCGATCAGGCGATCCGGGTCACGGATGAGATCCTCCCGCGTGAGGCCGAGCGCGAAGGCGAGCAGGATGCGCGCCTCCAGCCGCGGATTGTCCGCAATTCCGTCCAGGCGGGCCGCACCGTCGCGAATCGCCCGGGCGATTGTGGTGGAGGTCATGTCACGGTTGGCTGACAGTCGTGCCTGTCCGCCTTGATCGTGTCTGTCGCCTTCCGCCGTCATGGCCCGGCTTGTCCGGGCCACCTATCGCGGCACCGCCAGGGCACAGGTGGCCCGGACCAGCCGGGCCATGACGATGAGGGGGAGACGGTGTGCCCACCTGAAGCGATTATTCCCGGACGCCTCCCATCGCCCGCCCTCATTCCTCAGCGGCCAACCGAGCGGCCTGATCTTCAGCGGTCAGGGCATCGACAAATTCGTCGAGGTCGCCCTGCATCACCCGGTCGATCTTGTAGAGCGTCAGGTTGATCCGATGATCGGACACCCGGCCCTGCGGAAAATTGTAGGTGCGGATACGCTCACTGCGATCACCTGTCCCGACCTGGGACTTGCGGTCGGCCGACCGCGTGGCGGCGAGGCTGGACCGCTGCGCTTCATAGATGCGCGACCGCAGGATCTTCATCGCCTTGGCGCGGTTCTTATGCTGGCTGCGTTCTTCCTGCATCGCGACGATAGTGCCTGTCGGGATGTGGGTGATCCGCACCGCGCTTTCGGTCTTGTTGACGTGCTGGCCGCCGGCACCGGACGCGCGATAAACATCGATCTTCAGGTCGTCCTCGTTGATCTGGACATCGACTTCCTCGGCTTCCGGCAGCACGGCGACGGTGACGGTCGAGGTGTGGATACGCCCCTGACTTTCCGTGGCCGGCACACGTTGCACACGATGCACGCCGGATTCGTATTTCAAACGCGCGAACACGTTACGGCCGTTGACTTCGGCGGAGGCTTCCTTGATGCCGCCGAGACCGGTGTCGCCATACTCCAGTATTTCAAACTTCCAGCCTTTGCTGTCGGCATACTTCTGATACATCGCGAACAGTTCAGCGGCGAACAGGCCAGCCTCGTCGCCACCCGCGGCCGGGCGGATTTCCAGGATGGCCGATCGCGCGTCGGCTTCGTCCTTCGGCAGCAGCGACAACCGGATTTCATGTTCCAGCGCCGGGATTTGCTCCTTCAGTTCATACAGTTCGGCTTCCGCGAGATCTTTCATCTCCGGGTCGGCCATCATGGTTTCCGCTTCCGACCGCGCCTGTTCGGCCGCGCGCAGGTCGCCGATTCGGGTCACCACGGGTTCGATCTCGGACAGTTCCTTGGAGGCTTTGACATAAGCCTCGCCGGAGATGCCTTCCGACAGCATCGCCCGCAGTTCCTCGGCGCGGGCGGCGATGCGGTCGAGTTTGAATGCGAGACTCATTTCAGGCGCGACGGAATATGGGCGAACGGGACGGCTTCCTGGGTGCCGTTGGTCAGGTCTTTGACCTGCGCAACCCCGTTGGCGATGTCGTCATCCCCCAGGATGACAGCGGCGCGGGCGCCGGCCTTGTTCGCCCGCTCCATCCGTCGCTTCAGGTTCCCCCGATATGACATCTCCGCTCGGATTCCGTTGGCGCGGAGAGCTTGCAGGATGTCGATCGCGGTGGCCTCCGCCGCGTCGCCGATCGGGATAACGGCGACGGGAGTGGGGGCCGGTGGGGCTGTTTCCATCAGCATAGACAGGCGCTCGATCCCGGCGGCCCAGCCGACGGCGGGGGTCATCGGGCCGCCCATTTCGGCGACCAACCCGTCGTAGCGGCCACCCGCCATGACCGTGCCTTGCGAGCCCAGCTTTGAGGTGACGAACTCGAACGCCGTGTGGCCGTAGTAGTCGAGGCCGCGCACGATACGCGGATTTTCAACGAACGGGACGCGGAAGCGGGTCAGGTGGTCTTGCAGCTTGGCGTAGAAGGCGAACGCGGAGTCGGTCAGGTACGGCGCGATGGTCGGCGCGCCGGCGACAATGCGGCGGTCGGCGTCTTCCTTGCTGTCCAGGATGCGCATCGGGTTGCGCTCCAACCGGTTCAGGCTGTCGGGCGACAGGGCGGCTTTGTGATCGGTGAAGTAGCCGACCAGCGCGGTGCGGTAGGCGTCGCGGCTTTCCTTGTCGCCGAGGGTGTTGAGTTCCAGCACGGTGTCGTCGGACACACCGAGCGCCTTCAGGATGTCCCAGCCGCAGGAGATAATCTCCGCGTCGGCGAGCGGTTCAGCCGGGCCGATCAGTTCCGTGCCGATCTGGTGGAACTGGCGGTAGCGGCCCTTCTGCGGACGCTCGTACCGGAACATCGGGCCGGCGTAGAACACCTTCTGCGGCAACGACTGCGTCAGCCCGTTGCTGACCAGCGCTCGGCAGACACCGGCGGTGCCTTCAGGGCGGAGCGTGATGGACTCACCGCCGCGGTCGTCGAAGCTGTACATCTCTTTGGTGACGACGTCGGAGGTTTCTCCCAATGTGCGGGAGAACACGCGGGTGTCCTCGAAGATGGGGGTGATCCATTCGTCGAAGCCATAGGTCGCGGCCACGCGGCGGGCGGTGTCCGCGACGCGATGGAAGCGGCGTTGTTCCTCGCCGATGAGGTCATGCGTGCCGCGGGCGGGCTGGAGAGCGCTCAACGTTGGGTCCTTGGTCCTGATCCCCGGTTATATAGGCCGGCGAGGGGCGGCAAGCTACTCGGGTTGCCAGGGGATGCAAGGGATTAGGCGGGTTCGATGCCGTGATCGCGCAGCCAGTAGCCGAGTGTTAATGTGCCGAGCGGTCAAGGCATCGTCAGCATCCTCGGCGGTTGCCTGACCAACCCATTAGAGATCGAGGAACGTTGGAGGCTGCGCGGTCGCTTCAGGCACCCTGCCCGGCCCAATTCGACAGCGCCCAGATCGCGTTGCGATCCTGAGGATTTGAGCGCTTCCGCATATCGTCCAGATATCGGCTCACCGCTTCACGCAGCGGTTGGTGCAGGCGGCGTGAGGCCAGAATGACCGGCAGCGCCCGCGCATCCATGACCCAGACGGCATATTCGTCCTCGGTCAGGCCCAGGAATGCGGATAGCGGCAGGTGGAAACCGTCCTCGGACTCATGCCAGACACCCACGAAATCGTCGATTGCCTCTTCCGATCGCTGGCCGTCGGCGTAAAGATCGAAGAACGAGGCGGTCCTGTTGCAAACGTCAGACACGAATACCTCTCCCAACTCGGGCTTGCTTAATCGGTTGGCCGGACATGACGTCGATCACGCCGACATGACGGCCGCGTAGATCGAATACTTCGACTTCGCCATGCAAAGCATCCCAGGTCATCAAGCGACGCCCCGCCGCATCGCGCCATCGACGCTCACCATAGATATACCCGAGCGGCTCGCAGATGTCGAGGAAACTCGGCCGCGGGATGGGTTTCGGTGCCAACATTGTGCTCCGTGCGGGTCTTCGCAGACCCTACAGAGCAAAGGTTAACAACTTGCTAACGCTCGGTAATTTTGGTGGGCTTGGCGGCAGCGACCTTTCCACGACAGCGACCGGGCCAGCGCGTTGGCACCAATCCTCGGGTGGCCGGGAGATGCAACGGTTTAGGCCCGATCGACGCCGCGGGCACGCAGCCAGTGGCCCAGCGCAAATAGGGCGGTGCGGTCAATCGGGTCGTTCGCAGCCAGCATGCGGCGCATGTATTCGGTTGCGAGGGTGATCAGTGGCAATCCACCCGGCCGGCGGGCCGACACGATTTCCGGCAACATCCGCCGGTCCATCATCCAAAGTTCGTATACTTCGTCCGTCATGCCCAAGTATTTCGTCAACGGGCGTCGTTCTTCATCGCCGGAATCGTGCCACCGGTCGATGAAATCGTCCGCCGCGTCAGCCGTCGCCTCGCCTTCGAGGAACAAATCGGAGAATGTCTTAGGCTTTATTCCTACCTCAGACACGAATACGCCTTCCTTTCACGGCTGGTTTTAATTTACGGCCATCCAGCGGATGAAACGCACCGACGTGCCATCCACGCGCAGAAAAACCTTCGATTTCCCCATGAAGCGCGTCCCATGTGTAAAGCAAGTCAAGCTGAGCGCTCCGCCACAGACGACTACTATATATGTAACCGAGGTACTCGCAGGTGTCGAGGAAACTCGGCTTTGGAATTGGCTGCCGACCCATCGCGGCGTGCCTTGTCGCGGGAGCGATCAAGGTGGCAGCAAAGGGTTAACACTGTGTTAATAAGAGATATCGCATGCAATATCCTGGACAAAGATGTCGATCATGTCCGGTTCGATCATGGCCCTGAACGCAGGATCGACTGACCTCGGATCGATAACGTCCGCTTTATACCGCAAGTCCGACTGCGATAACGCCTCGGCCAGATCAACCATGACAGCTCGGTCGAGCGGCGCTGTTCCTTCCAAGGCAAGATCGAGGTCGGAATACCGACGCGCCGTCGCGGTTGCTCAGGAACCGAACACCCAAGCCCGCGTGCCCGAGAGTACAAAGGCACGCAGAATGTCGCGGATCATAGCCAGTTCGGTTTGGGTCAGATCTATCGCTTTCGTCACGCCAACCGCTTTCGCAACTCTTCCCGCAAGTGGTCGGCATCAGCCAGGAAACCCGGAATGGCTTCGGCAACTTCCTACGCGGCTTTGGCCCCATAGGTGTGACTGGTCCTGGCGCGCGCATCACGATATCGATGCCAAACCGGCCAATCGCCCAGCAACAGCCCCGGTTGATTGGCAGTACGAATCAAATCCTGGAAGGCCATCCGGTCTACGTCCTCCGGAGAGGCAGCGGTCTGACGAATAAACCGCCGCAACATTCGGTGACAAAGCTCATAGGCCGACCCTGACCTCTGGATCAGACCATCGCGCAGTTGGTCATCTGCCGGTTCGCTTCAATGCCGCGCCAGCCCCTCCCGCAAACGGTCGATCGCATTGACCAACGGGGTGATATCGAGCGGCATGCGAAGAAACTACTCCGCCGCGAGCTTCGCCAGTTCCATCTCCGCCTTCAGCGAAGCCGCCTTCGCCTCCACCAGTTCGACAATGTGGTCCACCATCGAGGCGCCATCGATCGTGTGGTCCGTCTTCCCGGCCGCATAGATCATGTGCCGCCCATTACCGCCGCCGGTCACGCCGATATCCGTCATCAGCGCCTCACCCGGCCCATTCACCACGCAGCCGATGATCGACAGCGTCAGCGGAGTCTCGATATGCCCCAGCCGGTCCTCCAGCGTGCGCACCGTCTCGATCACATTGTAACCCTGCCGCGCGCAGGACGGGCAGGAGATCACCTTCACCCCGCGATGGCGAATACCGAGCGTCTTGAGCATGTCCCAGCCGACGCGGACCTCTTCCTCGGGTTCGTCGGACAGCGACACCCGCAGCGTGTCGCCGATGCCGGCCCATAACAGAGACCCCAGTCCGATCGACGACTTCACGGTGCCCATCCGGCGTCCACCGGCCTCGGTGATGCCGATGTGCAGCGGGTGGTCGCACACCTCCGCCAACTGCTGATACGCGGCGACGGCGAGGAACACGTCCGACGCCTTCACGCTGATCTTGAAATCATGAAAATCGTGCTGTTGCAGGATGTTGGCGTGATACAGCGCGCTTTCGACCAACGCTTCCGGGTTGGGTTCGCCGTATTTCTCCAGCAGGTGCTTCTCCAGCGATCCGGCGTTCACCCCGATGCGCATGGAACAGCCGTGATCCCGCGCCGCCTTGATGACTTCCTTCACCCGCTCATCGCTGCCGATGTTGCCGGGGTTGATGCGCAGGCAGGCGGCGCCGCTGGCAGCGGCCTCCAAAGCGCGCTTGTAGTGGAAATGGATGTCCGCGACGATCGGCACGTTCACCTGCGCGACGATGTCCTTCAGCGCCAGCGAGCTTTCCTGATCCGGGCAAGACACGCGGACAATATCGACGCCGGCCTTCTCGGCCAATCGGATCTGCGCCACCGTCCCGGCGACATCCGTCGTCAGCGTGTTGGTCATCGTCTGCACCGTGATCGGCGCGCCGTCACCGACCGGGACCTTGCCGACATACACGCGGCGGGACTTGCGCCGGATGATTTCCTGGTACGGGCGATAACTGCTCATGCGGGTCTCCTTCGTCGCCAGGCGCTGAACGCCAGGGACGCAGATGTCAAACCAAAAGGGTCGTTGAGCCTAGTATGGGGACTTTGGCGGCAATCCGCTACTGACGAGCACGCACCGGTGCGAACGCAGGCACCAGCGCCGCCGCCAACCTTCCGTCCTTGATCGCGTCCGGATCCAGCGGCAGGTCATGACGAACGCTTCCCGCGCCACCAAGGCTCTGGGCGAGGGCTCCGTCCAACAGGATATCGGTCCCGCCGACGTTGCCTGTGGTCAGCAACAGGTCCGTCCGGGCGGGCGCCGCCCAGGTTTCGCCTGCCTTCAAGACCTTGTTCAATAACACCGTGCCGTCACGATCCTTGACCAGCAGCCATGCATCGGCGTTGGCCCGCACCACGACGCGGGCCGCATCGGGCACCACCGCGGGCCGAGCCGAAACCTGCGCCGCCGCCGCGGAACCGGGCGAGATCGACATCGCCGGGGGCGCCGGATTTGCCACCATCGCGGCCATCGCGGAGCTGGTCAGATCAACCTTCGGCGCACTCGCCGCGTCGGTCATCGATGCCGGGGACGTCGTAACACCCGGCGGCAGGGCCTGCTCCGCCAACGGCGCCAGCCGTTCGGGGATTGCGGTCACGGCCTCGGCGGGCAATCGGCCTTCGCCTGACAGCCGATACCAGCCGACATAGGCCCCGATCGCCAGCACAACACCCAGCAGCAGAACCGCCCCTGCGGGCAGTCCGCGCTCAGGCATAGGGATCGGAAACACCAATTCCGTGCGGCGGCCGAACTCCGCCGCCTCGATCTTGAAGCGCCGGACCATCTGCTCCGCGTCCATCCCCAGAAAACCGGCATAGGTGCGGACAAAGGCCAGAGCATAGGCGTTGCCCGGCAAGGTGGAGATGCGGCCTTCTTCGAGGGATTCCAGATGCGGCAACCGGATACGCAACCTGAAGGCGGCATCGTGCAGCGACAGCCCCAGGGTTTCCCGGGCCTCTCTCAGGTCGGCACCTGCCCGCGCGGCCGCCGGCGGCACCATCACCATAGGTGTGACGGTTGACATCATGGCCCGATTTTCAACCAGTTTCGATCTGCGTTCTTGCAGCACTGGCAGCCCCGATCATTTCACGACACATTTGAAAAAAAGCGCGCCGAACCATCATCCCTTCGGACAAGTCCGACAATCTGCTTCTAGAGCACACGAAAAGTTTTTCCAACACGTTAAATTACATCATGTTTCAGGTTCAGTCGTATCGGCCGCGGGTTTTGCACCGGCAGACACGCATCGCCCGCATCATAAAGACCCTCATGCAACGATGCCCTGTTCGCGCGCCCAGGTGGCAATCGGCTCGCGCAGCGTGCCTCCGCCGCCTCTGCGGATCGCAGCCAGCACGGGCCGGAACGCGATCAGGTTGACCTGCGCGAACATGGCTTTCATCGGCAGAATACCGCTGGCTGGCATGGATAACGTGGTGATCCCCATAGCGGCCAGCACCAATGCTTCCAGAGGACGCGAGGCCGCTTCGCCGCATAACGAAATTGGCACAGCATGCGGACGCGCTGCAACCACCAATTGTTCGATCAAATCGAGCATCGGCGGCGACAGAAAGTCATAACGCTCATACAGAGACGGCGTCCCGCGATCGGCGGCGAACAAAAACTGTAACAAATCATTTGACCCGACCGAGATGAAATCTGCCTCCCGCAGCAGATCCGGTAGCTGCCACATCAAGGCCGGGATCTCGAGCATCGTGCCGATTCGCAGTGTCCCGGGCGCCGGCCGGACCCGCCTCGCCTCCGCCAGCAACAAGGATTTGGCGGCCCGAAATTCCGTCACGGTGGCGACCATCGGGAACATCACCGACAGGTCGCGCCCGCCGGCAGCCAGCAGCAGCGCCCGAAGCTGGCGCCGCAACAGCGCCGGCCGGTCCAGTCCCACGCGCAGGGACCGCCAGCCCATCGCGGGGTTTTCCTCGTCGCTGACCGTGCCCGGCAGCAACTTATCGGCGCCCAGATCGAGCGTGCGGAACATAACCGGCTTATCGCCGGCTTCGTCCAGCACCCTGGCATAGATCGCGGCCTGCTCCGCGACATCGGCGACGGAACCCCGCGCGAGCATCGCGATCTCGGTGCGGAACAGACCGATGCCGGCCGCGCCGGTGCGCGCCAGTTGCGGCAACTCCATGCTGAGTCCGACATTCAGCATCAATTGCAGGTCGACGCCGTCAGCCGTGACGGCCGGGCGGTCGCGCCACGTCGCCAACTCGGCGTTCCTGGCACTGCGGGCTTCCCGGGCTCTTGTATAGGCTCGATGAACCTCGGCTTCGGGGCGTAGGATGAACTGGCCCTCGTCCGCATCGATAACGGCGGTGTCGCCCTGTTCGGCACTGTCCAGCATGCCCCGCAGGCCGCCAATGGCCGGGATGTCCAGCGCCCGGGCCAGGATGGCGGCGTGGCCGGACGGGCTGGCTTCCTCGATCGCGACGCCGGCAATCCCGCGCGCATGCCAATCCAGCAGTTCGGCCGGACCGAGCCGCCGGGCCAGCAGGATCGCGCCTGCGGGAACCGGGACGACCGGTACGTCGCCACTGAGAGCGGTCTGTAGCCGGTTGGCGAGATCCTCCATGTCCGCGAGACGCTCCCGCAGATAAGGGTCGCTGATGCGGCGCATCCGGTCGTGCAGTTCGCCGGCCACCCGTTGCACCGCGGCTTCCGCGGTGAGGCCGCCCTGAATCACACTACTGACCCGGCGCAACCAGCCGGCATCCGAGGCCACCAGCCGGTACGCCTCCAATACTTCACGGGAGGCGTTGACATCGGCCGCGCGTCCGTTGCGCGGCAGGTCGGCGAACAGGTCATCCAGGCCGCGCTGCATCCGGTCGGCCGCCTGATCCAGCCGGCGCTGTTCGGCGGCGGGATCGTCCGCCAGCACTCTGACCGCCGGCCGGGCGGAGCGCAGCAGAACGATCGGCCCCACCGCGATGCCGCCCATCAACGGGGTGGCCGCGAACAGGCGCGGCACCGTCGCGCCCAGCCCCTCGGGCGATCCGTCAGTGGCGCCAGAGCCGGACAGCATCTCGGCCAGCAGCATGGCGACGGTTTCGAGATCATCGATCTCGGGTTCGGTGAAATTGCGCGGCGTGCGATTTTGCACCGAGATGACGCCAAGCGTGCGTCCCGACCGGCGTACCGGCACCGCGAGCAGGGAGGCGAACGGTTCCTCGCCGGTTTCCGGACGATACGCGAAGGCGGGATGGTTCTGCGCATCCGGCAGGTTCATCACCGCGCCGGTGGCCGCGCACAAACCGACAATGCCCTCGCCGACCCGCAGGCGGGTGCGGCCGATCGCGTCCTGGCGCAGGCCCTCGGTCGCGGCCAGTTCCAGGATGTCGCCGGGGCGCTGGACATAGACCGAACAAACCTCGCTGACGAGTTCGGAGGCGACGAGTTGAACGAGCGTGGACAGGGGCGCGGCCCCGTGCGCGCGCAGGTTTCGCAGGCGGGACAGGAGATGCCTGGGCGCCGTCATGCGCGAACGCCGAAGCCGGCCGGACGATGAATGGGCATCCTGCTGTCTCTCCTTTCGCCGGCCAGACGGGGTTGGGTGTGCCTGTCGCGCTATTTGGCTGGTCTGGAGGTCTTTGGACAGTGATCTTGTGGCAATATTACGTTCGGCCAACCGACCCGGCTGGATTCCGGTGGAGGCGTCAGCCGCCACCAGGAACGATACGCATGCCGCGACGAAACCGCCGTGTGCCTGATCCGGGACGGATCACAGCGATCCAGCCCCGGATCTTGATCCCGCCGCTATGCCGCGCGCGCCACCAGCGCCGCCACGGCCTGTCCGATCAGCTCCTGAATGATCTCGGCGACCGGCTGGATGGATGTGACCATGCCCACCGATTGTCCGGCCATGACCGAACCGGTTTCGATATCGCCGTCGATCACGGCCCGCCGCAGGGCGCCCGCCCAGAACCGCTCGACCAGCAGTTGGGCTTCCTCTTTGGTCACCTCACCCGCGATCAACCGGTCCCGCGTTTCGGCCTGATGCGCCATGAACTTCTTGGTGCCGTCATTGACCAGCCCGCGCACCGGGATCACCGGCAGGCGCGGATCAAGTTCAACCGACGGCAGCGCATCGCGCGCGTTGGCGTGGACGAAGAATTGCTTGAATTTCGTATGCGCGATGGACTCGACCGAGGCGGCGAATTTTGTGCCGAGCTGGGCGCCGGAAGCGCCCATTTCCAGATAGGACAGGATCGCCTCGCCGCGTCCCAGGCCACCGGCAACGAATACCGGCACGTCGCGCATATGCGGCAGGATTTCCTGCGCCAGCACCGTCAGCGACACCGGTCCGATGTGCCCCCCGGCTTCGGAACCCTCGATGACGATGGCATCGGCTCCGGTTCGCACCAGCCGCTTCGTCAGCGACAACGCGGGGGCGAACGCGATCAATTTGGCGCCGCCGTCCTTCACCTTGCGCACGGCGGGACCGGGCGGAATGCCGCCGGCCAGCACGATATGTCCGACCTTCGCTTCCAGCGTGACCCGGATCAGGTCGTCGAGTTCCGGATGCATGGTGATCAGGTTGACGCCGAACGGCTTGTCAGTCAGCGCCCGGGTCCCTTCGATCTGGGCCGCCAACTGCGCCGGACTCATCGCACCGCAGGCAATGACGCCGAAGCCGCCGGCGTTGGAGATAGCGGACACCAGATGCTTCTCGCTGACCCAGCTCATGGCGCCGCCAAGGATGGCATAGGGGCAGCCAAGGAATTCAGCGCCGCGCGACCACAGACGGTCCAGCCGCGCGCGCGCCTCCACGGACGGATCAGACGGCATCGAGGCCATACGCGGTATGCAGGGCCCGAACGGCAAGTTCCGTATATTCGGCGGCGATCAGCACGCTGACCTTGATCTCGCTGGTGGAAATAACCTGGATATTGATCGCCTTCTCGGCGAGCGCGCTGAACATGGTGTTGGCGACCCCTGCATGGCTGCGCATGCCGACGCCGACGACGCTGATCTTGGCGACATCGGTGTCTTCCAGCAGCTCAGCGTAATTGATTTGGTTCCTGATGGCGGCCAGCGCGGTGCGGGCGCGCGGCAGGTCGGCCTTGCCGACGGTAAACGTCATATCGGTGGTGCCGTCGGCGGAGATATTTTGCACGATCATATCGACGTTGGCGTTCTGCTCCGCCAGGGCGCCGAAGATCGTCGCGGCGATGCCGGGCCGATCAGGCACCCGGCGCACCGTGATCTTCGCTTCGTCGCGCGAGTAGGCTATGCCGGAAACTGTCTCTTTTTCCACGATCTCGTCCTCATCAACCACCAGCGTACCGGTGTCCTCTCCGGGCAGCGCGTCCGTGAAGCTGGACAACACCCGCACCCGGACACGTTCATTCATCGCCAGTTCCACGCTTCGCGTTTGCAGTACCTTGGCACCGACGGACGCGAGTTCCAGCATTTCCTCGTAGGATATCTTCGCCAATTTTCTGGCTTTTGGCACGATCCTCGGGTCAGTCGTATAGATGCCATCGACATCGGTATAGATGTCGCAGCGATCGGCCTTCAACGCGGCGGCCAGTGCCACGGCCGAGGTATCTGACCCACCCCGCCCCAATGTGGTGATCCGGTTGTCCGGGGCGATGCCCTGGAAGCCGGCGAGCACGGCGACCTGATTGATCTCCATGCGCCGGATCAGCTCGTCGCCTTCGATCGACTGGATGCGGGCCTTGCCGTGCGCGGTGTCGGTGCGCAGCGGAACTTGCCACCCTTGCCAGGATCGGGCATCGACCCCCTGTTCCTGCAGACAGATTGCCAACAGGCCGGCGGTGACCTGTTCGCCCGTTGCCACCACCGCATCATATTCGCGGGCGTCGTGCAGCGGCGACAGATCGGAACACCACTTGACGAGTTGGTTGGTGACGCCGGACATGGCGGAGACAACGACGGCAACCTGGTTGCCGTGCTCGACCTCGCGTTTGACGCGGGCGGCTACGTTGCGGATACGGTCAAGGTCGGCGACAGAAGTGCCGCCGAATTTCATCACGATACGGGCCATGATCGGTTATCGGTTACCATTATTAATGTGCGGGCGCACACTTACCGATGCGCGGCCCCGGGAGCAACCATGAGTAGCGGAACTGTATCGGCAGAAGAAATCGAAAAATTCGCCAAGCTGGCATCGCGTTGGTGGGACCCGAACGGCCCGATGAAACCGCTTCATCAGATGAACCCGGTTCGGGTCGATTGGATTCTTGGCGTGATGGCCGGCCTGAACGTCAAGACGGGTCGCATCCTGGACGTCGGCTGCGGCGCCGGCCTCGCCTCCGAAGCCTTGGCTCAGCATGGCCACGACGTCCTTGGCATCGACGCGGCCGGCGAAGCCATCGAGGCAGCGCGCGCCCATGCCGAAGGACAGGATCTGCGGCTGACGTACCGGACGTGCCTCGCCGAGGACCTCGCGGCCGAAGGATTACGCTTTCCGGTGATCACCGCACTGGAAGTGATCGAGCATGTGCCTGACCCGGCGGCCTTCGTGCGCGTGCTGGCCGGCTTGCTGGAACCTGGCGGGCTGCTGGTCATGTCCACGCTGAACCGCACAAAACGATCCTGGATCGTCGGCAAGCTTGGTGCCGAATATATCCTGCGCATGCTGCCGGTTGGCACGCACGACTGGAAGGCGTTCATCGCCCCGGCCGAACTTGCGGGCATGCTGCGCGCGGCCGGACTGCGGGTAAACAAAACGACCGGGATGGGCGTCGATCCGCTGACCGGGCAGTGGCGCACGGAACGCAATATGGCGGTGAATTACATGATGGCGGCGGTGCGGTAGCCGCCGTTCCAGATTCGGCATTTGACCTCGTCCCGAGCCGGGTGCCGCGGTGAACGCGCCGCGGCATCAAACCGGTTTCTTCTCCGTGGCCCTCCGTGCTCCTCGTTCGGTCTCCGTGGTAAAAACCTTGTTGCTTCCTTGGCACATGCGCGCCGATCCAAGGCAAACAAGGAAAATTTTACCACGGAGGCAGGCCGAGGATCACGAAGGGCCACGGAGAAAAAAAACGGTCCTCCTACTTCGCGTTCCGGCTGCAAGCGGGATTGAAAACCGCTTGGACCCTCCGTCATCCAGCCCGCCTCGGGCGACCCACTATGCAAAAGTGACGTGCGTTGGTTGGAGGTCGAAGGGCGATTTTACCCAGCGGCGTGGGGCGCGGCCCAATTCAACGCCAAGACGCCAAGACGCCAGGTCCGATGCCACATTCCGAAAACCCAACGAACCATGGCCGCAGAAGCGTCCGGCGTTGTGGCGTCGTGGCGTTGAAAAGGCATTTTCGCGGCGCGTTTGCACCGCATAGGGCGTTTCCACTGCCATTCGGCCGGCGTGCAGTGGCCAGTATGACCGGCATGCGCTATCGCCGGTGAAAACCATGGATCGTGGCCCGAGATGACCTCTGTTTACCTGATTGCCGGCGAGCAAAGCGGCGACATCCTCGGCGCCAGGCTCATGCACGCCATCAAGGCGCGCCGTCCCGACATCAGCTTCGCCGGTATCGGCGGCAGTGCCATGCAGGCCGAGGGACTGACCAGCCTGTTCCCGATTCGCTCGCTGGCGCTGATGGGATTACTGGAAGTCCTGCCGAAAATATTCGAACTCCGCACCTTGCTGAAACGCACCGTGGCCGACATTGAAGCGCGGGCGCCGGATATCCTGGTCACTATCGACTCGCCGGGATTCACCCTGCGGGTGCTGAAGGCGCTACAGCCGACCACCCTGAAGCGCGCACATTACGTCGCCCCCCAGGTCTGGGCGTGGCGGGAGAGCCGGGTGAAGCATTATCCCGGGCTGTGGGACCAACTGCTGTGCCTGCTGCCGTTCGAGCCGGCCTTCTTCGCCGGTCACGGCCTGCCCGCCCGCTTCGTCGGCCATCCGGTACTGGAAAGCGGCGCTGAAACCGGCAGCGCGGAGCGGTTCCGCGCCCGCCATGGCATCGCGCCGGATGCGAAGATCCTGACTGTCATGCCGGGCAGCCGCCAGACCGAGGTATCCCGTCTGCTGCCGATCCTGGAGGCCACCATCCGGCTGCTGCCGGAACCGGTCGTGCCGGTCGTGCCGCTGGCCGGGCCTGTCGAGGCCATGGTGCGCGAACGCACCGCATCCTGGCCGATCCCGCCCATTCTGGTGGCGGACACGGCGGAAAAGCACGACGCGTTCGCGGCCTCGTCGGCGGCGCTGACGAAATCGGGGACCTCGACGCTGGAGCTGGCGCTGGCCAACGTGCCGATGCTGGTCACCTACCGGATCAACCCTTTGTCGCACCAGATCGTCAAACGGGTGGTCAAGGTGAAATACGCGTCGATCCTGAATTTACTGCTGGACCGGCCGGTGGTCCCGGAACTGCTGCAATACGAGAGCCGGCCGGATCGGCTCGCCGCCGAATTGCACCGTCTGTTGACCGACCCCGTCGCGATCGCCGCCCAACGCCAGGGCTTCGCCGAGGCCCTGACGATGTTGCGCCCGCCCGCCGGTTTGCCGTCCGAAGCGGCGGCCGACGCGGTATTGTCGATGCTGGACATGTGAAACGAACGGCACCGGCCAGACGTTTATCCTACGGTTCTCGGGCGGAAATCCGCTAAACACTTGACGCCCCGGCTGACTGCGCTAGCAGCACTCCGGCAGCACGGAAGGGAGACGCAACCATGCGACAACTGATCGCGGGAAATTGGAAAATGCACGGCCTCGCCGCCGAGGCGGTCGCCCTGGCGCAGGGTATAGCGGCCGGAGCCGCCGGTATCGGCGCCGAGCTGTTGGTGTGTCCGACCGCGCTGCATGTCGCCGCGGTGGCGCAGGCGCTGCACGGGTCCAACGTCGCGGTTGGCGGCCAGGACTGCCACCAGGCCAAACAGGGCGCCCACACCGGCGACATTGGCGGCCCGATGCTGCGCGACGCCGGCGCCTCCTGGGTCATTCTGGGCCACTCCGAGCGCCGTCAAAATCATGGCGAAACCGATGAACTGGTGCGTGAGAAGACCCTCGCCGCGGTCGAAGCCGGCCTGACCCCGATCGTCTGCGTTGGTGAAACCGCCGATCAGCGGGCCGGCGGCCAGGAAACCGAGACCGTCGGCTGGCAGCTCGCCGGCAGCCTGCCGAAGCCGTTCACCGGAGTCGTTGCCTATGAACCGGTCTGGGCGATCGGCACCGGCAAGACCGCGACCGAACAGGACGTCGCCACCATGCACGCGTTTATCCGCGAGGAACTGGTGCGTCAGTTCGGCGAGGCCGGCCAGATCATCCGCATTCTGTATGGCGGTTCGGTCAAAGCCGCCAATGCCGCGTCGCTGATGGCGGTGCCGAATGTGGGCGGTGCCCTGGTTGGCGGCGCCAGTCTGAACCCCGAGGAATTTCTGGCGATTGCCCGCGCCGCCCTGGCAGGGTAGAAGGCGCGCGCGGCATCGCCGCCCGATTTGTTTGAAAGTACCTCGCGTTGAGCACCGTCCTGCTGATCATCCACCTGTTCGTCACCCTCAGCCTGATCGGCGTCGTGCTGATCCAGCGCAGCGAGGGCGGCGGTCTCGGTATCGGAAGCTCCCAGGGCATGGGGTCTTTCATGTCCGGGCGCGGCACCGCCAACCTGTTGACCCGCACGACCGCCATCCTGGCGGCGGCGTTCTTCGCCCTGTCGTTGACCCTGGCGCTGCTGAACCGCGGCACCGCGGGACCGACCCGATCGATTCTCGATGCGCCGGCCTCCAGCAGCAGCACCGCCCCTGTCGCGCCGGCCGGTCCGTCCGCGCCGACCAACTGATCGCCAAACTAAATGTGTGAATTGTCACCGACGGGCTTCCCCAAGCCCGATTCGGTTCGGTATGGTGGGCGCCCATGACGCGATATGTGTTTGTCACCGGCGGCGTGGTTTCCTCTTTGGGCAAAGGTATTGCAGCCGCGGCGCTTGGCGCCCTGCTGCAGGCCCGCGGATTCAAAGTCAAACTGCGAAAACTTGACCCGTATCTGAACGTCGATCCGGGCACCATGAGCCCGTATCAGCACGGCGAGGTGTTCGTCACCGACGATGGCGCCGAGACCGATCTCGACCTCGGGCATTACGAACGTTTTACGGGCGTGCATGCCACCCAGGCGGATAACGCCACCACCGGGCGCATCTATCAGGACGTGATCGCCAAGGAACGCCGCGGCGATTACCTGGGCGCGACCGTGCAGGTGATCCCGCACATCACCGACGCCATCAAGGAAGCCGTCCTTCGCGAATCCAGCGAGTTCGATTTTGTCCTGGTGGAGATCGGCGGCACCGTCGGCGACATCGAAAGCCTGCCCTTCCTGGAAGCCATCCGCCAGCTCGGCAACGAATTGGGGCACGAGGCGTCGATGTTCGTGCATCTGACGCTGGTGCCCTACATTTCCTCGGCCGGCGAACTGAAGACCAAGCCGACCCAGCATTCGGTCAAGGAACTGCTGAACGTCGGCATCCAGCCGCAGATGCTGCTGTGCCGTTGCGACCGCCCGATCCCGGAGAACGAGCGCCGCAAGATCGCGCTGTTCTGCAACGTGCGTCCCTCCGCCGTGATTCCGGCGCTGGACGTCGATACCATCTACCAGGTGCCGATCGCCTACCACGAGGAAGGCATGGATCGCGAAGTGCTGCGGCATTTCGGCCTGCCCTGCGACGCCGAACCCGACCTGTCGCGCTGGCGCAACATCGTTGCCAACGTGCAGAACCCGGAAGGCGAGGTCCGCATCGCGGTCGTCGGCAAATACACCAACCTGCTGGACAGCTATAAGTCGCTGGCCGAGGCATTGGCCCATGGCGGCATCGCCAACCGGGTGAAAGTCCGCCTGGACTGGGTCGATTCTGAAATTTTCGAGCAACCCGACACCGTCCAACGCCTGGAAGGTGTTCACGGCATCCTGGTGCCCGGCGGTTTCGGCGAACGCGGCACCCCCGGCAAGATCGAAGCGGTTCGCTTCGCCCGTGAGCACAAAGTGCCCTTCTTCGGCATCTGCTTCGGCATGCAGATGGCGGTGATCGAGTCCGCTCGGAATCTCGCCGGGATGAAATGCGCGTCGTCCACCGAGTTCGGCCCCTGCGACATCCCCGTCGTCGGCTTGCTGACCGAATGGGCGCGCGGCAACCAGATCGAACGCCGCACCGAGACCGATGCCAAGGGCGGCACCATGCGTCTGGGCGCGTATCCGGCGGTGCTGGGTGAAGGCACGCTGGTCCGCTCGATCTATGGCAACGAGCCGGTGATCGAGGAACGCCATCGCCACCGGTATGAGGTGAACGTCAACTATCGCACCCAGTTGGAGGCGACCGGTCTGCGATTCTCCGGCATGTCCCCCGATGGCGTGCTGCCCGAGATCGTCGAGCGGCCGGGTCACCCGTGGTTCGTCGGCGTGCAATACCATCCCGAGCTGAAGTCCAAACCGTTCGCGCCGCACCCGCTGTTCGCCGGGTTTATCGAAGCAGCCGTGCGTCAGGCGCGGTTGGTTTAGAGGTGTAGGAATTAGTCCAAGGCGACTTTAATTACCATAAGCTGTCTCTGAAACGATGCAGTAGTGGCGGGTGGAGTTGATCCGGCAGGCGCCGTTGCTGCCGTCGATCCGCCAGCCAGCCCCGTGGACTTGCCGGTCTGGGAAAATCCAACGTCCAAGCCCAGCAGCATGAGAATGGGCTCCGCTGGGGCATATTCAATCAAGGTCCAGTCCCCAACGAGCATCTTTGTGAACGTTGCGCCACCATACCTAGTCGTTTTGCGATTTCGGGGACAGGCCGCCTCGTGGAGCGCGGGACCTGAAGAAGGCGGGTAGGCTGCGGATCACCGGTGACGCGCCGCTAACTCGCGGCTATATATTCGCGTACTATGCAACGATTGGGGCTTCGATGAGTTTCTGGAAGGACGTCGGTGCGGCGTTAGTGGTGGCGGGAGCTTCGATCGCGGCGGTGGCCCTGCTCCCCGTGGAAGCGGCCGCGGTAGCGGTCGGGGTGACCGTCCTCGGCGTCGTCGCGGCCGCCGCCGCCTTCAGCGGCGAGGATGGCGACGAGCCGACAGAGGCCGCAAGGCGCAAGGAAGCAAAGGCAGCCGAGGAGGCGAAGCGCGCCCGTGATGCCATGGAAAAGGCGTTAGACAAACTCCGACCCTACAAGCAACGCGAGGGGCTCCAACTCGCCATCTTTGGCGCGCTCGTTGGTGCCTTAAACGACGCCGGTGCCGTGCGCGACACTACGTTCGCGGACGCGAGAAGTTACTGCTTTGGGGAATTCCCAGCGGACGATCGGTCGGATCTGACCAAGAAGCAGGACAGGATACGGGCGAACCCGCCTGGCTTGGTCCAGGCGGCGAAGCAGCTTGCCGGATTCCCCTTGGTGCCTTGGACCGAGATCAGTGACGTCATACGCGTACTGCTCGATTCCGCGGCTGCCGAGCATAACAAGTTCGCCTCGGTCCTGGCGGCTTGGGACTTGGCGTCACGTCCCCATCGTCCGAATCAAGACGTCGTGGCGGCCTGGGCATGAGCGATGAACCGGGGAGTGGGGAGGCCGTCCGGCGCCGCCTTTCGCCACGGGCGATGCCGCGCCCGCGTCCTATCCTGGTACCGGACCTCGCCGAGGTAGAAGCCATTCTTGCGCGCCGCGACCCCTTGGACACCCTTGCGGCCGTCTGCTCTGAGGCGCTGGCGCTCCCGCCGCCACCAACGGCCGTGACCGACTCCGAAGTCGACGCGCGACTTAGCGAGCTCTCGCGCGAATTCGACTCGCGCCGCCTCGCCCTGGCTGCCAACGCCGCAGAAGCCGCCGCCGTTTCGGCCGTCGTCGTTTCGCTTGGTCTGGGACCGTTGCTCGCGGCCGTATCCAGGGACCGCTCCAGCGCTGCCGCGTCGCCGCCCAGTGAGCCCCTACCGCCAGACTCCTCCGCGTTTCAACGTGGCAGGGACGACATACCGACCGTTATCGTGCTCTCAGCGCCAGGTCGGGCCGAAGCAAAGGCTGGCCGCCCGGCGGCCGGGGCGACCGGAAAACAGATCGATGGGCAACTGAAGATCCTGCACACGCGAGACCGCGTTAACTACCCGTCGGTGGATCACCGAGACTACAGAATCGTCAACGCCGTTGATGATGTCCATTTCATGTCGGCTACGAAGCGTACCGAGGGCAGCCGGGCGGAGGTAACAGCGCCTGCCAACGTCGCCAGGAAGCGGCGATTGATGGAAGGAAAAAGCAACGCCCTCGTGTTTGGCGACAATGCCGCCATTATCACCGACGCAGTCGAGTTTGACGGGAGCCAGAGTAGAGGGCCGCACCCGTCGCCGCGAAGGATCAACACAAAATACCGGTCCGAGGCCGCGACCCCAGCAGAGCGCGCCGCAGAACGGACGCGGGCTTCGGTGGACGACATGGTCGAGATCCCGGCGCGGCCAGGCGCGGCACCCGCGGCTGGCGAGCGAAGTGGCATGCCCGCTAGCGCGAAGGCGAATGTGCTCGGTGGGCTCGGACCCATCATTCGCGATGTCGCGTCCGGATCGCTCAAGGTCGGCCTGCGGCAGGGGCTGGGGGCTCTCACGGCAGACCTCGCCGCAACGCTATTCCGCGAGGTCCGCGCGCACATGGGCTCTGCCGTCGTGGTTTCCCCACTCGCTCGCCTCCGCCGGGCGTGCGCGGAAGTACTCGGCAGATGGGCCGACTACATTCAAACCTCCTTGCGCGGCGGCCTGTCGAGCGCGATGTCGGCGCTCGCCGAAGCCATCGTTGAGGCGTTCGTATCGGGGGCGCAGCTTTTGGTCCGGCTGTCCCGCGAAGGTGCCGCCTCGTTGTTCGGAGCGCTCGGCATGCTCGTGAGCCCGCCGCCCGGCACGACCTGGCGCGATAGGCTGCACGAGGCGTTGAAGATTATGACGGCTGGCGTCGCCGTCGCCGCTGGGATTCTGGTCGAGGAGGCGATCGCCAGGGCGCTCACCGGGGTGCCGTTCGCCGACATACTAGCACCGCTATCCGTCGGGCTCCTCACGGGGTTGTCTACGGTGTTCCTCTGCCACCTCATCGACAGGGCAGACCTGTTCGGCGCCGTCGCCCGGCAACGCGACCGGCACGTCCACAGACGCATTCTTGAGGACGCAACCCAGGCCGCCGATGCTGCCGAAAATACGCTTTCGCGGTTCCTGGCTGTGGACTGGGAGCGTCCTGGAGACGCAGCATCCGAGCCGATCTGACGGGCCGGAACGCGGACGCGGCTGAGCCTGGCGAGACCGGCCGGGCAGCATGGACCCAGTTGGGTGGCCACCTCGCGGTTAAATGCAACCGGATCGGTTCGCCCACGCCGTTACTGTCGCCGGGCCGTCAGAATGCGCTGGCCGTCCTGACTTGGTCCCATTTTCGGTTTGAGTCCGCGTGCATTGGCGGGACGCACATGCCCACCGAGATACATCCCGTCCATTGCGACGATGCTCATCGCTGACGGCGCCCGAACGATTGCGGGCCCGGCACCTGCCCTGACCGTGCATCTGGCTGGCACACGACGCCGCCGTCTGGTATGAAGTAACATGATTCATGCCCGGCGCAGGCCTCTGCTGACCGTCGATGAATTCCACGACTGGGAACCACCTCCCGGAATGGAGGATTGCCGCTGGGAATTGATCGACGGCGAACCGGGGTGCATGGCACCACCCGGCATCAACCACGGCGCCATTCAAAGTCAGGCCGGAATGCTGTTCGGCCTGCATCTGCGGACCCACCGGCCATCGTGCCGCGTGATCACGACACCCGGCGTAATCCCCTTTCTGCGCGCCCGGTTCAACGAACGCGTGCCCGATCTTGGCGTGTCCTGCGCCCCGTTCAGTGACGGGCGCGCGCTGGTCGATCCGGTGCTGTTGGTCGAGATCCTCTCCCCATCGAACGAGGCGAAGACCCGAGCCAATGTATGGGCTTATGCCACGATCCCGAGCGTTCGGGAGGTGCTGATCCTCTCAAGCACGGCGATCCGCGCCGAGGTTTTGCGCCAGGGCGAAGAAACTCCGGTCATCCTGGCCGGGAATGAGACTTTGCAACTGGACAGTATCGGCTACGAGGGTTCTCTGGCCGATTTCTACGCGACCACCGACCTGACCTGAGGCCGGCGTCGCTTTCCTTCCACGATCACCGGGGGAACTCGGTCGCCAACCTCCGCCATGGCACCAAGGCGCCGTGCGATCGGTTCCGGTTCGGCCAATCACCCATCCACCACCGGCCACCCGAATTCCAGCAGCGGCAGAAGCGCCGCGAAGCGGTCGAGCAGCAGGAACGGCAGGTCGGCCGCCATCACATCGGCATCCCACAGCGGAAACCGGGCGATCAGGTTGCGGTGCTTCAGGAACGTCTCGATCGGCGTGCCCTTGGCCGCCTCATAGCCGCGCGGGAGCCGTTTCGCCGCCGCCTCGTCGGGTTCCAGTGGCATGTCCCTGGCGTCCAGCGCCTGGATCACCTCCAGGAACTGGTCCGGCTTGTTCAGAATACGCTGCCGCAGCCGGTCCAGAACTGGCGGTTCCGTATGCCAGAACCCGCCGCCAACGAAGCAGGCGCCCGGCTCGATGTGAATGTAGAACAGCCCCGGCGCGAGTTTCGTGCCTGTCCGGGTCAGCGAGGCGCCGCAATGGGTCTTGTACGGCCGCTTATCCTTGGAGCATCGCACGTCCCGGTGCACGCGAAACACCGCCTTCTCGGGTTCCCCGTTCAGCGGCAGTTTGCGGGCCGCCGCGAGGCTCAGCAAATCGGCGACCAGCGCGATCATCGGGCCGCGCACGGTCGCCTCATACGCATCGCGCCGGGGTTTGAACCAGTTGGCGTCGTTGTTGGCTGCCAGATCGCGCAGGAAGTGCATCCCCGCCTCGGGGAAGCCCGTAAAGTTCAGGGTCAGGTTCGATTCGGCGGTGCCACTGGTCATGACAGCAGCCTATGACGCGGGTGCTCGGCGCGCCAGACGGAACAGACCCCACGTCGCTCAGCCGCGGGCAGACTGGTGGTCTTGGCGTCCACTTCCAATATAGTCAGAATGCCCAACGGAAGGAGCCTGGGATGCCGGATACCGCAATACCTCTGGTGATCGAAACCACTGCCGGCGAAATGCTCGCCGAGCTGGAGCGACGCGGCATTGCCAGAGATCAGCCCATCACCGTCATGATCGAACCCGCCGGTTGGCTGGCGGAGGCTCGGCGCACCTCCCGCCCGCTGGTGCTCGCGGAAGGGTGGTCAGATGACGATATCGACAAGATTATTGAGGAGGAACGGCAAGCCGTTCAGGCTTCCGCGTGAATGAGGCTGGTTGTCGATACCAACGTTCTGATCAGCTCGGCTCTGAAAGCATCGTCCTGGCCCGCCTTTGTTGTACACTGGATCGAAACCAACGGAGGGTTTCTGAAGTCAGCCGCTACCGAGCAGGAACTTTTTGACGTCTTGCGCAGACCGCGAATCGCCAGGGTCACGTCTTCCATACAGGTGACCGCATTGACCAATATCTTCGCAGCCGCCGAGATGGTGACAATCACCGAACCCGTCGCCGGCTGCCGGGACCCGAAAGACGATAAGTTTCTCGAACTGGCTGTTAATGGCTGCCCCGACCTGATCGTGTCGGGCGACGACGATTTGTTGGTGATGGGATCGTTCCGCGGGATCCCAATTCTGACGCCGGCCCGCTTCGGGCGCGCTTATCCGGCCTAGGCCGTAATCGGAGCGAACGTTCACCTTTGGCAGGTCAGCCGCTGGGCGAAGGTTGTCGGCTATTCAATCGCACTTGTTCAAATCGGCCATCAATGCAGTTAGTCCCGGGAACCCGCCCACACGGCAGGAGTGGACGAGGTCCCAGGGTCGATCCCAAGGAAGACCCTGAAATGGAGGTTGGAGGAAAAATCAGCCCTCCACCGACACCCGGAAACTCTCGATCACCGTGTTCGCCAGCAGTTTCCGAGCCATCTCCTCGGCGGCGGCTTGTGCCTTCACCGGGTCGGTTTCGGACAATTCGATTTCCAGAACCTTCCCCGCCCGCACGTCCTCGACTCCGGCGAACCCGAGGGTCCCCAACGCATGCGCGATCGCCTTGCCCTGCGGGTCCAGCACGCCTGCCTTCAGCATGACCGTCACAATGGCCTTCATTGCATCAACTCCGGCCCTTTGAGGTCGCGCGTGCCGGCTTCCGGCAGGATCCCGAGGCGGCGAGCGACCTCTTGATAGCCTTCCTCGACCTTACCCAGGTCGCGGCGGAAGCGGTCCTTGTCCATCTTCTCGTTGGTCTTGCTATCCCACAGACGGCAGTTATCCGGGCTGATCTCGTCGGCCAGGATGATCCGCATCTCGTCGTTTTCCCACAGCCGGCCGAATTCCAGCTTGAAATCGACCAGGGTGATGCCAACGCCCAGCAGCAACCCGGACAGGAAGTCGTTGATCCGCAGGGTCAGCGCGACGATGTCGTCCAGATCGGCGGTGCTCGCCCAGCCGAAGCAGGTGATGTGCTCCTCCGACACCATCGGGTCGTTCAGGGCGTCATTCTTATAGTAATACTCGATGATGGAGCGCGGCAGACGGGTGCCCTCCACGATCCCCAACCTTGTCGCCAGGCTGCCGGCGGCGACGTTGCGAACGACCACCTCCAACGGGATGATCTCGACTTCGCGGATCAGTTGCTCGCGCATGTTCAGGCGGCGGACGAAGTGGGTCGGGACGCCGATGTCGTGCAACTTCACCATCAGGTGCTCGCTGATGCGGTTGTTCAGCACGCCCTTACCGGTGATGATGCCCTTCTTCGCGCCGTTGCCGGCGGTGGCATCATCCTTGAAGTACTGAACGAGCGTGCCGGGTTCCGGTCCTTCGAACAGGATTTTGGCTTTGCCCTCATAGAGCTGTCGGCGGCGGGCCATCGCTGGGTTCCTTAGGTGGTCACCGCTTCGCGCGGCGGCGCGTATATAGAGCGGGTAGGGCGGCGGGTATAGCAGCGGTATCCTTACCACAAAAGTCCGGATTGCTACCGAAGTGTGACGGGCAGGAACGGCGCCGTGTGCGGCGGCCCCGCCGCGAACAGCCAGGACGGCGCTCCGTCAGCCGGCAGCGTCACAAACGACGCACTGACGGTCCCGAATCCGGCCCGCGGGACGACGTTGAGCTGTTCCGCCGCCACCCCGTCCCGGTCGGACAGAATGGCCTTCCAGGTGCTCCAGTCCGGGTCGGCCGCCTGAAAGCGGGCCAGATGCCGGGCGGTGCGCGGGCTGTCCAGGTCGTTTGGATCATGCGCCGTGACCATGGACACGCCCGCCGGCAACGGTTCGGCCTGCGGATGGCCGTGACCCAGCCCCCTGACAAACCAGCCGCCCGACCGGTCCGCCAGCACCATGTTGAATCCGCGCCACAATCCGGCATCCAATCGGGTCAGCGCCGCAGCGGCATCGGCGGCCGTCGCGTGGTCCAGCGCCATCAGCGGCAGCTCCCCCCGGCTGCGCTTGCCGGCGGCGGGTCCGAGTGTGCCGGGCCGGTTGAGGACAGTGGCGACGACTCCGCGCCGGTTGAGCCCCATCCAGGTGCCGCCGCCACTGCGGTCCCGGCCGGCGATGGTGCCAGGGCGATCAGGCCACCAGGCGGCGGGCGGATCCCACAGGCGCTCCACCCGCTCATCGCGGTTGGCGGCAAGCAGGACCCGGTCGGGAGCAATCAGGATGACGACGGTGCACACGGCGGCAAAGATGGCCCGGGTGAGCGCCGGTGACCAGGGAGCGGCCCCTGACGCGGATGGTCGATCACCGCAGGTGCCGGAAATTCAATACGTTGTAGCCCATCATCTCAGCCTGGACGGCCAGCCTGTTGTCCGCCGTTAACAGCGACAAGCCGATCCCGCCTTGAGCCGCCATGCAGACCTGCAGGATCACCGAATCGGTCAGCCCAAACGTATCGAACTCGTCGCGCCTCACGCCGCTCAGGCTTGAAGCCGGGATTTCAGGTGCCGTCTCGACCAGTTCCCTCAGCTTGGCCTGGATTTTCGATCGTGCCGGGTTCTTGATCTGCCGAGCCAGGCTGGACACTTCAGTCATGATGTGAGGCAGCAAAACGATATCCGAAAAGATGGAAATGGCATCGCCGAGAATTTCGAAGTCGCTCTCGGTATAACCCGATAGATTTTTGTGCATCTTGATATAGTTGATGTCAGACGCACCGACGATCAGCAGCAACAGCAGATTGGCATCGACAATCACCGGTCCGGTCATTCGGCCGCTTCGGCTGTCGTGCGATTTTTCATCGAAATCACGGTGCCATCGTCCGCTATCGTTATGACTTTAAAGGTTCGCCTCAGGCCTGACACGGCCCCTAAATTCTCCAGGACTTCCTGTGCCCGGGTCCGCGGCGTATTCCACGGACGAGCGAACCCAACCGTTACAGACCAGCGCCCCGTCCCGGCATCGTATTCGGTTTCTTCGAGTCCAAGGTTGCTGACATGCTCGTCTGCGAAGACCTCGGTTATGTAGGTCTTGGCGATATTAATCGCATCCTTAACGTCCATGGTTGTCTCCAGAGTCGTCGGCGATTCTATGACGGACATTGGCATCAGGCGTGACCTATATGGCTCGGCCGGGGCGGCCCCCGCAAGCCGGGCGTTGTCCGCCGCCAGTCGGGGCTTTGGCCGCTGGAAACTCCGCACTCTCGCCATTCGGTTCGGCGAGGCGGGCGGCCAGATGCCGGTTGGCGCGCGTCATCGTTGAACCCCGGGGTCGCGGTGTGCCAGAAGCGGCTTTGATCGATCATGGGAGCGTGCGCCATGGGCGACAAGGACCTTCTGCTGACGCGGCACCGGCTGACCATCAACGACGTCCACCGGATGGCCGAGGCCGGCATTCTCGGAACGACGACCGCGTGGAACTGATCGACGGATCCCTGTTCGACAGGCCGCCGATCAGTCAGTGCCACGCCGGGGTTGTGAATGCGCTTAACCGCGCGTTGGTCCTGGCCTGCGGCGACCGGGCGATCGTCTCGATCCAGACTCCCGCGCAGCTTGACTGGTTCAGCGAGCCCCGGCCGGACGCCACGCTCTTCCGCCCACGTACCGACAATGACCGGAGCGACGCACCGCCCGGACCGGCGGCCATACTGCTCGTGGTCGAGGTGGCGGACAGCACGCCGCGATACGACCGCGCCGTCAAGCTGCCGCTGTATGCGCGGCGGGCATTGCCGAGGTGTGCATCGTCGATCTGCCCGGCGCGTGGTCGATGGTCTCCGGACACCGGCCGGCGACGGATACGCGACGGTCGAGTCGCACGGCCCGGACGACACGGTCACGCTGAGTTTGGCGCCGAAGATCGCGGTGGCCTTGCGCCGGGTCTTCGCGTGAGGCGCCGCACCTCAATCCGGTCGTCCAGACAAGCCACCAGCCCGGCGCTGCGGCTATCCGGCCGCGCCGGTGCCCGGTCCTGAAAGGACGCGCTCACCAACGTCTCAAAAGCCACACCGTGAGAATTCATCCCATATCACGAGACATTTTTGTTACTTAATCCCGCCCCATAAGCGATGTCACGCAGCCGCCGCAGCATCGCCTCGGCCCGGGTCCGGGTGGCGGCAACAAGCGGGGGGAGGAGCGATGGCCCGGAGGTGGCGGACAAAGGGGTTTCATTCCTGGATTTGTAGGATAATATAGGAAATATGTCAAGTTTCGTTGCTGTTGCCGGGTCAACGGGTGGCTCCGGGTTTTCGTACGCCATCGCCCGGCGAAAGACCCGCCCGGCGTGGAACCGGCCAGCGGGATGCACCGGGTTGGCAACATAACGAAGCTGGTTGGCAGTAGGATCGCCGCCATCAATACGGGACCTTGAGGAGATCAGCAAAGCTATGGACGGAGTCAGTGCGGTGCGGTACAGAGGCGTAATCGGATCCGCTTGCCCCAGGGCCGCACCGGCGCCGCAACATCAGGGCCGATCCTGTCCGCGCCATGACGAATGGCGGTGACGAAACGGCAGGGGAAAGCATGAACGCCGTCGAGATTGAGCAGGCCATTTCCGCACTCGCCGAGAGCCCTTTCGACGCCACGGAGTTCCCCTTCGCCTTCCTGCAAGCCTTCGGTAATAAGGAAACCACCCTTAAGCGCCTGCGCAAGGGCGAATCGAACAAATCCGACCTGGGCGGCGTCCTGCAGACGAACAACATCCATATCGCCGTCGCCGCCCCGGGCGACGTCGCCAACACCCTCGCCGCTCTGAAGGCCAGCCCGGCGACGACCCGGGCCAAGGCGAAATTTATCCTGGCGACCGACGGAGAGACGTTTGAGGCTGAGGATCTCGCTGGCGGCGAAACAGTTGCCTGCTTTTATCCCGATTTCCCGGACCATTTCGGCTTTTTCCTGCCGCTCGCTGGCATCACAACCGTTAAACAGCTTCGCGAAAGCTCCTTTGACATCCGGGCGACCAGCCGCCTGAACCGGCTTTACGTCGAACTTCTGAAGGACAACCCCGAGTGGGGCACGGCCGAGCGCCGCCGCGATATGAACCACTTCATGGCGCGGCTGATCTTCTGCTTTTTCGCGGAGGACACCGACATCTTCAACGGCACCGGCCTGTTTACCGCCACCATCGAACAGATGGGCGCACGCGACTCATCGGACACCCATCAGGTGATCGGTGAACTGTTCCGGGCCATGAATACCAGGATTGTAGATCGTGCCGCCGCGAGGCTGCCGCGCTGGGCGGACGTGTTCCCGTATGTGAATGGCGGGCTTTTTTCGGGCAGTTTGGACGTGCCGCGCTTCAGCCGGATCGCTCGCTCCTATCTACTTCATATCGGCAATCTCGATTGGACGAAGATCAATCCGGATATCTTCGGGTCCATGATCCAGGCGGTCGCCGACGATGAGGAGCGCGGCGCGCTCGGCATGCACTACACCAGCGTGCCCAACATCCTGAAGGTGCTCAATCCGCTCTTCCTTGATGATTTGCGGGAAAAGCTGGCGGAGGCCGGCGATAATCCGCGAAAGTTGTTAAATTTACGCAACCGCCTCTCACGCATCCGGGTGTTCGACCCGGCGTGCGGTTCGGGCAATTTTCTCGTCATCGCCTATAAGGAGATGCGGGCGATCGAAGCCGAGATCAACAAGCGGCGCGGCGAAGTATCACATTCCTCCGATATTCCGCTGACGAACTTTCGCGGCATCGAGCTTCGTGATTTTCCAGCCGAGGTTGCGCGCCTCGCCCTCATCATCGCTGAATACCAATGCGACGTCCTTTACCGTGGTCAGAAGCTGGCCCTGGCAGAATTTCTACCGCTGGATGCACAAAATTGGATTACCTGTGGCAACGCGCTACGGTTGGACTGGCTCAGCATCTGCCCGTCCACGGGAACCGGCGTTAAGCATCACGCGGAAGACCTGTTTCATACGCCACTCGATCAGGCACAAATCGACTTCGAGAACGAGGGCGGGGAAACCTATGTTTGCGGAAATCCGCCATACGCTGGCGACAAGCTTCAAACAATAGAGCAGAAGGAAGACCTTCGGTCGCTTAACGTGGGTCCGCACGAAGTGCGTGCAATCGACTATATCGCCGGCTGGTTCTGGAAAGCGTCCAATTACATCAAAAATGGCGGACGATTTGCTTTCGTCTCAACGAATTCGATCTGCCAAGGAGTTCAAGTCCCGCTCATTTGGCCGAGAATTTTGAATGAAGGCCACGTCATCTTTTTCGCTCACGGAGATTTTCTATGGGGTAACAGCGCCGCTAGGAATGCACAAGTAACTTGTGTTATTATTGGCGTTTCGCATACTCAAGAAAAAAACAAATTCATTTTTTCCGGAATCACGCGCAAGGAAGTCGAAAACATCAATCCCTACTTGGCGGCCGGCGCTAACGTGATTGTAGACAAAACTTCCGATCCGATTTCTAACGTCGCAACAATGTTCGGCGGGAATATTCCCAGGGATCGTGGAAACCTGCTTCTTGCCGCTGTCGAGAAGGATGATTTACTTAACTCCTTTCCGCAAGCCCGACCATTGGTTCAGTCTATAATGGGCTTCAGCGAATTCATTAAAGGCCTGCGCCGATATTGTCTATGGATTTCAGACCACCACGCAAAACTAGCCTATGCGATACCGCCTATTGCAGAACGTTTGGCGCGTATACGAGAATATCGATTAAATGGGAGTGAACGGGGACGCGCTGGGCTTGATACGCCATATAAATTCGAACGGACGATCATCGGGTACAAACAAACAATCATCATTCCTAGCGTTTCGTCTGAACGCCGGGAGTACCTTCCTTGCGGCCTATTGAACCCAGATGTCCGAGTATCTAACCTTGCGCTTGCGATTTACGATGCCCCCCTCTGGAACATGGCGTTAATCGCCTCAAGGCTTCACCGCACATGGGTCGTCACCGTCTGCGGAAAGCTTGAGACACGCATTCGTTACTCCAACACTCTTGGCTAGAATACTTTCCCGGTTCCGATATTGACTGAAAAAAACAAGATCGACCTGACCCATTGCTCCGAACATATCCTTCTGGCGCGCGAGTCGCATTTTCCGGCGACAATCGCCGATCTCTACGACCCCGATACCATGCCGTGCGATTTGCGCGAAGCGCACGAGCGCAATGACGAAGTGCTGGAACGCATCTATATCGGCCGGAGGTTCCGCAACGACACGGAGCGGCTAGAGAAGCTATTCGAACTCTACACGAAGATGACGGCCGACAACAAAAGCCCTCGCAATGGAACCAGCACGAAGACCGCGCGATGACCAGCTTCGAATGGGACGAGGACAAGAACCTCGCTAATCAGACCAAACACGGAATCAGTTTTGCGGAAGCCTCGACGATCTTCGAGGGGCCTGTGCTCTCACTTGAAGATGAAGGCGACCATGGCGAAATCAGAGAGCGAAGCTACGGCCTGATCGCCGGAGTAGTGGTAGTCTGCGTCGTCCACACGGATCGGAACGGCGCCACACGGATCATCAGCGCGCGCAAAGCGACCAGGAATGAACGGAAGCACTTCGATGCCTATCTCAAAAAAGCGATTGGCTGAAATCATGGCGATCACCGACGGGGACATCGACACCTCGGATATTCCCGAGGCCGGCGAAGCGTTTTTTGCCAAGGCGAAGCTGAGGATGCCGGGCAGTTTGGCACCCGCGGGAACCAGCGCCCAGGATGAGGGCGGCGCGGCAAAACGGGTGGCCGTACCGGCCATTTCAATGACGTACGCTCACAACGGCAGCTCGACCAAGGCCAATGCCCTCGGCATGCGGCCGATGCAGGAGCGCGCTTATGAAAAGCGGGGCGAACAATACCTTCTGATTAAGTCGCCGCCGGCCTCCGGCAAGAGCCGGGCGCTCATGTTCATCGCCCTCGACAAGCTGCACAATCAGGGGCTCCGGCAGGCCATCATTGTCGTGCCCGAGAAGGCGATTGGGGCCAGCTTTTACGACGAGCCTTTGAACAAGTTCGGCTTCTGGGCGGATTGGCACGTCGAGCCGAAATGGAACCTGTGCGACGCCCCCGGTTCGGACAACGGCGGTAAGGTCAACGCGGTCGAAGCCTTCCTGCAAAGCCCCGACAAGGTACTGATCTGCACGCATGCCACCTTCCGGTTCGCGGTGGACCGGTTCGGCATTGCGGCCTTTGACGGCCGCCTGATCGGGGTGGACGAATTTCACCATGTTTCCGCCAACCCCGACAATAAGCTTGGCCTGCACCTCGGCCAGCTCATCGCCCGCGACCGTTTGCATGTCGTGGCGATGACCGGCTCCTACTTCCGGGGGGACGCCGACGCGGTGCTCGCGCCGGAGGACGAGGCGAAGTTCGATACGGTCACTTACACCTACTACGAGCAGCTCAACGGCTATAATTACCTGAAGCAACTTGACATCGGCTATTTTTTCTACGCTGGCTCTTATGCTGACGACATTCTGAAGGTTCTCGACCCGGCGGAAAAAACGATCATCCACATCCCCAGCGTCAATTCGCGCGAGAGCACGAAGGACAAAATCCGGGAGGTTGAACATATCATCGAGGAACTCGGAAACTGGGACGGCAGCGACCCCGCGACCGGCTTCCAATTGGTCAGGACCAAGGGGGGGCGCGTTCTGCGGATCGCCGATCTGGTGGATGACGACCCTGCCAAACGTGACCGGGTTTCGGCCGCGCTGCGGGACCCGTCTCAGAAGAACAACCGCGACCATGTGGACATCATCATCGCACTGGGGATGGCGAAGGAAGGCTTCGACTGGATCTGGTGCGAGCACGCCCTGACCGTCGGTTATCGGGCAAGCATGACCGAGATTGTGCAGATCATCGGCCGCGCGACGCGTGATGCACCTGGCAAGACCCGTGCGCACTTCACCAACCTGATCGCCGAACCCGACGCCTCCGCGGACGCTGTCACGGAAGCCGTCAACGATACGCTAAAGGCCATCGCGGCGAGCCTGCTGATGGAACAGGTGCTCGCGCCGCGCTTTGAATTCAAGCCGAAGAACCCGAACAATGGACCAACGCCCGGCTTTGACTATGGCGAAGAGGGCTACGACCCCGGTAAGTGCAATGTCGGCTTCAGTGAGGAGCAAGCCCGTTTTGAGATCGAGATCAAAGGTCTTGCCATACCCAAGAGCGCGGAGGCGCAGCGTATCTGCCAACAGGATCTGAACGAGGTCATTGCGACCTTTGTGCAGGACAAGAGCACGATCGAGCGTGGGCTCTTTGACCCCGAGCTGGTCCCGGAGGAACTGACCCAGCTCCGCATGGGCAAGATCGTCAAGGACAAGTATCCCGAACTGGATGAGGCGGATCAGGAGTCCGTTCGGCAGCACGCGGTCGCTGCCCTCAATCTTACGCAAAAAGCCAAGGAGATCGCCGCCGGGGGGGCGCCGGAAGACAGGGCGAACACCGCCTTTGTCGATGGCGTCCGCAAGTTCGTCATGTCGGTGACCGACCTGGACATCGACCTGATCGATCGCATCAACCCGTTCGGCGAAGCCTATGCCATCCTCGCCAAGACCATGACCGAGGAGAGCCTGAAGCAGATCCATGCGATTATCATGGCCAAGCGTGTGAACGTGACCATCGAGGAAGCCCGGGACCTTGCCAGGCGCGCGCTTAAATTCAAGCAGGAACGCGGCCGCCTGCCCTCTATCCTCTCCGCGGACGCCTGGGAAAAGCGCATGGCGGAAGGCGTGGCCTTCCTGGCCCGGATGAAGACGGAGAGAGTGCGTGGCTAAGTTCACCGATGAGGATGACGCGCTCCTCGACGAGCTTGGCATCGAGTCCGAAACGAAACCCGATTCGGGCCGGACTCCGCGCCAGGAGCGAATCATTGCCGGCTTCGAGGAGATTCAAAAATTCGCCGATCAGCACGGACACGCGCCACGCCATGGAGACGACCGCGACATCTTCGAACGCCTGTATGCGGTTCGCCTCGATCGTCTCCGCGATCTCGACGAGTGCCGCACTTTACTCGAACCGCTGGATCATCAGGGGCTGCTGACACGGGAACTGGCGACATCGAATAGCGAAACCGGCGATCTCGATGATGACGCGCTTCTGGCGCAACTGGGCGTGGACGTGGCCGAAACTTCGGAAATCACCGACCTCCGCCATGTGCGGCCAGCGGCTGAAAAGCGAATGGCCGAGGAAATTGCCAACCGGCAGAAATGCGAGGATTTCGATCGCTTTAAACCGCTGTTCGAGCAGGTACAGAACGAACTCGGTGCCGGCCTGCGGCAGACGAGACGGTTCGAGCGCAAATCTGAGATCGCACCGAGCCGGTTCTACATTCTCGGCGGTCAGAAAGCCTTTGTCGCGGGCATGGAAGAGATTTTTACCAATGAGCAGGGTAAGATCGACGCCCGGCTTCGGGTGATCTTCGACAATGGGACAGAGAGCAACCTGCTCATGCGCTCCTTTCAGAAGGCGCTACAGCAGGATCCGGCCGGCCGGCGGATCGTTGAGCAGGCGGCAGGCCCGCTCTTCTCCGATCAGAACGAGGAGGGGGATGAAGCAAGCGGCATTGTCTATGTGCTACGCAGCAAATCCGATCATCCGGTCGTCGCGGCGCATCGCGACCTTCTGCATAAGATCGGTGTGACCGGCGGTGATGTTGTGCGGCGGATCGCCGGTGCCCGCCTCGACCCGACGTTCCTGATGGCCGATGTCGAGATCATTGCCACATACGAGTTGTACAACATCAATCGCACGAAGCTTGAGAACCTGATCCACCGTATCTTCGACAGTGCCCGCCTCGACATCGAAATCAAGGACCGCTTCGGACAGCCGGTGGTCCCGCGTGAATGGTTTTTGGTTCCGTTGTTCGTAATCGATGAAGCCGTCGAGAAAATCCGAGACGGCACGATCACCGGCTACATTTATGATTCTAAAACCGCATCTCTTACACGGGGGGCCGGTTAGGGGTACGGCGGGGCACCCGGTCCGGTTCACGCCCAAACCGCCCCCCTAATACTCCCCGCTCCGATACGCCTCATCCAACCGCTTCGCATCCTCCTCGGACGGTTCCGGCCACGGCTCCCCGCGCTTGCGCAGCGTTCCCGTAAACTGCGGCGGCCGTTTCTCGTTGAACGCCTTCCGCCCCTCCTCGCCATCCATCGTCGTCTGGATCAGCATCGAGTTCATCAAATTCTGCACCTGCCACGCCTGATCGTCCGGCAACTGCCCGAACCGGATCACGAACTCCTTCATCATCCGCACCGCCGCCGGCGGCAGCGTGCAGATATGCCGCGCCAGCGTTTCCGCGCGGGCCATCAGTTGCTCGTGGGGCACGACCTCGTTGATCAGCCCCACCCGCAGCGCCTCGGCCGCGTCGAACGCCTCATCCGTCAGCAATATCTTCATCGCATCGACATACCGAAGCTGTTTCACCAGCATGCTCGGTCCCGGCCCGTTACCGACCCATCCTTGCGTCAGCAAACCGAACTTGAACATCGCGTGCTCGGCACTGGCGATACGAATATCGGTGGAGGTCAGCAGCATGTACATCCCCGCCCCCGCCGCCCAGCCGTTGATCGCGGCAATCACCGGCTTCCAGACCCTGGGGTAATGATCCCCCATCCGCCCATCCACGCCCGTCTTCTGCCCGTTCACCGTCCCCGCCAGCGGCCAGAAGATCCGTTGCGTCCGCAGATATTCCCGGTCCTCCGCCGTCAGGTCCGCCCGAGGCTGCAAATTATGCCCGCCGCAGAAATGCCGGTCCCCCTTCCCCGTCAGGATCGCGCAGCGAATGTCGCGATCCTCCCACAGATCGACCCACGCGTCCGAGATCGCGTCAGAGGTATGCTTGTCCAGGATGTTGGCCTTGGCCGGGTTGTTCAGGGTGATGTAGGCGACCCCGTCTCGTTTTTCGTAATCGATCGGCATGGGCGAAGGTCCTTCCTGAAGCGCATCCTCGACCCGACTGTGCGTCGCCTCCGCGCGTCCCGCAATGTCCGGCCGGTCCTCCGCCAGGAACAACCACCGCCGTAAACGATTTATTAACCTTTAGGTGCGACACTGCCGCCCGCAACCCCGGACGGAAACACCATGTCGTTCATGGATCAGGTCATCCCCGCACTCAGCGACCACCTCCAGCCGCCCCGCGTGCTCGGTACCGCTATCCTAAGCCATCTCTCCTACCGGGGCGCCACGCACGAAACCCTGATGGAGCGGATCCGCCAACACGCCGCGACCAACCCGGAGGCTACCGAGGAAGCTGCCTGGACCTATGACGCCGCGATTGCCGCGCAGCTCGCTTTCCGCCGCGCCGAGGGCCTGCACCTGCACGACGATGCCCTGGCAACCACCCCCATGTTTCGCATCGCCGGCAACCATGGGCCGGCGCCGCTGCGCCTGCTGGCGCTCGTCGCGCCCGGCGATCTGATGACCAACACACCGCTCGACTTCCTCACCAACAGCCTCAACATCCGCCTGGATCTGCTGTACGTGCGGCCAGACCGAGCGCTGCCGGCGGTTATTCCTGATCACGACGTCGCGTTCTTCGCGATGGGGGACGCAGACCCGGCCGCGCTGGCTCGGTTGCGCTGGCTGCACGCGGTGTGGCCGCGCCCCGCGCTGAACAACCCGCGATTTCTGCCGGCACTGGCCCGCGACACGCTGTCCTGCTCGCTGGCCGGCGCGCCCGGCCTGTGCAGCCCGCAAGCCGTGGCGGTGTCGCGGGAAACGCTGGACGCTCACCTGCGATCCGGCCGGCCGATCGAAGGCTTCGACACGCTCTACCCCTGCCTGATCCGCCCACGCGCCTCCCACGCCGGCGCCGGGCTGTCCCGGCTGGAAAATCGGACTGACCTGGAGGACTATCTGCATGTCTCGTTCGAGCGGGACTTCTTCGTCACCGCGTTCCAGGACTACAGCGGGCCAGACGGCCTGTACCGCAAATCCAGGGTCGCCTTCATCGACCGGCAACCGTTTCTCTGCCATATGGCGATCTCCAGCCACTGGATGGTGCATTATCTGAACGCCGACATGACCGAATCCGCCAAGAAACGGTCCGAGGAAGCCTGGGCGATGGCGACCTTCGACAACGGCTTCGCGCGCCGCCACGCCGCCGCGTTCGCCGCGCTGCACGACCGGCTTGGCTTCGATTATTACTCAATCGATTGCGCTGAGACACGCGACGGCCGCCTGCTCGTCTTCGAAGCGGACTCCGCCGCGATCGTCCATCTGATGGACCCGCCCGATCTGTTTCCCTACAAGCAACCGCAGATGCGCAAGGTATTCGCGGCGTTCGATGCGATGCTGCACCGGCATGCCGCCGGCATACGCCTCAGGTCGCGATCTTTTCCCGCCCGGGTGCGCTAACGCCCAGACCGGCCAGCAAGTGAGTGGCGACCGATCGTAACTGGCCCGTATCGCGGCGGGAACGGGCCAGCAGCATCGCGCCCTCCAAAGCCGAGACCAGAAGGCGCGCGCAGTCGATCGCCGTACCGGTAAACGTCAGCTGCTTATTTTTGCGGCCGGTGGTTAATACCTGCTCAAGCCAGGCTTCATTGGCCTCAAAAAACCGGCAAATCCCCTCTTGCATCGGCGCCGGCAGCGTCGCGTATTCCGCCGCGAGCATCCCGCACAGGCACATGCGATCGGTTTCCAAAACGTCCACGTAGATATCGACATAAGCACTGAGTTTCGATTTTGCATTATCGAAGCTGTCGTCGATAGCCTGCAAAGCCGCCAGGAACGTCGTCCTGTAGCGGTCAATCAGACTTCGGCCGAGGTCCGCCTTAGCCGGAAAATGGTAATGCAGCGAGGCCTTGGTGACGTTCAGCGCCGCCGCGACATCGGCATAGCTGAACGCATTGAAGCCACGGGTCTGAACAAGTCGTTCCGCCACATCGAGAATACGCGTGGATGTATCAGACGCCACGATCGGCCTGGCCATGAAAATCCTTTCCAGATAAAAATATAGATCGATCGATGACGTTCGTCCCACACTCCTGCGTGAAACTATCACTTACCAACTGGTTAGCAAATTAACTTACTGATAGGTTAATGCCTGCCCGACGCAAAATCCGCCGGGCGATTGACAGCCGGCGGCATGGGCCGGTTCCGGCATGCCACCGAACCCCCCGTTCACCATGGTTCTGCAAGCCAGGCCATAACCCAAGGACATGATCTATACTGTGGAGAAGGACACAGGACACATGATAGAAATCACCGTTCCCACGCTGCGCAAAGCCATCGAAGGCCGCGACGGCAAGACCCTCGCCGGCTTTTATGCCGATGATGCCGTGATGCGGATCATCGATCAGCAAAACCCACCCAGCCGGCCGCATGAGATCAAAGGCCGGGCCGCCATCGCCGCTTATTACGATGATGTCTGCGGGCGCGCCATGACACATCGCGTCGATACCGGCATCGCCGCGGATGACAAATTGGCCTTTACCCAGACCTGCACCTATCCCGACGGCAAGCATGTGTTCTGCTCCTCCAATCTGGAACTGAACAACGGCAAGGTCGTCCGGCAGACCTCAATCCAGGCGTGGGATCCCTGAACTCCCTCTACACTTCGGAGACAAGACAATGACGGTCTTCAATGTTGTCAAATTTCGGGTCAAACCCGAACAGGACATCCGCTTTCTCGATGCCCACCGCGATGGCAAAGCCGATTGGCCGGGACTGGTACGCGGCCAGATGATCCGAACCGGAGATCGCGCCTATTGCCTGATCGGCGAATGGGCTGATGGCGGCGCCCTGGCGGACGCGCGCGGCAAGATGATCGAAACCCTCAACAGTTTCCGCGATACTTTGGAAGATCTGGGTCCCGGACTTGGCGTAACGGATGCGGTGTCCGGTCCTGTCGTGCTCGACCTCAAAGACGGGTCATAAAGCTCTGCCTCGTATTGAATCGACGGTGGCGGACATTATAACAGCCGCGGTTGAGGCCGACTCTTGCCGCTCATCATCATGGCCCGGCGCGTCGTCCGGGCCACCCGTCCCGGCACCGTCAGGGCAAGGATGGCCGGACAAGCCAACCGGCACCATGACTGTATGATGGTTGAGCATCGCCTACCCGCGTTCGGCCACCCGCCCGAACAGCCCCAGCCGGTCCATCCGCACCCGGCGCTCGTCTCCCGAACGCACCGTGACCCCGGATTTGTCGAAGAATTCCAGGATCTGGATCGCCACTTTGCGCCCGTTATCCAACCGGTCGCGAAACCCCGCAGCGGTCAGGGTTCCGTCCCTTTCCACAGCTTCAGCCGCGATCGCCGCCATCTCCGCCACCGCCGCGCGCAGAAAGAAATGATCCGGCGCGATCTCGACCACCTGCCCCATCCGCATCAGCCGCTTGAAGGTGACGCGCACCGCGACCTCCGGCAGCCGCAGCGCCGCCGCGATGTCGCGCACCCGCGGTGGCCGAAACCGGTCCGCCTCCAGCAACGGTTGCGCCGCGTCCCACAGTTTCTCATCCTGCGGCGACAGCGAAATCCGATGACCCGGCAAGCGGAACCACGGCCCATCCACCGCGATCACGCCCTCGCGCAGCAGCGCGTCCAGAACGCCCGCGAAACCGGCGACCGGCGGCCGATCCTCCACCGCCATCCGCAGCCGTTCGGTTTGCAGCCCCGGCAGTTCGGGGGAGCGCCGGTGTTGCGCCGCCAACGCGGTCAGGATCGCGCCCCGTACCCGCTCGAAAGTCGCGGCCGACCAGATCAGCCCACCCGCGACGATCGCCGGCACCGAGGCCGCCAAGGCCGCGCGATCCGACTCGCGCACGTTGCGCGCCCGCATGAACAGCGCGAGGTCCGTCCACCCCGGCGCCACCCCCAGCAGGCCACGCAAGGCCTCCGCCGAACCGGACACATCCAGCGTCTCCAATTGCGCCAGCCGCCCGGGTGTGCGCCGGCCTCGCCTGGGCGGAAACGGGTCCAACACCACGCCGCCGCCCATGGTCCAGGTCGCGCCGGTGTCGCGCAGCACGATCCGATCGCCGGCCAGCGCCCCGACGGGCTGCTGCAAGCTCAGCCGAACCAGCGCCGTCTCGCCCGGTTCCAGGCGGTCACGGTTCAGCAGAGACACCCGAGCCATCACATGCGCCGCGCCCAGATGCAGATGCACCGGCGTATCCTGGCGCATGGTCCGCGGCGCGTCAGGCAGCAGTGTCATCCTGGCGTCGAATCCGCTGACCGGCGCGTGAAGATCCGGATGCACGACCCAATCGCCGCGCGTCACGACATCCTTCGACAGCCGGGAACCGGTGATGTTCAGCGCCACCCGCTGCCCCGCCACCGCCTCGGCCGCCGCCTTATTCTGCGCATGCAAACCGCGCACCCGCACCTCCAGACCCGAGGGCGACAGTACTAACCGGTCCTCCACCGCGATACGGCCGGACACCAGCGTCCCCGTCACCACCAGACCCGCTCCGGACAGCGTGAATGCTCGGTCCACTGCCAATCGCGGATACCCGGCCAGGTCACGATCCCGCACGCCGGACGCCAGCAGAGCCGCACGCAGGTCCTCGATCCCCTGCCCGGTCAACGCCGAGACCGGGACGACCGGCGCCTCCGCAAACGGGGTTTCAGCCAAAAGAACGGACAACGCGGCCGTGACCTCCGGAATACGGTCACCGGCGATGTCGGCCTTCGTCAGCGCCACCACCGCGCGATCGATCCCCAACAGCGACAGGATGTGCAGATGTTCGCGGGTTTGCGGCCGGATACCCTCGGGCAGAGCCACCACCAGCAGCGCTGTGTCGATGCCGCTGGCTCCCGCCAGCATGGTGTGCACGAACCGCTCGTGCCCCGGCACATCGACGAAACCGAGATCACCGGCATAGGCGTATCCCAGGTCGATGGTGATGCCGCGCCGTTTCTCCTCGGCCAGACGGTCGGTATCGACACCGGTCAGGGCTTTGACCAGTGCCGTCTTGCCATGGTCCACATGGCCGGCGGTGCCGATGATCACAGGAAGACAGGGTGTGCGCGCATGCGAGCAGGGTGCCGCTGGCTTGGCCGCTGTCAAGCCGATCCCCACCGCACGGCTTGCGCGGCCGCTCCCTGGCGGGTTAGGCACAGGCCGAACAGCCGGACCCATCGCGACCATGCAAGCCATCCTGATCCGCCTGTTGCCGCGATCCCTGACCTCCCCCGTCAGGCTTGCCCTGCTCGCCCAGTTCGTCCGCTTCGGCGTGGTCGGCGTGTTTGGCCTGATCGTCGATACCGCGACCGTCTATGGCCTGCGCCACGCGCTCGGACTGTATGGTGCCGGAGCGGTCGCCTACCTAACGGCCGCCAGCGGCAACTGGGTGCTGAACCGAACATGGACCTTTCGCGGCCAGGGGTCCGGCCCGGCCCACCGGCAATGGGCGAAATTCATGGTCGCCAATCTGGCTGGCTTCGTGCTGAACCGAGGCACCTATGCCCTGCTGGTCACTTTCGTCGCCGCCGCCGCCGACCAGCCGGTGATCGCAACCTCGGCCGGCGCCGTCGCCGGGCTGTTTGTCAATTTCACCCTGTCGCGCCGGCTGGTGTTCCGCTAACCGGCCGCAAGTTCGTTGTGTGTTCCGCCGATTCACGCCGGTTTGAGAAAAATTTTCGAACCTGACTACAGCCGCGTGCCGCGTTAACCAGTCCCTAACCCTTTGCGCCTGAAGCTGCTGCCCGTCGCAACCGAACGATGCAGCAGATCATGTCCGCAGTCCGCCCACCCCGCTTCGAAACGCTCGCCTTCAGCAATGGAGGTTCGGTCTTTGCGCCGATTTCGTTCCGCGACCCTCCGGTTGCCGGCGCGCAACCAAAACTGGTCGTCAAACGCGTGGCCGACATCGTTCTGGCGTCTGTCATCCTGGCGTTGGTATCGGTACCGCTGGTGTTCATAGCGTGCGCCATCCGCCTCAATACGCCAGGGCCGGCGCTGTTCCGGCAACAGCGGATCGGGCTGCATGGCCAACGGTTTACCATGCTGAAATTGCGCACCATGCGGCACGCCCCGGAACCATCGGACTCCTGCCGTCAGGCGACCCGCCACGACGACCGCGTCACCCGGTTGGGGGCCTGGTTACGCCGCACGTCGATCGACGAGTTCCCCCAATTGCTGAATGTGCTCCAGGGCTCGATGTCACTGGTCGGCCCGCGTCCACATGCCCCCGGCACCTGCGCTGCCGGCCGGCCGTTCGAGGTGATCACCCGCGACTACGCCGCCCGCCATTGCGTCAAACCCGGCATGACCGGGCTGGCGCAGGTGCGCGGCTGGCGCGGCGAGACCGACACGGAAGAGAAACTGCTGCGGCGCGTCGATAGCGACATGGAATACATCGCGACCTGGAGTTTCGGCCGCGACCTGCTGATCCTGTGCCGCACGTTGCTGTCAGTATTGCGCATGCTGAACGCGTATTGAATGGGGATTCTCATCATGTCCGCGATACTGGAACACGCCCTGCCTGACATCGCTAATCACGGATGCCCGCCGGACAAATCGATCGCGGAGCAGCTCGGTCTGATGGAAAATCAACCGCGCGTCGCGGTCCTGATACCCTGCCGGAACGAAGAAGCGGCGATCGGCAAGGTGGTGTCCGATTTCCTGAGGGCGCTGCCGGATGCGATCGTCTATGTCTATGACAACAATTCCACCGACCATACCATGCTGGAGGCCAGAGCCGCCGGCGCGGTTGTGCGGCGGGAACGGCTCCAGGGCAAAGGCCATGTCGTACGGCGCATGTTCGCCGATATCGATGCCGATGTTTACATCCTGGTGGACGGCGACGACACCTACGATGCGGCGGTCGCGTCCGGCATGACGCATATGCTGATCGAGCGTCAATTGGATATGGTCAGTGCCGCCCGTTACGGCGCCGGTCGCGACGCCAACCGCCCCGGCCATCGCTTCGGTAATGTGTTGCTCAGCGCCATCGTTACATGGGCATTCGGCGACGGCATCACAGACCTGCTGTCGGGCTACCGGGCATTCAGCCGCCGCTTCGTGAAATCGTTCCCGGCCCTGTCCTCGGGATTCGAAACGGAGACCGAATTCACCGTCCATGCCCTGGCGCTGCATATGCCGGTGCAGGAGGTGCGGGCGGAGTATCGCCATCGCGCCGCGGGGACTCGTTCAAAACTGAATACCGTCGTCGATGGCCTGCGTATTGTACGGGCGATCGTGACCCTGGTTCAGCAGGAACGGCCACTCCAGGTGTTTTCCATGGCTGCCGTGCTGCTGATCAGCCTTGGGATCGCACTGGGCATCCCGGTGGTCATCGACTTCCTCGCAACCGGGTTGGTTCCACGTCTGCCGACGGCGGTGCTGTCCACCGGATTGATTCTGTTGGGCTGCCTCTCGCTGGCCAGTGGTCTGATCCTGGACGCGGTATCGCGCGGGCGGAAGGAAAATAAACGTCTGGCCTATTTGGCGATTCCACCGCTGGAGACCACACAATGACGGCCCGCCTGATTGCTGGCGCCCCCGGACCGTCCGGCCAACCATACGACGCCGACATTATCATTTTGGCATTAGACCGGGTTGACGAAACGCTGGCGGCCATTGCCTCGGCCCGCGGTCAAATAGGAGTAACGTCTCATATTTTCATTCTCGACCAGGGTTCGCGGCCATTTGCCCTGGTTCGGCTGAGCGAAGCGGTGCGAGGCCGGCCCGATGTCACCTTGCTGGCGGTGACATGCAATTTGGGCGTTGCCGGAGGCCGGGACCTTCTTTCAGACCTGGGACACGGGCGTGTCATCGTTGCGCTGGACAACGACGCCGAATTCGCCGCGCCGGATACCGTTGCGCGCATGGTCGCCGCTCTCGATGCCGAACCGCGCCTGGCGGCGGTTGGCTGCCGTATCGTTACTTTTTCGGATGGAACCGACGACCGGACGTCCTGGGGCTATCCGTTGCGCTTGTTGCCCAACGCCGGTGAAAGCTTCGATGCCGTCACGTATGTCGGCGCCGGTCATGCCATTCGCCGAACCGCCTGGGAACAGGCGGGTGGTTACGATTCGGCGCTGTTCTTTTGCTGGGAGGAGTTTGATTTCTGCTTGCGCGCCATCGCACTGGGCTGGCGCATCCGCTATCGCGGCGACATCGTCATTCGCCACAAGGTCGCGCCCGAACGGCGAATAGACTGGTCCGCCGCCCGCTGGTTCTATTTCGTTCGGAACCGCATCCATATCGAGCGCAAGCTGGGCCGCCCGTGGCTCCACCTTGTCCCCCGCATCGCAGGGTATTTGGTCAAAGGCGCCTGCAACGGCCGGTTGCCGCAAACCGTGCATGCCATCCTGGCGGCGGCGCGGATGCTGCCGCGAACGCGGCCCGGCGCGATGCCGGCATCCGCGGCTTCCTACCTCGCACGCAACGATCGCGCACACCGAGGATCGTTTCTCTATCGCGTTACGCGAGAGGTCTTCGGTGTGACCGGACGAGACGCGGACGTTGCCGCGGCGGTCAGGCGATAACAACCAAACGGCGGCAGCCTGCGGACGTCGCTCACAGCCCCAGCCGCAGCGTGACCAACCCGAGTCCCCGGCTGGTGCCGCCCTCCAAGGGCGTCCTGCCGGAGCCGTGCAACTCGGTTTGATCCCAGGTGACCGATACCCGGGCATTGCGGTTGAGCACCCTGGTCAGCCCCAACCCGGCGATGGTGCCGGTCTGAAACCCGCCGCCGAAAAAATCCGCTCTCTGCACTCCGATTGACGCGCAGACCACAAGATCACGCAAATACTCATGGTCGATCGTCAGACGGGCGGACGAGTACACCAAACCCGACACCCCTTCCTGTGCCGCGTCCTGCGTCTCCCGCCCGACCGCCGCATTGACCGTCGTCAGACCACTCGGTTGCCATCGCAGGCCACCCTCCAGGATCAGAGTGGTCTGTTGGTGGTAGATTGGACTGGCGAACCGGCGCGTCTCGCCGCCCACCAGCAGCCGCCACCGCCAGAGCGAATCGCCATCGTAATCGATGCCGGCGAGCACCTGATAAGCCGTGGAATCCTCACTGGCCTGACCGGACGGCGTGTGCGCGTACCCCTGCCCGGCCACACGCAGCACCAACAGCGCGCTGCGCAACGGCGCCAGTTCGTAGCGGATGGTCGCGCCTCCCTGCACCACCACCCGATCTCGGTAGGATTGACTGGCCGGACTCCCCTGAATCGTTGTCCCGGCATACGTCCAGTTGGCCGCCTCGATGGCTGGCACAATACGCCAGCGCCCGTCGGCGATCGTATAAGACGCCCGCATATCGTCGATTTGGAACGCAATCGGCCGGTCGCTGGCGATGGTATCGATCTGCCCCCGGTCCTCATGTTCGGCCAGGTGGGCCACGCCAATCGTCAGCGTGTCATCGCCGATATCGATCCGGCCGCCGGCGGAGACGCTTGCATCGGTACGGTTCTGCGCCGGCGCCGTCAGATATCGCGTATCGCGCACCGAAAACAGCGCGCCGAACGCATCTCGCGCCCAATCGGAGGCGACGGACAGCGCCGGATTGGTCACGACCTCCCAGCTGCCATGCCGGTTCGCACCGGGAGCAACGTTACTGTTGTAACCAACCCCCTGCTCAAAGCCCGGCATGAAATCGAAAGGACCCTCCCGCAGGCCCAGCGGCATTTGTTCGGGGTGTATCCGGGTTTCGACGGTGACGCCGTCCCCCATGTCGTACGCGGGGACGCCGTCGGGAAACAGCGCCGTCAACAATTCCGCCACCGCCCGTCCGGCAACGCAGACCGCCACGACGAGAGCCAGAAAGCCGGAAAGCAAATTCGATCGCGCCCACATGCGGCGCGCAGTATCGCCGGAAAAAGCTAATGAATGGTTAACGGGGGCAAAGAATTGAAGACACCCGCATGCGAGACCGGAGCACTTTCAAGCTGACTGGAAACCGTCCAGCCCTACTTCGCGGCGGCGACGGCTTTCTCCTCCGGCATGTCCATCTCCCACCCGCCGCCCAGTGCCTTGTACAAAGCGACCAGGTTCGACGATATTGTCGTCGTGCTGTCGGCCAGTTGCAATTGCGCGTTCAAGAGACTCCGTTGGGCATCCAATACGGTCAGGAAGTCCGCGACACCCTGTTGATAGCGACTTTGCGCCAACCCCAAAGCGCGCCGGTTATCCGCGACGGCCTGGATGAGTTCGTCACGCCGGCTCTGCTCCGCCTGATACGCCGTCAGCGCGTTGTCCACGTCATGCCACGCTTGCAGGACCGTCTTCTGGAAACCGATCGCCGCTTCCTGCTGCAACGCCTCGCGCAACTGCAATGACGCCCGCAACTGCCCACCCTCGAAGATCGGGATCGTCAGGCCGGGGCCGACCGCATATTGCTTCGAATTCAGGTCGAACGCGTGATTGAGCTGCAACGACTGCAACCCGAAACTCCCTGTCAGCTTCAGCGACGGATAAAAATTTGCCTCGGCCACGCCGATATCGGCTGTTGCCGCGTGAAGCTGCGCCTCCGCCTGGCGAATATCCGGACGGCGGCGCGCCAGTTCAGACGGCAGTCCGACCGGCACCCGGGGGGGCACCAGGGGCACCGGTTTGGCGGTTTCCAACTCGGCCCGCAGCGCGTTCGGCGGCTGACCCAGCAACAGGCTCAGAGCGTTGATCGCCTGTGCTTCCTGCTGTTGCAGGGTTGGAATCTGCGACAGGGTCGTACGCAACTGCGCCGAGGCGTTGGCCACATCCAGATCGGTTGTCACGCCGCCGGCAGCGCGCTGCTGGGTCAGGTTCAGGCTTTGCCGAGCGATGCCAACGTTGTCGCGGGCAATCTGCAACTGCGTCTGAACCCCTCGCAGTTGGACATAATCGCGGGCAACCTCAGCCAGACTGGACGTCAGCGCCGCCCGTTTCGCCTCACTGGCCGCCTCGGCCGAGGCGCCGGCGGATTCCACCGACCGCTTCACCCGGCCCCAGAAATCGACCTCCCACGAGGCATCGAAGCCGCCCTGCCAAATATCGAATGGCTTTAGACCGTGGCTCTGCACCCCACCCACCGTGTTGCCCGACGCACCATTGGCCCCGGCGGCGCTGGGAATGACCACGAACACGCCATGATTACTCGCCTGCTGGCGCGTGTACGACGCATTGCCGTTGAACGTCGGCAGTTCCGACGCCCGCGCGATCCCAAGCTGAGCGCGCGACTCGGTCAGCCTGATCCCGGCCGCCTGCACGTCCAGATTCTCGGCTGCCACACGCTGTTCCAGGCCGGTCAGGACCGGGTCACCGAACAGTTTCCACCAGTCCGCATCGACCGGTTCCGCCACCGGCATGCTGGGTGCCGGCTTCACTTTCTCTTTCGGGCCGCTGAGCCAGGAGACCGGCGAGGTCCAATCCGGACGCTTGAAATCCGGCCCCAGGGTGCAGCCGGACAGCGCCGTCGCCCCCAGCAGAACCGCCGCGAATGAGAGACTTCGTTTTGCTTTGTCGATCATAAACCTAATCCAGCAGTCAGGCGGGGGAAGTGCAACCTCACGCAAGGCGGGGCCGGTATGACAAGGTGCGTCATGGTGCCTCAATGTCCCGCCGCGACGGCGCCTTTCGGCACACGCGGCAACAACAGGATCACGGGTGCGACGACCAGCGCCACGACGCCCAACAGCCAGAAGATATCCAGGTAGCTCAGAATTGAGGCCTGCGCCTGCACGACGGTATTAATGGGTCCAAGCGGCGTGTTCCAGCCAAAGCCGTTATAGGCGGTAACATGTTCGGCCAGCCTGGCATGGTGGAACTGGGTGCGTTCCGCCAGCAATGTGGTAACGAACGAAACCCCGACGCTGCCGCCCAGATTACGCATCAGATTGATCAGCGCCGATGCCTCATTGCTGCGATTCGGCGGCAGTCCCACATACGACACCGAACTGATCGGGATAAACAGGAACGGCAACCAGATCACCTGCGAGACCCTGGCGGTGGAGATGCTCCAAAAATTGATATTCAGGCTGAGGCTGGACGCCGCCAGCATCGAGCACCCCATGCCAACCACCGCCATCATGATCAGCCATTTCGGCTGAATAACCCGGCCGGTGAGGATCCCGGACAACGGCATCAGGAACAGCGTGGCGACACCGCCAACCGCCAGCGTTTCGCCAGAGACCGTCGCATTGTAGCCAAGCAAAGTCTGCGCGAGCTGCGGCAGAAGCTGTGTCGTGCTGATCAGCAGGAAGCCGACCAGGAACATCAACCCGCAACAGGTTCCAAAACTGCGGTGGGCCAGCAACCGCACATCGACGACGGGTCTCGGATGAAACAATTCCCAGAACACCAATACGATCAGACTGCCGGCACTCAACGCTGCCAGGGTCGAGATGAACGCCGACGAAAACCCGTCATCCAGTTCGAACCGGTCCAGAAAAATCTGCAAAGCGCCGAACCCGAGTGCGACCAACGTCAAGCCGACAACGTCGATGTTGAGGCCTTTGGCCAGCAGCTCGCGCCGCTCGCGCTTCAGGATGTCGGGTTCGACCACTAGCCAGCCGACCAAAGTGAGCGACAGAAGTCCGACCGGCAGGTTGATGAGGAACACCCAGTGCCAGGACAGATTGTCGGTCAGCCAGCCGCCCAGCACCGGGCCGATCGCCGGGGCGCTGACCACGGTCAGGCCGTACAGCGCGAACGCTTGCGAGCGTTTTTCCGGCGGGAACGTGTCCGCGAACATCGATTGTTCAGTGGGCGCCATGCCGCCCCCGCCGATGCCTTGCAGCACGCGCGCGACCAGCATCATGCCGAGCGAGGTGGACATCGCGCATAGCAGCGAACTGGCGGTGAACAGACCGACACAGATCATATAGAAACGCTTGCGGCCGATCATGTTGGCCAGCCAGCCGCTGACCGGCAGGACGATGGCGTTGGACACCAGGTAGCTGGTCAGAATCCAGGTGGACTCGTCCTGATCGGCCGACAGGCTGCCGCCGATATGGCGCAACGCGACGTTGGCGATCGTGGTGTCCAGGACTTCCATGAAGGTCGCGATCGACACCACCACCGCGATCAACCAAGGATTACGGTTCCCCGCGGCGGAGCGGGGTAACGGCGCGGCCCTCGCGCTACCGGACACGGCTAGCGCACCCGGACGTATGGGACGACGGACATGCCGGGCGACAGCGGATAGTCTTTGGCTCGCGGATCATCGAACACGATCTTCACCGGCACGCGCTGGACGATCTTGACGTAGTTGCCGGTGGCGTTCTCCGCTGGCAGCACGCTGAAGGCGGCGCCGGTCCCGGCCTGGAAACTGTCCACCTTACCGTGGAATGTCACCGACGGTACCGCGTCGACCGACAGGTCGACTGCCTGTCCGGGACGAATGCCGGCGAGCTGGGTTTCCTTGAAATTGGCGGTCACCCAGCGGTCATCCTGCACCAGCGCGAACAGCGCCTGCCCCGGATTGACGTAGTTCCCGGTATCGACCGTGCGATGGGTGACAATCCCGGCCACCGGCGCGGTCATCGTGCAATACGACATCTGGAGTTCCGCCGCCTGGACGTTCGCCTCGGCCTGCTTCAGTGACGCCTGCGCCGCCAAAACCTGCGCCTGTGCCGCATGTACCTGGGCCTGCGCCCCGCCAACCAACTGGCGGTTGGCATCCAGCTTGGCCTCCGCCGCGTGGAAGGTTGCCGTCGTGGCTTCGATCTGTTGGCGGCTGACCGCGTTCGGGTTGATCTTCTGGAACCGGTCGTAGTCCTGTCGCGCCTGCAACAGGTCAGCCTCGGAAACCCGCACGTTGGCGGCGGCCTGATCGACAGCGGCCTGTTGGACGACGACCTGAGCCTGGGCTTGCTGCACGGTCGCCTCGGCGCTGGCCTGCTGCGCCCGAGCCTGATCCAGCTTCGCCTGGTAATCGCGCGGATCGATCAGCACCAGCGTTTGGCCCGCGGTGACATGCTGGTTGTCGGTGAACAGCAGCCTGGTCACCTGTCCTGCGATGCGCGGCGCCATCTGGGTGGTATAGGCATCGATCGATGCGTCGTCGGTGCTTTCGAAGTTTCGGGTCTTCAGCCAGTAGTCGATTCCGCCCGCGACCATGGCCACGATGGCCAGCGCGCCCAACCCCAAACCGATGAAACGCTTCAGGTCGCGCGGTTTTCCAGCGGCTGCCCTGGTATTTCGTTGGTCCAGGTCACGGGTCATATCATCCATAAGGCGCGCTCCGCGATCAGGCGTCGAAAAAAGATACTCAAAGGGATTGACCGAACGGTTCGGTCACTCACATAGGTCACCTAATGGGCTTGTCCGGGTTGTCAAGACGGCGCCCGCGCGGGATGGTTGGAAAAATGGACATCGAAATCGCCCTTAGCCCGGAAAAGCGGCACCAGATTCTGACCGGGGCCGCCACGGTGTTCGCCTCGGATGGCTATGAAGGCGCCAGCATGGCCAGGATCGCCGCCGTCGCTGGCGTCTCGAAAGGCACGCTATACAACCATTTCGACGGCAAGGCCGCGCTGTTCACCGCTTATGTGGGCGAGAAATGCCAACAGACCCTGGCGCGCGTGTTCGACGGCGCGAACCACGACGGTGACCCGGCCGAGGTGCTGCGGGAAATCGGCAAACGCATGGTCGAGATGATGCTGTCCGACGTCGGTCTGGCGATCTACCGGGTGGTGATCGCCGAGGCGGCGAAGTTCCCGGACCTGGCGCGCGGCTTCTTTGAGTCCGGTCCGGCCCGCTCGATCCGCTTCATGGCCGATTGGCTGGGTGAGGAAACAAGGCGCGGGCGGCTGAATGTCCCCGATCCCGAGTTCGCGGCGGAACAGTTCTTCAACCTCTGCCAGAGCCGGCTGGTGTTGCGACGCAGGCTGGAGATGCTGCCCGATCCGCCTGAGGGCGACATCGACCGGGTGGTCGAGGCGTCGATCACGATGTTCTTGCGCAGCTATCGGGCTGAACCGGGTTGACCATGATGCATCGTTGGCCAAATCCGAATCAGGGTATCAGAAAACAAACACCGCCTGGACCTAGACGGCGTCATATCCGAAGCGATCCAGGTAAGGTGCGAGAATGTCGCACTGTTTGTGTTGCTCAAATGTCAGGTCCCGCTTCCATCGGCCAACCGAGGCGGCTGGCGAGGCGCTGGTGGCATGGTTCATGAACAACTCGGCCATTCGTTGTTGACCCGAGGTTAGCGCCGCCAATCCTAGAAACTGAAATATAGTCCACACAGTTCGTTCGTATTCAAGAACAAAATCCTCATATTTCACGAACAACACGCCAGGCCGGTTTTCAGCCATGATATCGTCGACTTGTTTGGCCGCGGCAATCGTGTCCTCCAATGCCCGGCCGAACGGACTCCCGTTGGACCGGATCGCTGAGCATATAACGTCCCGGAAGTCGCGGACCAGGACGATTTCTCGCGTGCCCGGAAACATGAACCGGATTCCAAGCCGCGAATCGCGCTCAGGCAACGTCTTTTCCGCGAAGTACATCGGATTTTCGATGCCCTGATCTTTGGCCACTTCTTCATAATAATCGAGAATAATGTCCCGAAAGGTTGTGCCAAGGCGCCGGGGAAGCCGGGACGTGAGGAAATCGCCGAGAGTCCGGGGGGTTTTAAAAACCGTTGAAAATCCAAACTCAAAATATGGATTGAATCCAATATGAAACCGGTTGTCGGCCAAGGTGATATTGTCCGTGCGCAGAGAGCGGGTATGATCGCCGGTCGCGAGAAGCGTTCGAAGTGCATAGGCATAATAACACCCCATCTCAACCTCATACGGCTTTCCGCCAGCGACAACGATGTTGGGGTGTTGAGCCAAAACCGCCATTACCGCCGTCGATCCGGTTCGCCCCATGGTTGACAGGATGATCGAGTTCGAGGGGCGGTGAATACTACAGTCGCCAGCACCGTTGATCGGCTTGATCCGCCCGTCCTCCCGGATCAGGTAATACGAGGTTTGGCTAACGCGAACCGTGACTTCATGTTCACTGTACAAAGACAGCGGATCGGCGAAGTAGAACCTGAACGAATAGCGTCCGGTGGCATCGGGATGAAGCTCGTCCAGTGTCTCGCGAAACGTATTCGCTTCGCATTCACCCTCGCCGCGGCCATTGATAAGGATATCGACCTTGAGACTTTGCGACCAGTCGCTCTCGTTAACGACCCAGCCAGTCACGTAGAAACGGTTTATCTCATCAACATACCCAAGATAACTCATGTGCGATCACCAGGCATTGAATTGGACAACTCACCGCAAATCATTTCGCTGAATAGCGATTAACGCAATGGGTCGCGCAAATCAATGTTCTCCAAAAACAATTATCAATTATCAATTATCAATTATCAATTATCAAACCCACATTGTCCACGCCCGGGCTTGCAAAATCCCGAACAGCGTTCCGCGGGTGAGGCCTTACCCGCCGCCGATCTTCGGAATCAGATAGATCTCGCTGCCCGGCCGCAATTCTACCGAGTAGGCATCCTGGAAGATCTCGCCATCGATGGCAATCGCCATGCTTTCCTCGACCTGATGACCCAGGCCGGGAAACCGCCGCTCTAACTCCAGAATCAGCCTGCGAAAATTAGTCGCCTCCACCTCGAACTCCGTCTGCCCGGCAGTGAACTGCTGGGCAGCGGAGCCCGAGGAGAGGACGACAGTAGGCACTTATCCGGCAGCGTCCAAAGCCGCGCGCACCTTCGGCGGCGACATCGGCAGGTCCGGCATACGCAAGCCGGTCGCGCTGCGGATGGCGTTGGCGATTGCCGCCATCGGCGGAACGATCGGCACCTCACCCACACCGCGCGCGCCGAACGGGTGACGCGGGTTGGGCACTTCCACCAGCACCGCCTCAATCATCGGCATGTCGGAGGCGACGGGCACCCGGTAATCCAGGAAGCCGGCGTTCTCCATCAGGCCTTTGGCGTTGTAGATGTATTCCTCGGACAGCGCCCAGCCGATGCCTTGCGCGGCACCGCCCTGGATCTGGCCTTCGACGTAGCTGGGATGGATCGCTTTCCCAACATCCTGGATCGCGGTGTAGCGCTCGATCTTGACGTGCCCGGTTTCCTTATCGACCGACACATCGCAGATATGGGCGCCAAACCCGGGGCCTGCGCCCTGGGCGTTGATGGACACCTCGGCGAGGATCGGCCCACCCGTGCGGCCGGCCTTCAGCGCCAACGCGGCGAGATCCAACGGCTCAAACGCACCAGCGTTGGAACCGGCCGGATAGGCAGCGCCATCTTTCCACTCCACCGCATCGACCGGGATGTCCCATGTCTGCGCGGCGCGACGCTTCAGGTCTTCCACCACCTTTTCAGCGGCCTGCGTGGCCGCCATGCCGGTGGCAAAGGTCACCCGCGATCCGCCGGTCAGGAAAGTAAAGCCGATTGACGCCGTATCCGCGACGATCGTCCGAACCGTGGTGGCCGGGACGCCAAGCACTTCGGCGACCATCATGCCGATGGAGGCACGTGAGCCACCGATGTCCGGGCTTCCCGTCGCGGCGGTGACCGTCCCGTCCTCGTTCACATGCACCTGCGCCGAGGACTCGCCGCCGATGTTGAACCAGAAACCGGTGGCCAGCCCGCGGCCATGGCCTTCTTTCAGCGGCGACTTCCAATGCGGATGCGACTTCACTGCGTCCAAAACGGCGGTGAAGCCGATGTTCTGGTGCACGGGACCATAGTGGGTCTTCGTCCCGTTCTTCGCCGCGTTCTTCTCGCGCAATGTCAGCGCGTCGATGCCCAGCTTGATGGCCAGTTCGTCCATCAAGCTTTCGACAGCGAACGAGGTGATCGGCGCACCCGGGGCACGATAGGCCGCGACTTTCGGACGATTGCTGACCACGTCGTAGCCGACGACATCTACGTTCGGCAGGTCATACATGGCGAATCCGCACATGCAGCCCGGCCCGATCGGCGATCCCGCGAACGCACCGGCCTGGAACTTCAGCACCTGCTGCGCCGCGACGATGGTGCCGTCCTTCTTCGCACCGATCTTGACCGTCATGGCAGCGCCGGAGGTCGGACCAGAGGCGCGGAACACGTCTTCCCGCGTCATCTGCATCTTGACCGAACGGCCAGACTTCTTCGACAGCGTGACGGCCACCGGCTCCAGATACACCAGCGTCTTGCCACCAAAACCGCCGCCGATCTCCGCCGGATTGACCCTTATGTTGGAAATGCTCATCCCCAGCAGCTTCGCCACATACGCTCGGATCATGAAATGACCCTGGCTGGAGCTGTGGATTTGCACCTGACCGTCGGGAGAGTAGGTCGCCAGACAGGCATGCGGTTCAATATAGGCCTGATGCACCGGCTGGGTGGTATAGCTGCCCTCGACGATGACCTCCGCTTCCGCGAAACCGGCGTCGATGTCACCCTTCTTGAAGGTCACGACCTTGGCGATGTTAGATGCCGTCTCGGGCTTCGGAGTCACGCCGGACGTAAACATGTCAGCATGCAGCACCGGCGCGCCAGGGGCCATCGCATCTTCCACGTCGATGACATGCGGCAGGACTTCATAGGTCACGTCGATCAGTGCCAGAGCCTGGTCGGCGATTTCCTGGGTGCTCGCGGCAACGGCGGCCAACGCGTGGCCCTCGTAAAGCACCTTGGTCCGAGCCATGCAGTTCAGCGACAGATCGCGGAAGTTCATCGGGCCTTCGCCAACGAACGCTTCCTCCGATGCGATTTCTGGAAAATCCTGACCGGTGACGACCGCGAAGACGCCCTTCAGCGCCGCTGCCTTGGTCGTATCGATCGACACAATGTTGGCATGGGCGTGTGGCGAGCGCAGAATCTTGCCCCACAGCATGCCCGATGCCCGCGTATCCGCCGCGAACACCGCGCGTCCGGTGACCTTATCGACCCCATCCGGACGGATGGGGCGGGTCCCGACGACTTTTAAGCTGGAGTCGATATAGTTCATGCAACCTTCTCCCCTCGCATATCGGCGGCAACATCCATGACGGCGCGGATGACTTTGTCGTAGCCCGTGCAACGGCACAGATTGCCGGCGAGCCAGTAGCGGGCTTCGGTTTCGGTCGGGTTCGGATTCTCGTCCAGCAGCGCCTTGGTGGCGACGATCAGTCCGGGGGTGCAGAACCCGCACTGAAGGGCGGCGTATTCCAGGAACTTCTGCTGGATCGGATGCAGCGTGTCGCCGTTGGCGATGCCTTCGATCGTCGTGATCGACTTGCCCTCGGCTTCGACGCCCAGCATGAGGCACGAACACACCAAGCGGTCATCGACGATGACGGAGCAAGCGCCGCAGTCGCCCGAACCGCAGCCTTCCTTGCTGCCGGTCAGACCGATGACGTCACGCAGGACATCGAGCAGGGTCTGCTGCGTCTCGCACAGGAATTCCGCGGACTCGCCGTTGATGGTGGCGGATACGTAGGTCTTTGCCATCTTAGTGAGCCTTTCCGTTCTTGATTCCGGCCGCGCGATCGAAAGCGATGGCCGCAACACGGCGGGCCAGGACGCCCGCGATCTTGGTACGATATTCGATGGTGCCGCGCTTGTCGGTGATCGGCTTGCAAGCAGCCTGAGCAGCCGCATCCAGCTTCGCCAGTGTGTCGGCATCGAGCGTATGCCCGATCAGTACATCGGCACAGGCCTGCACCAGCAGCACGGTCGGGGCAACGGCACCCAGGGAAACCCGAGCGGCAGTGCAGACGCCATTGGCGTCCAACGTAACGTTGATGCCGCATCCAACCACGGCGATATCCATTTCCGTGCGCGGGATGAAGCGCAGATAGGCGTCGGACGACCGCGCCGGGCGAACCGGCAGCTTGAATTCAAGAATGAATTCGTCCTTGGCCAACGACGTGCGGCCGGGGCCGGTCGGGATCTGCTCGACAGGGACTTCGCGGCGGCCGTTGCTGCCGACGATCACCGCGGTGGCGCCGGCGGCGAACAGGGCCGGGACGCTATCGGCGGCCGGGGACGCATTGCAAAGATTGCCCGCCAGGGAGCAACGGCCCTGCACCTGTGTCGAACCAATCAGGTCCAACGCCTCGACAAGGCCGGGCCAAGCGGCGTTAAGGCCGGCATGGGCTTCGACCACGGCGCCCGGTGTGCCGGCGCCAATGATGAAAGCGCCGTTTTCCTCGCGAATGCCGATGATCCCGGGGATCTTCTTGGTATCGACGATCAGTTCCGGCTTCAGCCGCCCCGACCGCATTTGCACCAGAAGATCCGTTCCCCCGGACAAAACCTTCGCCAAACCGGCTGAGCCGGCCAATAGTTTAACCGCATCGTCCACCGAAGTGGGTGCGGCATAGCTGAGACTTGTCATCATCGCTCCCGATCAAACGCGTTTTGCTCCCCCCGGTTAAAGGTTCCGGGGCGGTCGGGAACGACGTTAGGCGATAGATCCGCGATGGTCGAGAGGCGGGCCTGCCGGGCTGGCCCGAAACAGGCATTCACCCGCGTCGAAAACCGGGCCATTCCCCTTAAATTGCAGTCCTGATCGCAATCCGCGCGACAGACAGGTGTTCATATGGTCTCCGGGAGCAAGACGCCCAAATCCCCGGGGAACACCGCCATGGGTTGCGATCAACCGCGCCGGCGGGCCAGTGCTGCCGTCAGCGTGTTCTCCAACAGACAGGCTACGGTCATCGGCCCGACGCCGCCGGGAACCGGGGTGATCGCACCCGCGACCTTCGCACACTCATCAAATGCTACGTCGCCAACCAGGCGACCGTCCGCCAGACGGTTGATCCCGACGTCGATCACCGTGGCGCCGCGTTGGATCCAGTCACCGCGCACGATCTCCGGCCTGCCGACCGCGGCGATCAGAATATCAGCGCGCCGGCATTCGGCGGCCAGATCGCGGGTGTGCGAGTGCACAATGGTGACGGTCGCGTTCGCCGCCAGCAACAATCTGGCCATCGGACGGCCAACGATATTGGACCGGCCGAGAACCACCGCCCGGGCGCCGGCAATGTCCACACCCACGGCGCGGAGTAGCTTCATGACACCAAGCGGCGTGCAGGGAACCAATCCCGGGCGGCCATCCGCCAGTTGCCCCACGTTCGTGGGATGAAAGCCATCGACGTCCTTTTCCGCGTCAATCGCCTCGATCACCGCCTTGGTGTCGATGCCCTTTGGCAGCGGCAACTGGACCAGAATCCCGTCAATGGAGTCGTCATCGTTCAGCGTTTGGATCGCCGCCAGTACATCGGCTTGCGTGGTATCGGCCGGCAGGCGAATGGTGCGAGCCGCAATTCCGGCTTCGCGCGCGGCACGGTCCTTGGTGCGGACATAAACACTGCTGGCCGGGTCTTCGCCCACCAGTACGACGGCCAGTCCCGGGGTAAAGCCGGCTTTCGCCACCTTGGCGGCGACCTCGGCACGCAGGGCGGCGGCGATGGCCTTACCGTCAATGATTCGGGCGATCGGGGAAGCGGTCACAATGTCTCCAGTATGGCAGTCAGTCGTGCGGTATCACCCGCGACATGCAGGGTTTTGTTTCGGCTGGTCTGACCGAGTGTGACGGCCACGGCAGAAGCTGGGACGTGCAGCGCCTCGGCCAGCACCTGACAGGCGGCGCGGCTTGCACGGCCGTCTTCCGGGGCCTCATTCACGCCGATTCGAAGGCAAGCACCTTGTGCCGAAAGCGCCCTGCCCTGGATGCCCGGACGGCGCGATTTCGGCTGGACCTTCACAGAGACACTGACCCCGTCGGCGGTGGTGCGCCAAAAAATGGTCACTGTCGTTTATGGCAGGCGTGGCTTCAGCGCAGGCGCTTGCGGCGGCCGGCTGAATCCGGGCGTCGGACCAACACACGTGCCGGCCGGGCCTCGCGACGAACGATAAGCATGCCCAGGACCGCCGTCAGTACGACCGCCGGAAGCAATTGGTTCAACATCCCAAACAACGAAGCGATCATGCGACTGCCAACTCCTGCTACGCAGACAAATCTAGTGACGCCAGCGCCGCTCGGCAACGTGATTCATGATGGCCCGACGGGCATTCGGGTCAAAAAGGCCGCCCTCGTCCAGATTTTCCCTTGCCCCCTGCGCCGCACTCCGCGACCTCTGCGTGAAGTCCTTCGCCTCGTACAGACTGTCCCATCAATAAACACGCGCTCGCCGTTCGTTAGACGCGGCTGCGTGGTCGCCGCAGGACCGACAGGATTCGCGGACCAGTATAATACTGTTGGCAACGCGTGAGTATTTTCCGACCCTGACATCTTGACCGCGAAGATGACCACATAGTCTCCAGACGACGCCCGGACTGTATCCGGATCGAAGTCGCCAGATATCCCACCGGAAATGGAGACGTAAATGTCAGAACACAAACACACATGGCGCAATCTCGCTGCCGTGAGCACCGTTGCCCTGCTCGCCGCCTGCGCCCAGACACCGCCGCCCGCCATGCTTGCGTCCAACCCGCCGCCTGTGCCGCCCGGCCCGGGTGCGACGTGGTACCATGTTGAATTCGCGTCCAACAGCCGCGCCATCGACCAACAAGGCGAGATGACCATCGCCGCCGTCACGACGTTCATGCAACAGAACCCGTTGTCGGTCGCGACGATCATTGGCAAGACCGATACGGTTGGCAGCGCGAACTACAACATGCATCTGTCGCATCAGCGTGCTGACAGCGTGCGGGATGCACTGGTGTATCACCGCAACGTCGCCGCGGATCGCGTCGAGACGCGCTGGACCGGCGAAACCCGGCCAAACCAGCCGACGGGCGCCAACGTGCCGTCCGAACCCAACCGGGTCGTCGACATCGCCATTCACTAATTTTGGATCCGTCGCTGTCTTGACCAAGACAGCGACGGCGAGGAGACAATCATGAATATCCGAATGCTTGTTACTCTGGCGCTTACGTTGTTGGCGGTGTCCGCATGCGTCGTGGAGCCGATGGGCGGACGCGGTTATTATGGCCACGGCGAAGGCGGCTACTATGGCCATGGCGACGGCGGTGGCGGACATGAGTATGGGCGTGGCGTCTGGCGGGGCTGATCGACCGCTTCCCTCTCTCGACCATGAAGCCTTGCAACCCCGGCACACGTTCAGTGCCGGGGTTGCAAGGCTTTATGCGTCTTGCGGTCAGACACACCTGCCTGGCATTTGCCCCGAACAAAAAAGCCGGAGAGACAGCACTCAATAGTGCTGCCTCTCCGGCCCCTATACCAGGAAGAGTGTTACTTCTTCCAGGTCGGTTCGCCAAGATTGACTTCCCTGGGGGTGGTGCTGGCACCGGTTATCGCACCGGCTCCGCCACCGATGACCGCACCGGCAACGACGCCGACGGGGCCACCAACGAGACCGACGGTCGCCCCGGTTGCAGCGCCCGCGGCGGCCCCGCCTTGCACACGGCCAGGTTCCGATGTGCCACAGCCGGCAAGCAAGGTGACAGCACCGGCAAGCATAAGTTGAGTGAAGATTTTCATGAGAATAACCTTTCGTGACAGCCCGTTACTTCGGGCGTTGAAATGTCCGATCTTTGCCGATCGGTAATAGCGAGGGATGACCGAAGCAGCCCTCGTCAGGCACGATCAGGCGGCGACGTGTTCGCAGTGGGCCGATCAGCGAATGCCGATGCTGATCCCCGGCAGGTAAACGCCGACCGAGGGAGCGTAGACGACCGGCGGCGGATAATAGACCGGCGGCGCATAAACGACCGGCGGTGGCGCGTAGTATCCGCCGCCCCAACCGCGGTCATGATCCCGTTCCTCGTGACGATCGCCACGATGATGGTCGTCGTGTCGCTCCTCCGCACGAGCGGTCGCGGCCCATGTCCCGAACAGAAGTCCGCCTGCGATGATCAACCTGGTCGCAAGCCTGGAATTACTTTTAACGGCAAGCATCGCTCGTTCTCCACATTGACGGTCTGTTATGACGCGGCTTTCTCATGTCCGAAATTTTGGAAGACCTGATCGGCGGTCTTCCGCTGCGCGTCCGGCATGGCCTGGTAGAGAATCTCGAAAGACGATGTCAGGGTCTTCAGTCCTTCCATATGGGCATGGGCGAATTTCTCATACGTCCGCAGGTCCTGCACTGCTGTCATGGTTGCCGGATCCATGGCGGATTTTTCCGCGACCAGCTTATCCATAACCGCGGCATTGTCGCGCATGGCCTTGGTCACACCGTTCCAGTTGGCTTCCTCGCCCGGCGTGATATTCAACGACGCGTGCAGGCTGGTGATCCGTTGCTCAACGGTTTCACGTTCGGCGTGCGGCGTGCCGGTGACGGAGGCGGTGACCGGAGCGGCGGCAACCGGGGCGTCAGCATCGGCAGCCCTGGCCGCTAAAGGGGCGGCCAACATCGTGGCGCCCAGCAATGCCGACATCGCGATTTTGCGAGAAACAGATGACATAGCATGTCCTTTGTAATATCGTTATCCCGGTTCACTTGAACGTTTCTGGTGGCGTCCGGTTACCAATGATAATGGTGTTGGCCGGTTCAGAACGCGAGGGTCGGAAACTACCTATTCCGATAACACTACGACCCGCCGCGGCTTTCAGTGAATCGGGACAATATGCGGCGGCCCCGATGCAAGTAACGCGGGGGCAACCGAACCCGGCAACACGGATCGGATGGCACGGACGAGATCTTGTTCCAGGAACGGCTTTTGCAACTCATTCGGCTTCGGTTTGCTGAAATACGACGGCTCACCGCTGATGAACACACAAGGCACCGGACGAACCCGGAGAATCCGTTCCACCGCGGACGGTCCGTCGCCGTCGCGCAGATGCTCATCGACAATCATCAGGCCCGGTTCGCACCGAGCGGCCTCGGCAACCGCGTCATCCTCGGTCGCCACAACCGCACAGACCGCAAATCCCATTTCCTCCAGCATTTCCGCCAGAAGCAGGCCGATCATGGCATCATCCTCGACGACGAGGACGCTAATCGATGTCATCGTGGCCCGCCTCAGTCAGTGCGGCGGGCGGCGCGGTCACCACCAAAAGCCTGTGGACGCTCGACCGCCGCAACCCACGCAATAGGCCTGACGCCGCGAAGCATGGAATCGGGACGGACACCGGTGTCTTCGGCGAACCAGGACCGGTAAAGCGCGACCCGCAGTTCCTCACTGACGCCGGACACATCGGACTCGAGGTTGGCCAGGCTCGCCAGCACCACGTTCGGGTTCCATCCCGACGAAAATCCTTGCTCTACAACAATCATGACCAATGTGGCCTCCTGCGCCGGCAGCCGAACCGGACGATTCCGGTGGCAGCCAGATATTGGGGGAATGGGTCGCCCGGCGGACAGCCTCGGAAACTACTCAGCAGCCTGAATGCGGAAATTACGTAGCAAGCATGAGGTTGCGGTAATGGGGCCAAAGCGCCTACATGATATAGAAGCTGTAACGCCGAAAGAATTTTTCATGCCAAATAGTCGATCGGATCGGGTGAACACGGACACACCGCTGCAACCCGGCCGATCCCATGCCCTGGATCAGGCCGCACAGACCGGAGGGGAGGAACTGGAAGCCACACGGGAAGAACTACAGTCCCTGAACAACGAGCTGACCGGACTCAACAGCCAGCTTAAGCGAGCGCTGGAATTGCAAAGAACGACATCCAACGACTTGCAAAATATCCTGGACAGCACGGATATGGCGATGCTGTTTTTGGACCGGAATTTTTGTATCCGCTTCTATACACCGGCCACCAAGGCTGTGTTCAACATCATACCCGGCGATCTGGGCCGCCCGATGGCGGATCTGAAGTCTCTGGCCGCGGACCCTGACCTCTTGAAGGATGCCCGATCCGTCCTGCAAACCCTGGTGCCGGTCGAACGTGAAATCGAAGCGGAGAACGGCGCCTGCTTCATCCGTCGCGTTCTGCCCTACCGCACGCAGGAAAATCATGTGGAAGGTGTCGTTATCACCTTCGCCGATATCACCGACCGCCGGCAGATATTGGACGAGCTCGGCGTTGCCAAGCGCCAGGCGGAACTGGCGAACGCGGCGAAAACACGGTTCCTGGCCGCGGCCAGTCACGACCTGCGCCAGCCGTTGCAAACGCTCGCCCTGGTGCAAGGATTGCTGGCGAAGCACGTCGAGGGGGAGAAGGCCCGCAAACTGGTTACCCGGCTGGACGAGACTCTGGGCGCCATGTCCGGCATGTTAAACACGCTGCTGGATATCAACCAGATCGAGACCGGCACGGTTCATGCCGAGATGACACTTTTCCCGGTCAACGACCTGCTGCACCAACTGCGGGACGAATTTATTTATCACGCCCAGGCGAAGGGGCTGGCCCTGCATGTGGTGCCGTGCGGCCGCTTCATTACCAGCGACCCCAGGCTGCTGGAGCAGATGATCCGCAATCTGGTATCAAATGCGCTGAAATATACCAGACGAGGCAAGGTGCTGCTGGGCTGTCGCCAACGCGGTGGGATGCTCAGCATCGAAATCTGGGACACCGGAATTGGTATCCCTGCCACTGAACTCGACACGATTTTCGATGAATACCATCAACTCGACAACGCGGCGCGTGAACGAAGCCGGGGGCTCGGCCTCGGCCTGTCCATCGTCAGGCGGCTCGGGGTGCTGCTGGGTCATGCGGTGCGGGTCCGCTCTCGCCCCGGCAAAGGATCGGTGTTTGCCATCGACGTCGCTTTGCCGCCCGGGCCGGAAACAACCCGGCACGCCCCATCGTCGTCCGAGGTGATGGACGACAGCGCCGCGGACGCCAACCGCACCGGCACGATCCTTCTGATCGAGGACGATCCGGATGTCCGCGACCTGCTTGAACTTCTGCTAAAGGATGAAGGCCACGACGTGATTCCGGCGCCCGATGGCGTCAGCGCGGTCGATCTGGCGAGAAATGGTTCCATTCGGCCCGATCTTATTCTGGCGGATTACAATCTGCCGAACGGCATGGACGGCGTGCGAACCACCCAGATGCTGCGTGAGGTCCTGCACCAGGCGGTGCCGGCGATCATTCTCACCGGCGATATTTCGAGTCTGACCGCGACCGCGATCGCAATGGAAGAGTGCGTCCACCTCAACAAGCCGATGAAGTTGAACGAACTGAACCAGGCCATCCAACGCCTGCTGCCTGCCAGGCGGACGCCTCGATTGCCGGAGTTGAAGAAGGGTACGCAAGCGCCTGTGGTGTTCGTCGTCGATGATGATGACGGCATCCGGGACGCCATTCGCAGCGTGCTGGAAGATGACGGCCGCACGGTCGTGGATTTCTCATCGTGTGAGGCTTTCCTGGCGGCGTTTCGTCCGGGGCGAGAGGCCTGCCTGATCATTGATGCCTATCTGCCGGGGATGAACGGCCTGGCGCTACTCGGGCGTCTGCATGATGCCGGGCACAAGTTGCCGGCCATCATGATCACCGGCAGCAGCGACGTTCAGATGGCGGTGCTGGCGATGAAAGCCGGCGCGTCGGACTTCATCGAAAAACCGATCAGCCGCAGCGAGCTGCTGGCCTGCGTCGATCTTGCGCTGGACCGATCGCGGGATTCGACGAAGCTTTCGGCCTGGCAGGATGATGCCGCGACCCACGTCGCCAGCCTGACGCCTCGGCAGCGGCAGATCATGGAGATGGTTCTGGCGGGCCACCCGAGCAAGAATATCGCCGCGGATCTGGGGATCAGTCAGCGAACGGTGGAAAATCACCGCGCGTCGATCATGTCAAAGACCGCGACAAAATCGCTGCCGGCCTTGGCTCGGTTGGCGCTGGCGGCGGCTTCGAAGGACGCGAACGAGGCGGGCCGCTGATCGGATCGTCCATTGTCGTTATAGCGTTAAAGCATTTTTAGCCTGAGCGGGTTCGCACTGGTCTCTCCTTCTTATGGCCCGGCTTGTCCGCATAGGCATCGGGATGAGGCGTCCGACGGGGAGGTTGCCGACCATCCGTCATGGCCGGGCCAAGCCCCATAGGCATCAGGATAAGCGCCGGGTGGAGAAGGTTTGTGCCGCGAACGTGGCTTTCCACTCTCCGTCATGGCCGGGCTTGGCCCGGCCACCCGGGACTTCCTGCGCCGCTCCAAGCAAAGTCGCGGGTGACCGGGCCAAGCCCGGTCATGACGAATGGGCAGATCCTCCCCATCCAACGGCTTATCCTGATGCCTATGGGGCCAAGCCCGGCCATGACGGAGAGTGGAAAGCCCTGTCCAGGACAAAAATTTCCCCCCCAGTCGCTTATCCTGATGCACATGGGGCCAAGCCCGGCCATAACGGAGAGAACTGCCAAATACGGATTTCCATAGGTAATTTCCGATACTGGACCGCAGGTCAATCAGTCCGATATTTTGTACTGATTAGTTATCGGTCAGCAGGTGGAATATGGGCACAATCATTATCATCATCCTTCTGGTTCTGCTCCTGGGTGGCGGTGGCGGTTACTTCGGCTATAGCCGGTATCGCGGACGTGGCGGTGGAGGCATTCTTGGCGTCGTTTTGCTGATATTACTGGTGGTCTGGCTCATCGGCGGCACCCCCCTCCACTTCGGTTAACCGGCAGATGCTTCCCCTCGACGACAAGCGTCTGCTGGTGTCACGGTTTTGGCGCGGTGCCTCCGGGTTCTGGCGGCTGACCAGCGCACGGTTGTTGTTCGCGCTGCTGGTCAGCAGTACCGTGCTGCAACTGGTCTTACAATATCGCCTGAACTACTGGAGCCGTGATTTTTTCGATGCATTTGGCCGTAAGGACGGCACCGCTTTACGATCCGAAGCGTTTTTGTTTCTGCTCCTGGCGGGACTGAGCGTGGCGGTCGCCATCCTGTTGATTTGGGCGCGCATGACGGCACAACGCAAATGGCGCGCGTGGCTGACCGGCCACCTGATCGAGCAGTGGCTTGCGAACGAACGAATCCGGCACCTGCATTTTCAAAAAGACGAAGACAGCAACCCGGAATACCGTATTGCCGAGGACGCCCGGGTCGCGACCGATGCGCCGATCAGTATGGCCGCCGGATTGCTGTCGGCGATCCTGAGCGCGGTCACGTTCATCGGCATTTTGTGGAACGTCGGCGGCGATCTGGTGGTCGGAATCGACGGCTATATGTTGACCGTGCCTAAATACCTCGTGCTGACCGTTCTGGTCTATTCGGCCCTGCTTACTCTCGGGATGATGCTGATCGGCCGGCGGATGGTTCATACTATCGCCGGAAAGAACGCGGCGGAGGCTCAGTTCCGCTCGGTCGCTTCACACCTGCGGGAATATCGTTCCGCCGCCGCCGCCCAGGACGCGCGGCCCGCACAACTCACGTCGATGGGCGATTCCTTTGAAACCGTTGTCAGCCGTTGGCAGGATTTGTGCGTCCAGTTCATGCGAACAACGCTGATCTCGACCGGCAACACGTTGGCTGCCCCGATCATCGCCTGGGTTCTGTGTGCGCCGAAATATCTGGCCGGGGCCATGTCGCTCGGTGAAGTGGCACAGGCGGTCGCCGCCTTCGTCATGGTGCAAACGGCGCTGAACTGGTTCGTGGACAACTACCCCGGCCTTGCCGAATGCCTGTCCTCGGTTAATCGCGTCGGCTCGCTGCTGGTTGCCCTGGACGAAGTGGACGCGCCGAAGATCAGGCTGGCGGCTGAGTAATTTCCGAGGCTGGCATCGTTTTGGCCAGCTAACTATCTGATTGTTCAGGCCGCACCGCATATTGTTCGGCGTAGAAAGGATTTCCATGAACATCCCGCATCCCTTCGGCCTGAAAGGCCTGTTGCTGGCAGCCGCCATCCTGCCGGGTCCGATGATCCTGGCGACACCAGTGCCCGCCTCGGCGCAGGTCTCGATCGGGGTTTCCGTCCAGCTCGCGCCGCCGCCGTTGCTGGTTTACGCACAGCCGCCCATGCCGGAGGAAGGCTATATCTGGACCCCCGGCTACTGGCAGTGGGATGCTACCACCGGGTATTACTGGATTCCCGGAACCTGGATTCTGCCACCGGTGGCCGATGTGTTGTGGACCCCGCCCTACTGGGGTTGGAGCGATGGGGTATACCTGTTCCACGGCGGCTACTGGGGGCCCCATGTCGGGTATTATGGCGGCGTTAACTATGGCTATGGCTACGGCGGCATCGGCTATGGCGGCGGACGCTGGGACGGCGGTCATTTCGCCTATAACCAATCGGTCAACAACTTCGGATCGGTGCGTGTCGGCCGCGCTTATCGGCAGAACGTGACGATGAACACCAACTCCCGGGTCAGTTACGCTGGCGGCGCGGGTGGCATCAGATCGGAACCCAACGCGGCGGAACGTGGCGCCGAACATGAAAATCACATGCCGGTAACGTCCGAACAGGCCCGTCACGTCAGCGCGGCGGCGGCCAATCCTGCTCTCGCGGCAAATCATGGCCGTCCGGCCATTGCTGCTACGGCTCGGCCGGGACAGTTCGTTGGTGCGGGGATCGTGCGTCCTCTCTCTGCGCCCATGCACGCAGCCCCCGACCGGGCAACGATGCCCGGCGCGGCCGAACATCAGCAACCCGCCAGGGCGCCGGAGCCGCAGGCGCATCAGGAAGCGCGACCGGAAGCCGCGCGGCCTCCCCAACAGCGTCAGGAAGCGCCGCGTCCGGAAGCCGCTCGGCCTCCTCAACAACGTCAGGAAGCGCCGCGTCAGGAAGCCGCTCGGCCTCCCCAACAGCGTCAGGAAGCGCCACGTCAGGAATCCGCTCGGCCTCCCCAACAGCGTCAGGAAGCGCCACGTCAGGAAGCCGCTCGCCCTCCCCAACAGCACCAGGAAGCTCCGCACGAAGAAAAGCGGCGGGAAGAGTAGATCGCGCTTCCCACCTAACCGGCCCGGATCCGGGCCGGTACACAAAAAAAGGGTTGGCATCATGCCAACCCTTTTGTCATCTCATTGAACGTCAGGCTGACCTACGAACGGGCCAGTCCCGTTCCGCCCACAGCTTCTGCCCGCAGCGAGTCATATTCCGGCTTGCTCACCGGCACCGCATTGCGTTCGCCCAGGTCGTTCAGGTGGACCCGGTGGGTTTCCCGCGCACTCCACGCTGCCACCGCCGAGATGATCGTAATGCCGAACGTGATGGCACCGACCGTCATCGGAACGTTGGTGGAACCGGGAGGTGCGACAGTGGCGAACAGCGCCGGCAACAGCGCGGTGATCGTCGTGCCGGTATTCTGCGCAATGGCCATTGCCGTGACCCGAGCACGGGTCGGGAACAATTCCGGGTAGAAGCTGGGGAAGATGGCGTTGTAGCCCTGGTAGATGACGCCCCACATAAGCAATGACATCACGATTGCCAACGGAACGTTCGCGATGCTGATGGCGAACAGGTAGCCGAACGACAGCAGGCCCGAAACCAACGCCCCGACAATGATCGGCGGACGGCGGCCGATCTTATCCGACAGATTGCCGACGAAGGGGATGACGAGAACGGCGACAATGTTGCCGAGGACCGGAATCCACAGGTACACCGCCTTCGGAAAACCGATTCCATACGCGGCCTGCACCGCATAGGCACCGCCGAACACCGTGGCAACAACAGGAACGACATTCATCAGCGACATGCAGACGACGCGCAGCATGTCGGCCCAGTGATGCTTGAAGGCTTCGACGATCGGCGCCCGCGGCACCGCTTTGTTCGCACCCTCTTCAGCGAAGGCCGGGGTTTCCGACACTTCCCGCCGAATGATGTAGCCGGCGATGATCACCAGGGCGCTCAGGATGAACGGAACCCGCCAGCCCCAGGTGTTGAAGGCCTCGGTCGGCAGGTAATAGGCCAACGGCAGGAACACGGCCGCGGCCATGATCTGTCCGGCCTGCACGCCCTGTAGCGTGAAGCTGGCGTAATAGCCGCGCCGTCCGAATGGCGCGTGCTCCAGAATCATCGAACTGGCACCGGAAATTTCACCCGCGACCGCGAAGCCCTGAATAAGCCGAAACAGCACCAGCAGCGCCGGGGCGAGCAAGCCAACCTGCTGATAGGTCGGCAGAAACCCGACGGCCATCGTCGAGAAGCCCATCATGAACATGCAGACCAGAAGCACGGTCTTGCGGCCATGGGTATCGCCCCAGTGGCCGAGGACGAACGCGCCGATGGGCCGCGCGACATAGCCAACGCCATAGGTCGCCAGGGACGCGATGATCGCGATCTGGGGATTGCCGGACGGAAAGAAAATCTGCGGGAATATCAACGCAGCGGCGGAGGCGTAGATAAAGAAGTCGTAGTATTCCAGAGCCGATCCGATCCAACCGCTCGCGGTTGCCTTTTTCGTCTGGTGCGTGCCGTGCGGCTCGCGGTCACCGGGGCTGGCCATTTGATTTCCTCCAAAGAGTGAGTGGGTGATTGATTGTGTTCAGAAGCCCGTCTTTCCCGTGGAAAGACGTTTAGTACTGGTGAATGTGCATCCCACCATCGACCTGAATGGCGGCACCGGTGCTGAACGGCAGGTCACCTGCCGCCAGCGTCGCGACCGCCCGCCCGACATCCTCGGGCAAACCCCACCGATTGATCGGGGTGAAGCCATCGGCCAGCAGTGTGTCGAAACGCGCCTGCGCGACGCTGGTCATGGGCGTGCGGATCAGGCCGGGTCGGACTTCGTAAACCGCGATCCCGTGCGGTGCCAGGCGGATCGCATACAGCTTCGCCATCATCGCCACCGCCGCCTTGGACATCGCGTACTCTCCCCGTTCGGGCGCGGCGATCACGGCGTTGGAGGACGAGATGAACACGATCGAACGGGCGCTTTCGGCGAACGGGCCGGGTGCCTGGAGCATCCGGCGGCTGACCGCCTGCGTCAGGAAGAACGTGCCGCGCGTGTTGACCGCGAAGTTCAGGTCATAGCTTTCGGCTGATACGTCAAGCAGGTCGCCACGGGATTTGACGGACACCCCGGCATTGTTGACCAGGCAGTCGAGCCGCCCGAACGCGCCAAAGACCGCGTCCACGAAGCGAGGATGGTCGTCCAGGTCAGCCAGGTCACCGGCGACAAAGGACAATCGAGCATTCGGTTCAGCTTGCGCCGTCAATTGCGCGGCGGCGTCAGGGTCGATCTGCCGGTCGCATACGACAACGTCAAAGCCCCGGTGTGTCAGGCCAATGGTGATGCCCGCGCCAATGCCACCAAGCCCGCCGGTCACGGCGGCAGCACGGCGATCTTTGGTCTGCTCAGACATGACCGAGCGAATCCGGGATCCCGGACGCATTGTACGATGCGGTCTTGGCGTCGGTCATGTGAGTCCTCCTACCCGGTAGGTTTTTTTAGCTCTGGCGCTATTCGCGTTCCCGCCCTTATATATACCTACCGGTCGGTTTAATAGGGGGAATTCACAAGATGACAAAAAATTTCCGGCGCTCAATCCCGCATGCCCATCTCGCCCGGCATGCACAGACAGGCGCCCTCACCTCCGATAAGAGGTCCCGGACACAGGAGACCGGACATTGACCACAACAAGTGACGTGCGGCTGGAGGACGCCGCCCCGCCCGGCTCCCGCCCGGCGAATGGCAAGCGGACCCGCCAAAGCATTTTGGATGCGGCGCAGACGGTGTTTGCCGAAAAGGGCTTCAGCGGCGCCAACGTCAATGAGATCGTCACCCTGGCGGGAACGACCAAGCCGATGCTGTATTATCATTTCGGCAGCAAAGAGGGCCTGTTCGCCGCGGTGCTGGAGAACGTCTACGCGGGCATGCGGGACATCGAGGCATCGTTGCGCCTGGACGCGCTACCCGCCAGCGACGCAATGCGGCATCTGGTGGAGGTCACGTTCGATTATCACGCAGCCCATCCCGATTGGGTCCGACTGATCTCGGTTGCCAACATCCACGACGCGCAACCGATTCTGAATGCACCGGCGATCGCGGTACGGAACGAAGCTGTCGTCGATATCCTGCGCGAGTTATTGCTGCGCGGCGCCCGTGAAGGCGTGTTTCGCGGTGGCGTGGACCCGCTGCATCTGCATCTGATGATCGCTTCATTCAGTTTTTATCGGATATCCAATCGGCACACCTGGCGGATCATTTTCAAACGCGACCTGAACGCCCCGGACGAGGCCGTTTTGCAACGCACGCTGCTGGTGGATGCCGTCCTGCGGTTCCTGCGGCCGGATGCGGGGTGACGGTTTTCTTGTGGAGGCACGTCCGGTTCACCAGGACGACCCGCCCACATGGCAGACCGAAAAATCGAGACTTCATCCGGTTTAAAAGTGGAAATGTTACTATAACACCAATCCGCGCTGATAGTGATTTACGTCCATTCACCGTCCGTCATGGCCCGGCTTGTCCGGGCCACCTACGCCAGGGCGGTGCCGCGACAGATGGCCCGGAAAAACCCTAGAGGAGTCT